>Ga0196970_1002209_pt1 | contig 10656 bp, 5 predicted proteins | sample S1v_513CmetaG_FD_148672 | JGI IMG/M metagenome (GOLD analysis project Ga0196970, IMG submission 148672) | Soil microbial communities from Anza Borrego desert, Southern California, United States - S1+v_5-13C | ecosystem: Environmental > Terrestrial > Soil > Desert | place: USA: California... | reverse complement strand
GGCATTGGTGGCCATGATCTCGAGATCAGCCTCTTTAACGCCAAGTTGTACGAGACCGGATGGGATGCCCACATCCTTTGACAGCTTGCGAATTGCAGCAATTCCCTTGGCAGCAGCGTCTACCGTGGAAAGGCCACTGATGTTCTCGCCCAGGGCCACAGCGACGTCGGCGAAGCGCTTCGGGGTCGCGATCATGTTGAACTCGCAAACAACCGGCAGCAGGATGGCGTTGCACACGCCGTGCGGCAGGTTGTAGAAGCCGCCTAGCTGGTGCGCCATCGCGTGGACATAACCGAGGCTGGCATTGTTGAACGCCATTCCAGCCAGATATTCGGCGTAAGCCATTTTGTCGCGGGCTTCGATGTTCTGGCCGTTCGCAACGGCTGGGCGCAGGTACTCCGAAATCAACTTCATCGCCTGCAGAGCGCAAGCATCGGTGATCGGAGTCGCGATCGTCGAGACATACGCTTCAACGGCGTGCGTAAGAGCGTCCATGCCGGTTGCTGCAGTCAGCCCCGGCGGCATGCCGACCATGAGCAGCGGATCGTTGATGGCGATATTCGGAGTGCAGCGCCAGTCCACCAGAGCCATCTTCACGTGCGTATCGGTATTCGTGATGATGCAGAAGCGCGTCATCTCGCTAGCCGTGCCGGCTGTCGTGTTGATCGCCAGGAACGGAGGCATTGGCTTCGTGGTCTTGTTCACGCCTTCGTAGTCGCGGATGTTGCCGCCATTCCCGACGACCATGCCGATTCCCTTGGCACAGTCATGCGAGCTGCCACCGCCGAGAGAAACGATGCCGTCACACTTGTTTTCCAGATAGACCTGCACGCCAGCGTGGACGTTCTTGTCTGTCGGATTTGGTTCCGCTCCGTCAAAGATGACGGCGTTCAGGCCAGCTTCAATCAGCTGGGCTTTGATCTGGTCGGCAACGCCGAGTTTTGAGAGGCCTGCATCCGTAACGATTAGCAGGTTCGTTGCCCCAAGTGCCTTGGCCTGCGCGCCTGTTTCCTTCGCGCAGCCAACACCCATCAATGAAACCGTAGGAATAAAGAATCCATAGGTCTGATCAGCTAAAGCCATATCCATCCTCACAAACGCTTCTGAGTTGAAATGCGCACATCTACGTCATATCGCGCTCACCGGATCCTCAACCGGTGGCGCATAAGTTCTTGCACCTCAGCGACGCTGCCTCACGCCGCCCTTGCCTGGAACACTTTGAGAGAAGAACCCGTGCACGCTTTGTGCAAGCGGCGTACCACAATCACGATTTAAAAGGGGAACCTCGCTCATCGGGGCATTGAGCGAACAAAACAAACGTTTTCGGGAAGAGAGTGAATGCGTGAACCGCCTCGGCCATACCTTACACGCACCGAAATCGAACAGGACCTACTGTTCCATTCTGGCGCACTGTAACGTTTTGGAGCGCTCTGTCGCCGAAGCCTCGTAGAATACTTCAGTGGTGCGCAGCCAGAATTAGAAGGCGTTACGCGCATTCGCGCAGCTTAATACCAAAGTCGCGCCATTGGTAACGTAGTTGCTCAGTCACTCGTCAGGTCTTGTTTCTCGATGCCATTAGCAGACTCATTCGGCCGGCGCATTAACTATCTCAGGCTATCCGTTACGGATCGCTGCAACCTGCGATGTCAGTACTGCATGCCATCCGATGGGGTTCCGAAGCTATGCCATTCGGACATTCTCAGCTACGAGGATCTGTTCCGAATCGCCAAAGAGTCAGTTGCGTTAGGTGTCGAAAAACTCCGCATCACAGGCGGGGAACCACTCGTCCGGAAAGGCATTGTGGAGTTCGTCAGAAGCCTTTCGGGTCTCGTCGGACTCAAGGAGATCGTGCTCACGACCAATGGCGTTCTGCTCCCGGAGACAGCCGTCGCATTACGCCAGGCTGGGCTTCGACGCCTGAACGTCAGCCTGGACTCGCTTAAGCCGCAGACCTTTGCCGCTATCACTCGGGGAGGCGATTTACGGCGCGTCCTGAACGGACTCGCGGCCGCAGAGGAAGCAGGTTTTCCCGCTGCGAAGATCAACATGGTGGTGATGCGCGGAATCAATGACGATGAAGTGCTCGACTTCGCCGCACTTACGCTCTCGAAGTCGCACACGGTTCGGTTTATCGAGTACATGCCGACCGCCCAGAACCCGCAATGGCGTTCGTTACATGTGAGCGGCGACGAGATCCTAGAACGAGTGCGGCAGCGATTCACTGTGACCGAACTAGTCGCAGGGCAGACTTCCGGGCCCGCTAGAAACTACCGAATCGAGGGCGCCGCCGGTGCAATCGGCGTCATCACGCCAATATCCCGCCACTTTTGCCAGCAGTGTAACCGCATCCGCATCACAGCATCCGGATTCGCAAAAGCCTGTCTATTCGGCAGGAAGCAAGTCGATCTCAAGCCGTGCCTCGCATCCGGTGACAACTCCGCCCTGAGAGAACTTCTGCGGGAGATCGTCGTGGGGAAACCTGACGGTCACCAACTGCTGACCCCCAACCGGGAAACGGCACCGTTCTCAATGTCACAAATTGGCGGCTGAGATTTGGCAATCGATCGGCGCGATTCAGGCGATCGACAGGCCGTATTCTTTCATCTTGCGATAGAGCGTGTTCCTGCCTATGCCGAGCTTCGCTGCAGTCTTCTGAATGTTGCCTTCGAAGAAGGCCAAAGCTTCCGCAATAATTGCCCTCTCGGCTTCACGCAAAGATATTAGCGCCGCAGTTTTTACAACCGGTTTGGGAGGCTCTGCTGAGGGCGAATCGAGCAGTTCACCCGTCAATGCACCAACCGCGCCCGCACGGATGATGGCTCGCTCTATGGCGTTCTCCAGTTCCCTGACGTTGCCGGGCCACGTGTAAGAATGGAGCTTCGTCAGGAAATCCTGCTCAATGCAAAGTGGACCGGTGCCAAAGCGTGCAGAAATTTTGTCGGTTAGGTGTCTCGCTAACAGCGGAATGTCTTCCATGCGTGCGCGCAAAGGGGGGATCACGATTTCAAGCACGTTGAGACGATAGAACAGGTCCTGCCTGAATCTTCCCTGGTCAGTTTCAGCCTTGAGATCCTTATGCGTGGCAGCGATAAATCTGATGTCCACGTGTTTCTCGTGTGCAGAACCGATGCGCGCCACCTTCTTTTCTTGAATCACCCGCAGCAGCTTTGCTTGCACGCTAAGCGGCATGTCGCCGATCTCATCAAGGAAAACAGTCCCGCCGTCAGCGATCTCGAACTTGCCGGGTTTCCCGCCTCTGCGCGATCCGGTAAACGCGCCATCTTCGTAGCCGAACAGTTCGCTTTCGATCAGGTGCTCCGGAAGCGCGGCGCTGTTGATGGCGATAAACGGCCGGTTTCTTCTCGCGCTGGCGTTGTGAACAGCCTGTGCGAATAGTTCTTTGCCGGTCCCGCTCTCGCCTTTTATGAGCACGGTCGACGGACTCGTCGCTGCCAGCCTGGCCCATTCTTTCAGCGCAGCGATCGCCGGACTCTGGCCGACGATGTCGTCGAAAGTGTAGTGTCGTGTTGTGCCGGACTTCTTCGAAGCGGCTTGCAAGCCCGACGGCGTAATAATCTCGCGGAACACGGCCACGGCGCCGATGGTAGCGCCCGAGTCATCACGCAGAACCGATGCGGAACTCGATATCTTCTTGCCCAATTTCTCGACGACGATTTCTCTGCCTTCATAGTCCATGCCGCCCGACAGGAGTTGCGGAGACGCGCCGTTGTAAACCTGCGTCACGTGACGGCCTTTCACCGCAACCGGATTGATACCGAAGATCTCCCCGGCCTTCGCATTGATCTCTGTGACGATGCCGTTATTGTCGATCGAGATCAAACCGTCCGACATGTTTTGGAGCAGGATATTCGAGTATCGGTAGGCCATGTAAAGCTTCTCGCTGGCCTTTTGAAACCGGAGTTGGTTCTCGATTGCGTTGACGGCAGCCACGACCATGCCGAGCGTATGTGAGTTCGCAAAACGATAATCGCCGCTGACATCCAGCGCACCGATCAACTCGCCATCGGGATCAAAGATCGGAGAAGCCGAACACGTGAGAAAGTGGTTCGCCTGGCAGTAGTGCTCCCATGCGTAGATCTGCACGGGATGTCGTTCGACAATCACTGTACCAATTGCATTTGTACCCTTGGCCGCCTCGCTCCAGTCGCCTCCCGGACAAAGGTCCACATGTTGCGTTTTGGAGACAACGTCTTCATCCCCGAGCACCTCGAGCAAAAAGCCGGATTCGTCCGTCAGCACGACTTCAAAACCCGATCCCTTCACGAAGTTGTACAGGTTCTCCATGAAGGGGCGGGCAACTCGGATGAGACGACGCTTCTGATGGGCGCGATCCCTAAGCAGTTGGCGGTCAACACAGCCATCGGGCGGCCGAAATGGGTCGAGGCCTAGCTGGTGGCAACGCTCCCATGAAGCGGCCACCTCGCTTCTGACCAACTGGACATCAAGCACATTTTCTTCAACGTACTTGCGCCACGGCCCGTGCACGGCAGTAAGACTGTGCGGCATTTTGATCAGCCCGGGAAGAGAATCGTTTCCGATCGTTATCTAAACGTTTACCACACCGTCATTCTGCCGTTCTGTGACAATTGCACAACTTGCCTTGGAGACAACGGAGCGGTCACAGCCTGTTTCGCGCCAGATGCGCGACCTAATTAGCTGACGCGTACTCGAGCAGCCTGCGTTCACCTTCCAGAGCTCTCAAGGCCGTAATGTCCTGCGTAACCTCAAGCGTCCCCATATACTTGCCCGCTTCGTCGCGAACGGCGAAATACCGGATGTGAATAAACTTGCCCTGAAAATTGATCCAAAACTCTGCAACATTCTGACGCCCGGCGCGGAAGTCGCTGAGGATTCGTTCGACAGTTTCGACGCTCCGTGGTGGGTGGCAATGTTGCACTTTACGGCCGATTATTGCCTTGCTGCGCGCGAATATGCGTTGGGGGCCTTCGGTGAAGAAGGCGACCCGATCGTCGTCGTCCACGAACGTAAGATCAAGCGGCAACGCCGAGAATACTGCTGTCAGTTGCTGAAGCGTCACATTGCCGCTGGGCATGACGATAGTGCCGTCACCCGGCGAGGCTTGTTCACCCGCTGTGCGCGGTGTGTATCCCTTTTGCGGCTCGACAAGGCACCATCCGTATTTTGGCGATACCGCCCAGATCTCTGCCCATTCATCTTCGGTCAATTTCTGCAACGACATGGGCAGAAGGATGTTTTCTTCTTTAAAAATCATCTCCTGAACTGCTTCAAGCGCTCGTGCCATCACAGGAATAGCTACCGTCTTGCAGTCACTGCCGGTCGGTGTGCAAGCACGTAAGGTGCGAATGGCATCCTTCACGGCATCGCGGACCTCATCGTCTTTTGCCCACATGACCTTCGAAGGTCCGGTGATGCCGTGTCGCTCAAGGATGGAGAACAATGCGTGTTCCTTGCGCTGGTAATGCTTATCGACTTCGATGAGTTCGTTCGCAGCCTGACGCAGTTCGTCGAGGATCGCCGAAGCATCAGCGCCACCTTCGAGCGCCGATAGCTGCGCGATCAGTTCGCGAGACTTGGAAATCACTGCTGCAAGCGCCGCGTTCTCACGGCGGAACGTGTCAAGCGGGTGCCCCGGTGGAATCGTGTTTGTGTGCGGCAGTTGCACGAGGATCTCGCGCGTGACTTGGGAGTGCAGGTCGCACATAGACCGTATTTCCTCGACCGGCATGCCGTCGCGAATGAGTTCCTGTTCCATGGCCATGATTTCTGTTGCGTCTGTCTGGCGCACAAGCTCGCGCAAGCGATGTCGTACGGCGTCCGGGGCCGCGCCGGAATGCAAGTGCTGGATGATCTGCTTAAGGGTAGATACTCGTTGCGCTCGGTTGTCGATCAGTTCGCTCATGCTGTGCTCCTGAGTTCAACATTACGAGAGGCACGCTTGACGAAACGATGACTTAAGTCACGAGCTTGTGATGCCGTCAGCTTGATGCTGTCCACTCGCCAGCGCAAATCGTTGCTTGTTGCGCTTTGGACGACAGAACAACGATTTGCACCGTGTTCCCAAGTTCAGCGCACGGAGTCAGCCGCGCCCGTCTCGCTGATGGCCGCCGAAGCTGCATCTTGCACCTGTGCCACCTTGGTGTCGGCACGCTGAAGCCACATGGATGCCGCTGAGATGTTGCGTTCGACGCCACGTCCGGTCATGTACATCCTGGCAAGATTTTTCTGGGCGGGAACGAAATTCTGATCGGCGGCGCGGCGAAACCAGCGAGCGGCTTCGGCATCGTCGCGTGCATTTCCGGGCGCCTGGCTATAGAACAAACCAAGGTTGTTCTGCGCTGGAGCGTAGCCGGCCTCTGCGGAGCGTCTGAACCAGACGAGGGCCTGATGGGGATCACGTGGCAATCCTTGACCGTTGTTCAACATAGCTCCGACATTGTTTTGTGCGGCTGAGTGCCCGCGTTCAGCGGCTTTCAAGAAGAAGCCAAAAGCTTTTTCATACTGACCGGAGCGGTAGTAGCACCATCCGAGGTTCCACTGAGCCTCGAGCAACCCTTTACTCTCGGCGCTTAAGAACCACGTCTCGGCCTGCGCTTCGTTTCGTTCAACGCCCAAGCCGTCGAGGTACATAGTTCCGAGGTTGTTGGCGGCCTCCGCGTCGCCCGCTTCTGCAGCGATGCGGAACCACTTGGCGGCCATCCGGTGATCCCGCTCAGTTCCCAGGCCGTTGTGGAACATGAGCCCAAGATTCTTCGCAGCCGGTGCATAGCCTCGCGTCGCCGCCTTCTGGAACCACTTCAAAGCCGTGCTCTCGTCGCGATGGACCCCGAACCCCTCCAGGAAAGCCAGTCCTGCCAGGTTCATGGAACGAGCATCTCCGTTCACGGCATCGAGAAGAATTCTTGAGATTTCTATTTTGGGGGTTGGCGCAGATGCATTGTGCGCTTGTCCAAACGCGTGGCAGCAAGTACAGAAACACAAGAGAACCAGGAGAGCAGATGCGCCGCGGCGCATTGGAAACTCCAGAGAGTAGATTGTCTTCCGGTCTTGAGGCCAACCAGAATACGACAAAGTACCCGAAAGTCAATCGGAGGAGTGACCTAATCCAAAAAGAAAAGGGGCCAGAAACCCGGCCCCTCTGGAGTGTGGACTTGCGTGATGAGCTAGAACGTGAGTTTCACTCCCAACTGAACGTTGCGGCGCTCACGCGTGTCGGACCCTGGATTGAGGCCCAATCCACCGCGCTTTGCCTGCACCACCGGGCAATCGCCTCCACCAGCGGGACAACCCGGCGAACCGGAAGTCAGGAAGCTGGTTGACACGTCAGCCGTGCTGCCGACAACGAACAAATTGGCGTGGTTGAAAGCGTTAAACAACTCGCCGCGGAACTGGAGTCCAACGCGTTCGGTCAGACGAAAGTTCTTGTACAGACCGAAATCGAGGTTCCAGCGTCCTGGCCCCTGGAAGGTGTTACGACGAGTCATCGTAGCCGGATACGGGCCGAAGTCGGAGAATCCATCTGCAGCCAGCACCGGGTCAGGATCCGGCAACGTCAAGCTCGGCGGCAGCACGAGGTAGTCGAAGCTATTCGGGCCGCTAAGCGGTGGGTCATCCGGTCCTTGTAACGCGACGTCTCCAAAAGCAGGGGCGTACCGAGGGCAGTTGTTCTGGGCCAACGTGCAGTCGAAAACCGAAAATGGCGAACCGGTATTGGCCGAGAAGATGGGAGCAAAGCTCCATCCACCCAGTATCTGTCCGGCGATGCCACGATCGTTTCGAAGCCACGGCGTCTCCCACAGTGCACTGACCACAACCCGGTGACGGACGTCGAAATCGGCGTTGCCGCGGTCAAGCCCTGGGAAGAACGGGTTCATGTACCCAAGGTTCAGGTTGTTGGTGGTCTCACTAAACGTGGTGCTGAGATTGTCTATGGCGTGAGCCCAGGTGTAGTTGGTCGTCAGAGTCAGGCCGGTATCGGCGACATTGGTCGCCTGCAGCCTGACGTTCAGGCCATGGTAGTACGAGTCTCCGTTGCTGGTGCGAAGGTTGATCCCGGTGTACTGCGGATTCAACCGTGTGGCGCCAAACAGTTCAGACGGGTCGCCGAGGTAAACGTTGCCGCCACCGATCGGGTTCACGTTCGACAGTCCATACTGCTTGATGCCTCGTGAACCAGAATACTCGAGACCGAGCACCATGTTTGGAACGACCTGGTGTTCGAGCGACATGCTCCACAAGTGAGCATAGGCGGTGTCGATGTTCGGATCAACCGCACGCAAGCTTGAAGGAGGCAGGGGCTGAACCGGCGGCGTTGTGCCGGCCAACGGGCCTGCATTGCTTGTGGTAATCGGCAGCGAGCCCGCAGGCACGTCAAAGCCCGACGTCAGAGCGATGACCGCGTAGTTCGGCGGGTTCTGAATCACGTTGAACGTCACGTTTCCGAAGTTGCGCTCATACGAGATGCCGTACCCGCCACGAAGGCTCGTCCGGCCAGTCCCGAAGAGGTCCCACGCGAACCCCACGCGCGGAGCGAAGTTGTTCCAGTCTCGTCTCCACAACTCGCCGATCACACTGTCCTCCGCCAAAAGGACACGACCGTTTCGAATCTGCTCGAAATACGTCGCTCCCTGACCGAAGTAAAAGTTGGAGTCGAGGCTTGGGTCAACGTTATGCTGCGGTCCGAAGTACTCCCACCTGACACCCAGGTTCAAGGTCAGGCGAGGGTGCGCTTTCCATGTGTCCTGGATGTAGACCGATGCATCGTTGAACCGGTTGTTGCGGCTGAAACGCGGCTGCGAAACAGGCAACGCAACCGTACATTGGGGCGTCGCGATCAGCTCGCCCGTGACTGGGTCGGGGAAGCACGGGAAGGCGCCGCGTGGATCGACGGCTCCCTGGAACTGCCGGAGCGTGCCCGCAGTCAAGTTGTTCAAAGCTTCCTCAAGTTGGCCTGAGCGCGCTAGCGTTTCAAAGCCAGTCTGGAAAGCGCCGAATGTGCGGTTGTCACGAGTGTGTATGTACTGGCCGCCAATCCGGAACTGGTGCGAACCCGTCGTTATAGCGAAATCCTGGAAGAACTGGTACAGGTTCTGAGGACCGCCAAACGGAATCGCGCTGCCCGGGAAGAGCGGGATGTAGCCAGGCAGAATGATCGGAAGAGTGCTTCCTGCCTGACCACCAGCACCACTCGTACTGATGTTGAACGGAGTGTTAGCCTGCACGAACAAGCCAGGCACGGTGCCCGCTACGCCCAGCGGTTGAACAAGGTTCAGCCGGTTGTATGCAACTTTGCTTTGCGAAACAAAGCCCGGGCTGAATACGTGACTAAGACTGATCAGCGCATTCTGGTTGAAGATGTTCTGACCGGTCTCGAAACCGAGATAGGGACTGGTGCTGACGTTTCCGCCAAACCAATCTTCATGGTCGGCAGCGTAGCGGCCATACAGCGTGGTGCTATCAGTGATGTTGAAGTCGACGCGGCCAACCGCGAAGTATGTGTTCTGGGGTGGACCACCACCGGCATCCGCCGCCGTTGGGAAGTTCACCAACTGGAAAAGGGGTGTTCCTGCTGGCACGCCGGTTGGGGGTGCGATACCCAGGTCGGCAGCGGTCAACGTATTGCCCGGGCGAACGTCGGGACGCAGTTGGCCCAGCGTGTTAAAGAAGTCCTGCGTCGGGGCAGCACTCAAAGACAGCAATTGCGGAGTCGGAACATATCCCTGGCTGTTTAGCCGGCTACGTACACGAATCCACTCCGTGCTCTGAAAAAAGAACGCCCTGTCAGGCACGATTGGGCCGCCCACCGAGTAGCCGAACTGGTTACGAGTGAAGCGGTCTCTCGGCTGGCCAGTCGCGTTGTTCTGGTAGCTGTTCGCAGCCAGTTTCGAAATGCGGTTGAACTCGTAAACCGAGCCGTGGAATGCATTCGTTCCGGCGCGAGTTGCTACGTTCACGATGCCGCCGGTCGCACGACCGTACTCAGCAGTGAAGTTGCTGTTGATGACGCGAAATTCCTGCACAGCATCAAGCGGAACGCTCGTGCCAACGCCGGCGGTGAACTCGTCACGGTTCTCGCCACCGTCGAGCAGGATGTTCGTGCTCGCGGCGCGCTGACCGTTGATGTTGAAGCCGGTGCCGCGGACAGTCGTGCCGGCATTTACGGTTGGATCCTGATTCACGTTGCCCGAGATCTGAACCAGGTCATACGGGTTTCGAGTGATGGTTGGCAGTTGGGTGATCTGCGTACCGCTGACCACCTGCGACAGTTGCTGATCCTGAGTGTTGACTTCGACGCCCCCTGCTGCGACGACTTCCACGGTCGTGCCTGCGGCCGCGACGCCAAGCGGAGCGTCAATGGTGTTCCGCGACCCTACGGTTACCTGCACTTGCCGGGCGAAGTTCGCAAAGCCGGGCGCGGCAATTGATACCTCGTACCGTCCTGGCTGGAGGTTGGTGATCGTGTAGCCGCCGCTCGGGCCAGTCGTACTGGTCCGATTGAAAGCCCGATCCAAGGATCGAACCGTTACTGTGGCACCGGTGACGGCGGCACCACTTGGGTCGGTGACGGTGCCGGTGATCTGTCCTGTCTCGGTCTGCGCGAATAACGCCGTCGAGCAGAGGACCAGTATGCCGAGCACGCACAAAACTCTCTTCCAC
>Ga0196970_1002208_pt1 | contig 10660 bp, 11 predicted proteins | sample S1v_513CmetaG_FD_148672 | JGI IMG/M metagenome (GOLD analysis project Ga0196970, IMG submission 148672) | Soil microbial communities from Anza Borrego desert, Southern California, United States - S1+v_5-13C | ecosystem: Environmental > Terrestrial > Soil > Desert | place: USA: California... | reverse complement strand
CACATCCAGAACGCGCTTCCAAATGTAGTCCTGCACCGCTGGGCCCCCTTCGGTCTAATGGTTGCTAGATATATATGGGCGGGGGACCCAAACATGACGAGCACACCCGGGGGTGTGCTCGCAATGGTGCATATTTCCTGCATTTCTCAGGGCTTGAGGTAGGGAGCAGGGTTGACCGGCGCCCCATCCACCACGACTTCGAAATGCAGGTGTACCCGTTCTCTGGCGCCAACTTGACCGATTTCTGACCCAGCCTGAACCGAAGCGTTCAGCCCCACTTTCACTTCGCCAAGACCGCCGTAGCGAGTGGCCAGGCCATTGCCGTGGTCAATCTCCAGGATCCGTCCTTCGACGGGATCATCTTCGATGCGGGTCACCGTACCGGCGCCTGCGGCAAATACGGCCTCACCGGCAGCCGCAGCATAATCTGTGCCCGGGTGGAGCCGATAATCACCAAAGGTTTCGGAGTACGAGTACGCATAAGGCTGCAGGACCTGTGGTCTGCCGGCCAGCGGGCTGACCAATTGAACGGGCGGCGACGCGGGCACGGGGGTATCCGGCTGTCCGACCGACCCGGTAACCTCCTCCGACGCCGATGCCGGCGGGGACTCTCCATTGACGCCCGGGGCAACCGGTCCGGGCAGAGACTGCGGTGTCTCCGGAACGGCGAAGCGTTGGTACAGGATGACCGATCCCAATAGGGTCACGAGCAGGGCCAGCGACCCAAGAGCGACTCTGCGCTCTTTGGGCAACTGACTGAGCCTAAGGGCAGGCAGGCCGCGTGTGGGTTTCAATCCAATCACCTCGGGCCTTATCCTTCCCATAACTGGATGCAACTATACCAGGCAATGGTAGTCAGTCTTCGAACACGGAACTGATCTCCACCCCGGTGTAGTAATGCTTGAGGATCTCGCTGTAGCTCTTTCCCGCCTTCGCCATGCCGTTGGCTCCCCACTGGCTCATGCCAACACCGTGTCCATACCCTGTGGTGGTGATCACGATTTCTCCATGATCTAACGTTACAGTAAAGTTCGTGGACTGCAGATTGAGTAGTTCACGGAACTCACGGCCCGTCAGCGTTACGTTGTTCACTTTCACGGTCTGGACCCGGCCGGTCTCCGTGAAGGCCGTGATCTGGACCGGCGTTTTGCCTGACTGCACGGCGGTTGCCAGGGCCGGTACGGCGAGCACCTTGCCCCCGGCAGCCAGTTGCTGCGAAAGCGCGTCCGGGGTCAGTCGATACGTCTTTTTGAGGCGTGGCGAATCTGCACCCCAGTGGTCGTCCACAGACTTGAGGTAAGGAAGTGAGTGGGCGTAGTAGGAGCCCGAGTCCTCGGTCTTGGTGCCGGAAACAGAGTGGTACAGCGGGTCGATCAGTGCGCCCTTGTAACGCAGGACGATCCCATCGGTCTCCGTCTGAATCTTGTCCAACCGCTGCCACAGGGCCTGGGCCGCTGCGGCGCCCATCTTCTTCACCGCCGCCTGGTAGCTGACGTACGCCTGTCCAGTTCTAGGATCAGCGCAGATATCCGCTTCCGCACTGTCCGGGCATCCCCCCTTGCCACCCGCAGCGAAAGGCTGCATGCGCTTCAGGGCGTATGTACGGGCAACGATCATCTGGGCTTCGAGGGCGGCGGTCTCGAAGTTCCGCTCCATCTCGGCGGCGACAACGCCTTTGAGGTACTCACCAAGCGGAAGCGACTCCGTTTGTTTGGTGTCGGGAAAGTAGACTTTGATCGGCCACTGGTCGCTGCCCCGGGCGGCGGCCACGGCGGGTGCTGCTGGAACCTGCGTACCCGCCAGCCGCCCCAGCAAGGCCGGCAAGGCTACCACAACCAGCATCAGAGCCACCAGCCCACCGATCAGGAAACGGCGCATGCTCTCCCTCCATCGCCAGAAGCTGTGTCACATAATCTGTATGGAAGAGGTGCCCTCGGTATTACATAAGAAAAGGGCAACCCTGCGGTCGCCCGTGCTGGTCAGTATTCCTGCATGAGTGCAGGCCATGCGACCCACACCCGTGTAATACCGCTTGCCGGATCCGTTCGTACGGCCACTTGCACGTTGACCCCGAATGGGCCTGGCGGCAGGTGTGTGGTCCGCCCGGCAACGCTGGCAGCCCGCGGGTCGCTCCAGGGCTGGCGGTCCGTGGCACGAAGGGCGCCCAGGGCCCGGTCGGTCAGGTCGGTCAGGTGATCGTCCGCCGTGGTGCCACCCAGTTGCACGCTGACTGACGGAGCGTGTGCGGTTTGCTCCAGCGCTTTCTGCAGCGCACGGAGGCTGACAGCCCAGTGCGAGGCAGCCTTCCGTGTCAGCGTCCATTGCACTGTCACATACTGGTGCCCATCCTGTTCCCGGACAGATACGGTCCGGCTCTCGCCTTCGGCCGGGCGGGCACCCAGCGCGGCAACCACCCGGTCCCGGGCGCCCGGCTCCCGAACCTCGCCCCATCCGGTCAGTTTCACCTCTTCGAGCTTGGCTCCGGTGGCCGCCAGGCCGGTCTCCAAGGGCTTCAGTCCCTCAGCCGACGGCGTCTGAACCACCGTCTCATGGGGCGCCGCGAAGGCGGGCAACCCCCGCTGGCTGACAACCGCAGTGTACAGAAGAACGCTCACGATACCGGCAATCAAGACCAGTGAACGCAAAGGACTCGCCCCCTTTGCGCTCAGTCTTGACCAGAAGCGGTTCCGGTAAACCGAATACCGTTTCCTGGAATTGCATAAACTACGGGCAATGACCGAGTGCTTAGCAGGAATTCTCATCAAGTCAGCCAACAGTATAGTGACCTAAATCCGAACCATTACCTAATTATTACAAGCATTGAGGCGGTGAAACGCCCGGTGGGACTGAGCCCATATGCAGTTGGTGCCGCCTTCCTGGGCACCACTGCCGCTGTCGCGCTCGGGTGGCGGGCACGCCACTGGTGGCGCCTGATGAAGCGTGAAGCACTGACCCAGGCCGATTTTGAACAGACAAAGGCCCGCATCCAGGAGGAGGCGAACCGAGTGTTCAATTTGACCGCGGAGGAACTGCAGAGCGCACTTCAGCGCCAAAACTATAGCCTCGACCGGGCCAGCGTGCTGCGGCTCTGGACCTACCTGCGCCAAGGGAAACCCATGGGGCTGCGGGGTGAGCCGGGCATTGGCAAGTCACAGCTGGCAGAGGCCTTTGCCCAGGCCATGGGGTATCACTTTATCGACATGGAGTGCCACAGTCACCTGGAGGCCGATGAAATCGGTATCTCCTGGAACGGTTTCAAGCAGATTGTCGACGCACAGGCCTATCGCAACGGCGAAGAGGTGCCTAACCTCTATACGCTGGAGTATCTCAATAACACCCCGCTGCTGGAGAGTCTCCTCGCCAACCGCCCCACAGTCGTGCGCGTCGATGAAGTCGACAAGTTGAACGAGCATACCACGAACTTCTTCCTGCGCTACCTGGACAAAAAGGAACTGGTTGTGCATAACCTGTCAGAACCGGGCTCCCGCAAAGTTCTGCGGGCCACAGCCCCCCTCTTCATTTTCCTGACTTCCAACGAGTACAAGCGCCTGGACACCGCCTTTATGCGGCGTACCGTCTGGCTGGACCTTCAGTTCCCCACGGAGGCCGCGCTTTCCGGGATCGTCCAGAACACTGTGGGCGTGCCGGCCGACTTTGCCGCCCGGGTAGCCCGGCTCATCCACCAGCTGCGCCAGCTCAACCTGGAGAAGAAACCGGCCATCGCCGAGGCGATCGAATTTACACGGGCGCTTGTGGACGTATGCGACGGGCGCATTACCCCTGAGGCGATTGACGCCACCATTGGCTTCCTCGCCAAGTACCCGGAAGACGAGGTTATCGTCAAGGAGGCGCTCCGCCGTTGGTACGATGGATTTGGCAGAACCGCCTAGTTCAGGGCGTCCGCCGGTTCATCCGCCTCCTGGTCCGGTGGTTGCTGGTCTGGCTCAGCTACCTGGCCCGGCGGACCGGCCGGAACCTCCTGGTGATGAAGCGGGTCTTCACCCTGCTGGTCAAGCCGCGAGACCCAAACAACGTCTTTGTGGTCGACGCCAGTCACGAGGCGGCTGAGGCCCATGCTGGCATGATCGCTGACATGACCGACGCCTCCCGCACCACCCTCCTGTGGGCCGGAGACCGGGCACAACCTCAAGAACCACTGCCGACCAGTGCCCTGTCGCTCTGGCGTGGTCAGCAGAGGATTACGGCGTCCGATGCCGGCCCCGGGGCCGAGGCAGCCAACCGCCGCTTCTCCTACGTAGAACTGCTGGCCGCACAACTCAAAAAGCTACCCATTGCCCAAATCGCTCTGCTCGACGAGATGATTGAGCGCCTCGCCCGCAAATGGCTGGATGTGGACGAACGCTTTGAGTCAAAGCCGCGCCGCAACCGCCTCGATATTGGCGATACGCTGCGCCACAACATTCCGCGGTACGCCGGCCGCATTTTGAACCTTCGGTGGGCCAAAAAAGAGCGGCCTGTGCCCCAACCCGCCAAGCCCGCCCGCATTCTGGTCATCGGCGATGTCTCGCACTCCATGGTCCATTACGTCAGCGTGGTGCTCTACTTTCTGCACAAGCTGACGTTCTACTTCCTCATCGACAGCTACGTGTTCAGCGAGAAGGCCACGCACTCGGCGCCCTATCTCAACGGCCTTGGCACCTTCCAAGAACGGGTGCAGCGCCTGGTTGCCGGCGCAAAGTCGTGGAACGCCGGCACCCGGTTCGGCTCCGCCCTCAGGGAGATCGCTGCCGAAGCCCATGTGGACGAAAACACCTATGTCATCATCGCAACCGATGGCAAAGTGTCGCTCCAGGGCAATGAGGCTGAACTGATCGATACCCATATGGCCGAGTTACGGCGCCGGGCCCGCCAGGTGATTTTCCTGACCCCCTCCGCTGAGTTCTCCGACGGTGCCCATGGGCGCGTCAAGCCCCAACGCATCGGCAGTCTGAAGTATGACTTCCAGGAAATCCCCATTTTCTCGGTGGGGCCGCCCCTCTGGTACGGCACGCTCGGCAAATACGCCGACCGCCTGTACCTGATTCGCACCGTTCAGGACCTGATCGACATGACTGAAGACTTAATCCTGAACGCCAGGCCCAAACAATAACCCCCGGTATGCACGGTACGTGCACCCGGGGGTTTCGTGTTTAGTCCTTGTCCTCGAGCTTGCCGGCCGCCTTGAGGCGGGCCATGGCACGCTGCAGGGCGATTTCGGCCCGGGTCCGGTCAATGTTGGCCGCCCGGTCACGCAGACGGGTCTCAGCCCGCTTACGGGCTTCCTGGGCACGCAGCACGTCAATCGTCTCACCGGATTCTGCCGTGTCGGCCAGAACGGTGATCAGATTGTTGCTCAGCTCCATAAACCCGCCGGCCAGGGCCACCCGCTTGTAGCTGCCGCCCTGCTTGTAGCGCAGAACGCCAACCTTCAGTGCGGTAACCATGGGTGCGTGGTTGTGCAAAATACCCATGGAGCCCTCCGACGCCGGGATGATCACGGCATCGGTCTTGACATCCTTCAGGACGGTCCCTTCGGGAGTCACGATCTGAAGGGTCATTTCACCCGCCATATTACTTCACCTCGGCGAGCATCTTACGGCCACGCTCGACGGCCTGCTCAATGGTGCCGACCATGAAGAAGGCCTGCTCCGGCAGATCGTCATGCTTGCCCTCAAGGATCTCCTTGAAGCCACGGACGGTGTCCTTGATGTCGACGTAAACGCCCTCAGTGCCAGTGAACGCCTCAGCCACGAACATGGGCTGCGACAGGAAGCGCTGGATCTTACGGGCCCGGGCAACGGCCAGCTTGTCGTCGTCGCTCAGTTCGTCCATACCAAGGATGGCGATGATATCCTGCAGTTCCTTATAGCGCTGCAGGGTCTTCTGCACGCCGCGGGCGACTTCATAGTGCTCACGACCGACCACGTTCGGGTCGAGAATACGGCTGGTGGAGTCGAGGGGGTCAACGGCCGGGAAGAGGCCCAGGGCTGCGATGTCACGGCTCAGAACGGTCGTGGCGTCCAGGTGGGCGAAGGCCGTGGCCGGGGCCGGGTCGGTCAGGTCGTCAGCAGGCACGTAAATGGCCTGGACCGACGTGATCGAGCCCTTCTTCGTGGAGGTGATGCGCTCCTGGAGGTAGCCCATTTCGGTGGCCAGCGTAGGCTGGTAGCCAACGGCGGAGGGCATACGGCCCAGCAGAGCGGACACCTCGGAACCGGCCTGGGTGAAACGGAAGATGTTGTCGATGAAGAGGAGCACGTCGAGGCCGGACTCATCGCGGAAGTACTCCGCCATGGTCAGGCCGGTCAGGGCCACGCGCATACGGGCACCGGGCGGCTCATTCATCTGACCGAATACCATCGCGACCTTGTCAATAACGCCGCTGTCACGCATTTCGTGGAAGAGGTCGTTACCTTCACGGGTCCGCTCGCCGACGCCGGCAAAGACCGACAGGCCGCCGAACTTATAAGCGATGTTGTGGATAAGCTCCTGCATGGTAACGGTCTTGCCCACGCCGGCGCCGCCGAACAGGCCGATCTTGCCGCCCTTGGCGTACGGGCAGAGCAGGTCAATAACCTTGACGCCCGTCACAAGCTGCTCGGTAGCGGGGTTAACCTCGGCAACACCCGGGGCGATGCGGTGAATGGGAAGCCGCTCGGGCGTGGCGACAGGGCCGGCGCCGTCGATGGTCTCACCAATCACGTTGAAAATGCGGCCCAGGACCGCGTTGCCGACGGGCACCGAAATGGGCGCCCCGGTGTCAACAACGGTCTCACCGCGGCGCAGGCCGTCGGTCGTATCCATGGCGATGCACTTCACGGTGTTGTTACCGAGGTGCTGGGCAACTTCAAGCGTAAGGTTGATGTTGCCCTTCTCGCCGCCACCCTGAATCAGCAGGGCGTTGTTCAGCTCAGGCAGGTGGCCGTCGGCGAACTCCACGTCGATAACGGCGCCCAGAATCTGAAGAACCTTGCCAGTCTTCATGGTCACGTAAGTCCCTCCTAAGCGGCCTTAGCCCTCCAGGGCTGCGGCGCCGCCGACGATTTCCGAGATCTCTCGGGTAATACCGGCCTGACGGGCCCGGTTAAAGGCGAGCGTGTACTTGGCAATGAGCTCCTTGGCGTTGTCCGTGGCGCTGCCCATGGCGGTCATACGAGCGCCATGCTCCGAGGCCTTGGACTCCAGGATGGCCTGGTAGAACAGCGTCTCGACGAAGCGCGGCACCAGGGTGTTCAACACCGCTTCGGCGTCCGGCACGTAGATGTAATCCATATCCGGACCGTCGTTCGCACCAGTAGCTTCAGGGGCGACAACGGGCAGGAGCTGGAGCTCCTTGGGGCGCTGAGTAACGGGGTTGACAAACTCGGTGTAAATGAGTCGGACTTCGTCAATTTCACCCTTGAGGTAGAGGTCGGTAATCTGGCTCAGCATCTGCCGAACCAGGGCGAAGCTCGGTTCCTCGCCGAAGCCGGTGAACTCCACCACAGGCGTGACGCCGCGCTTCTTGAAGAAGTCACGGCCCTTCCGCCCGATGGCCACCAACTTGAGCGGACGGGGATCAGCCTTCATGGCTGCCTGCGTCTTGCGGATGATATTGACGTTGAAACCACCGGCCAGGCCCCGGTCTGCGGTAATCGCCACATAGGCAACCGTAGGCGTTCCGGTCCGCTGCGCCAGCAACGGATGGTTCGCACCGGCGCCGCCCTTGACCAAGCGGGCCAGGGTCTTGGTCAGTTCACGGGCGTAGGGACGAGCGGCGAGAACCTTCTCCTGGGCCCGACGAAGCTTGGAGGCAGAGACCATTTTCATGGCCTTTGTGATCTGCATCATGCTCTTGTAGCCCTTGATCTTTCGAAGGACCGCCCTTTTGTTCTCAGCCAACTATGCTCACCACCCTTACTGGTTGGCGGCGGCGCGCTGACCGTAGCCCTTCTTGAAATCATCCATGGCGGCCCGAACCGTGGGCTCGAGTTCCTTCCACTTGCCCGTGTCCAGCTTCGACAGCAGGTCCGGGTGGTTGGACTTGAAGTGGTTGTGCATATCCACTTCGAATGCGCCGACTTCAGAGACCTCAAGGTCATCCACGTAGCCGTTGGTCGCCGCGAAAATGGAGAGCACCTGCAGGCCGACGGGCAGCGGAGCGTACTGGGGCTGCTTCAGGATTTCAACCGTGCGCTGGCCCCGGACAATACGGGCCATCGTGACCTTATCCAGGTCGGAGCCGAACTGCGCAAAGGCAGCCAGTTCGCGGTACTGAGCGAGGTCGATCTTCAGGGTACCGGAGGTACGCCGCATGGTGTCAACCTGAGCAGCGCCGCCGACGCGGGAAACCGAAATACCAACGTTCACGGCCGGGCGAACGCCGGCGTTAAACAGGTCGGTGTCCAGGAAGATCTGGCCGTCCGTAATGGAGATGACGTTCGTGGGAATATAGGCGGACACGTCGCCAGCCTGCGTTTCGATGATCGGGAAGGCGGTCAGCGAACCGGCGCCCAGGTCATCGTTCAGCTTCGCAGCGCGCTCCAGAAGGCGGCTGTGGAGGTAGAAGACGTCGCCGGGATACGCTTCACGGCCCGGAGGACGGCGCATCAGCAGCGACATTTCACGGTAGGCAAACGCCTGCTTCGTGAGATCGTCGTAAATGATCAGGGCGTGCTTGCCGTTGTCACGGAACCACTCGCCCATGGCGCAGCCGGCGTAGGGAGCCAGGAAGTTCAGCGGAGCGGGCTCGGAGGCGGTCGCGGCGACGACGATGGAGTACTCCATGGCGCCGGACTCCTGCAGCCGCTTCACAACGCCGGCGATGGTCGAGGCCTTCTGGCCGATACCGACGTAAATGCAGACAACATCCTTGCCCTTCTGGTTGAGGATGGTGTCGATGGCGATGGCGGTCTTGCCGGTGCCGCGGTCGCCAATGATCAGTTCGCGCTGGCCGCGGCCGATCGGCGTCATGGCGTCAATGGCCTTGATGCCGGTCTGGAGGGGCTGGTGAACCGACTTACGGGTAATAACGCCGGGCGCCTTCCGCTCAACGGGGTAGTACTCGTTGGCGGTAATGGGGCCCTTGCCGTCGAGCGGCTGGCCGAGGGCGTTCACCACGCGGCCGACCATTTCCGGGCCGACGGGCACTTCGACGATGCGGCCGGTGCGCTTGACTTCCATGCCTTCCTTGATCTCGGAGTACGGACCAAGGATAACGCAACCAATATTGTCCTCTTCCAGGTTGAAGGCCATGCCCATGACCCCGTTGGGGAACTCAAGGAGTTCCGAAGCCATGCAGCTCTGCAGGCCGTAGATACGGGCAATGCCGTCGCCAACCTGGATGACCCGGCCGACGGTGGTGGTCTCAATATCAGTGGAGAACCGCTCGATCTCTTGCTTCAGAATCGAGGAGATCTCTTCAGGCCGAATGCTCATCCCAGTTTCACCCCTGTGCTATTGAGCTTTCGATTGGGTCAGGCGGTCGCGCATGCGGCGCAGACGAGTGCGGATGGAGCCGTCCATCAGTTCGTCGCCTACCCGCACTACCAGGCCGCCGATCAGCTCGGGGGCGACCTGGGTCTGGAACTTCACACGCTTGCCGAGGCGCGATACCAGCTTTTGCTCCAGCGTCCGTGCAGTCTCTTCCGGCAGTTCAACGGCCGAACGGACCTCGACTTCAACGATGCCCCGGGCTTCGTTGGCCAGGTCCATGAAGGTGCGGTACATCTGGGGGAAGTAAGCTTCACGGCGCTTGCGCACCACGACGAGCAGGAAGTTGAGTACCAGCTCGCTGACCTTCCCCGTAAAGAGCTTGGTCACCAGGTCACTCTTGACCTCAGGCGCCAGGAGCACGTCGTCCATGACCGCCTTCAGCGTGGGGTTCGCGTTGATCATGTCAATGACCATGCCGAACTCCCGGTCAACCTGGTCTACCAGCCCTTTCCCCTGCGCCAGATCAAACAGCGCCTGAGCATAGCGGCGGGATACAGCCTGGTTAAGCATTAGTGCTTCCCTACCTCTGCAACGAAGCGTTCAGCAAGGCGCTTCTGCTCCGCGTTATCGAGGTTCTTTTCGATGACCTTGCCGGCCACCGCAATAGCCAGGCTGGCGACTTCTTCACGAAGTTCAGCAATGGCCTTGGTCTTTTCACGCTCAATGGTCTTCTGAGCGTTCTCGAGCATTTCGGCGGTCTTGACCCGGGTTTCGTTCTCGATTTGCTCCTTGGCCGTAAGGGCGGCCTTGGTAGCCTTGTTCACGATCTCGTGCGCCTCGCGCTGGGCGTTGGCGATCTGAGATTCGAACTGCTGGCGGAGGCGCTCGGCCTCTTCCCGGTCCTCGCGGGCCTGCTTAATGGCGCCCTCGATTTCCTGTTCGCGCGTTGCGATCGCGCCAAGCAGGGGCTTATAGAGGAATTTGTGGAGAGCCCACAAGAGAATCGCGAAGTTGATAATCGTCCAAATCAGGGTGCCGGCATCGGGGAAAAGATCGGGCGGCGGCGCAGCATGTTCGCCAGCTGCCTGTGCACCTTCCGCGGCCAGCATCATCAGCAGGTTAGGATCCAAAAGCGGTTCCCCCCCTCTCTAGATAAGGGGCGACCAGAGGTGACTAACCTCGGGTCGCCCCCCTCCGAATTAGATCTGGCCAGGCAGAATGAAGATGATCAGCAGGCCGATCAGCA
>Ga0196970_1002207_pt1 | contig 10661 bp, 13 predicted proteins | sample S1v_513CmetaG_FD_148672 | JGI IMG/M metagenome (GOLD analysis project Ga0196970, IMG submission 148672) | Soil microbial communities from Anza Borrego desert, Southern California, United States - S1+v_5-13C | ecosystem: Environmental > Terrestrial > Soil > Desert | place: USA: California... | reverse complement strand
CCATGGCGCGCGTGGCGAAGGCGGCGCGGAGGCGGTCAACGTCACCGACTGACAGGGCAGGCTCAAACGCGAAGGGAATGGCGGCCTCTGTGGCCGTCGGCGTGCGGTGGGTGGGCATGGCGCCATCCTAGCTGTCGATTTTCCGGGATCGCTGGATTCAGGTTCAAGCAATTTCAGATCGTCCGCGTTTCCAGGATCAATGGAAAGTAGACCAGAATCACCGGATTGACGTCCAGGATCACCGGACGATGTCGATACAGATCGTCGTGACCTTGCCCGCGTTCCGCCCCGGCCGCAGCGGGCCGCCAACCAGCCTGCAGCGGTGAAAATGTGATCCTCAAGAGGAGCCGGGAGGGTCTGACGGAGGGAACCTGTCCACCGATCCCGGTTCGAGTCCAGTGATCCTGGCACTTCTTGTGCGGTGATCCTGGGCCGAAATCTGGCCGTTTCTCGCGACTTCAGGCTCCAGTCCGGCGATCCCGGCAACCCGACACTAGCGGCGCGGCGCCTGCCAGTCCAGCGGCTGAATAACGCATTGATAACTGTCATTATCATGACGTTATCAAAGCGCGGTTTTCTGGATGTCCGATGTCGATGCAGTTAACAAAAATCACTGCAATCGGCTATCCTGGCATGGCTTTTCCGGAGCCGCGATGATCCCCCTTTCCCTTCTCCCTGCCCTGCTCGCCGCCGAACGCGCCCTCGGCCGCCCGCGCCGCATGCTGGTGCCAGCCGGATGCGCACCCGACCCTACGACCTGATGGCGGTCCCCGGCAGCTATCATCACCGCACCCGCCCTCATCTCGCCCCGGTGCTGCAGTCGGTGCGCCCCTTCGTGTCGGGCGACGATTCTGTTTATGCCTTGGGCACCGCCACACCGGAGATTTCGGCGCAGAGGGCGGTCAGCCGATCCTGAAGATCGGGATCCCGCGCCTGCGGGTTCGGCGACATGCGCTTCCTGTGATAGAAATACTCTCCCGTCGCATCCGCCCTGGGATCGTCGCCGGCGGCAAGCCACGCCTGGGTCAGATGCGCCTGATCCATGTCATCAGGCGCACCGGGGCCGCCCATCCTGGTCGGGACCCAGCCTGGCTCCAGGGAATTGCTGAAGACCTCCGGCCAGCGGCGGGCGATGGCGAAGGCCAGCATCGCGTCGTGCAGCTTACTCTCAGCGTAAGCTTCCGAGCCGTTCCAGCGGCGCTTCTTCCACAGGATGTCGTCGAGATTGGCGTCGACATGGTGATGCATGCCGGACGACAGATAGACGAGCCGCTGCGGGCGGTCGATCAGAGCCGTCAGGATGTAGGCCGACAACGTGTTGATCGCGAAGACGTGCGGCAGGCCGTCGGCCGTCAGGCGGTGCGCCTCACGATAGCCGACGGCGGCATTGTGGATGACAGCGTCGAACCTGCCGAGCGCATTGACCTGTGCGCCGACCTTCTTCGTGCCGGCGATGGTCGAAACGTCACCGACCACGACAGCTTCGGCTTGTGGCAAGGCGTTGCGGGCATCCGCGGCCCGGTCAACGTTGCGGGCATGCAGGACGACCTGATGGCCTTTTTTTGGTGAGCAATTCCGCAGCCATGAGGCCAAGCCCGGTTGATGAGCCGGAAATGAAGATGCGGGACATGGAGAATTCCTTCCGATGGGGAATGTTCAGGAGCGTGAGCCACGCGCCGCGACCGCCAGGGCGGCGCCGGCCAATGCGCAGGCCGCACCGAACAGGTAAACGGCGGCAAAGCGAAATTGGTCAGCGATCAGGCCCGCCACCGGACCCGAAACGCCATAGGCGATGTCAAGGAAGGCGACGAAGGCGCCCATGGCGCTGCCACGACTGGCGGGCGGCACGCGCTTCAACGCCTCCACGCCGAGCGCCGGAAAGACCAGGGCACAACCGAGGCCCGTCACCAGGGCGCCGGCGAGCGCCATGACGTCGGTCGACGCCGACCAGATCATCACCTGCCCGACGGCCTCGATCACGAGCGACCACAGTGCGACTCGATAGCCGCCCGTCCGGTCGGGCAGGCTGCCGAAAACGACGCGCACCGCGATGAAACCGACGCCGAAGGCGGTCATGACCAGACCTGCGCTGTTCCAGTGACGTGCCGCGAAATAGAGCGAGGCGAAGGCCGTCAGCCCCGAGAGGCCGACCCCCTGCAGCATCAGGCCGACCCCTTCGCGCCAGATCTGGCCGACCACCTTGTGGAAGGGCAGCCGGGGACCGGCGGGCGTGGCATAGGAAGTTTGGCGCAAGGCGATGGCGATGGAGGCGAGCGGTGCGACGATGCAGGCGACCATCGCCATCTCGAGACCATAGCCCTGGTAAAGCAGCATGCCGACAGGCGAGCCGATGGCGAGCGCGGCGAACATCGCGATGCCGGTCCAGGACATCGACATGCCAGCCCGCTGCGGTCCGACCGAGGCGATCGACCAGGAGACGCAACCGGTGACGAACTGACTTTCGCCGAGACCGGCCGCCAGCCGGCCCACCACGACGATCGCGAGACCGATGCCCGGCGAAATCCCCGGCAGGGCTGCGACAAGATAGAGCAGGCCGGCGAATGCGCTGATCGCGGCTCCCTGCAACGCCGAGCGTTTGTCGCCATGCTGGTCGGTGACACGGCCGGCATAGCCGCGCGTCAGCACGGTCGCCAGGAACTGGATGCCGATCACCAGTCCGACGATCAAGGTGCTGAAGCCCAGCTTGTCGTGGATGAAGAGCGGGAGCACCGGCAGCGGCAGCCCGACGGCGAGATAGCCGCAGAACAGGGACGCGATGATGCCCGGCGCGGGACGGGAAAGGAATTGCGGCGCGGTATCGGGCCGGCCCGCATCCTTGACGGCAGTTGCCGACATGCCATCCTCCGTGAAGGTTCACAGATGTGATTAAGGAGACGCCGCCCACAAGGAAGCGGCGCCCCCGTTCGATCAGGCCGCCTTTGCGCCCATGCCGGAGCGCCCCGGCCGGTAGCCGCTGGCCTGGAGCAGGTGGCCGAGCGAGCCGTTCACCTCGGCCCGCAGCTTCGGCAGATCGACGCCGACGAGCGTGCCACCGCGCTTGCGGATGCCGCCCGCCACCATGACCGTGTCGACGTTGGAGCGCTCCACCGCATGGACGATGGTCCCGATCGCGTCGGTGACGGGGAAGACGGCGACGTCGTCGGTGCGCACCATCACGATGTCCGCCTGATGGCCGACCACCAGTCTGCCGATCCGATCCTGGAGGCCGGCGGCACGCGCGCCGTTGACGGTGGCGGACTCCAGCACGGCCTCAACGGAGATCGGTGCGGGGACGGTTTCCTCGCCCCGGAACCGGCGATAGCGCATGGCCGAGCGCTGCTGGCCGAACAGCGCGTGCATCTCGCCGAACAGGTCGCTGCCGAAGGCGGTGTCGAGATCGATGCCGAGCGCGGGCGCCAGTCCATGATCGACCGCCTGCTGCCAGGCGAAGCCCGCGTCGTCGAAGCCGAAGAGAGCGTCGGAGCGCGGATTGACCGTCACGTTGACGCCGGCGACGGCGAGGCGCTTCCAGGTTTCCTCCGGCAGGCGCGTGCAGTGATTGAAGATGTTGTGGCTGCCCAGCAGGCCCGGCTCGTCGAACGCCGGTCCCAGCGTCGCCAGATCGCCGATGAATTCGGTGAGGATGCGCATGTCGAGCGCGCGGGCGGCCCGCCACCAGTCGATGTTGAACTGGCCGAACAGCCCCACCCGCACCAGCCCGTCGCCCTGGTTCCAATTGTCGGCCAGACGCTTCAGATCGGCCGGGATGTGCGCGGCCGACGCCCCTTTGTCCATCGCGGCGCCGACCATATGGAGGGCGCGGATGCCGCTGCCGTCCAGCGCGTCGAGGGCGGCATCGGTGTGTTCCGGGCTACGCGCGCTGTGACAGGCATCGATGACCGTGGTGATGCCGGCGTCGAGGCAGGCGAGCGCCGTCAGTCTGGTGCTCAGATACATGTCGAGCGGGCGGTAATGCGCGCCCAGCGTCTCGGCGACGACGTCGATATAGGCGAAGAGGTCGTCGACATCCGGCATCATCCGCCGCATCACGCCGAGCCACATGTGATGGTGGGCGTCGATCAGCCCGGGCATGACGATGCTGCCGGCGGCGTCGATGACCTGCGCGTCCGCAGCGGACAGGTTCACACCGATAGCGGCGATCCGGTCTCCCTCGACCAGCACGTCGCCCACTGGCGGCGCGGCCGTCGCCCTGTCCATGGTGATGATCGTGCCGCCTTTGAAAAGCGTGCGGGAATTGCTCTGCGTCATGATCCGGTCCTTTCGTGGCTTGGGGCCCTGATGCCTCGCAAGCGATATCGCCCGGAACCACTCTTGAATTAAGTGAGATTGTGTCAGATCATTCCTGACAGAAAATCAGATACGGATGGGATGGAACATCGCATGTCCTTCGATGGACGGATCCTGTCCGGGGTCAGCGTGCTGACGGCCGTGGTCGAAGCGGGCAGCTTCGTCAAAGCCGCTGAACTGATCGGACTCACCGACTCCGGGGTCAGCCGGTCGATCGCCCGGCTCGAAGCGCGGCTGGGCGTTCGCCTGCTCGATCGCACGACACGGTCGGTCACGCTGACCGACGAGGGCCGGCGCTTCTACGAGGAGGCGAAACCGCATCTCGACGCCATCGAGGCCGCCGCGGTGTCGGTCTCCGGCGCCGCCTCGGCAGTGCGGGGGCGTTTGCGGGTCGATATCGACCCCTTCTTCCTGCCGCTGGTGCTTGCCGGACAACTCGGCCCGTTCTGCGATCGCCACCCTGAGCTGAGCATCGAGTTCGTGACGCGCGACCATTTCGGTGATCTGGTGGCGGACGGCATCGATCTCGCCATCCGGTTCGGCCAACCGCGCGGAGCGACCTTGATTTCGCGCCAACTCGTCGAGGCGCCGATCCTCACCGTGGCGTCACCCGCCTATCTCGGCCGCTACGGTAGGCCCGCGCATCCATTGGAGCTCACCGGGCATCGCTGCCTGCAGTTCATCGACCCCTCGTCGGGGCGTCCCTTCGGTTGGGAGTTCATCCGCGGCGCCGAAACGATCGAGGTGCCGACGACGGGACCGCTGACCTTCACCGATCCCAAATCGTTGCTGGAGGAGTGTCTGGCAGGCACCGGCATCGCGCAGGTGATCGGATGGGGTGTCGGTGCGCGGCTGGCGTCGGGCGCGCTGATCGATCTGTTCCCCGACTGGCACGGTGAACGCTTCCCGCTTTTCGTCTACCATCCCTCGCGCCAGCATCCGCCGGCCAAGGTCCGGGCATTCATCGACTATTGCGACAGGATCGTTCGAAGCCTCTAAAGTTCACCAGAATTTCGGCTCACCGCTTCCATAAGCGGCGCGATCCCGAGCGCCATCGAGCGCGGCGCTGACACTCGCCCTGAGCAAGGCCAAAGCCGAGCGCCTGGACCCAAGCGCCGGACCGCCATCAACCACGCGGCCCCTTCTCAGCCTGCGGATCTCCCCGCACGGCCACGGCACGGAAATTGTCCTGAGCGACGCCCCCGGCAGCGGTCGACCTTGCCATCCATCGCAGCAAGGACCGGGTTAGTCTATCGCTGGGCCTACAAGGGCTGGCCCGCCACAGTTACGATTTTTGCCATCTCCGTGCCCCGCTCCTGGCTGAGCCGTGTCCAAGCCCACGGGCTTGCGGTGGTTGATGGCCGCCCCACCCTCGATGCCGAGCCGGTCGAGGGCCTTGGCTTTGTCGATCCGACGATCGAGATCTTTGAGGCGTCCTGGGGCGTGCAGCGGCGCGGCTACACGGCGGGCGCCGTCACCCGCCTGCAGCACAAGCGCCAAGCCGCCGAGCGCACCAGAAGGAAAGCACAGGATCCCCAAGCGCTGAGGGGCACCCTGAACCACCCCGGGTTTCGCGGAGGCCATTTGTGCTGAGTCACGCCGCCATAGCGACGTCCTCGGTTTGGGCATAGTAGCGCGCTTCGGCCTCGGCAGGAGGAATGTTGCCGATGGGTTTGAGGAGGCGTCGGTGGTTGAACCAGTCCACCCATTCCAGGGTTGCGAACTCGACGGCTTCCAGGGTGCGCCATGGCCCACGGCGGCGGATCACCTCGGTCTTGTAGAGGCCGTTGATGGTTACGACCAAGGAGTTGTCGTAGGAATCGCCGACGCTACCGACGGAGGGCTCGACACCGGCATTGGTCAGGCGCTCGGTGTATCGAACAGCGACATATCCACTGCGAGGCATGCTCGCCTTCGTGTTCGAACACAATCCGAACCGCGCGCTCGCGGACTTCAGGGGCGAATTTGGCTGATGCAGGTTTCATCATGATGACCCCACTCTTTCAGAAGGTGGGGCCTCCAGGATACCCGGTGCGGTTCACTCAGTCGGGGCGAGGTCAGCTGCCCTGATCGATCTTGGTCAGCTGGGCTTGAGCCTCCGCCAACTCCTGCTTCAAGCGCTCGATACGCCTTACCAGGGCCGCTCTGTCGGGTGTTGCGCCCGGCGCCCTGGTATCGATGCGCTTCTTCTTGAACGCCTTGGCCTCAACGCGGGTGAGGGAGGGGCGGATGTCGGGTTCGGCGGCGGCCAGCTCATCGTCTGACAGGGTGGCGATCTCGTAGATCACGGAGTCCGCTGGAGGCAACCGTTCGAGCGGAATGCGCCCGCTGTCAACGAACTCGGCCACAGTGCGCAACTGCCTGGCTCTTGATGGACTAAAGGGCAGCTCGGCCCGCACCATCGCCTCATACTCACCGTGCTCCATGCGCTCCTTGGCGACCACCAACCATCGGCCGATCGCCAGGAAGTCGTCCCTGGCTCGCTCCCACAGAGCCTTGATCCGCTCGACGGTGTGTGTTCGCGAATGGAAGGTGATAACCTCCTGCGGCCGACCGGTGCCATCGTCGGCGAACAGACCGGCGTATCGGTCCGGGGCGGGGCGAGGCAGCTTGACCTTTCCGTCCAGCTTCACTGTTTCACTCCCAGAACATCGGCGATGAACCGCCAGTTTTCCCACCACATATCAGCCGTCTTGGCGCCGCGCAGCTCCACAACACCGATCCCGACATCGTAGGTCCGATGCACCTCGGCGAGATCCGGTATGAGGGCAGGAGCTACCGTGACTCCGACGGCCAAGCCACGATAGGCGGCGCTCGTCTCGACCTGCTTGGGTTTCACCCCGTTCAGCAGGACCACCATCGGACGGGCGAACGGCCTGACCGCTTTCAGCGTATCCTTCAGGGAGTCCATCTCTTCTCCCCGGACACCGGAGGGCAGCAGGATCAGGTCGGCGGCCTCGATCAGCGACTTCAGCGCGCCGGGGTGATCCTCAACCGAGGCCGGCGTATCGACAATCAGCAGGTCGATATCCTCGATCGGCTCCGGCGCGCTGTCGATGTCGCGCATCGGCACTTCAAAGCTCTGGATCAAGGGCAGGGTGTCGGGGCGCCGCTCCAGCCATTTGCTCAAGGTCCGCTGACGATCAGCGTCGAGCACGGCCACTCGCAAGCCGCTCAATACGGCAGCCACGGCCATGTTTCTGGCTGTCGTCGTCTTGCCGGCACCGCCCTTTGGGCCGAGCACCAGGAGTTGCTTCATCAGAATCTCCGGTTGATCGCGCTGAGCAAAGCGTTAACCGGTTAACGGACCTTTGCCTCGCTGTCAGACGGCGGCCACTTTAGCGAAGGCTCGGCTAAAGGGCAATTCGCCTGTTACCGGAATGGTGGTCGCGAAAATACAATGCGGGAGAGGCGGGGGAGGGCGCTCTGCGGTCCGTGGTCGCGAAAGTACAAGGGCCTCAGCGGACCATCTTGCGCTCTGGAATCGGGGGAGGGGAGGGGTGGAGGACGACCCCGGCTTCACTGACATCGACCTCGGCATCGGGATAGACCGCAAGGGCCATCTTCAGAGCCTCGGTGAACCTCGGCTTGAAATGTTTCAGATTCTGGTAGCTGTGGCCGAATTGGCCGAACAGCGCCGCCCAGGTGACCGGGGTCTTCAGTTCGAGGACATGCAAACGGTAGGCCAACCAAACATACACATCAATCGCCATGCTTTTTCCAGCGATCAGCTTCATGGCCGGCTCCCATACCGGTACTGGATGCTCTTTGAGCGCTTGGAAGAAGCTGTCGCTCAGTCGAACGGTGTCTACCCACAGACGCAGCTGGTTCTCGTCGTCATGTTCGTAGAGCTGAATGCCGCCCTTGACTATGGCATCCTTCTCGAAAGCCTTGCCGCGGCGGTCGTTGTCCCAAACAAAGGTCAGGTTGCAGGCGCTGATCCTGTTGGCCTGTTCCTTGACGTCCCGGTACTGCTTGCCGCCGACGCCCACGCCCATTCGCGACAGCCAGTCCTTCATGGAGGCGCCGAGTTCAACCTCCGGGCTTCCTGTCTGAATCGCTCGCGTCTGCAGGTACAGCATGATCAGCCGGGCACGGCTGCCGTAGGGGACGCCATGCAGTTGCATGGTTCCTGTCCTGTCCGGCAAATAGCCCGGCGTGATCACGAGCTTGACCTTATGTCCCTGGCGCTCCCAGACTGCATCATCGGCCAGCGGGTTGTGGGGCAGGGCGGTCAGGCAGAATCCAGCATAGGTAATGCCCATGGCCCGGCTCTCGATCGCCATCGCCTGGGCAGCCGTGTCGATCAGTTTGCGCTCGCCGCTGGGAACCAGCTTTCGCGCTTGCTCGACACCGACCCTGGCGATCAGATCATGAACGGATGCCATGGAACCCTCGCTGGCCAACCTTTGCAGGACTGTCGTTCCCCTGCGGGCGGCGAGTCAAATTGTACTTTCGCGACCAGCCTATTTGGGAATCTAGTTGGATTCCTATTAGTTGCTTGGTCGCAAGCGTACAGTGGATAAGCCGAGTCGGTGCGATTCGCGGTCTCCAAAGTACAAGCGGGCGGTCGCAACGGTACAAGCCGGGCCTGTGGAGAACCGCCGCGGTCGCGAAAGTACAATGGCGCGCGGCGGCGAATCGGACCGAATCAGGGCTTACATGATGTTGAAGCGCTAGTCCGGAGGGGATCTCCTGGGCCGGAGCGAGGTTCTGACCCTTGCGGGCGTATTCCGTGCCGAGCTGACCCTTCGCCATCCCGCTGCCGCAGGTGCCGATCAGCCTCAAGTCCTTCGGGATCGGCAGCTATTGGCCGATGGCCCCTTGGCTGCTCCCGAAGTCATTGACCGGAGCGGTACCCTCCAGCATAACTGGCCCGTCAACCGCCTGCTGAGACGATGATGAGCGAGACTGAAACCGTCACCGCCGAAGCCATAGCGGTCCGGAAAGCACCTCTTGGTGAAAAGCGTCCGGCGCTGGTCGATGTCGCCGGTTTCAGTCACGGCATCGAGTTGAATGCGTCCATGACCTCACCGTTTCACCGGGACAATTGACCTGCCCCCCTGAACCCGCTCCAGCCCCTATGTGAAGGCTGGGCAAATCAGGAGGAGCAAGGAATGGCCCGTTGGAAGCGGCACACGCCTGAGCAGATCATCAGCATGTTGCGTGCCATTGAGGTGGCGGTGGCGCAGGGGCGCACGGTCGCGGAGACCTGCCGCGAGCACGCCATCTCGGAGCAGACCTACTACCGCTGGCGCACTGAGTTCGGCGGCCTGAAGCTGGATCAGGCCAAGCGGCTCAAGGACCTTGAGCGCGAGAACCAGCGCCTGCGCAAGGCGGTGGCCGACCTCACGCTGGACAAGCTGATCCTGCAGGAGGCGGCGCGGGGAAACTTCTGAGCCCCGAGCGGCGCCGTGACTGTGTCGCGCAGGTCCTGCAGACCCTTGGCGTTTCCGAACGTCGGGCCTGCCGGGTGCTCGGCCAGGCACGCTCGACCCAGCGACATGTGCCAGTGGTTCCGGCCGATGAGGAGGCGCTCACCGCCGCCATCGTGCGGCTGGCCGGCCAATATGGCCGTTACGGCTACCGGCGCATCACCGCCTTGCTGCGTCAGGAGGGCTGGCGGGTGAACCACAAGCGGGTCGAGCGGATCTGGCGCCGTGAGGGGCTGAAGGTGCCCAAGAAGCAGCCCAAGCGTGGCCGCTTATGGCTGAACGACGGCTCGTGCGTGCGTCTGCGCCCGAGTTGGCCGAACCACGTCTGGGCCTACGACTTCGTCACCGCACGCACGCACGACGGACGGAGTTTCCGCATGCTGACCATCATCGACGAGTTCACCCGCGAGTGCCTGGCCATCGACGTCGCTCGCCAACTTGATCTTGCCCCGGTTGGGTGGACACGGGTTCACGCAGATCTTAGCTCGGCCTGTTCGGGGGTGATGTATCCGATAGCCGAGTGGGCGCGTTGGCGATTGTAGTAGGTTTCGATGTAGGCGAACACTGATCTTGCCCCGGTTCGGTGGACACGGGTTCACGCGGATTGTAGCTCGGCCTGTTCAGGGGTGATGTATCCGATCGGCGCGTTGGCGATTGTAGTAGGTTTCGATGTAGGCGAACACCTCCCGGCGCGCTTGGTCGCGGGGTTCGAATCGAGTACGGTGAACCGACTCGACCTTTTCACCGCCGCGTAGGATTTCAGCTTATCGGCGGGTTGTTGCACGGATGGGGTCGCTGTCGTAGGCAGCGGCCCCGCCTCTGTTTAGGTTTCTGACCGTGCCCTACAAAGCGAACGCCGCCCGCCGACACCACATCGCGCGACCGAAGCGGCGCGTGACCAATTGGGCCGCTTATGAT
>Ga0196970_1002206_pt1 | contig 10668 bp, 14 predicted proteins | sample S1v_513CmetaG_FD_148672 | JGI IMG/M metagenome (GOLD analysis project Ga0196970, IMG submission 148672) | Soil microbial communities from Anza Borrego desert, Southern California, United States - S1+v_5-13C | ecosystem: Environmental > Terrestrial > Soil > Desert | place: USA: California... | reverse complement strand
ACCGTGGTCGCCAAGTCGAGTCCGGTGGCCGTAACGGGTGGCTTCACGTGGAAGACGCTCGCGCTCTGTAACGACGCGGGACCGTCGTCCACCGAAGACGCGCATATGCTCGGCATTACGACGGCCGGAGTGCTCTACGCGTGGGGTAACAACGCCAACGGCCAACTCGGCGTCGGCAACGTCGTCGCGCGCTCGAGTCCTGTGGCCGTGACAGGTGTAAGCGGGATCGTCTTCAAAGCCTGCAGCGTGAGTGCGGACCATTCCCTAGCGATCGCCTCGGACGGGACTCTCTACGCGTGGGGCGCAAACACTCACGGTCAACTTGGCGTCGGGGACCAAGTCCCTCGCTCTTCGCCTATCGCCGTTCTCGGCTCGACCAAATTTGTCGCTTGCGCTGCAGGCGCCGCAATATCGATTGCCATTTCGACCACTGGTGCGGCTTACTGTTTTGGCCGAGGAATTAACGGAGCGATCGGCGACGGCACGGCGCTTTCCAAGTCGAGTCCCACGGCCGTAACGGGTGGTTTTAAATTCGTGTCCGTAGGGTGCGGGGGTGGCATTGGTGGCGTATCGAATTGCTACGGTATTACGGTCGATGGGGTTTTGAAGGCGTGGGGCGATAACTCTTTCGGTCAACTCGGCGACGGGACGACGGTAAAGAAGTCGAGTCCCGTTTCGATAACCGGATCCTACACCTTCCGCACCATTCGTGAAGCCGTGATTACGTCGCGCGTCGTGGACGTAGAACCGGGAACCACGTATGCAATTACGCTCTTTGCAGCCGTTGCAAAATTCGGCGACACGCCAATTTTTGGCGACGAAGCGGTGGGCGCTTTGCCGATCCAATTTGTTTTGGAGTATTGAAGAGCAATGTTTAATCCACTGCAGTGGTTACCGATTGCCGCCGGAATTTACCAACCCAAATTGCTTTTCAGCGGAGCGACTTGGCTCGGCGACCACAGACATTATTACGTAAGAGTTTTTAATTATTGCATCGTCGTGGGCGCGACGGACGTAACGCTTTCGGCGACGACGGACGTTATCGTTTCTTTTTCCGTCCCTATCCCTCCGGTAAACAACTTCTCAGACTCCGACGATGCGCTTGGCGTCGGCATGACATTCGCCAACGTCGGAAACCATAACGACTCGGCCGAGGTCTTCGCTTCCGTTGGCGCGAAAGATATTCACTGTCGAGTCCAGACGACGACGGCGAGCGCCGCCGGAACGCTTGGATTCAGGTATATGGCCATTTATAGGATTGACCCGACAAAACCATGAGTCTAGAAATCGATCCCAACACACTTCAATTCCAGTCGAGCGCTCTGCAACTAAATAACTTCAGAGCGGTCCATACGCACCAGAGGTCCGGCGGCGCCGGCCGTATCGTCTTCCGTTGTTGGGGCGGACTCGGCGATAGGGTTTGCGCCGAGCCGACGATACGTTGGGCGTTCAAAAACATTCCGCACCAGCGGTTTGCGATTGCGACGTCGGTCCCGGAGCTCTTCGCGCATATCGGCGGCGAACGCTTTGTCGTGAGTAACGACGGCGAGCGCGGCGACTGGAATCCAGAATTTTGGTACGAGCTCCTAACGATCGTAGACCAGGCCAACCCGCTCAACCTGTCCCACTACTTTATCAAACACCTTTTCACTCACGCCGTGGACTACACGTCGCTCCACTGTTTCGAGCGCCAACTTCCGGTGGCCGACAGGGAAATCAAACTGCCGGACTATCCCCTCCCCGGCGGCGACTTTATCCCGCGCAACGCCGTCGTCGTCCACCCGGGAAAGCACTGGCCTTCGAAGACCTTTCCCGCCGCTTGGTGGAGCGTCGTCTGTCGCGAGATTCTAAACGCCGACCTCGTCCCGGTCCTCGTCGGCCAACGCGTGGACGAGAATGTCGGCTTCGTAGAATTCGAAGCGCCGGAGGGGGCGCTAGACCTCCGCAACAAACTCTCGCTCACGAATCTCGTCGGCCTGCTCACCAAAACGAAATGCTTGGTGTCAAACGACAGTGCGCCGATTCATATCGCCGCTGCAGGGGACGCGAGCATTGGTGTTATCGCTACGGTCAAACACCCGGACTATCTCGCGCACTGGCGCAAAGGTCTCTTCGGGTGGGGATTCCAAAACCTGTCGCGCGGCGGCCTCTACACGGATCCGGCTTACTGGTCCCCGCTTATGGACCACGCCAACGCGAAGCCGCTTATCGAGATAGACCAGGACTTGCTTTACAGCTTCCTCCCCGCGCCGAGCGAAGTCGGGGAATGGTGCGCCAACGTCTTCGAAGAGCTCGAGGACGCCGACGACGAGTTGTAACGGGCGGCGACTTGCAGACGGAACCGGATCGCAGTATGCTACTAGGCAACCCCTTCCCCTCCAAAAAAATTCCAGGTGAGCCTTGGACGTTCAAGTAACACCAGAGCTCGTCGCGGCCGTTGGGAAAGTCGCGGTGGACTTGGTCGGCGCGATCGGCACTTTGATTGCCACGGTCGCCTGCGTAATTCTCGGCCGCAAGGTGAAGAAGACCACGCGGGACATCGACATCGCGCACGACAGGATTCGCGAGCTCCGAGGCGAACCGCCGCAACAACGCTACTTGAATCCCCGTCCCATCGTCGTCCAAGCCGCATCGACTCCCGAGCAGGCAGAAAAGCCGGCCGGTTAATCGGAGGACTATCGACGATGCGAATGTTTCGCCTTTCTGCTTTGGCCTATCTGGCTTGCGGCTCGACAGTGGCGCTCGCGCAAGTTGCGGAAGACGTTGTCGGCGCCGTGGCAGACGACTCTGATTCTTTCGCCTACTTGGTCCAATCCCTTGGCGGAGGACAGGGCGCCGCGACATTGGGAGCGGCCGGGATTGGCGTCCAAGTCCTCACCAAGGCGCTCGAGCGACCGTTAGCCGATACGTGGTTCGGCGACGGCCTCGGGAAAATCGTCCTCGTCGGCGGCCTCACCTTCCTCGCGGCGCCCGTCTCGCTCGTTGCCTTGGGCGGCCTGTCCATTGGTGCGGCTTTGACGCATGCCGCGACGCTTACGGCTTTCCAGGTCTTCGGGAATCAAGTCGTTAAGCAAATCAAAAACGAAAAGGAAAAACCGAAGTGACTCCATTTGTCTTCGCACTGAATCATGTCCTCGGCGCCGAAGGCGGCTTCGTCAATAATCCGAGCGACCGAGGCGGCGCGACGAACATGGGGATTACCCTTCGGACGCTTGCGACGTTCCGGAAAAGCCAAGTCACGGTCGAAGACGTGAAGGCTCTCACGCGGGACGAAGTCGAGCGCATTTACGAAAGCCTGTATTGGCGGCCGGCCGGACTTTCGGGAGTCGCCAACATAAAGACGGCGGCTTTGATTTTCGACCAAGTCGTGAACCGGGGACCCGTCGCCGCTCTGAAGACCGTCCAGGAAGTCCTGGACCAGAAATTCGACGCGTCGCTTATTCTGGACGGGAAACTCGGCGCGAAGACCCTGGAAGCACTCAACTCGGCGGACCAGTGGAAATTCTGTCTGCAATTCGTAATTGCGACACAGGCTTTTTACGTGGACCTCGTAAAAAAGGATCCAACCCAAATGGTGTTTCTTAACGGGTGGTTTCGCCGCACTTGGCGCCTTTTGGAAATCCTGGTTTAAGCTTTCGGGCGGGACTTCCGTTACCGTTATGGTAAGCAACGGCTCGGAGGTCCCGCCCCTGTGAAAAAGCCAACCCTTAGCGAAGTCGCCTTTCTCGAGCTCCTAGATTCCGTCGATCGTCTCGCGACGAGTGAGCTCTTAGACCTCGCCGCCCTGGTAGACGAAGAGCTCGCACCAGAGCAGGCGCGACAGGTCAAACTGCGAATCGAAATCGTCCGGCGCCGGAAGGCCTTGAAGACGGCAGAGGACTCGGCTAAGCTTTGACCGTTCCTCCGCGTCCGCCAAATGGCAAAAGCCCGATTACGGTTTCGATCGTAATCGGGCTTTTGTTGGTCCTCGGGATCCCGCTAGGAATTCTCGGACCGAGACACCAAGCCTAACCGAACCTTGCGAGCTCGGTCAATGTAAAGCCGAGCCATTTCGAGAAAGAGCCGGTCCCCGCTCGACAGGTAGGCCAGGCGAAACTCCGACGCGGTTTCCTGGAATCGTAGCGCCACCATAGACGGGTCCTCCGGATTGGTCTGGTGCTCTTCGGTAAGATTTCTCATTTTCTATAACGGTCGGCCGTCCACCCTTCGACTTCGACGGGGAGACCCGGCGCCCACGACGGCACTTGAGCCATGGTTTCGAGAAAGGCTCTGTGAGCCTCGGGACCCGGCCTAGAATCGATCCGACGTTCGGCGGCAATCTCGTCATGGACCTTCAGGACGGGAAGACTGTGGCCGGCTTCCTCGAGCCGGAGGACGCCTTCCATAAGCAGGTCCCTCGCCACAGCCTGGACGACGTTCTCGGTCAACTTCCCGCCCCAAGTCTTTTGGCGAAGGAATTTCTTCGACTGCGATTCGACTGCCTTATAAGTGAGCACGGTCCGGTCCCCATACATCGTCCGTTCGCGCTCGAGCGCCGGGAAGGGGTAGGACAGGCGCCGACCGATGGGGAGCTCCACGGTCAAACGTCGGCCTTCCAGGCGCCACACTAGGAAGCCATGCCGGTAGGCCTTCCCGGGGTTTTGCATCGCAGCCTTGGCGGCGCGCTCTATCACTTCCCAAAAGCGAGGGATAGGCGCGTGGCGCTCGCGGTAGGCTCGGATAGCGCGTTGAGCGAGGTCCCGGGATATATGAATCCCGTACTGCTTACACGTCGCCTGGAATTTCTCGCCGCCGATCCCAATGCCGAAGCCGGCGCCTAGGACGGTCTGCTTTCCGAGTTGACGGTTCTGCGCCGCCTGTGGGTCCTTTGCAAAGTAGGCTTCGACGAGCTCTTCCAACTTCAAATCGTAAATGTCGGAAGCCATTTCTAGGTAGAGGTCCCGGCCGGACTTAATCGCCTCGAGTCCGCGCGTGTGGCCTGCAAGCCAGAATAGGACCCGGACTTCGATCGTCTTAAAGTCGCCGACGTCCAGGACGCTTCCCTCTGGTGCGACGATAGAGCTCCGAATCGCGGACGCGTAGAGCTCCATTGGCTCGGGGTAGAGCGCTTGGACCGTGTGGAAGTCGCGGCGGCGAATCAGGTCTACGCCGACGTCTACGTCCGCTTGCGGGATTACTCGTTTGAAAAGGTTTTGCGGTTGAGGACCGCTCGCCGTGTCGCGGCCTGTGTGGGCGCCGTAGAATACAAACGTGTCGCGAGCTCGGCCGTCTGTCCTGGTGCGCGCTTCAAAGGCTTTATACTTCGACGTAGACGAGCGGGAAATCGCGTCGCGAATCTTTAGGATCCTTTCGCAGATAGGCGGAAGGCCGCCGCGCGCTAGGACCGCTTCGACCGTTTGCGCCTGCAGGTTCGGGAGCGCCGCACCATGCGCCTTCAGAAAGGCGAGCGTCGCGTCCCTCTGCCGCGCCGACTTGAGAGCGCCGCCCGTCACTTTGGCAATGGTGCGATCCATTGCGATCGTCTCGCGCGCGATAAGCTTTAGAGCGCCCTTCACGAAGGGACGGTCTACGGCGAATCCCCGCTCGTTAATCCTTTGGTCGAGAATCCAGAATTTCCGTTCGCGCTTATGCATCGGCGGAAGACTTAGAAAGAGCTCCGTTTCTACGTCCAAGTCTTTCACGCAATAATCATAGACCGTCTGTAGGTCTTCCTCGTCCATGTGACGGGTGGCCGAATTCTTTTTGGTCGGCTTGCGCGGTTTACTCACCTTGAGCATTACGCGGTGGCCTTCGTCGTCCTTTTGATTGGTGAGACCCATTGCAAAGGCGACGTCGGCCAATTTCCCCGGGAAGCCTATCGAGCGCGAGAGCGCGGCCGTGCATATCCAACGCTCGATAGGGATCGCCTGCAGGTAGGGTTTCGAATACATAAGCCGCGCGCCGAAGACGAAGGCCGTAATCATGCGCTCGAAGAAAACGTTATGCGCTACGAGTTTGACGGACGGGTCCATGAGTGCGGCGAAAAACTCGGGAAAGAATTCTCCGCTCGCGTTGGCCTTGAGCAGACGAGCCGGCGCCTTCGGGAGCTCGGCTCTCGTCCCGATCCGGAAAGCCACGCAAAGGATTTCCGTCGTCGGGTGGCGTGCGTACTCGTAGGCGCCGCACTTTTTGATATCGCACTCGGAAAACGTTTCGTAATCGAAAACCATATAACGACGGTTGAGCTCGACCACTGGTGCAACTCCGAAGGAAAAAAGTCCGGCTCGCGATTCCTCACGGCCGGACCAAATCTGAAGGGGTTTGGGCTAACTAGGATTTTCGGTCGGCTCGTCGGCGGCTAAGAGAAACAGGTAGACCAGCGCAAAGCTTATCAGGAACGCAATGCCGACGCCGAGGTAGAGGACCGAGCGAAAGAAAAACTTAAATATCCTCATCGTCTTCGTCCGATTCTTCCTCGGCCTCGTCTTCCCAATCGTCGCCGCTCTGCGTGTCTTCGTCTTCCTCGGACATGTCAAAGACGTCGGTCGGCATGCCGAATTTCTCGCCGTCTTTGACTTTCATAACCTGCAACAAAACGGCTTTCACGCCGTTGTTCTTCCCCACGGCGTAGGGGCGCATGAGGAGTTGAGCGCGGCAGTAACACCCGCCGTAAAGGTCCTGCTCGGTCAACTCCCGGCCGTTTGCACCAATAACCTTCGGCGGAAACTTCTCGCCCGACTTCGCTTTGATAAAGACTTTCCCCGCGTAGCCGTCGCGGACTTTGCCTTCCGAGTCCTTTTGCTTATCGCCTTTACGGATTACCGGGTCTTTGAAATCCGGCCACGCGTCTTTGTCGGCGCCCCACTGGTCCCGTTTGACGTTGGCAATGGCTTGCATAACGGAAGGCGTCTTCGTCTTCTTTCCGTTGTAAGGCTCTTTCAGGACTTCGTTAGAATCGAAAATCAGGTCTACGTAGTATTGTTTCGGTTGAGCCGGGTTATCCTCATAGGAGCGCGGCGTGAACAAATTGGGGAAGCTCACGCGCGCAATCGGAGTGATTACCATGTGACGGGTTTTGTTGGTTTTGATGAGGCGGACGCGAGCGATTGCGGTTTTAGCCATTGTCGATGGGTTTCCTGTTTTAGTCGTGGTCGAATGGTGAAACGGTTTTTATTTCGGGACGAGCGTCTTTGTCTTTGACCAGAGAGAATCCAGACGACACGGCGGCCGTGTATTTCTCGGTAAAGGCTTTGGCGCTCGCTCCGAATTTCTTTTCGAGTTTGGCAGGCGAAAGAAATTCCGGGTCCGTGTTGTAAATTCCAGGACCGAACAACTTTGCCGCTTGGAGCTCTGCGTCCCCTTGCCAAACTCGTTGGGCGCGCTTGGCGACCAATTTGTATCCGGGGATTTCTTTCCCGCTCTCGGCTAGATGGAAGGCGCGCTCCCGAATCGCGCGTATCCAGGTCTCTAGCTGGTTACAGGCTTCCAGTAGTTTCGGAATCGTCTTCGGCGTCACGGCGAAAGGCTCTGGTGCGGCGGCGACGCCCGCGTCCAAGTCGAAGACGATATCGGCCTTGGCCAAAGCTTTCTGTGAGGTCTCGGGACACGTCGCGGCGGCCGGACACCAGCGGCAGTGGTCGCCTGCCTTCAATGGTGCGTCGGCACGGTTGGCGAGAGCCATGGCTTCCTTAAGACGCTTTTCGAATTTTCGAATTGCGCCCACGGTTACATGTCCCATCGAAAGGCCGTCGCCGCCTTCCTGCCACACGCGAGGTTGGATAATTACGAGGTTGATACGCTCGAATTCGTAATCGAATTGGTGCGCGATCCCGGCCGCGTAATACATGAGTTGGGGATTGGGGCCGTCTTCGTCGCAAGCGTAGACCGGGACACCCGCACCATATTTGTAGTCGATTACCGTGAGCTCGCCGAAGTCCTCAACCCAAGCATAGTCGAGCGTCCCGAAGAAACGATGCGAGACCTGTCGGAGGACCACGCGCGTTTCGACGAGTAGCTTTGCGGCCGGACGCGGCCTAAGGCCAAAGATAAGACGCGCGGCCGTGACGCCGTGGTCTACCATTTCCTTTGGCCAACGCTTGGCGGCCTGCAGAGCGGCCGACTCGAGGTTGGAATACCGGCGGACGAGAAACTCCAAACACTCATGCGCCTCGGTCCCCTCGCGCGCATACTTACTGTCAATGGACGGCGGCGCCTCGCGCGCGAGCCGGACCGAACCTGGACAGTTAAGCCACCGGTGGGAAGCCGAAGCCGAAAAGTCCGAATGCTTGCGCTTGGAGTGTTTGGGAGTTTCTTCCACGGTTAGGCCGCCTTCGCGACTTTCAAAGCCTTCAGGACTTTGGCGACGTCGGCCTTTTTCACTTTGTCGGACGTCGGCGCAAACTTGAGAAGGATTTTCACGGCCTTCTCTTTCGAGTGCGCGGCCGTGTATTCGCGAAGCGCGGCCTTCACCTTTTTGAGCTCGGACGCGTCTAGGAGCTCGTCTTCCTCGTCGGAGTCGTCTTCGTCCTCGTCGGCCGCGTCTTCCTCTTCCGTCTCTTCGTCCTCGTCTTCGTCCTCTTCCTCTTCCTCGTCGGCCTCGTCCTCGTCAACCTCTACGGGCGGCGCCTTTTTTCCTTTCTTCGGAGCGACGGGCGCCGGCTCGGCTTCGGCTGCAGCGCGCGCGGCGAGCTCTTCCTTGGTCGGACGGCCGCGCTTTTTGGGCGGGACTTGGTCCGGGACCACGGCGAGAGCCGGAGCGGCACCTACCTTTGGTGCTACGGCCGGGGCGCCCTTGAGGGACGCCACGATAGCGTTAAGAATCTTTTGCGCCTCGGGATCGAAACTCACGGTAACTTTCACTTCCAAGGGAACCTCCTAGACGGCGTCACGCCGTTTGTTCAAAAGCACTTCCATTCTTTTTCTCTCGAAAGAATCTTTTAGCACGACGTATTGCACCAGGACAGTGGACTTTTGGCCAATCCTATGCGCCCGGTCGGCGGCCTGCTCGTTATCCCCGTCCCGCCAACTCGGTTCCAAAATCAAAACCCGGCTCGCCTTTGTCATGGTGAGCCCAATTCCGGCGGCCTGCGTATTGCCGATAAATACGCGGCGCCTTGGGTCCCTCTGAAATTCGTCTACGATCGCCTGTCGCCGCTTGGTCGGCGTGGACCCGTCAATTACCAGCGGGTGGAAATTCTGGAGTAGGCTGGTGAGCTCGGCGATTACCGATTTATGGTGCGCGAAAATTAGGACGTTGTCGCGTGTCTCGGTCAAAATCGCCTGGATATAGGGGAGCGTGTATTTCAGCTTATGCTCCCCGAGCAGGCGAAGGTATTCCGCCAAGTGGAGGTCTTCTTTCCCCGCCCTTTTGGTGAGCCGCCCCTTTATGAGGTCTTCAGGCGAGAAGTGCTCTAGGACTTTCCGCTCGAGCCGGGAAATAACCGGCGGCATGCCTGGACCCACGGTAATCAGGCCTTCCACCTTCGGCGGAAGGCCGAGCTCTACGTCTTTCTTTTGCACGCGATACATAAAGGACGCGTAGAGTTTCTGTTTGAATTCTTTCCGGTTGGAAAAGCCGTTAAAGTCCCAACGCTTTTGCGGACCGTGGACCGTCCAGAATTCGACTTGCTTCGCCCCACAGTAGCGCTTTCCGAATTTCCAAAAGTCCGTGCCGAAGACGTCGGGCGCAAAGCGTTTCAGGATAGGCCAGAGCTCGAGGGGGCGGGAGTTAGGCGACGGCGTTCCGGACATAAAGACGATGCGCTTAAAGTAGCGCGCGAGCTCGAAGAGCGCCGCCGAGCGTTGCGACTTCTCGTTAGCGAAGCGATGCGCCTCGTCCACGACGAGGACCGCTTTCCGTCCTGGTGCTCCCTTGCGCCACGCCTTCAGGTCCAAAAGGATTTGCGCTTTGACCTCGGGACGCGAAAGACGCGTGTCGGGAATCAATTGCAAATGCTGGTAGGCGCCCCATTTCTGAAATTCGCTTTCCGTATTCGGACCGAGAAAAGGCGGACAGACATAGTAGATGCGTGTGGGGTTTTTGAGGTTGAGCCGGTTGGCGAGCAGAGCCGCCACGATGGTTTTTCCGAGTCCCGGCGCAAGTGCAACGTAGGAAGCTTGGCCGGTCCGACTAAGCGAAAAATAGACGGCCTCTAGCTGCAAGGGGAATGGGGCCAAACCCTTGGGCCAGAACCTTTTTTCGGTGAAACTTTCCAACTTGCAGAAATCTCTTGACAAAAGCGTTCCACGTGGAAAGCCGCGCCGAATCCCGTCTTCTTTCGCTTAATTGAGCGATTGCGAGAATGCTACTTGCGCCTTGGCTAGGACGTCAACTAGATTCGGGTCTCTTTCAAGCAAAACCATTCGCGCTGCAGGTGTCCCAAGTGGAATTTCCCAATCGCCGTCGTCGGCATGCGGACGAGACTTTGTCAAAATTCGAGCAGTGGGTTTATGCGAACGGCGGCGCCGCTTGCGTTGGTGCAAAGCTAGGCGTCCACGAAGTCACGGTTTTTAAATGGCTTCGGCGCAATTCAATGCCGTCGCTTCCTTTCGTCTGCCGGATTCTGGACCTGTCGCAAGGCAAAATCACGGCGGCCGATATTCTGGAGGCGACCGAGCCTTGAGCACCAGGACCCTACCGGACGAAGTAGAGCGCCTCTATGCAATGGGGTTCGCAATTCACTGGCTACG
>Ga0196970_1002205_pt1 | contig 10669 bp, 10 predicted proteins | sample S1v_513CmetaG_FD_148672 | JGI IMG/M metagenome (GOLD analysis project Ga0196970, IMG submission 148672) | Soil microbial communities from Anza Borrego desert, Southern California, United States - S1+v_5-13C | ecosystem: Environmental > Terrestrial > Soil > Desert | place: USA: California... | reverse complement strand
TGCTGGCGATCGATTTCGAAGGCGCCTCCAGCGGCTGGATCGACACCCTGCGCCTGCGCGGAGCCGCCAATCTGAGAGGACGCGCGTCCAGCGTGCGCGGCGAGGGCTTTGCGACCGAAGGCGTCGGGCTGCGCCTCGCCGCCGCCAGCCTGCGCCTCGACCGCGGTCCCGACGGCCTGCTGTGGAGCGGCGACGGGTCGGGCTCGCTGGCGGTTCGTTCGGGCGCGGCGGGCGGCGCCCGGCTGCAGGCGACGGCCCTGGAGGTGTCGGACCTGCGCGCCGCGAGCCAGCCCGGCGGCCTGCAGGCGCTGTTCCGCACCGCCGCGCGCGTCGAACGCCTGCACCAGGGCGACCTTGTCCTGACGCAGCTCAGCGGCGCGTTCGGCGGCGACCTGGTCGCGGGCGAGCGCGTCAGCGTGAACCTGACCGGCGACCTCGGGGGACGCGGCGCCTATGCCGGGCTCGGCCCGGCACGGAGCGCCGACGATCCATCCCTGCGGGCGCTGAAACGGGCGGTCTCCGCCTTCGCCATCGCGGCGCCCGGGCTGCGCATCGCCCTGGACGACGGCGCAGCCACGGTCAGCGCCGGCGCGCCGGTGCGCCTGGTTCCTGCCTCCGGAGGAACGGCGACCATCACGCCGCGCCCCGGCCAGCCCCTGTTCGGCCCCGGGGCCGGCTTCGACCTCGCGGTCGCGGGCGGGGGGCTGCCGACCCTGGCGGCGCGCGTCAGCGACTACGCTGTGGGCGACGGCGGCCTGCGCGCCACAGGATCGGTGAAGACGGCGATCAGCATGGGGCCGGTGGTCGGCGGCGCGGTGGACGCGGCCGGCGTGCTGCGCCTCGGCGCCGGCGGGGGATGGTTCACCGCCTCGCGCTGCGCCGCCGCCTCGGCCGAGCGGCTGGACCTGGGCGAGAACGACGTGGTCGACCTGGCGGGCCGCCTTTGCCCGGCCGGGGCCCCCCTGCTGCGCTTCGCCGACGGCGGCTGGTCCTTGACCGGCCGCGTCGAGGGCCTGAAGGCCGGCGCGCCGTTCCTGCAGCTGGCGATCTCCGACGCTTCGGGCCGGGTGCGAGCGAACGGGAGCGGCGGCCTGAGCCTGGAGGCCGCGATCGCCGCCGCCACGGTGGCCGACACCGCGCCCGAGCGGCGGTTCCACCCGATGCGGCTGGCGGGCGGCGTTTCCTCGCGCGGCGGCGACTGGACCGGGACGCTGGCGCTGAGCGCCGACGGCCACCGGGTCGCCGACCTGACCCTGAGCCACAACGGCGACCTGGGCGCGGGGGGCCTCGGCGTCGATGCGCGGGGCCTGACCTTCGCCGAGGGCGGACTGCAGCCCGCCCGGCTGTCGCCCCTGGTGGAGGGCGTGCTGGGCACGGCGGTCGCCGGAGCAGCCGACTTCACCGGCGAGCTTGCCTGGACGGCCGAAGGCGTGACCAGCCGCGGCCGCCTCGCCACCGACGGCCTCGACTTCAAGAGCCCGGCCGGCCCGGTGAGCCGCCTGCGCACCACGGTGGAGCTGACCAGCCTGGCGCCCCTGACCAGCGCGCCGGGCCAGGTCGCGACGGTGGAGCGGGTGGACGCCTGGCTCCCGCTCGAGCGGGTGACCGCCACCTTCCAGGTCACGCCGGAGGCCCTGCGCGTCGACGGCGGCGCGGTGGACGTCGCCGACGGGCGGGTTGTGGTCGAGGGCCTGACGGTGCCGTTCGACCGCGCCCGCACCACCGAAGGCGCGGCCCGCATCGAGGGAGTCCAGCTGGGCCGGCTGGTCGAGCGCTCCGGCTATGCCGATCGGGTCACGCTCGACGCCAGGGTCAGCGGCCATCTGCCCTTCACCTTCGGCCCGGAGGGCATCCGGTTCCAGAACGGCCAGCTGGCGGCGATCCAGCCCGGCCGGCTGTCCATGAAGCGGGAGCTGCTGGAAAGCCTGACCGAGGCCGCCGGCGGGACGGCCGAGCCGGTCGGCGTCCCGGTCCCCCTGCCCGAGCCGCAGTTCAACGCCCAGGAGTTCGCCTACCAGGCCCTGGAGCACCTCGCCTTCGACGTGCTGTCGGCCGAGGTGAACAGCCTGCCCGAGCGGCGCCTCGGCGTGCTGTTCAAGCTGCGCGGCAAGTACGACCCGCCGGAACGCCAGGAAATCCGGCTGACCCTCGCCGATATCCTCAGCAAGGCCTACATGAACCGCGACCTGCCATTGCCGTCGGACACGGCGGTGAACCTGACGCTGGACACCACCCTGAACCTCGACCAGTTGCTGGAGGACTTCGCCGCGTTCACCCGCGCCCGCCGCCAGCTCGACCGTTCAGAACCGGTTCAGACCGGGACACGTTAGATGACGAAGACCGCGCCGCCACAGGAGCAGCCATGACCATGTCGAGACTAGCCGCCGCCGGACTGCTGGGCCTCGCCGCCCTCGGCGGCGCCGCCTGCACGCCGACGGTGCGCGTGCAGGTCGATCCGATCACCATCTATGCCAAGCTGGACGCCAACGTCCGGCTGCAACTGGACGAGGACGTTCGCGCCCTGATCGCCCAGAACCCGAACATCTTCTAGGACCGGACCCATGATCCGACGCACTCTCTTCAAGGCCGGCGCCGCCGCCCTCGTCGCGCTCTCGCTGGCGGGCGCGGCCCACGCCCAGTCCGCCTCCAGCAAGGCCGCCGTCGACGCCGCCAAGGACCGCGGCGTGGTCGGCGAGCAGGCCGACGGCTTCGTCGGCTTCGTCACTGACACCGACGACGCTGCGCTCAAGGCTGCGGTGGCCGAGATGAACGCCGCCCGCGCCGCCTACTACCGCCAGCTGGCGGCCCAGCGGAACGTGCCGGTGGAAGCGGTCGGCGCGGCCACGGCGACCCAGCTGCTCAACACCAAGGTCACGGCCGGCGAGTACTACCGCACCGCCGACGGCGCCTGGAAACGGAAGTAGGGCTCAGGCGGCGGCACGGGCGGCGCCCGTGAGCAGCGGCTCGAGGATCTGCTCGGCCAGGGCGCGGACCACCGGGACGGCCACGCCGTCCCCCAGCAGCTTGAGCGCGGCGGTCTCGGCCCTCGGCAGGCGATAGTCCTCGGGCAGGCCCATCAGCCGCGCGCCCTCGCGGGCCGTCAGACGCCGCGCCTTCACCCGGCCGCCCTCGGCCACCACGACCACCTGGCGAGACGAGCCGCCGGCGGGCGTGCGGAGGCAGCCGGCGAGGCCGTCGAAGCGCACCTCGGCGCGCTGGACCTTCTCGCCCCGCTCGGTGCGCACGCGCCGATACAGCGCGCCCACGGCACGCCCATCCGCGCCGGCGGAGGCCAGCCGCTCCCGGTGCAGCGGGGCCATCATGGCCAGAAGGGCCCGGGTCCGCGCCTCGTCGAACCAGGCCACGGCGTGATCCGGCTCCAGCACCTCGGCCAGGGTCCCGTTGCGCCGGGCGGGCGGCGTCAGGCGCCACCATGCCCAGCGGTCCTTGAGCTCCGCCGGAAGCCTTTCCCAGGCGGCCTGCACCCGGGGCCCGTGGAAAGGCGCCGAAGGGCCGGCCGCGCCGATGGCGTCCTCGCCGCGCGTGGCGATCACGAACACCCGCGGCCGCGACTGGGGCAGCCACAGGGCTGCATCGACCTCCAGCGCTCCGAAGCGGTAGCCCAGCGCCGCCAGCGCCGCGCCCAGCGCCGTGAAGTCCCCCCCGCCGTTGGAGCTGAGCAGGCCGCTGACGTTCTCGATCACCAGCACCCGCGGCGCCCGCCCCTCGCGGACCAGTCCCTCGACCAGGCGGTGGAAACCCCAGAAGGCCGAGGAGCGACCGCCATCCAGACCTCCGCGCCGGCCGGCCAGGCTGAGGTCCTGGCAGGGCGAGGAGGCCCACGCCAGGTCGGCGGCGCCCGGCAGGTCGGCGGCCGTCAGATCCCAGATGTCGCCCTGCCGCAGGTGGGCCGCGCCGTGGTTGGCCGCGTAGGCCGCCGCCTTGCCCGCGTCGAAGTCGTTGGCGAACAGGCAGTCCCAGCCGCCGCCAAGGCCGAGGCGGGCCATGCCGCCGCCGGCGAAGAATTCGTAGTAGCGAAATGGATCGGCGGCCATCGGGCGAGTGTAGACGAGTCGCGTCGCCTCCCAAGCCGGAACCCTTTCGCCTCCGTCGAACGTTATTGCCGGCGCAGGGCCCCACACAGGGAGACGATCCTAGGATGTTCCGAAAGACACTCACGGTCGCCGTCGCGGCGATCACTCTCGGTGCGGGCCTCACGGTCCCCGCCGTCGCCAAGCCTCTGACGCCCCACCGCGTCGCCCCCGTGGCCGACGCCAACCTCGTCGAGGCCCAGTACTACGACCGCCGCGACTACCGCCGCGACCGCCGCCGGGCCGAGCGCGACGCCCGCGGCTGCTACCGCGGCGAGCCGCTGCGCGACTGCCGCGAACGCACCAACTGGGAGCGCCGCTACGGCAGCCGCTACTACTACAACAACGGCCGCTACTACCGCGACAACGACAGCGGCGCCGCGCTGGCCGCCGGCATCCTGGGCTTCGCCCTGGGCGCCGCCATCCAGGGCGACCGCAGCGACTACGACTACTACTACGCCCGCCGCGGGAACCGGGACTATCTCAACCGGTGCCGCGTCCGCTACCGCTCGTTCGATCCGTCCACGGGCACCTACATCACCACCTCGGGCTACCGCCGCTACTGCCGCCTGTAGGGCGACCGGCACGGTCCAAGCCAGGAAGCCCCGGGAGCGATCCCGGGGCTTTCGTTTTTTGCTCCCCGCTTCCTCTCCCGTGGAGAGGCAGCGAGCCCTTGCGCAGCAAGGGGAGCGGGAGAGGGTCCGTGAAGGGCGCGGCGTCGCGCACGGCCCTGAACCCTCCCCCGAGTTCGCTACGCGACCTCGTCCCCTCCCAAGGGAGGGGAGTGGCGGGTCGGGCAAGCAGCCATGGCCGCCCCCCGCATCCAATCCCCTCCCCGGCGGCGATCAAGCGCGTGCATCGGGAAACACCCTCATGATCCGCCGCCTCCTCGCCGCCCTCGCGGTTCTCATCTTCGCCCTCACCGGCCCGGCCGCGGCCCAGTCGTCGGCGCCGGCGCCGCCCGACCCCGTGCGCGTCGAGGTGCGCGAGCCCGGCCTGGTCGCCAACCTGCACATCCCCATCGGCGCACAGGCGCCGTCGCCGGCGATCCTCGTGCTGGGCGGGTCGGAGGGCGGGATCGCGAGCGCGGACGGGCTGGCCCGGCGGCTGGCGCGGGAGGGCTACGTCGCCATGGCGGTCGCCTACTTCAATCACGAGGGCCTGCCGCCGGCGCTGACCGACATTCCGCTGGAAACCTTCGACCGGGCGCTGGATCGCCTGCTCGCCCGCCCGGACGTCGACCCATCGCGCATCGGCATCATGGGCGCGTCAAAGGGCGCCGAGGCGGCGCTGCTCGTCGCCTCGCGCCGGCCGGAAATCCGGGCCGTCGTGGCCGGAACGCCGACCAACGTGGCCTGGCAAGGCATTGATTTCAGCGACTGGACCAAGGTCCGGGCATCCTGGTCGGTCGGCGGCAAGCCGGTCGCCTTCGTGCCCTACGCCACGGACAAGCCCTTCGCGGGCCTGCGCGACCTGTACGACCGCAGCCTGCCGGCCGAGGGCAAGGAGGGCGAGGCGCTCATCCGAGTCGAACGCATCAACGGCGATGTCCTGCTGATCAGCGGCGGCGAGGACGGGCTGTGGGGCGCCACGCCCATGTCCGAACGGATCGAGAGGCGGCTGAAGGCGCACCGCTTCCGCCATCGGGTGGAGCACCTGTCCTACCCCGGCGCCGGCCACGCCATCCTCGGGCCGCCGCCGGCCAGCGTCGAGAAGGCCGCGCCCCTGGCCCAGCTGGGCGGCACGGCCCAGGCCAACCTGGACGCGCGGGCCGACGCCTGGCCGCGCACCCTGGCCTTCCTCGCCGCGGCCCTGAAGGAGAAAAAGCGAGGCCATTGAGGAGCCGGGCGACCGCCGTTACGTTAACCTTTCCGCAGGGCCGTTCCGGAGCATCACCATGCGTCGCCTGATCATCAGCCTTCTCGGCGCCGCCGTCCTGGCCGGCGGCCTCTCCGCCGCGCCGGCGGCCTCGATCGCGGGGGACCACCGCCACGACCGCTACGACCGCTACAGCGAGCATCGGGGCTATTGGGAGCGTCCGGGCGACCGCCGCCGCTGGAACCGCCACAAGCACCGCCGCCACCGCGGGCCCACCGTCCACTACTACCCGGGCTACGGCTACTACCCGAGCTCCGGCCATCGGGGGTACCGGGACGAGCACCACCGCGGCGACCGCGACCGCTCGGCCTGGTGCGCGCGCCAGTACCGCTCCTACGATTGGCGCACGGGAACCTTCGTCGGCTACGACGGCGTGCGGCGCTACTGCGGCTGAGGGCCGGCTAGCGGGGCGTGACGATGACCACGCCGCGCATCTCGTGGTCCTCGTGCGGGCGGCAGACGTATTCGTAGCGGCCGGGCACGGTGAACACGTGGCGCCAGCTCTTGCCGCCATCGATCTCGCCGGAGTCGAACGGCTCGGCGCCCGCGGGCAGCACCACCCGGGACGGGTCGGCCGCCTTCGAGGGATCGAAGGTCACCGTGTGCTTGAAGATCGCCTTGTTGCGCCACTCGACGGCCTCGCCCACTCGGACGCGCACCTGGGGCGGGTCGAACTTCAGGCCGAAGGTCATGTTGACGATGGCGGCCGGCGGAGGTCCGTCCTGGGCCGGGGCGGCCGGGGCGGCGGACAGGACCAGGGCCGCCGCGGCGGTCGCGATGCCGATTGAGCGCTTGGTCATGTGGTTCTCCCCGGGCTTGCGCTTCATCCTAACACATCCGTGACAGCCGGGGTGCGGAGCGAACGCGGATCGCCTCGCTTTGGCCACACCCGCACCGACACTGCCGGCTCGCCCAGCGAGTACACGGGAGCGTTGCATGTCGCGTCACAACATCGTCGGTTCGGAAGCGTTCGACCGGTCGCCCCAGGTCCAGGTCCGCGGTTTCCCGCGCAAGCGGCGCGTCCGCTTCGTGACCGTGGCGGCGGGGATCGGCGTGGCGGCGCTGGCGGCGATCGGCGCGGGCGCGGCGCTGCTGACCCAGGGCGGCATGTAACCACCGATCACGCGCCGCTTGATCCGGCCGCCCCGGCGCCCTAGCGCTGGCGGACCGTTTTCAAAGGGGATGCGCCATGCGCGAGGCCGTGATCGTTTCCTTCGCCCGCACCGGACTGGCCAAGTCCGTGCGCGGCGGCTTCAACAACACCCACGGCGCGGCCATGGCCGGTCACGCGATCCAGCACGCGGTCGAGCGGGCGAAGATCGAACCCGAGGCGGTCGAGGACGTGATCCTGGGCTGCGGCTATCCCGAGGGCGCGACCGGCCACAACATCGGCCGCGACGCCGCCATCTGGGCCGGCCTGCCGATCACCACCTCGGGCCAGACCGTGAACCGCTTCTGCTCGTCGGGCCTGCAGTCGATCGCGCTCGCCAGCGGCTATGTCGAGCGCGAGGGCGCCGACGTGCTGGTCGCGGGCGGGGTGGAGTCGATCTCGCTGGTCACCATGGGCGGCCACGTCAACACCCACTACTTCGCCGACGACCGGCTGATGCAGCTGCGACCCGACCTGTACATGCCGATGATCGACACCGCCGACATCGTCGCCGAGCGCTACGGCGTCAGCCGCGAGGCCCAGGACGAGTACTCCCTGCAGTCCCAGCAGCGCACCGCGGCCGCCCAGCAGGCCGGGCGCTACGACCACGAGATCGTGCCGATGGCGACGAAGATGAAGGTCGTCGACAAGGCCACCGGCGCCGAGTCCATCGTCGACTACACGGTCACCCGCGACGAGTGTAACCGGCCCGACACCACGCTGGAGGGGCTCGCCGCCCTGAAGCCGGTGAAGGGCGAGGGCAAGTTCGTCACCGCCGGCAACGCCTCGCAGCTGTCCGACGGCGCGGCCGCCGTGGTGGTGATGGAAGCGAAGGAAGCCGCGCGCCGGGGCCTCGAGCCGCTGGGCCGGCTGAAGGGCTTCGCCGTCGCCGGATGCGCCCCGGACGAGATGGGGATCGGCCCCGTCTTCGCCGTGCCGCGCCTGCTGGAACGCCACGGCCTGAAGGTGTCGGACATCGACCTGTGGGAGCTGAACGAGGCCTTCGCCAGCCAGTGCCTCTACAGCCGCGACCGGCTGGGCATCGACCCCGCGATCTACAACGTGGACGGCGGCTCCATCTCCATCGGCCACCCGTTCGGCATGACCGGCACGCGCACCGCCGGCCACCTGCTGGTGGAGGGCCGGCGCCGCGGCGCCCGGCTGGGCGTCGTCACGATGTGCATCGGCGGCGGCATGGGCGCGGCCGGGCTGTTCGAGATCTTCTGAGTCGGGGCGTCGGCGTTTCAGGGTCGCCGTAGCACCGCGCCTTCTTCTCCCCTCCTCAGTGGGAAGGGTTCATCGCCGCGGCCCCCTCTACCCGAGCACGCCCTCCTATACAGTATTGATATCATTACACTTTATTGAAACCGGCGCCCTGTTCGACTCGACACATCGCTACCGCACGTCGCCGCTCTCGCCGGCACGGTTCAGGGCCTCGATGGCGGCGGCGCAGCCCTTGAGGCTCTCGCCCGCCAGTTCGACCTCGGCGTTCAGCGGGTAGGTCCGGTCGCTCATCCCGTCGGAGCAGGGGCCGGCGGTCAGCACCACCTTCAGGGCCTGGCCGTCACTGGTCGTGGCGGTCCAGGTCGCGCGCCCTGCCTCCATGGCGGGCCCTGCGTTCGGCGCGGTGCGCTCCGGCTTGTCCACGCCGGAGGTCTTCAGGCCGGCCCTGGTGATCTCCACCGCCCAGAAGGGCTCGGTGCCCAGCGCGCGCAGGTCCTGGGTCAGGTCCACGGCGTTGATCTCGGGCTTCGGCGGAGCGGGAGGCGCGGCGGGCTCGGCGGGCGCGGCCGGGGCGGCGGGCTCGGCCGGAGCTGCCGGCCGCTCGCAGGCGGCGAGCGCAAGGGGGGCGAGGGCGAGAGCCGCGACGGCGGCGAGGGCTGACAGGCGCATGGCGGTCTCCGCGGAATGATCCGGCGCCGACCTTAGCCAGCGCCGGGGGCGGCGCAAAGCGCGTTCACCGAACGGCGCTGTCCAGCCCCTCCGGCAGCCCCTCGGCAGCGGCGGCGCCCTCAACCTCGTCGTGGCGCACGTGTCGCCGCATGGCCCGGGTCGGCCGCTTGGCGCTGTCCTGGAAGAGCTTGCGGAACTCCTCGCGCTGCTCGTGGATCGAGGCGATGACGTAGCCCATGGGCACCCCCAGATCGACGAGGGTGTTCTCGGCCAGCTGCAGGCTGGCCTCGGTGGTCTCGGGCACGGCATCGGTGACGCCGAGGCGGTAGAGCTCGGCGGCGTGCTGGCTGTCGCGCGCGCGGGCGATGATGATCATGTCGGGCCGCAGCGCCCGGGCGGTCTTGACCACCTCGTCCACCTGGGCGCGGCCGTCCATGGTGACGACCACGGCCGGCACGCTCTCGATCCCGCAGGCCTTGAGGAAGTCGGGCCGGCTGGCGTCGCCGTACCACACCGGGTCGCCCTTCTCGCGGCGCGAGGCCACCAGCTTGGCGTCGGCGTCGACGGCCATGAAGCCGATGTCGTGCTTGGCCAGAACCCGGCCGATGAGCCGGCCGACGCGGCCGTAGCCGACGATCAGCACGCGCTGGCCGGCCTGCTCCTGCGACTCGGCCAGGATCGGCGGCAGCTCGCCCTTGGGCACCCGCCTGCCCATGCGTTCCGCCAGCCAGGCCATGGCGGGGATGATGAACAGGCTGACCGTGGCGGCCACCAGCACCGCCTGGGCGAACGTCGGGTCCACCAGCCGCTCGCCCACCGCCGTATTGACGATGACGAAGGCGAACTCGCCCGCCGGTCCCAGCACCATGGCCGTCTCGAGCGCGGTGCGGTTGGGGATCTTGAAGGCCCGGGCGATGCCGAAGATCACCGCGATCTTCACCGCCACCACCCCCGCGACCAGGGCGGCCAGGGTGAACGGCTGGGCCAGCACCGCGTCGATGTCGAGCTGGGTGCCGATGGAGACGAAGAACAGGCCCAGCAGCAGGCCCTTGAAGGGCTCGATATTGATCTCGATCTCGCGGCGGTACTCGGTCTCGGCCAGCAGCAGGCCTGCGATCAGCGCGCCCAGGCTCATGGACAGGCCGGCGACGGCCGCGCCCAGGCTGGCGATCATGACGACGAACAGCGAAGCGGCCGTGAACAGCTCGTGGCTGTTCGACTTGGCCACCGAGCGGAACAGGGGCCGCAGCACCAGCCGGCCGGCGATGACGATGATGGCGAGGCCCGCCGCCGCCGGCAGCAGCGTCAGCAGGCCCGGCGCCCAGGAGCCCCCTGCCGAGGCGGCCGCCAGCACGGCGACCGTGACCAGGATCGGCGCCACCGCCAGGTCCTGGGCCAGAAGCACGGAGAAGGTGGCGCGGCCCATGCCCGTCTGCAGCCGCTTGCGCTCGGCCAGCACCGGCATGACGACCGCGGTCGACGACAGCGCCAGCGCCATGCCGACGACGACGGCGCCCAGGGCGGGCCGGCCCAGCAGCATGGCCACCCCGGCAATGGCGACAGAACACAGCACCACCTGCAGCAGGCCGAAGCCGAACACGAGCCGGCGCATGGCCTTGAGCCGTTCCCAGCTCAGTTCCAGGCCGATCATGAACAT
>Ga0196970_1002204_pt1 | contig 10678 bp, 9 predicted proteins | sample S1v_513CmetaG_FD_148672 | JGI IMG/M metagenome (GOLD analysis project Ga0196970, IMG submission 148672) | Soil microbial communities from Anza Borrego desert, Southern California, United States - S1+v_5-13C | ecosystem: Environmental > Terrestrial > Soil > Desert | place: USA: California... | reverse complement strand
CGTGGTGTTCATCCTGTTGCTGTTTTTTGTGGTGACCACCACGTTCACCCGCGAAACCCAACTGCGCGTCGATCTGCCGGAAGCGGTCAGTGGTTCGCCGGCCGAGGACCAGCAGGTCAAGCAACTGGATATCGCGATCAGCGCCGAAGGTGTGTTTTCGGTGAACAACAAGGTCCTGCCGAAGAACGATCTGGCGACGCTGATGGACGCCATGCAGAAAGAAGCCAACGGCGACACCAGCATGCCGTTGTCGATCAGTGCTGACGGCAAGGCCCAGCACCAATCCGTGATCACCGCCATGGACGCGGCCGGCAAGCTCGGTTTCAGCCATCTGCGCATGACCACGGTCGAGGCGGCGCCCAAATCCTGATGAGCCTGTCCGATCGCTTGCTTGCTGCGTGGTATGCGGGGCACCCGGCCCTGACGCTGTTGCGGCCGCTGGAAATGCTCTACCGCCGGGTGGTGGTCAACAAGCGCCAGCGCTTTCTCGACGGTGAGGGCACGATCTACCAGCCGCCGGTGCCGTTGATCGTGGTCGGCAACATCACTGTGGGCGGTACCGGCAAGACGCCGATGATTCTCTGGCTCATCGAACATTGCCGCCAGCGTGGTTTGCGCGTCGGCGTGGTCAGCCGCGGTTACGGGGCCAGGCCTGCGCAACTGCCGTGGCGCGTCGAGGCCGATCAGACGGCCGATATTGCCGGTGATGAACCGCTGCTGATCGTCCAGCGCACCGGCGTGCCGCTGATGATCGATCCCGATCGCAGCGCCGCCGTCAAAGCCTTGCTGTCCAGCGAACCGCTGGACCTGATCCTCTCCGACGACGGCATGCAGCATTACCGCTTGGGCCGCGATCTGGAACTGGTGCTGATCGACGCGGCACGCGGCCTCGGCAATCAACGCTGCCTGCCGGCGGGCCCCCTGCGCGAGCCGGTCGAGCGCCTGCAAAGCGTCGACGGCGTGCTGTACAACGGCGCCAGCGAAGATCGCAAGGACGGTTTTGCCTTTCGCCTGCAACCCACTGCACTGGTCAATCTGCGCAGCGGCGAGCGCCAGCCGCTCGAACATTTTGCGCCCGGTCAGGCGGTGCACGCCGTGGCCGGAATCGGCAATCCGCAACGTTTCTTCAATACGCTCGAAGCGCTAGACTGGCGCGCAATCCCCCATGCGTTTGCCGACCACGCCGAGTACAGCGTGCAAGCCTTGAATTTCACCCCGTCATTGCCGTTGGTGATGACCGAAAAGGACGCGGTGAAGTGCCGCGCCTTTGCTGCTGCCGATTGGTGGTATCTGGCGGTCGATGCGCTGCCGTCGCCGGCCTTCGTGGCCTGGTTCGACACGCAACTGATGCGCCTGTTGCCCGATCGGCTATTGCCTTGACTGTTTATTTATCTGGGAATGCTCATGGACACCAAATTGCTCGACATCCTCGCCTGCCCTGTGTGCAAAGGTCCGCTCAAGCTCAGCGCTGACAAGACCGAACTGATCAGCAAGGGCGCTGGCCTCGCGTACCCGATCCGCGACGGCATCCCGGTGATGCTGGAAAGCGAAGCCCGCACCCTGACCACCGACGAGCGCCTGGATAAATGAGCACTGCCTTCACCGTTGTGATTCCCTCGCGCTATGCCTCGACGCGTCTGCCGGGCAAGCCGCTGCTGGATATTGCCGGCAAGCCGATGATCCAGCACGTCTGGGAGCAGGCGAGCAAAAGCAGCGCCACCCGTGTGGTGGTGGCGACTGACGATGCGCGCATCGTCGAGGCCTGCAAGGGCTTTGGCGCCGAAGTGGTGCTGACCCGTGAGGATCACAATTCCGGCACTGATCGTCTGGCCGAAGTCGCCGCGAAGCTGGGCCTCGAGCCCGATGCGATCGTGGTCAACGTGCAGGGCGACGAGCCGCTGATTCCACCCAGCGTGATCGATCAGGTCGCGGCCAATCTTGCCGCCCACACCGAAGCGCGCATGGCCACACTGGCCGAGCCGATCGAAGACGTGGAAACCTTGTTCAACCCGAATGTGGTCAAGGTCGCCAGCGACATCAATGGCCTCGCGCTGACCTTCAGTCGCGCCACCTTGCCATGGGCCCGCGATGCGTTCGCCAAAAGTCGCGAGCAACTGCCGGAAGGCGTGCCTTACCGCCGCCACATCGGTATCTACGCCTACCGCGCCGGGTTCCTCCAGGACTTCGTGAGCTGGGGTCCCTGCTGGCTGGAAAACACCGAATCCCTCGAGCAACTGCGTGCCCTGTGGCATGGCGTGCGCATTCACGTCGCCGATGCGTTGATCGCGCCGCCGACCGGTGTCGACACCGTCGAAGACCTCGAACGCGTTCGTCGCCTGCTGGGGGCCTGATGCGCGTTCTGTTCGTGTGCCTGGGCAACATTTGCCGTTCGCCCACCGCTGAAGGTGTGTTGCGTCACAAGCTGCGAGCAGCGGGGCTGGCGGATCAGGTCGAAGTGGCCTCCGCCGGCACCGGTGACTGGCATGTTGGCAACCCGCCAGACAAGCGCATCCAGGCTGCAGCCAAAGTGCGCGGCTACGACTTGTCGCTGCAACGTGCGCAGCAGGTCAGCCGCGCCGATTTCGCCAGTTACGACCTGATTCTGGCCATGGACAACAGTAACCTGCGCAACCTCAAGGCGTTGCAGCCGGCCACCGGCAAGGCCGAACTGGATCTGTTCCTGCGCCGCTATGCCGGGCTGGTCGACGAAGTGCCCGATCCGTATTACGACGGCGATCAGGGCTTCGAGCAGGTGCTGGATCTGATCGAAGCAGCCTGTGACCAACTGTTGATCGAAGTGAAGGGGCGCTTATGAGTCTGCCGGTGCAAGCGCAGGTTTCCCTGAAACCGTTCAACAGTTTTGGCGTTGACGTGCGTGCGCAACTGTTCGCCGAAGCCCACAGCGACGACGATGTCCGTGAAGCGCTGGCCTATGCCACGGCGCACGACGTGCCGCTGCTGGTGATCGGCGGCGGCAGCAATCTGCTGCTGACGGCGGATATTGCAGCGCTGGTCTTGCGCATGGCGACGCGTGGCATCCGCGTGCTCAGCGATGACGGCAGCCGCGTGGTCATCGAAGCTGAGGCCGGCGAGCCGTGGCATCCGTTTGTTCTGCATACGCTGGCGCTGGGTTTTTCCGGTCTGGAAAACCTCAGCCTGATTCCGGGCACGGTCGGCGCGGCGCCGATGCAAAACATCGGTGCCTACGGCGTTGAGATCAAGGACGTATTTGCCGGCCTCACTGCGCTGGATCGGCACACCGGCGAGTTGCGCGATTTCAGCCTCGAAGAATGCAACTTCGCTTACCGCGACAGCCTGTTCAAGCAGCACCCGGGACGCTGGCTGATTCTGCGCGTGCGCTTCAGGCTTGAGCGCGGCGCGCCGCTGCATCTGGAATACGGCCCGGTGCGCCAGCGCCTGACCGAGCAGGGCATCGAGCAGCCAACACCGAGCGATGTCAGTCGGGCGATCTGCAGCATCCGCAGCGAAAAACTGCCTGATCCTGCGGCGCTCGGCAATGCTGGCAGCTTCTTCAAGAATCCGTTGGTATCCGCTGCGCAAGTCGCGCAGATCAAGCAGCAGCATCCGGACGTCGTGGCGTATGCGCAGGCAGACGGGCAGATGAAGCTTGCCGCCGGCTGGCTGATCGAGCGCGCTGGCTGGAAAGGCTTTCGCGACGGGGATGCCGGCGTGCACAAGTTGCAGGCGCTGGTGCTGGTCAACTACGGCAACGCTACCGGTCTGCAACTGCTGAGTCTGGCGCAGCGTATCCAGAAAGACATTGCCGAGCGGTTCAATGTCGAGCTGGAAATGGAGCCCAATCGGTATTGAGGCAGCTTCAAGCTGCGAGCTTCAAGCGGCAAGCTACAATCTGTTCAGTGAATCAGCTACTGCTTTTACTTGCAGCTCGTAGCTAAAAGCTCGCAGCTAAATAGCCCTGTTTCAGCAGGGCTTTTTTGTTAATGCTGGGTTAACTTAGTCAGCTAACGATACCAACCATTTGCTCCACCAAAGGCCCGGTGCAGACGTTCTGCTCAGCACAAGAGAGCCTGATTAGCCTGAGTCGATCTGCGCGAACCCACCGCTGATTTTCCGGCGGCAGATTGCTCGACCCGATAACCACGAAAAATATGCGGGCGTGCCCATGATTACCCTGAAACTCAACGGTCAAGACCATTCCCTCGATGTCACCGAAGACATGCCGCTGCTCTGGGCGATTCGCGATGTCGCCGGTTACAACGGTACCAAGTTCGGCTGCGGCATGGGCCTGTGCGGCGCGTGCACCATTCATATCGACGGCGCCCCCGCGCGCAGTTGCATCACCCCGATCGGTTCGGTGATCGGGCAGAACGTCACCACCATCGATAACCTGCACGCCGACCCGATCGGCAAAATCGTCCAGCAAGCCTGGCTCGACAGCGCGGTGGCGCAATGTGGTTACTGCCAGGGCGGGCAGATCATGTCAGCCACGGCATTGCTCAAGACCAACCCAAACCCGAGTGACGCACAAATCGAAGAAGCCATGGTCGGCAACATTTGTCGCTGCGGTACATATAACCGGATCAAGACTGCGATTCGCCAGGCCTCCACTCACCTGAAGGAGGCCAAGGCATGAGCCGCCTGCCGAACGATTTCGCCCTGAGCAACCTCAGCCGCCGCGGTTTCCTCAAAGGCGTCGGCGCCACCGGTGCGCTGGTGTTGGCCGCGAGTTGGGGCTGGCAGGACGCGCTGGCCGAAGACAAGCCCAAGCAGATTGGCGCCGACGGCATGCCCAATGGCTGGATCGACGATCCGAAAGTCTATGTGAGCATTGCCGCCGACGGCACCGTCACCGTGGTCTGCAACCGTTCGGAAATGGGCCAGGGCGTGCGCACCAGTCTCACGATGGTCGTCGCCGATGAACTGGAAGCCGACTGGGCGCGAGTCAAGGTGCAGCAGGCGCCGGGTGATGAAGTGCGCTTCGGCAACCAGGACACCGACGGCTCACGCAGCATGCGCCACTGGTACGAGCCGATGCGCCGTTGCGGCGCGGCCGCGCGAACCATGCTCGAGCAGGCTGCGGCGGCGCAGTGGAAAGTGCCGGTCGGTGAATGCCACGCGCAGTTGCATAAAGTCGTGCACAAACCTTCCGGCCGTGAGCTGGGCTATGGCGAACTTGCCGCGGCTGCCAGTGCCTTGGCCGTACCGGCGCGTGACACCCTGCGCCTCAAGCAGCCGGCGGAATTTCGCTACATCGGCAAGGAAGGCAACAAGGCCATCGACGGTGACGACATCGTCAACGGGCGTGCGGTCTACGGTGCCGACGTGCACTTCGACGGCATGCTGTACGCCACCATTGCGCGCCCGGCGGTGTACGGCGGCAAGGTCAAGTCGCTGGATGACAGCGCCGCGCTGAAGGTGCCGGGCGTACTCAAAGTGGTCCGGATCGAACCTCGTCCGTTGCCATCGGAATTCCAGCCATTGGGTGGCGTGGCAGTCGTTGCCAGCAATACCTGGGCGGCAATCAAAGGCCGTGAAGCGCTGAAGATCGAGTGGGACGACGGCCCGAACGCCAGTTATGACTCGATCGCCTATCGCAAGGAGCTGGAAGCAGCGTCGTTGAAGCCCGGCAAAGTGGTGCGCAACACCGGCGATATCGACAAGGCGTTGAGCGGCGCGGCCAGCACCCTGGAGGCGTCTTACTACCTGCCGCATCTGGCGCAGGCACCGATGGAACCGATGGTCGCCATTGCGCGTTTCGACAAGGGCGTCTGCGAAGCCTGGGCGCCGAGTCAGGCCCCGCAAGTGACTCGCGAGCGCATCGCCGAACGTCTTGGCGTGCCGTTCGACAACGTCACCTTCAATGTCACCTTGCTCGGAGGGGGTTTCGGTCGCAAGTCGAAGCCGGACTTCGTCGTTGAAGCGGCAATCCTCGCCAAGGAGTTTCCGGGCAAGGCTGTGCGTGTGCAGTGGACGCGCGAAGACGACATCCATAACTCGTATTTCCATACCGTGTCGGCCGAGTACCTCAAGGCCGCCGTCGGCAAGGACGGCATGCCCTCTGGCTGGTTGCACCGCACCGTAGCGCCGAGCATCACCGCATTGTTCGCGCCGGACATGAACCATGAAGCGGCGTTCGAACTGGGCATGGGCTTCACCAACATGGCCTACGCGATTCCCAACGTGCGTCTGGAAAACCCCGAAGCCAAGGTGCACACGCGGGTGGGCTGGTATCGCTCGGTGTCGAACATTCCCCATGGTTTCGCGATCCAGAGTTTCGTCGACGAACTGGCGCACAAGGCCGGCGAAGACCCGCTGAAGTATCAGATCAAACTGCTCGGCGCCGATCGCCAGATCGACCCGCGCACCTTGAGCGAAGAGTGGAACTACGGCGAGTCCCCCGAGCGCTATCCGATTGACACCGGACGCATGCGCACCGTGCTGGAAACCGCAGCGAAGGCAGCCGGTTGGGGGCGCAAATTGCCCAAGGGCCGCGGTCTTGGTCTGGCGGTGCACTACAGCTTCGTCACTTACGTGGCGGCGGTGATCGAAGTCGAGGTCAAGGACGACGGCACGCTGATCGTGCACAAGGCCGACATTGCCGTGGATTGCGGACCGCAGATCAACCCCGAGCGCATCCGCTCGCAGTTCGAAGGCGCCTGTGTAATGGGCCTGGGCAACGCGGTACTGGGTGAAATCAGCTTCAAGGACGGCAAGGTCCAGCAGGACAATTTCCATATGTATGAAGTGGCGCGCATGTCGTTGGCGCCGAAAGAAGTCGCCGTGCATCTGGTTACGCCGCCGGGCGATGTGCCGTTGGGCGGCGTTGGCGAGCCAGGCGTGCCGCCGATTGCGCCCGCCTTGTGCAACGCGATCTTCGCTGCCACCGGTAAACGCATCCGTAACCTGCCCGTGCGCTATCAGTTGCAGGACTGGCAGAAGGCGCAAGCGTAATGGACAGCGTCGATCTGAATGTCCTGCGCAGCGTGCTTGAATGGCGCCGCGCTGGCCAGCGGGTGGTGCTGTTCAGCGTGGTGCAGACCTGGGGCACCGCCCCGCGGTCGCCGGGTGCCATGCTCGCCTTGCGCGAGGACGGCGTGGTGATCGGTTCGGTGTCGGGCGGTTGTGTCGAGGATGACCTGATCGCCCGCCTGCACGATGGTCGCATCGCCATCGATGGCCCGCCGGTGCAGTTGATTACCTACGGCGTGACGCGTGAGGAGGCGGCGCGTTTCGGTTTGCCGTGCGGCGGTACCTTGCGCCTGACCGAGGAGCGCGTTGGCGATCCGGCGTGGGTCGAAGAGCTGCTCGCCCGTTGCGAAGATCACCAGATCGTCGCCCGCGAACTGAACATCGAAACCGGCGAAGTGACGCTTGCGCCCGCCAGTAAAAGCGATTCGCTGGTATTCGATGGCAAGACGTTGCGAGCCATCTATGGCCCGCGCTGGCGTCTGCTGCTGATCGGCGCCGGGCAGTTGTCGCGCTACGTGGCGGACATGGCACGGCTGCTGGATTTCGAAGTGCTGATCTGCGATCCGCGCACCGAGTTCGTCTATGGTTGGGAAGAACAGCATGGGCGGTTTGTACCGGGCATGCCGGATGACGCGGTGCTGAGCATTCAGACCGATGAGCGCACCGCAATTGTTGCGCTGACCCACGATCCGCGTCTGGATGACATGGCCCTGCTGACGGCGCTGGATTCGCCGGCGTTTTACGTCGGCGCGCTGGGCTCGCGGGTCAACAGTCAGAAACGCCGAGAGAATCTGGCTCAGCTAGGCTTGTCCCAAGCGGCTATTGATCGTTTGCACGGGCCGATCGGTCTGCACATCGGCAGCCATTCGCCGGCCGAGATTGCGTTGTCGCTGCTGGCGGAGATCGTCGCGATCAAGAACGGCGTGGAGTTGAAGCAGAAAAAACCGCTGGAGGGCGCATGAGCCGATCCATCGCAGTGATTGTGTTGGCAGCAGGCGAGGGCAGCCGCTTTCGCCAGGTGGCGGGTGCCGAAAAGGATAAACTGCTGGCTGACTGCACCGGGCGCGATGGTGCGGTGCGCTCGGTGATCGAACAGGTGCTGGTGAACTTGCCGGCAGAACTCGATAAGCGTGTATTGGTCACGACCGAAGCGCGGCCGCAGGCGATGCGCATGGCTCAGGCCTATGGTTGTGACGTTGTTTCGATCGAGTCGACCGGCATGGGCGACAGTATTGCCGCAGGTGTCGCTGCGTGTGCCGATGCGGATGGCTGGTTGATCGTGCTGGGGGACATGCCGTTTATCCTGTCGTCAAGTATCGAGCGGGTGGTTGCGGCGATGGCTGATGATGCGGTGAGTGTGCCCGTGCTGGATGGTGAGTTTGGCCATCCGGTGGGGTTTGGGCGTTCGTTTGGCCCGGCGTTGTCCGGTTTGTCCGGTGATCGGGGTGCCAGGCCGCTGTTCGCTCAGGGGAGGGTGGTTGAGGTGGTGGTGGATGATCCCGGCGTGCTTTGGGATGTCGACGTGCCTGAGGCGCTGGTCTTTGCCCGTTCCTGATTCATGCATGGATCCCTTGTAGGAGTGAGCCTGCTCGCGATAGCGGTGGTTCAGCTAAATATTTGTCGCCTGACACTCCGCTATCGCGAGCAGGCTCACTCCTACAGGGAACGGGTACGGGCATAAATTGAAGGCATAAAAAAGCCCCGCCAGGCTTACACCGGGCGGGGCTTTTTAACGGCTTGGGAAATTACACGAAAGGTTTAGGCTCGTGCTCTTTTTCCTCGGCCTCTTCGCGTTGCTCGACCGCGTCCTGTACGGAACGCGGTGCCTCGGCGATTACTGCTTCAACCGATGCTTCCTCGGCAACCGGGGCAGGTGCTGCCTCGATCACTTCGGTAGCAGCGGCGGGTTCGGCAACCACTGGCGCCGCAGTGGCGGCCAGTTCGGCTTCCTTCTGCAGACGCTCGGCTTCACGCTTGCGACGACGCACTTCACGCGGATCGTTCGGTGCGCGACCGTTCGGCGTCAGGGCGCTGACCGGAGCTGGTGCTTCAACCACCGCGGCTGGCGCTTCGACGACGGCAGGGGCCTCGACAACCGGCGCTTCAACCACTGGCGCCGGGGCCGGCTCGGCGGCCGCGACGACTGGCTCGGAAACCATCGCCTCTGCAACTTCTGCTTCAGCGACTGGCGCTGGCGCTTCGGTCTTCGCAGGCTCGGCAGTCCAGTTGAAGGCAGTCTGCTCTTCGCGCACTTCACGCACGCTTTCGGTTACGGTTTCAGCGACGGTTTCAGTTGCTGGTTCACTGATTGCAACTGGCGCTTCAACAGCAGCTTCTGGTTCAGCGGGCACTTCAACCTGAGGCTGAGCTTCGCGGACCGGGGCCACTTCGATTTCCGGCGAGGCAGTCACCTCAACCGGGGTGTTGGCTTCGACAACCGGCGCTTCGACTGGAGCAGTTTCCAGTGTGGCAGCGGTGGCGCGTTCGGCTTGCTCGTGCGCCTGTGCTTCGGCGGGAGCGCTGATCGCGCTGCTGGCAACGGCGGCGGTGACGGCCAGGCCGGCAGCCAGATCGGCAGTGCTTGGCTCGCCAGCGTTTTCGCCGGATTCGGATTCTTCCGAACCTTCGATCACGTTGCCGTTGGCATCACGCTGACGCTCACGACGGTTGCTGCGACGACGCTGACCGCGCGAGCGACGACGTGGACGGTCGCCTTCGGCGCTGTCCTGACCGTCTTCCGGCAGTTGCTCTTCGTTGCTGATCACTTCTTCTTCGGCGACGGCAGCAGCGGCCTGTTCGGCACGTGGCTGGCGCTCTTCACGCGGCGGACGCGGTGCGCGTTCTTCGCGTGGCTGGCGGGCCGGACGCTCTTCAGTGGTGACGGCGGCGGCAGCGGCTACCGCTGGAATGGCGTCCAGTGGCTCACGCAGTTCACGTACGCGTTCTTCACGCTCGCCGCGAGGCTTGCGGTCTTCACGCGGCGCACGCGGGGCACGTTCTTCACGCGGTGCACGTGGGGCGCGTTCTTCACGGGCGGCCGGCGCTTCGCTGCGAGCTTCGCGAGGCTCGCGCACTTCTCGGGCTTCACGCGGCTGACGCTCTTCACGCGGCTCGCGTGGGGCGCGTTCTTCACGCGGTGCACGCTCTTCGCGCGGCTTGCGTTCTTCATCGCGGCGACCGTTACGGTTGCGGCTCTGCTGACGACCGTTGCGACGCTCTTCATTGCGCGCCGGACGTTCGGCGGCCGGTTTTTCCACGGCGACCGGAGCGGCAGGCTCTTCCTTGGTGGCGAACAGGCTGACCAGCGATTTCACCAGGCCCTTGAACAGGCTTGGCTCTGGCGCGGCCACCGGGGCCGGAGCAGGGGCGGCTGGAGCGACTTCGGTTGGCACTGGCGCGTTGGCGCGGGCCGGCGCCGTCTTGACCGCGGCTTCCTGGCGAACCAGGGTGCGGGTCGCAGCGGCTGGCTGGACTTCTTCGACTTCGGCAGCGGCGGCAGCGATTTCGTAGCTGGACTGGTTGGTCGCGGCTTCGGGGCTGTCGTCACGCAGACGCTGGACTTCGAAGTGCGGCGTTTCCAGGTGATCGTTCGGCAGAATGACGATACGGGCACGGGTACGCAGTTCGATCTTGGTGATCGAGTTGCGTTTTTCGTTGAGCAGGAACGCAGCGACCGGGATCGGCACCTGGGCACGGACTTCGGCGGTGCGGTCTTTCAGGGCTTCTT
>Ga0196970_1002203_pt1 | contig 10679 bp, 11 predicted proteins | sample S1v_513CmetaG_FD_148672 | JGI IMG/M metagenome (GOLD analysis project Ga0196970, IMG submission 148672) | Soil microbial communities from Anza Borrego desert, Southern California, United States - S1+v_5-13C | ecosystem: Environmental > Terrestrial > Soil > Desert | place: USA: California... | reverse complement strand
AACAGATGCTGCATGAGCAAGGCGGTTGCTGTTGCCAATAACGAAGGTATCAAAAGTATACTTTGGATTCAGGGAGGAGTTTACGGTTTCTTCCACCTGATTTCTCTCAGTATTTTCCTTCATCATTGATTCATAATTTTCTTCATTGGCTATTAAAAACTTGATATCGTAATATTCAGAAGTAACTTGCTTTAAAGCATTTTTTATGAGTGTGACATATCTTGCTTCAAGTATTCCTTTAGTAAAATCATCAGGAACCGAGAAGGCAATATGGTTGTCCTTAATGGAAATAGGCTGTATTGCTTTAAGCCAAGTATTAAAGCTTACTTCTGTCAATTCAACTTTTATTACATCCAGGGTCTTTTCCCAGATTTCGGTTATATGAGAGTACATACCCAGCCTCCTTAGCTATATGTTTCGCACGGAATACTTCATATACCTCCAAAGGGTACGAAGCATTTTCTTAGGTGCAAAAAAAGCACCTGCCTGTATAACATATGAAAAAAATTCATAAAATTATCAACATATTTATACACAGCATCAGTAAAAAACGAAACAGATGTGTGATTATTCGGTTATGAATAAAAATGTGTATAAATTGTTAATATAATTCTGTATAAAATATAATAAATTAGTTCTGTCAACAAGAAAAAAATGTGCTTATCCACATACAAATCAGTGATGTTTGCTAGATTATAGACAACTTGGAAGAAATTCATTCACAATATCACCGAGTTATACACAAATTATACACAGTTGTTGATAACTTTTATTAAATTTTAGAGTTATACACAATCATATAACTATAATAGCAAAATAAAAGGCTAAATTCAATAAAAATAAGATAATTATCCACAATATTGACATGGTGGGAATGTGTTTATCCACAAGGTAAGAAAGATAAAAAATGAAAAGCATCGCAAAATATTTAAATTATAGGATGATAAACATCCGGAAGTGTAGTAAAATGGGTATAGTTGGGACAAAATATTATATTGACACATACTTACAATGTCTATATAATTTTAATAGTAAAGTGGTGAATTATGCTTTATTATATAAACGCATAAGTACAGAGGTTAGGGGGTGTGTAGCATGTTAATGACATATCAGCCAAAGAAGAGACAGCGTAAGAAAGTTCATGGCTTCAGAGAGAGAATGAGTACCCCAACAGGTAGGGACGTTCTCAGAAGAAGAAGAAGAAAAGGTAGAAAAAGATTGACAGTATAAGGCCGCACCCGTGGCCTTTTTCTGTAGTCATTTAGGCTTCGTCGGCTCAAGCCGTAAAGTCGGTAAAGGGGGTTTGATACCCCCGGGATTTTCTCGTAAACGGAGGCAGGAAATGACAACCTTGCAGAAGCTCAAGAAAAATTATGAATTCAAAAAGGTATATAATGAAGGAAGATATTATGTAGAAAAATACGTAGTTATGTACATAATAATGAATAATTCTGCCTCAAACAGGGTAGGTTTCTCGGTAAGCAAGAAGGTTGGCAATAGTGTTGTTCGCAATAGGGTAAAGAGACTTATGAAGGAAGTATACAGAAAATATGCTGATAACAATAAACTGGGCTTTGACATAGTTTTTACTGCAAGGGCGGGTAGTGGATCAGCTGACTACAAATTAATAGAGAGTAATATAGCTTCTATAATGAAAAAAGCCAAGCTTAAAAAGAGCGAGGAATAAATGAAAAAATTTTTCATTATTATTATAAGGGCATATCAAATATTTATTTCTCCATTGTCTATAGGTAAGTGCAGATTTATACCTACCTGCTCTAACTATGCAATTGAGGCGATAGAAAGACATGGGGTTATATACGGTATTTATCTGTCTGCAGGTCGTATCCTGAGATGTAACCCGTTTAATCCGGGCGGATATGATCCTGTACCGGAAAAGAAAGAAAAACCTTAGGTTTTAATTATAAAGGGGGAAAAAGCTTGTTAGATATAATTGCACAACCTCTAGGTACGTTGTTGAGAATCATATATGATTTTGTAGGAGATTACGGATACTCAATAATTATTTTTACGATATTGACAAAAGTGTTGCTGCTTCCAATCAACATCAAGCAGGTACAATCTACTAAAAAAATGAACGAAATTAGCCCTAAGATGAAGGAAATACAAGAGAAATATAAGAATGACAAAGAAAAGTTGAACCAGAAACTTCTGGAGCTTTATAAGGAATATAACTATAATCCGGCATCAGGCTGTTTGCCGGCTCTTATTCAGATGCCAATATTGTTTGCTTTATTCTATGTTATACAGCAACCGGTTAAGTATGTATTTAGAGATGCCAGTGTTTATGAAGGAATTACAAAGAACTTCTGGTGGCTTACAGACCTTGGTAAACCTGAGATGCAAGCTACTTTAATAACAGTTGCGGGCTTTGGGCTCCCAATTTTAGCAATACTGTCAGCTGCAACTACATATTATCAGATGAAGATGATCAGCCCGGCCAAAGGCAAGGTAGATCAGACTCAGAAGATGATGACCAATATGATGCCTATAATGTTTGGATGGATAACGCTAAGCGTACCATCAGGACTTGCATTGTACTGGATTGTAGGTAACTTGTTTACTATTGTTCAGCAGTATTTTATGATGAAGCCTCAAGCTGCAAATAAGGAGGTCGAATAAAGAATGATGACAGTAGAAAAGTCAGCTAAAACAGTAGAGGAAGCTATACTTGCAGCCTTAGGGGAACTAAAGGCCGAGAGAGAAAAGGTAGATATAGAGGTATTAGAGCAGCCATCAAAAGGAATATTTGGACTAATCGGTTCAAAGCATGCGCGTGTCAGGGTCACATTGAAAGAAGAAAAGGCACCTGAGAAGGTTTATGAAAAGAAGCCTGAGAAGAAGGCTGAAGTCAAGGAGATTAGGGTAACAGATTACACTCTTGAAAAGGAAAAAGCAAGAAAGTTCCTGAGAGATGTTTTAGAATCTATGGATATAAAGGCTGAAATCAGGATTAAAGATACCAATGAAGGCTTATATGTAAATCTTTCCGGCCCAAAGATGGGAGTTATTATTGGTAGGAGAGGGCAGACACTTGATTCTCTTCAATATCTGGTAAGCTTGGTAGTTAACAAGGATAAAGAACGAGACAGCTTTGTAAAGGTTATCCTTGACACAGAGGATTACAGAAGAAAAAGAGAAGAAACTCTGGAAAGACTCGCAAAGAGACTTGCCGAAAGAGTTCAGAAAACAGGCAAAAGAGTTGAACTGGAGCCTATGAATCCGTACGAAAGAAGAATAATTCATTCAGCACTGCAGGAATATAAAGATATAACAACCTTCAGCGAAGGCGAAGAGCCTTACAGAAAGGTAATAATATCACACAAATAGCTGACCAAGACCCGGTACCCAGGTACCGGGTCTGATATTTTCTATTTCCATTATTATGTGCAGTAATATATAATAACGTTGATAGTACATAAATAAGCTGTCAGATAAGATAATAAAGATAAAACTGTCGTCCCAAAGGAGAAAGCATATGATTGAGAGTACAATAGCCGCTATAGCCACAGCACCTGGTGAAGCCGGTATTGGTATAGTCAGGATAAGCGGAGAGAAGTCCTTATACATATTAGGAAGAATATTTAAACCCAAGAGAAATATTGATATAGATAAAATTCCCTCGAGGACAGTAGTATATGGCCATGCCATAGACAGTAAGGGGAAAATACTGGATGAGGTCCTTGTAATTATTATGAGGAAGCCTTACTCGTATACAACAGAGGATGTTGTAGAGGTGCATTGCCATGGGGGAATTGTGCCGGTTAGAAGAATAATGGAAGAGGTTTTGAAAAACGGAGCTGAGGTAGCAGAGCCGGGAGAGTTTACAAAAAGGGCGTTTCTAAATGGAAGAATTGACCTGGCTCAGGCAGAGGCAGTTATAGATGTGATAACCTCAAAAACAGAGACTGGACTCAATGCGGCTTTGAACCAACTGGAGGGTGAGCTATCAAAAGCTATTAAGGCAATAATGGAGCTATTGATTTCAATGCTTGCTCATATAGAGGCTTCGATAGATTTTCCTGAGCATGATGTAGAGGATGTAACACTCGGCAATATAAAAGGCATGCTTTTGGATGCAAGGTCTAAAGCAGCTTCGCTGATTGAATCCTTTGATGAAGGAAAGATAGTCAGGGATGGATTGAGGACCGCTATAATTGGACGACCAAATGTTGGTAAATCCTCTCTATTAAATGTACTGCTGAAGGAAAACAGAGCTATAGTAACAGAAGTGCCCGGAACGACAAGAGATATTATTGAGGAATACCTCAATATCGGGGGAGTGCTTATAAGGCTGATTGATACGGCGGGCATCAGAGAGACGGAAGATATAGTAGAGAGGATTGGCGTAGAAAGGACAAAGGAAGCAATTAACAGCTCAGACCTTGTTATACTTGTACTGGATGCATCTAGTCCGCTGCTTCGGGAAGATGAAGAGATAATTGAACTTGTCAGGGATAAGAGGGTTATAGCAGTATTAAATAAGGTTGACTTGGGTACAAGGGCAGATGTAGATCGTATAATAGCTTTATTTGGACAGGAAAATGTTTTAAGCATGTCGGTTAAGGAACGGCTCGGGATCGATAAGCTTGAAGAAAGAATAAAAGCACTGGTGTTTCACGGAAAGCTTAGCATAAGCAAAAACAATATGGTTACAAGCATAAGACATAAAAATCTGCTGGACAGGGCTTTGGAGAATATTGACCGGGCTTTGGCTTCCATTGAAGAGGATATACCTGTAGATCTTATATCGGTTGATATTAGGGAAGCATGGAGTAATCTTGGTTCAATTACAGGGGATACCGTAGAGGAAGATATTATGAATGAGATTTTCAGCAAATTCTGCATTGGCAAATAGAGGTGAGACTATGGAATACTTAGCTGGTGAATATGATGTTGTAGTTATTGGCTCCGGTCATGCCGGAAGTGAGGCTGCCCTGGCATGTGCACGTATGGGAATGAGGACCCTGGCTACGGCCATGAATCTGGACAGCATTGCTATGATGGCGTGTAACCCCTCAATTGGCGGACCTGCCAAGGGAAACCTTGTAAGAGAATTGGACGCCTTAGGTGGAGAAATGGGAGTGAATTCTGATGAGACCATGCTGCAGATAAGGATGCTTAACACCAAGAAAGGCCCGGCGGTTAGGGCTTTGAGGGCACAAGTAGATAAAAAGCAGTATCAGGATAGAATGAAGAAAGTAATGGAAAACCAAGAGAATCTTCAAGTAAAGCAGGCTGAGATAGTACGGATTATGACGGACAACAACCAGGTTACCGGTGTTGTAACCAGCCTGGGTGCTATATTCAAATGTAAAAGTGTAATATTGGCTGCAGGAGTGTACCTTAAAGGGAAGATTGTAATAGGTGAGATAAGCTACGATGGAGGGCCTAATGGATTATTTCCGGCAATGAAGCTTTCAGACTGTCTGGAGGAGCTAGGCATTAAACTGATGAGGTTCAAAACGGGTACTCCTGCCAGAATAGATGGAAAGACAGTAGATTTCAGTAAGATGGCAGAGCAGCCGGGAGATTATGATATTAATACTTTTTCTTATATGTCGCCGGATATAGATATAGATCAGCTGCCCTGCTACCTTACATACACAAATAAAAATACACATGAGATAATAAAAAGTAATATTGAGCGTTCACCGCTATATACAGGAGATATTGTGGGTGTCGGACCCCGTTATTGTCCATCCATAGAGACAAAGATTATTTCCTTTCCAGACAAGGAGGAGCACCAGATATTCATAGAGCCGGAGGGGCTGCATACTAAGGAGATGTATGTCCAGGGCATGTCTTCGAGTCTTCCGGAGGATGTTCAGATTGATGTGCTCCACAGCGTTCCGGGCCTGGAGAAGTGTCATATGATGAGAACTGCCTATGCAATTGAGTATGATTGTATTGACCCTACACAGCTTCAATTGAGCCTTGAGCATAAGAAGGTAGGCGGACTTTTTTTCGCTGGACAGATTAACGGCACCTCGGGCTATGAGGAGGCCGCAGCACAAGGTATCATGGCGGGAATCAATGCGGCATTAAAGCTCATGGGTAAGGAGCCGCTGATTTTAGATAGATCAGAGGCTTATATAGGTGTTTTGATCGATGACCTTGTAACAAAGGGAACAAACGAACCCTATAGGTTGATGACCTCGAGGGCAGAATACAGACTTATATTGAGGCAGGATAATGCAGATCTGAGACTGACCCAGAAGGGATATGACATTGGCCTTGTTACAGAGGAGAGATACAAAAGATTTGTTGAGAAAAAGGGTAACATAGAAGCTGAAATAGAGCGGCTGAAAAAGAAGAATATTTCCATGACTGAAAAGGTAAGGATTTATCTGAAGGGCAGAGAAAGTGCCGATATAAAAGGTGGTATAAGCCTTTATGAGCTGGTTAAAAGGCCTGAAATAAGCTATGAATCCTTGAGGGAAATCGATGGCGACATGCCTGAATTGGATAGAGAGACAGCTGAAGAAATTGAAATAATGATTAAATATGAGGGATATATTAGAAAACAGCTGCTTCAGGCTGAGCAATTCAAAAAGCTAGAAAACAAAAAGGTGCCTCAAGGTATCGATTTTAGTGAAATTAAGGGATTATCTCTTGAAGCAAGGCAAAAGCTTAACAATATAAGGCCTGCGAACCTGGGTCAGGAGTTTCTCCTGCTGACGTATCGGTGCTCATGGTATATATAGAACAGATGAGAAGAAGCAGAGGAGGTGAACAAACTGGAAAACAAGGAAGTGTTGATGAACGGGCTTAAAGAGCTTGGAGTGGATGCTTCACAGCAGGTAATTGAACGGCTTATTGCTTTCAAGGACATAATGCTGGAGTGGAATGAGAAAATTAACCTTACCGCCATTACAGAGGAAAGAGAAGTATACATAAAGCATTTTATAGATTCGGCCACATGTCTTGCCACAGGCTATATTAAGGAAGGGATGACAGCAATTGATGTGGGTACCGGAGCAGGTTTTCCTGGTGTTCCGCTGAAAATATTGATGGGTAGTCTGAACCTTACACTACTAGATTCTTTAAATAAAAGAATAAGCTACCTTAATGAGGTATCAAGTAAATTAAAGCTGAGCAATACAAGTATGGTACATGCAAGAGCTGAAGAGGCGGGAAGTAATAAGCTGTACAGGGAAAAATACGACATTGTATTGTCCAGGGCAGTGGCGTCAATGAGTGTTTTATGCGAATACTGCTTGCCTTTTGCTAAGGTAGGTGGGTTCTTTCTTTGCCAGAAGGGACCTGATATCAAGGAGGAGCTTGAGGAAGCGATGACTGCAATAAAAACTTTGGGAGGAGCGGTACGGGAAGTCAAGGAGTACCTGCTGCCTTTCAGTGATATAAACCATAATATAATAGTGATAGAAAAGGTTTCGAATACGCCGACAAAATATCCTAGGAAACCTGGAAAACCGGCAGCAAGCCCGATAAAATAGATTAAAAGCTAGAAATTTGTAAGAAAAAAAATAGCTCAATGCTACTGAAATCAGCCTTTCACAGGAAGGAAGTCCGGAAATTGTGGCGAATAAATTATATGTGAAAGGCTTTGCTTTATATTTTTTAAGCTGTGTGCTCTTTCAAAAGTGCAGGTACATTGAACCTGGACAAGCTATTATAATTTGAATACATACACTACACTTATGCGGTAATGAGAGGAATGAGAAACTTGAATGACAGTAAGGCAATAATCAGTATACCGATTGATAAAGTAGCTCCAAATCCATATCAGCCTAGAAAGGAATTCAGCGTATCGTCCCTTGAGGAATTAGCGGCATCTATTAAGGAATATGGAGTATTGCAGCCAATAAATGTAAGGAAGATTGGAGACAGCGGTTACGAGCTGGTTTCTGGGGAAAGAAGGCTTAGGGCTTCAAAGCTGGCTGGTATGAGTTATGTACCTGCCGTAATTATTGAGGTCATTGAGCAGGATTCTGCTGTAATAGCCTTGATAGAAAACTTGCAGCGAGAAGACTTGAATTTTATGGAAGAAGCTGAAGGTTACCATAATCTTATAAATGATCATGGAATGACACAGGAGGAGCTTGCTAAAAAGGTTGGAAAGAAACAATCTACCATAGCAAATAAGCTTAGGCTGTTAAAGCTTAACAAAAGCATAAAAAGGACTATACTGGAAAATGAGCTTACAGAGAGGCATGCACGTGCTCTACTAAAACTGCCTGAGGAAGCTCTTCAAGAGAAAGCGTTGAATAGTATTGTAAAAAAATCCCTTAATGTTAAGAAAACTGAGGATTTGGTTGAAAAGATGCTGGAAGAAGTGGCTGCAGCGTCAGAAGAACCAAAAAAGAATAGAATTAAAGGGAAAATGCAATATAGCATATACATTAATACCTTGAAGAATGCATACAAGGAGATACTAAAGTCCGGCTGTCCAGTAGAATACGGCCAGGTTGACAAGGGTGAGTTTATTGAAATAACAATGAAGATCCCGAAGAATATATGACAACTGCTACTGTAATAAAGCATATAACTTAAGTTATATGCTTTTTTTATGTACTTAATGCTAAAGCTTCCCGCTCAAAATTAGAATACCCATGACTATAAACAAAGCACCTGCTGAATTTTGAATATAGTGCGGGGGTACATACCTGGTTATGTAAGCACCTGCAAAAACTCCAATAAAAGAGGAGCATATAAGAGCCAAGCTTGATCCTATAAAGACTGTTATTATGGAATTGGATTTAGCTGACAGTAGCATAGTTGCCAGTTGAGTTTTGTCACCTAACTCAGCAACAAAGACCAAAAAGAAAGTATACATTATAGTTTTTAACATTTTGAGCCTCCTTATTTCTATAGTATACGGCTTAATAAAATCAACGTTCTTTAATTTGTTTTTTCAATCTGCTATAGTATAGATATGGATGCTTCAACTGCACAGTTTTTGGGTGCCGGCTTTGAAGCTCATTTGTATTTGCATAAGCTAACTGAGCGCTTTATTGTAATGAATCCTATGCTTAAGCTAAATGCAGAACTACTATATATATCGTGAAAATGCTTTATCACTGCAAAATCAAATGAAGATACAGATTTTGTGTTATCAAAGCTGTATTTTTACGATATATGAATTACGGAATATGTTTCGTACTATTTTAATCCAAGGTAAAATGTTTAGTGCGAAACATATAGTTCACAATATATTTATTCGAAATACCTTTAATATATTAATAGTTTATTATATTATTAGAATATATAACTTGGCGAAAAAGGTTGAAATGAATCAAATGCTATATGCAGGTGAGGTGTATTAGATGTCTAAATCAATAGCAGTCTTTAACCAGAAGGGTGGTGTAGGTAAAACTACGACAGTCATTAATTTATCGGCTTGTCTTGCAAGCAGGGGGAAGAAGGTCCTCATGCTTGATATAGACCCCCAGGGTAATACAACAAGCGGAGTTGGAATTGATAAAACAGCTCTGAATAAGACTATTTACGATGTGCTGATAAACAATGATAACCCCATGGAATGTATTGTCGATACAAACAGAGAAAATCTGTTTATATTGCCTTCGAGTGTACAGCTGGCCGGAGCGGAAATAGAACTGACGGAAATGAACAAGAGGGAGCTTAAGCTGAAGGAGTGTATAGACAGCATAAAAGCGCAATTCGATTATATATTTATTGACTGTCCGCCATCTCTTGGATTATTGTCCATAAACGCCTTATCTGCAGTAGACAGCGTATTGATACCTATTCAATGTGAATACTATGCACTGGAAGGGGTAAGCCAGCTGATGAATACCATCAAACTGGTAAAGAAGGGTTTGAATCCGGACCTGGATATAGAAGGCGTAGTATTAAGTATGTTTGACGGTAGGACGAATCTTTCAATTCAAGTTGTTGATGAAGTGAAGAAGTATTTCAGAGGCAAGGTTTATACAACAATGATTCCGAGAAATGTAAGACTGGCCGAAGCACCAAGCTTCGGAATGTCAATTATTGAATATGATCAGAAGTCAAAAGGTGCAGAAGCATATATGGAATTGGCTGATGAGTTTATAGATTTGTGTGAGGATGTGATATAAGTGATTAACAAAAGAGGATTGGGAAAGGGGCTTGGAGCATTAATCCCTGAAAATGAAGAAGCTATGCAAAATGCAATAATAGAACTAAAAATAACGGAAGTAGAGCCAAATGAGAAACAGCCTCGAAAAGCATTTGACGATCAGGCTTTGACGGATCTTTCGGAATCTATAAAAGAGCATGGCGTGGTTCAGCCAATTATAGTGAGAAAAGTGGGAAATGGCTATCAGATTATTGCAGGTGAGAGAAGATGGAGAGCCTCAAGGCTTGCCGGAAAAAAGACGATACCTGCGATTGTAAAGGAATGCAGCAACCTTGAAGTTATGGAGCTTGCACTTATAGAGAATCTGCAGAGAGAGGACCTGAATTCTATTGAAGAAGCACTGGCATACAAAAGCCTTATAGAAGAATATAATATGACACAGGATGAAATATCCAAGAAGATAGGAAAAAGCAGACCGGCAATAGCAAATTCACTAAGATTGCTGCAGCTGCCTCAGGACATTAAAGAAATGATTGCTGCCGGAAAAATAACACAAGGTCATGCCAGAGCGCTGCTGGCAATAGAGGGAGAAAAGAAGCAGCTTGACATGGCC
>Ga0196970_1002202_pt1 | contig 10681 bp, 8 predicted proteins | sample S1v_513CmetaG_FD_148672 | JGI IMG/M metagenome (GOLD analysis project Ga0196970, IMG submission 148672) | Soil microbial communities from Anza Borrego desert, Southern California, United States - S1+v_5-13C | ecosystem: Environmental > Terrestrial > Soil > Desert | place: USA: California... | reverse complement strand
CAGTTCGGCGTGCCGGCGCAGGATGCGCGCGGCCAGCGCGTGGAAGGTGCCGAGCCACCACCCCTCCGGCTCCATGCCGACCAGGGAGGCCACGCGCTCGCGCATCTCGCGCGCCGCCTTGTTGGTAAAGGTGACGGCGAGGATCTGGAACGGCATGGCGCGCCGCGTCATCAGCAGGTGGGCGAGGCGCGTGGTCAGCACCCGCGTCTTGCCGGTGCCGGCGCCGGCCAGCACCAGGACGGGGCCGTCCAGCGCCTCCACCGCCTCGCGCTGGACCGGGTTCAGGCCGTCCAGGTAGGCGAAACGCGGAGCCGGGGCGATGGGCGCGCCATGAGAGCCGAGCTGGCTCAGGGGATCGTCGTCGAAGGCATCGGTCATGGCGCCATCCTATAGCACGCCGGCGCGTGCCCGACGAAGCCCCCGGGCGAGGCGGACCGCTCGGCCCTCGGTCATACGCCTCTGGGCGCCCGTCGGGCCGGCACCATGTTCCTGTGCACTGGATACGACGGCGTGACCCTTAAGACATGCCGCAGATGACGCAGGCATTAATCGCTGAAGCACCGGTAAAAGCCGCTGAGCAACTCCACACCAGCACCCCTGTTTACTCCGCATCCCCAAGGGCAGAGCGATAGGACCCTCGATTTGTCTTAACCCATCGTAGGACATATGTCGATTTCATGCCGCGATTGGTACTTTCGAGAAATTTTCTGTCCTGCGAATCTGGGGTATCGTCCCAGCGAAATGTGGCACACCCGGCGCTGAAAGGCGATTGCGGTCTTCCCCCGAAGCGGCATGTCCCGATGAGTCGGGACGCGCCACCGACGTGAACACAGCCAAGGACGGGCAGACGACGATGGATCCCGTGACCGTTTACCTGATCGATGCGAACAAGCTCTTCCGCGAAGGCATGAAGCGGCTGTTCGAGAATTCGCCGTTCAAGGTCATCGGCGAGGCCGGCAGCCTGCGCGAAGGCGTGCCCGCGGTCGAGGCGGCGGCGTCCCGTCCGGAGCTGATCCTGATCGACCTCGCCAGCGGCGCCGAGGACGAGGTGGAGTCGATGCGGCTGCTGCGCGCCCAATACCCGCAGATCCGCGTCGTCATCCTGACCAGCGATCTGTGCACCCGCCGCCTGTCCGGCGCACTGGGCGCCGGTGCCGACGGTTACCTGATGAAGGACATCGCCTGCGAGGCGCTGATGCAGTCGCTGCGCCTGGTGATGATGGGCGAGAAGGTGTTCCCCACCCATCTGGCCGAGCTGCTGGTCTCCGGCCGCGGCGAGGAGATCGGCGCCGAAATGCCGGCGCGCCGCAAGGGCCTGTCGCAACGCGAGGTGCAGATCCTGCGCTGCCTGCTGAACGGCAACTCCAACAAGATGATCGCCAACCACTTGAACATCACCGAGGCGACGGTGAAGGTCCACCTGAAGAGCCTGCTGCGCAAGATCAACGCGTCCAACCGCACGCAGGCGGCGATCTGGGCGCTCAACAACGGCATCGGCGACCAGACGGCGGACGCGACGGCCGGCGCCGGCTTGGCCTGAGGCCGGCACACCCCCTATCCTTTTCGTACCGGATCCCCCATGCGGGCCGGCCGCAGCCCCGCGGCCGGCCGTTCCTTTCACCCTGCCCTTTCGGCCCCATCCTTTCGTCTATGTGCCCCGTCGTAGCACCAAAAGCGCACTTTACCCGAACTCCCCCCAAGCATTAATTGACAACTGCTTTCGCTCAAGCGCCTGCCACTAAGGTGCAACAATCCCCCGCCCAGGAACCGGCAAAGGGCCACTCTATGAACGTGCTGATCGCCGACGATCACCTCCTTTTCCGGGACGGACTGAGGCGGCTTTTGTCGCAGTTCAAGGAGGACATGGCCTTCTTCGAGGCCAGTACTTTTGACGAGGTGCGGGCGCTCACCGACGGCGGCACGGAGTTCGATCTGGTCCTGCTCGACCTGGGCATGCCCGGCTGGACCGGGTTCAACGAGTTGGGGGCCATCCACGCACGGCTGCCGCGGGCGCTGCTGGTGGTGGTCTCGGGGTCGGAGCGGCGCGCCGACCTGATGTCGGCGCTGGAGAACGGTGCGGCCGGCTACATCCCGAAATCCTCCAGCGCCAAGGTGCTGCTGGGCGCCCTGCAGCTGGTGCTGGCCGGCGGCATCTACGTGCCGGCAGAGGCGATCCGCGGCGATCTGGTGACCAACCCCGACGTGCTGGCCGACGACACGCTGACCAACGTCGGCCCCGGCGGCGGCGAGCAGCTCACCCCGCGCCAGCGCGAGGTGCTGGAACGGCTGCGCGAGGGCAAGTCGAACAAGCAGATCGCCCACGAGCTGGGCCTGACCGAGGGCACGGTGAAGGTGCACGTCACGGCGATCCTCCGCCTGCTCGGCGTGCGCAACCGCACCCAGGCGGCGCTGACCGCGCAGGGGATGTAGTTTCCCGACTCTTGAGTGCGCCGCGCTCAACCCCACATAGGGGCGGAAGGAGATCCGTCCATGCCCGTCGTCAGCCTCGTCCTCAACATTCTCTGGGTCGTGTTCGGCGGCCTGTGGATGGCCGCCGCCTGGCTGCTGGCGGCGGTGATCATGGTCATCACCATCATCGGCATCCCCTGGGCGCGCGCGGCGCTGACCATGGCGTGGTATGCGCTGCTGCCCTTCGGTCAGACGGCGGTGCGCCGCGACGCCTATGGGCGCGAGGACATCGGCACCGGGGCGCTCGGCACGCTGGGCAATCTGGTCTGGTTCGTGTTCGCCGGCTGGTGGCTGGCGCTCGGCCACCTGATCACCGCGGTCGGTCTGGCGCTGACCATCATCGGCATTCCCTTCGCCTGGGCGCACCTGAAGCTGGCGGGGCTGGCGCTGTGGCCGATCGGCACCGAAATCGTCACCACCGACGAGGCCGAGACGCGCCGCCGCGCGGTGCTGATGCGATAACGTTCGCGGCCCCCTCCCCGCCCCTCCCCCGCCGCGCAGGGGAGAAGGGCAAGGGAGGGGGAAATCCGCGTGCCGAGGTCACAGGACCTCGGTCAGGCTCTCCATGATCTCCTTCTCGCGGTCGAGCAGGGCGAGCTCGTCGCCCATGAAATCGCGCATCGAGATGACGCCGACCACCTTGCCGTTCTCGACGATCGGCAGGTGACGCAGGCTGTTGTTGGACATCTGGCGCAGCGCGTCGCGCACGCTGGTTTCGAGCCCCACCGTGATCGGGCACGGCGTCATCACGTCGGACAGCTTGGTCTTCTCGGGGTCGAGCCCGCCGGCGACCACCCGTTCGGTCAGGTCGCGCTCGGTGAAGATGCCTTCCAAGTGCTCGTCGCCGGATTCGGTCACGACCACCGAGGCGACGTGCGCCGACTTCATGTGGGCCGCCGCGTCCCGAACCGAAGCATCCGCGGGCAGAGACACCACGCGGCGGTTGCTGACCAGGTCGCCGACATTGCGGTGCATCATGGCTGCTCTCCTCTGTTCCTGCGGTGTAAGGGCCTGACGAAATTGCTCAATGCAAAGGTCTGACGCGCCGCGCTCTTCGCACTCGCACAAAAAATTATTGCGAACGCACAAAGACTCCGGGAAGACAAAATGGCCGGAGAAGGAGGATCACTGCGGCAAAGACGAACGTGTCTCAAAAACACGCACGAGTATTCGGCCAAGAGCAGGATAACATGGGAGGCATGCCTTACCGCCATGCGACATAACGGCCCACCACTGCCATCGGCGGATGCATCTGGCACGAAATTCCCATGACCACGCGCGACGCGGCAAGGGCCTTAACCTTTGCTCAACGAAATATGACTCAAACTGCGTCGAAACGTTTCGGTTAACGGCATTTTGCCGGACTGTATAAGGCGCTCACCGTCATGTCGTGGCTGTCGAAATTGACCGGCAAGGACAAATCTCCGCAGCAAGCCGCGGCGAGCCAGAAGCAGCGCCCGTCCGGGCCGCCGCACATCCTGATCGACCGCAACGAATACGAGCCGGCGGAGTTCGCCATGGGCTCGTTCCGCATCCGCCCCTACGACGGCGACCTGATCGCCAAGCAGCAGTTCGACTTCCGCATTTCTTTCCAGTCCGGCGACGAAAAGATCGAGTTTGCCTGCCGCGGCATCGTGGTGAAGATGGATGCCACCGCCGGCCTCGTCGCCCGCTACTCGCAGCCGCAGCCGTTCTACGAGCGCAAGCTGATCGACTACCTGCGGGCCTGGAAGGGCGTATAACCGCCGAAACGAAAAAGCCCTCCCCGATCCCGGGGAGGGCTTTCGTCTTTCCAGGACCGCGACTCAGCGCTGCTCCATCACCCCGACGGTGTGCTGGGCGATCATGCGCTCCTCGTCGGTGGGAATGACCCAGACGGGGATGCGGCTGTCCGGCGCGCTGATCTTCGCCTCGTTGGCGTCGTTGGCGTCGGGGTCCAGGTGGACGCCGAGCCACGCCAGCTTCTTCGCCACCCGCGCCCGCACCGGGGCCGAGCGCTCGCCGATGCCGGCGGTGAAGACGAGGGCGTCCAACCCGCCCATGGAGGCGGCGAGCGCCCCGGTCTCCTTCGCGACGCTGTGGCAGAACAGCTCCACCGCCTCGGCCGCGCGCGGATCGTCCGACTCCAGCAGGACGCGCATGTCGTTGGAGACGCCGGACACGCCGAGCAGGCCCGACTTGTTGTACAGCAGCTTCTCCAGTTCGTCCGCGCCCATGCCCTTGGCACGCATCAGGTAGATCAGCACGCCCGGGTCCAGCCGGCCGGTGCGCGTGCCCATGGGCAGGCCGTCCACCGCGGTGAAGCCCATGGTGCTGTCGATGCTCTTGCCCGCCTTGATGGCGCACATGCTCGCCCCGCTGCCCAGGTGGCAGACGACGACGTGCGCGTTCGCCAGTTCGGGCGCCACCTCGGGCAGGCGGCGGGCGATGTACTCGTAGCTGAGGCCGTGGAAGCCGTAGCGGCGGATGCCCTCCTCGGTCATCGCCCGCGGCAGCGCGAAGGTCTGCGACTGCCAGGGCTGGCCGCGGTGGAAGGCGGTGTCGAAGCACGCCACCTGCGGCAGCTCCGGATGCGCCTCGGCCAGCGCGCGGATGGCGGCGAGGTTGTGCGGCTGGTGCAGCGGCGCCAGCGGGATCAGCGCGTCCAGCTCCGCCATGACGTCCGGCGTCAGCAGCACGGGGTGCGAGTACTTCGACCCGCCGTGCACGACGCGGTGGCCGGCGGCGATCAGCTTCGCCCCCTCCAGATGCTCCTCGATCCAGTCGAGCAGGTAGGAGAGCAGCGCCGTGCGGTCGCTCTTCTCCCCCGCCCCCCAGGCCTTGTCGGCGAGGACGCGCTTGGCCGTGTCCTTGGCCTCGAACTTCGGCTCGGTGCCGATGCCGGAGATCTGGCCGTTGATCGCCACCGCCACGTCGCCGCCCTGCCGCTCGCGGAAGACCGAGAACTTCAGGCTCGACGAGCCGGCGTTGACGACGAGGATCGCGTTACCGGTGCTCATTCCCGACACCCCGCTCACTCGGCCGCCGCCACGGCGGCGCGGCGGCGCGCGGCGGCCACCAGCACGGCCACGGCGCAGGACGCGAGGCGCGTGCGGACGTTGTCGGCGCGGCTGGTCAGGATGATCGGAACCCGCGCGCCCAGCACGATGCCGGCGGCGTCGGCGTTGGCCAGGAAGCTCAGCTGCTTGGCCAGCATGTTGCCGGCCTCCAGGTCGGGCACCAGCAGGATGTCGGGCTGGCCGGCGACCTCGGAGGTGATGCCCTTGGTGCGCGCCGCCTCGATCGAGATGGCGTTGTCGAAGGCCAGCGGGCCGTCGAGGATGCCGCCCTTGATCTGACCGCGGTCGGCCATCTTGCAGAGTGCCGCGGCCTGCAGCGTCGTCTCGATCTTCGGGTTGATGGTCTCCACCGCCGAGAGGATGGCGACCTTCGGCACCTCCACGCCCAGCACCTTGGCCAGGTCGATGGCGTTCTGGACGATGTCGACCTTGTCCTCCAGCGTCGGGTAGATGTTGATCGCGGCGTCGGTGATCAGCAGGGCCCGCGGGTAGGTCGGCACGTTCATCACGAAGACGTGGCTGAGCCGGCGGCCGGTGCGCAGCCCCTTCTCCTTGCGGACCACCTCGGCCATCAGCTCGTCGGTGTGCAGCGAGCCCTTCATCACCGCCTCGACCTCGCCGGAGCGGGCGAGCGCGACGCCGGTTTCGGCGGCGGCGTGGCTGTGCTCGACGTCCACGATGCGGCAGCGCGACAGGTCGACGCCGAAGGTGTCGGCGACCGAGCGGATCTTGCCCTCCGGCCCGACCAGCACGGGCGCGATCAGCCCGGCCTCGGCGGCCTCGACGGCGCCCTTGAGCGAGCTTTCGTCGCACGGGTGCACGACGGCGGTCGGCACCGGCGGCAGCGCCTCGCACTTCTTCAGCATCTCGTCGTGCTTGTCGTGGCGGATGACCTGCACCTGCGGCAGCTCGTGCGCCTCGCGGCGGACCTTCATGGTCGGCGCGATCACCTCGGCGGTGCCGGTGACCACCTCCTTGCCGTCCTGGTTCAGGCAGACGCAGTCGAAGACCACGACCTGCTTGTCGTCGCGCTTCTCGCGCGCGGTGACGGTGGCGGTGATGACGTCGCCCACGCCGACCGGGCGGCGGAAGCGCAGGTCCTGCCCCAGGTAGATGGTGCCCGGACCCGGCAGCAGCGTGCCGAGCACCGCGGAGATCAGCGAGCCCGACCACATGCCGTGGCCGATCACCTTGTGGAACAGGCTGTCGGCCGCGTACTCCTCGTCGAGGTGGGCCGGGTTGATGTCGCCGGACACGGTGGCGAACAGCTCGATGTCGGACATCGTCAGGCGCCGCGACAGGCTCGCCGACTGGCCGATCTCAATTTCTTCGAAGGTGACGTTCTCGATCATGGCGGCGGCCCCGTTCTTCGCGACGTCGATCATGGTGTCCATACTGGCGTGCTCCTAGGGAAGACGGCTCTTGGTCTTTTGGTGCGTTGCGCGACCGGCCGTACATACCCCGGCACGATGAAACGGTCGTGACAGCCCGGCCCTTTTCCACCGTCCGGCGCGCTGCATTGCACACCACCCGCGGAGCGGGCCGAACTCCCGCATCGCCCGCCGGTGAGGACCAGCAATCGGCGCCGGATCGCAGCGAAGGGCGCCAAGTGCCGCTGTTCTCACGGCCGAGCGAAAGATATTTACGGTTGGACTATACTGAAAGTCAAGTCACCCTCCCCAAGCGCGACCCCGGCGGTAAAGTATTTACTTTCTGTTAACTATTTTCATACTGCGGCATATCAGCGCCATAAAGAACCCGCGATACGGCGGATTCTTTCACGTGCGACACAAAAGTCGCGCTGCCGTTGCGCGGCATGGCCCCGCTGCAACGCAGCAATACCACCATCGCACGGCCCCCAGGCAACCGCTTGCGGTGGGAAAATTGTGCACTGCGACAGAATGCAGCACGTGATGGGGAGGGAGTTGGGGTCAGGCCCGCACGGAGACCGCCCGGGGCGCTTCGCCGACGCGGCCGTCGGCGACCAGCGGCATGGCGATGGCGAACACCGTCCCGCGCCCGACGCGCGAGCGGACGGTCACCCGGTGGTTGAGGATCTGCGCCGTACGCCGGACGATCGACAGGCCGAGGCCGAGGCCGCCGGTGTTGTCGTTGCGGTTGGCGTCGCAGCGGTAGAAGTCCTCGAAGATGCGCTGCAGCTGGTCGTCGGGAATGCCCGGCCCGGTGTCCCACACCTCGATCGACAGCACCGCGCCGCGCCGGCGGCAGCCCAGCAGGATGCGCCCCGCCTGGGTGTAGCGCAGTGCGTTGACCAGCAGGTTGCGCACCATGCGCTCCAGCAGCACCGGGTCGCTGCGCACGATGGCCGCACAGCCGACGGTGCGGAAGCCCAGCCCCTTGCCGGCGGCCTGGTCGGCCATCTCGGTCGACAGCCGCTCGACGATGTCGCCCACGACGACCTCCCCGATGCGCGGCTTGACGTTGCCGGCCTCGAGCGCCGAGGTGTCGAGCAGCGCGTTCAGCAGCGCGTTGCCGGCCGACAGCGCCTCGCCCAGCTTGGCCGCCACCTCCAGCTGTTTGGGCTCGTGCAGGCGCGCCATCAAGATGTGGTGGAACAGGCTCATCGCCTGGAAGGGCTGGCGCAGGTCGTGGCTCGCCGCCGCCAGGAACCGGGTCTTGGCCTGGTTGGCGCGCTCCGCCTCGGCGTGCGCGTCGGCCAGCGCCTCCTTGATCTGGGTGCTCTCGGTGACGTCGATCTCGGCGCAGATGATGCCGCAGACCGCGCCCGTCTCGTCGCGCAACGGCTCCACCACCAGGTCGGCGACGAGGGTGCGGCCGGCCACGGTCATCCGCACCTCCTGCCGGGCGCCGACGCCGGTCTCGATCACCGGCCCCTTCAGCGCGTCGAGCACGGTGGCGTCGCGGGCGTCGAACAGGTCGGCGTGCGTCTTGCCGATGAAGCGGTCGGCCGGGATGGCGACCTGCGGGTTGTAGACCCAGATGTAGCGCAGGTTGCGGTCCTGGCTGAACAGCGATACCCGCGAATGGCGCAGCGCCAGACGGAAGCGTTCCTCGCTGTCGCGCAGCATGCGGGCCATGGCGGCGCGCGCCCGCGCCTCGGTGTGCAGCAGCGCCTTGGCGCGCGCCTCGCGGCGCAGGTACACGGTGAGCAGCCCGGTCAGCATCAGCCCGACCACCAGCAGGCCGTACGCCCCGATCTCGCCGGGCGCCAGCAGGGCCGGCTGCGGCACAAGCACCACCTCCCAGCGACGGCCGCCGACCTCCAGACCCTCGACGAGGCGGTACAGCCCGGCCAGTTCCGCCTCGCCCCGCATGGGGGCGCCCGGGGCCGGCTGGCCCGCCAGCAGGCGCCGGCCGGCCGGAGCGGCGGTGTCCAGCAGGTAGACGTCGCCGCGCACGGGACGGGCGCCGAACACCTCCTGCGCCAGGCGGTCGACACGGAACTCCGCCATCAGCAGGCCGCCGGCGGTGGCGCAGCCGACGCTGGGGTGGTTCGGCTCGCCGAACACGCCGTAGACCGGCATGTAGAGGACGACGTTGTGCGCCCCGCCCTCACCGGCGGGCAGCGCGCCGGTGGCGGTGATGCGGCCGGCCGCGCACGCCTCCTCCAGCACCGCCCGCCGCCCGTCCAGCGAGGCGAGGTCGAGCCCCGTCTCCGCCTCGCCGCCGCTGCGCGGCTCCAGGTACGAGACGATGAAGTGGTCGCCGCCGCCCGGCAGCCCGCTGTCCTTTCCGCGGGCGTGCGCCACGAAGTCCTGGTAGCCCTGGGCGCGCGCGTCGCGCTCCACCATGGCGACGTCGCGAGTAACGACATGGCGCACCCAGCCGACCGCAACCAGTTCCGGGAACAACGGCCGCATCGGCGTCACCGCGGCGGCGAAGTCGCTGCGTGTCATCGCCCCGCCGGCGAACAGCCCGCGCAGAGCGTGCAGCAGCAGCGCCTGACGGTCGAAGCGGTCTTCCAGCGCCTGCTGGAGCTGCACGACCTGCCGCTCGAGCAGCGCGCGGTCGGCATCGCGTGAGGCCCCGCGCAGCAGGACGAAGACGACGACCGACAGCACCACCCCGGCCGCCGCCAGGAGAAGGATTGCCGGGGAACCGTTCCGCCTCTGCGCCGCTCCGAACACCATCGCACCCTGCCGCTGCCCCGCGCCCGCACCGTCGGGGGTTTTAGAAGCATACGAAACAACGTCGATGCTGCAAGGCAAAATCCAGGTCATCGGCCGAAAGACAAAGACTTCCCTGGCCTTCGTCAGATCGCGAATTCTATTAAAATCCCGTCAACCAACATTAACGCAGGAACAATTACAAGACGGTAACCGACGCTAGTGAGGAAAGGCCGCGCCGCCGCATGCGCGATTACAATTCTTTTTCACGGACGCAAGCGTTCGCGGCCGAGCAGGTTGGCAAGCGCCGTGCGCAGTGCCAGCGGCGCCACCGGCTTGTGCAGGATGGGATAGCCGGACAGCCGCGCCTCGCGCAGGCGCATCGGATCGGTGTCGCCGGTCAGGACCAAGCCGGGCACCGCGGCGTCCAGCGCCTTGGCGATCTGCCGGATGGCGACGATGCCGTTGGCCGCGCCCTTCAGCCGAAGGTCGGCGATGATCAGGTCGGGCGACTGCGGGTCCGGGCCGAGCGCCTCCATGGCGGCGTCGAAGGACTCCGCGCCGATCACGCCGCATCCCCACTGGCCGAGCAGCACGCCCAGCGCGTCGAGCACCAGCCGGTCGTCCTCGATGACCAGCACGCGGGCGCGGCTGACGTCGGCCTCGGTTTCGGCGTCGGGCAGCGGCGGGACGACGGGGTCCTCCTCCCGGTCCGGCACCCGGCGCACGATGACGGAGAACCGCGAGCAGCGCCCGGGCACGGAGTCGACCTCGATGCGGTGGCCCAGCCGCTGCGCCAACCCGCCCGCCAGGGTCAGGCCGAGGCCGAGCACGCTGCCCGACTGCTCGTCGCCCGGCGGCCGGGCCAGCTCGGCGCGCAGCAGGGCGAGCTGGTCCGACGGCACGCCGCGGCCGCTGTCCCACACCTCGATGCGCAGATCGCCGCCCCGCCGCCGGCAGCCGAGCAGAACCCGCCCGCGCTCGGTGTGGCGCAGCGCGTTGGCGAGCAGCGCGTGCAGGATGCGCTCCAAGAGCGTCGCGTCGGTTTCGACCATGGCCGAGCAG
>Ga0196970_1002201_pt1 | contig 10684 bp, 12 predicted proteins | sample S1v_513CmetaG_FD_148672 | JGI IMG/M metagenome (GOLD analysis project Ga0196970, IMG submission 148672) | Soil microbial communities from Anza Borrego desert, Southern California, United States - S1+v_5-13C | ecosystem: Environmental > Terrestrial > Soil > Desert | place: USA: California... | reverse complement strand
CACTGACCACGTCGATGGCAGGGAGTCGGAATCTTGATCGACTGGCTGCAGCACGTTCCTATTTATCCCATCGCGGTGCCGTTGATCGCCGGCGCGGCGATGTTGCTGCTGGGCGATACCAGCCGCGGCCTGCGCGCCGGCATCGCGGTGGCCTCCGGGCTGGTCCAGCTGGCGGCCGCCATCGCCTTGCTGGCCCTGGCTGCCGGGGCAGGGGGCCATTGGCCCACTGGTGTCGGCGTCTATCTGCCGGGCGACTGGCCGGCGCCGTTCGGTATCGTGCTGGTGGTCGATCGGCTGTCGGCCATCATGCTTGCGCTCAACGCCGTGCTGGGCCTGGCGGCGCTCATCTATGCCCTGGCCCGCTGGGACCGCCTGGGCGTGCATTTCCATCCCCTGTTCCAGTTCTTGCTAATGGGCCTGAACGGCGCCTTTCTTACCGGCGATCTGTTCAACCTGTTCGTGTTCTTCGAGGTGCTGCTGGCCGCTTCCTATGGGCTCATGCTGCACGGTTCGGGCGTGGCGCGGGTCAGCGCTGGCCTGCACTACATCGTCGTCAATCTGGTGGCGTCGTTCCTGTTGCTGATCAGCATCGCGCTTATCTATGGCGTTACCGGTACGCTGAACCTGGCCGACCTGGCGGTGCGCGCGGGCACGCTCCATGGCAGCGAGCGGCTGCTTTTCGAAGCCGGCGCCGCGGTGCTGGGCCTGGCCTTCCTGGTCAAGGCGGGGGCCTGGCCACTGAACTTCTGGCTGGTACGCGGCTACAGTTCGGCCAGCGCGCCGGTGGCGGCGTTGTTCTCCATCATGACCAAGGTGGGCATTTATGCCCTGCTGCGCATCGGGTCGCTGCTGCTGCCCACTGGCGCGCCGGCCGCATTCAGCCTGGACTGGATGTTTGCCGCCGGGCTGGCTACGCTGGTCTTCGGCGCCATCGGCTTGCTGGCCACCCAGCAGCTCGAGCAAATGGTCGGTTACTGCGTCATCATTTCCGCAGGCACGCTGCTTACTGCGCTGGGCATGCCGGGGGTCACCCTGACCGGGCCGGCACTTTTCTACCTGCTCAGTTCGGTGCTGACCACCGGCGCCTTTTTCATGCTGGTCGAACTGGTCGAACGCACGCGCACCTTCGGCGCCAACGTACTGGCGGTCACCATGGATATGTTCGATCTCGACGATCCCGAGCCCCCCAACCGTTCCGACGACGTGGTGGGCGTGGCCATTCCGGCTGCCATGGCCTTCCTGGGACTGGCGTTCGTGTGCTGTGCGCTGCTGGTCACCGGCTTGCCGCCCCTGTCGGGTTTCGTGGCCAAGTTTTCGCTGTTGTCGGCCGCCGTCAGCGCGGCCAACGCTTCCGCCCAGCCGGCCGATGCCTGGATTCTGGTGGCGGCGGTATTGGTGTCGGGGTTGGCGGGTATCGTGGCATTCGGGCGGGTCGGCATCCGTATTTTCTGGAGCGCCGACGAACGCAGCACACCGCGCCTGCGCATCAGCGAGGCCGGGCCCGTCGCGGTGTTGATCCTGCTGTGCGTGGGCCTGGCCGCCGGGGCAGGGCCGGTATCGGCCTATCTCGACGAAGCGGCGCGCACGCTCGACCAGCCGGCGCTGTATATCGATGCCGTGCTGTCGGCCAACACGATGCGCGGGGAGGGCCATTGATGCGGCGCTGGTACAAACTGCTGCTGCCAGCCGTGCTGCTGGTCTTGTGGCTATTGCTCAACGAGTCGCTGTCGGCGGGACAAGTAGCGCTGGGCATCGCCCTGGCGCTCTGGTTGGGCTTCGCCTCCAGCCGCTTGCGGCCACTGCGCAGCCGGCCGCACAAGCTGTGGCTGGTGCCCGGCCTGGTGTGGCGCGTCACGGTCGATGTGGTGCGCTCGAACATCGCGGTGGGCAAGCTCATTCTTGATCACCGCCGCGAGTTTTCCCCTGGCTACGTGCACATTCCGCTCGAGCTGCATGACCCGCACGGCCGGGCGCTGCTGGGTTGCATCCTGACCTACACGCCCGGTACGGTGTGGGTCGATGTGTCCGACGACATACTGACGCTGCATGTGCTCGACCTGGAAAACGAACAGGCCTGGATCGACCTGATCAAGCAGCGCTACGAGCGCACCCTGAAGGAGATCTTCGAATGAACCTCGTTCTGTACTGGGCCGCCTCGTTCGCCTTGCTGTGCTTTGTGTTGGGCATGGCCTGCGCCACGGTGCGGCTGGTGCGCGGGCCCACCGCGCAAGACCGCGTGCTGGCGCTCGATGCCTTCTATATCAACGGAATGCTGGCCGCGCTGACTTTCGGTGTCCGGTCGGGCACGCCGGTGTATTTCGACGTGGCCCTGCTGATCGCCCTGTTCGGTTTCGTGGGGGCCACCGCCATGGCCAAGTTCCTGCTGCGCGGCGAGGTCATCGAGCCATGAACGTCGACATTCCCCTGTGGGCGGCCATTCCGGCCAGCATCCTGCTGGTGGCGGGCGGCTTGCTGGCGCTGGTCGGTTCGGCGGGCCTGCTGCGCTTCAACAATTTCCATTGCCGCATCCATGCCCCCACGCTGGGCAACACCATGGGCGCGGGTTGTGTGCTGCTGGCTTCGATCCTGGTATTTTCGGCGCTGCAACACCGGTTGGTGGTGCACGAGGTCATGATCACGCTGCTGCTGCTGATCACTTCGCCGATCACGGCCATGCTGCTGATGCGCGCTGCCGTCTACCGCGGCCGGCGCAAGCGCGGTGAATCGTATCCGACCGCTACGTCGCCCCGGACCCGTTACGGACGGACGGATTTGTAACATCTGCATTCCCTATCGCAGACAGCTTTCCCGTACCGTTAAAAGACGGCCGCGCTTGGCGCGGCGCAGCTTTATAGGAGCGGAAGATGAACATGCGACGTATGCAGAAACTGTACTGCGCCCTGGTGGTGGGCGCGGCGGGCATGACCGGGTTTGCGGTCGCCCAGGCAGCCGGCACGACGACGTCCGGCTCCGTCCAGTCCCAATACGAACTCGACGTCCAGCGGTGCAATAGCGGCCAGACCAACCAGGATAGGGCTACTTGCCTGCAGGAAGCCGGCGCGGCACGGGAAGAGGCCGCGCGCAAACGGCTGGACAACGGACAGTCGGCCAACTATGACGCCAACGCCACGGCGCGCTGCAACAGCTTGCCGCAGACGCAGCGCCAGGATTGCCTGCGCCAGATGTCCGCGCCCAGCAGCGTGAAGGGCAGCGTGGAAAGCGGTGGGGTGTTGCGCGAAACCGTGATTCCCGTGCCGGCGCAGCCCCCGGGTGCCGCACCCGGCACAATGGCCCAGCCTCCGGGCGCCGCGCCGGGCATGACGCAGCCGCCAGGAGCGGCGCCGGGCACGGTGGTCCCCCCGGCCATGCCGGGCACGTCTGGGCCGGCTCCCATGCCGGGCACTCCCATGCCGGGTACTCCCATGCCGGGTACTCCCGCCACGCCGGTACCGTTGCGCTAGGGCGGCGGGTCGGACGGCGGCCGCGGCACCGCCCGCGGTCGCAATCAGGCAAAATGTCGCCTATCGCCGACTTTCCGCCTACTCATGTCCGACGTCATCGCCCTGATATTCGACTTCGACGACACGCTGGCACCCGACAGCACGTCTGGCTTCCTCGAGAGCCTGGGGGTGGACACGGCCGCCTTCTGGAAAGACAAGGTCGGCCCGTTGCTGGCCGACCAGGACTGGGATCCGGTTCCGGCCTATCTTTACCAGATGATCGAACTGTCGCGTAGCGGCACGAACGGGCTGATCACGCAACAGCGCCTGGCGCAATGGGGCGCCGGCCTGCCGTTGCACGACGGCGTGCCCACGCTGTTCCAGCGCCTGCGCGCCGCGGTGCGCGCCGAGCATCCGCAGGTGCAGCTCGAGTTCTACCTGATTTCCAGCGGTATCGGCGATGTGGTACGGGCCACGCCCATTGCGCAGGAATTCACCGAAATCTGGGCATCCGAGTTTGTCTATGGCAGCGACGGCGGCATCGAATTTCCGCGGCGCCTGGTTAGCTTCACCGACAAGACCCGCTACTTGTTCCATATCCAGAAGGGCATCATCGGACGCGAGTTCCGCAACAAGCCTTTCGAAGTCAACCGCAAGATTCCCGAAGATCGTTTGCGCGTCCCATTCGACCAGATGGTGTTCGTGGGCGACGGCTATACCGACATTCCGTGCTTTTCGCTGATCCGCCGCGCGGGCGGTTTTGCGTTCGGCGTCTGGGATCCCAAACATCGCGACAAACGCAGCCGGGCCTGGGGGTTCATCGAGGAAGGCCGCGTGTCCAACTTGAACCAGGCCCGCTACGACGAGCATGCCGAACTCTATCAGTGGCTGGAAGAGGCCGTTACCAGCCTCGCTGGGCGCATTGCCCTGAAATCGCGGGTGTACCGTGGCTGACGCCGGCCTGGCGCCGCTGCCCGCCGAGCCGCAACCCGGCGACAGCGATTGGATGGCCTTGGCGCTGCAGCAGGCCGAAAGCGCCTGGCGGATCGGCGAGGTGCCCGTGGGCGCCGTGGTGGTCGATGCCCAAGGGCAGGTACTCGGCACGGGCTACAACCGCACCATTACCGACAACGACCCCACCGCGCACGCCGAAATCGTGGCCTTGCGTGCCGCCGCGCGGCACCTGGCCAATTACCGGCTGCCGGGCCTCAGCCTGTATGTCACTCTGGAGCCATGTGTCATGTGCATCGGAGCGATGCTGCATGCCCGGCTGGCGCGAGTCGTCTATGGCGCATCCGACCCCAAGACCGGCGCCTGCGGCAGCGTGCTCGACGTGGGCGCGGTCGTGCGGCTCAATCATCACACCACCATCACCGGCGGCGTGCTGGCCGAACCGAGCGGCGACATGCTGCGCCGGTTCTTCCGCGAACGCCGCACCAAGGAATCCCTTTCATGAGCACCCCGCATCGCCCGGCACATGGGCAGCACGGACATGTTTGCGCCGAAGATTGCGGCCATGACCATAGTCATGAGCACCTGCCCGCCGCCGGCGGTATCTACCTGATTTCGCCGTCTTCGGCGGTGCGCGATCCGGGCACGGTGCCGCGCGCCTGCCAACGCCTGGCCGAGCAAGGTTTCAAGACCGCTATAGACCGCGCCGCGCTGGCCGTACATCAGCGTTTTGCGGGCACCGAGAAGCAGCGCCTTGCCGGCCTGGGGCGCGCCATCCGGCAGAAGCTCCCCATCGTCATGGTCACGCGCGGCGGCTATGGCCTGAGCCGCCTGCTGCCCGCCATCGATTGGCGCGCCATGGCCGACAGCGGCAAGCGCTTTGTGGGCATGAGCGACTTCACGGCGTTCAACCTGGCCCTGCTGGCACAGACTGGTGCAGTCAGCTATTCGGGGGCTACCGCGGTGGCCGATTTTGGCGGCCCGCAGGTCGACGACCTGACCGCGGCGCTGTTCGGCGAACTGATGCGCGGCGAGCTCGAGATCCTGAGTTTCGAAACGCCGGACGCCGATCCCGTGGACTGCCGCGGCATCTTGTGGGGGGGCAACCTGGCCACGCTGGTGTCGCTGCTGGGCACCCCATACATGCCACGCATACGCGGCGGCATCCTGTTCCTGGAAGATGTGGCCGAACATCCCTACCGCGTCGAGCGCATGCTGGCGCAATTGTGGCAGGCCGGCATCCTGCAGCGCCAGAAGGCCATCGTGCTGGGCTATTTCACCAACTACCGCCTGGCGCCGCACGATGACGGCTACGACATGCCCGAAGTCCTGAAGTGGCTGCGGCGTACTGTCAAAGTGCCCGTGGTCACCGGGCTGCCGTACGGGCACATCGATACCAAGGCTACGCTGCCCATCGGGAAAAAAGTCGGGCTGGCCACCGAGCCGGGCATGGCGCATCTGGTCATCGACGAACACCACCACTAGCGTGCCAGGTTCATTCCTGTGTAGGCGGTACCCAGCGTGGCGGGCGCTTTTCCAGGAAGGCTGCCACTCCTTCCTGGCCATCCTCGGTAGCTCGCTGCGCTGCCAGGCGGGCCGCGGTGTCCTCCAGAATCTCGGCATCGATCGGGCGGCCCGACAGGTCGCGGATCAGGCGCTTCGATTCCGCCAGCGCGTGCGGCGAGGCCAGCATGAAGCTGCCCAGCAGCGCATTGATATGGGCATCCAGTTCGTCGGCTTCGCATAGCTCGTGCACCAGCCCCATGCGCCAGGCCTCGGCCGCATCGAACACCTCGGCGCTCAGGAACCAGCGGCTGGCCGCCCGCGCGCCGATGGCGCGCAAGACGTAAGGCGAAATCATCGCCGGTATCAGCCCTAGCCGGGTTTCCGTCAGGGCAAAGCGCGCCTCGCGGGCCGCCACCGCAATATCGCAGGCCGCGACCAGGCCCATGCCACCCGCCATGCAGGGGCCATGCACCCGCGCAATGGTGGGCTTGGGGCAGGTATGGATGGTGTGCAGCAGCGTGGCCATGGGCAGCGCGTCGGCGTGGTTGTCGGCCTGGCTGGCCTGCGCGCTGCGGCGCATGGCGTTGAGGTCGGCGCCGGCGCAGAACGCCTTGCCATGTCCGGCCAGCACAATGGCGCGTACCTCGCTGTCCTCGCCCAAGGTCATGAAGGTCTCGGTCAGTTCGGCGATCAGGCGCGCATCCAACGCGTTGCGCACGTCGGGCCTGGCCATCCAGACCACGGCGGTCTGGGGGCCGTACGCAACTTCCAGCGTTTGCAGCATATGCGGTTTCCTTCAGAGGCAGGCAAGTCTCAACGGTACAGCACGGTGGGCAGCCAGAGGCCGATTTCCGGGAACATATACAGCAGGAAAATCGCCAGCACCTGGATGCCCATGAAAGGCATCATACCCAGGAAGATCTGGTTCAGTGTCACGTGCGGCGGCGAAATCCCCTTCAAGTAGAAGGCCGACATGGCCACCGGTGGCGACAGGAAGGCTGTTTGCAGGTTCAGCGCCACCAGCAGCCCGAAGAACAGCGGGTCGACATCGAAAGTGATCAGCAGCGGCACGAAGATCGGCATGAAGATCACGATGATCTCGGTCCATTCCAGAGGCCAGCCCAGCAAGAAAATGATGGCCTGCGCCAGCAGCATGAACTCGATCTGGGTCAGCCCCAGCGATATCACCCATTCCTCGATGATGCGTTGCCCGCCCAGTAGGGCGAACGCGGCCGAGAAAATCGACGATCCGACGAACAGCCAGCACACCATGGCGCTGGTCTTGGCCGTGAGAAAGACCGATTCTTTCAGGACGGGCATGTTCAGGCGCCGGTAGGCCAGCGCCAGCAGCGCCCCGCCCATGGCGCCCATGGCCGCCGCTTCACTGGGCGTGGCCAGCCCGAACGTGATGGAGCCCAGCACGGCGGCGATCATCATTGCCAGCGGAAAGAACGAACCCATCAGCATCTTGAAGACTTCCAGGCGCGCCCAGGTCAGCAGGGCGTAGAAAACTGCCAGTATTACCAGGCAGATGCCAAAGAAGATCCAGTAGCCAGCGGGCGCCGGCACGCGGGCAGTTGCGGGGTCGGCTGACGGCTCGGGCGCAGCCTGCGGTGCGCCGGCGGACCCGGCCGCGGCGCCCGGCGGTTCAGCCAGCCCGCCATCCGCGGGCGGTTCAGCCAGGCCACCTTCGGCCGGCGGCTCGGCCAGGCCGCCTTCCATGGGCGGTTCGGCCAGCCCGCTGCCGTAGTCGCCGCCGCTGCCCAGTCGCAGTTCGTCTGGAATTTCGTACACCACCGGCGGCTGGGTCACCATGTGGTAGACCGATCCGGTCAGCACCGCAAAAGCCATCAGCGGCGCCAGGGCCAGCAGCATGTTGCGCGACAGGAAGCTCATCGATACCGCGCTGTTGCGGCGGCCCTTGAACATCGCGGCCAGCATGCCGGCCATGGCGTGGGTATAGCCCTGTCTGGACAAGCTTTCGGCGCCGGGCGGCAGGGGGATCCGCCGTTCCTCCGCTGTCAGTGGCGGCGCCATGTCCGGCCGCAGCTTGGCCACCAGCATCACATACAGCACATACAGGCCGGCCAGCATCAGGCCCGGAAAGAAGGCGCCCGCATAGAGCTGCACCACTGACACGCCGGTCGTGGCGCCGTACACGATCAGCATCACCGAAGGCGGCAGCAGGATGCCCAGGCAGCCGCCCGCGGTAATGGACCCCGCCGTCAGGCGCACGCTGTAGCCTGCCTTCAGCATGGCCGGCATGGCCAGCAGCCCCATCAGCGTGACCACCGCGCCGACGATGCCGGTGGCCGTGGCGAAGATGGCGCAAGTGGCCAGCGTGGCCACGGCCAGCGCGCCGGGCAGCCGCGCCAGCGCCAGGTGCATCGAGCGGAACAGTTTCTCGATCAGGTTGGCGCGCTCGACCAGGTAGCCCATGAATACGAACAGCGGTACCGAGATCAGCGCATCGTTGGTCATGGTGGCGTAGGTACGCTGCACCATCAGGTCCAGCGTCTGCCTGACCGAATGCTGTATGTCGGGCGCCTGCAGGTAATACGCCAGGAAGGTGAATATCACGCCCATGCCCATCAGCGTGAATGCTGTGGGAAAGCCCAGCATGATGGCCACCACGATCAGCGCCAGCATCAGCAGGCCCAGGTGGCCGGTAGTGAGGTCGTGCCAGGGGGTCAGGAAGCCGATCATCGCCAGCACGATGCCGATGCAGCTCAGGCCGAACCACAGTGCCTTGTGGATCTTCATTTGGCCTTCTCCTCATCGATGACATAGCGGTCAAGTCCCGCGATGTCTTCGTCCTTGACGTGCACCATCTTCTTGAGCTTGTCGACGTCCACTTCTTCGACGTCCTCGGCGCGCGACGGCCAGGCGCCATCGCGCAGGCACAAGCCACAGCGCGCGATCTCCGCCAAGCCTTGCAGCAGCAGGAACGCGCCGGCGATGGGAATGAATGACTTGAAAGGGTAGATGGGCGGGCCATCGGCCATCAGCGACGAATGTTCGCGGATGGCAATGGATTCGCCCGCGTAGTACCAGCCGGCCCACACCAGGGCCACGACGCCAGGAATGAAAAAGGCGATATACAGAATGATGTCCAGCCCCGCCTGTACCCGGGGCGGCAAGAAGCCGTACAGGATATCTCCGCGCACATGGCCGTTCTTGGCCAGCGTGTAGGCGCCGGCCATCATGAACAGCACGCCGTAATACATGAGTTGCAGGTCGAAGGCCCAGGCGCTGGGGGTGTTGAACAAGTACCGGGCCATCACTTCCCAGCATATATGTACGGTCAGTACCACGATGAGCCAGGCGAAAGCCTGCCCCACGAAGGTAGACAGGCGGTCCACCATGCGTATCAGCTTGAGCATCGGGCGCAATCCAGGTCAGGGAACAGGGCCGCGGCAATGGCGCACCCGCCCGCGGCGTCGGAAAGGAGTTCCGACGCCGGCCAGGCGGGTGGGGTGCCGCGGCAATACATCAGCCGGCGGTTGGTCAGGCCGCAGGCTTGCGCGCGAAGTAGTGGTTGAACGCCATCCGGAAATTGACCGACGTGTCGTTGTACCAGCGTCCCGCCCGCTGCGCGAACTCGCGCTGCGAGTCCAGCACCTTCTTGAACAGCGGATTCTCGGCCGAGCGCCTCTCGATCATCTCGTCCCAGATCTTGAGCTGCTGCTGCAAGACCGTATCGGGCGTTTTGTAGAACTTGACGCCGTGATCCTTCTGCAGCTTGATGTAGTCGGCCGAATAGCGGTCGGCGGCCTTCCACGACATATCGGCGCTGGCGGCCTGCGCGGCATAGGCCAACACGTGTTTCAGGTGCTTGGGCAAGGCCTCGTATTTGTTCTTGTTGAACAAGATCTCGAACTGCTCGGCGCTTTGGTGAAAGCTTTGCAGCATGCAGATCTTGGATACGTCCGGGAAACCCAGCGACAGGTCGGACGAAGCATTGTTGAACTCGGCGCCGTCGAGCAGGCCGCGGTCCAGGGCGGGCACGATCTCGCCGCCGGGCAGGGCGTTGACCGCCGCGCCCATGGCCGTGTACATGTCGATGGCCAGGCCCACGGTACGGAACTTCAAGCCCTTGACGTCTTCGTACTTGGTGACCGGCTTCTTGAACCATCCGAACGGTTGGGTAGGCATGGGGCCGTACATCATCGATACGACGTTGACCCCCATGGCCTTCTGGATCTCAGTCAGCAGTTCCTTGCCCCCGCCATATTCGTGCCAGGCCAGCAACATGTTGGCATCCATGCCGAACGCGGGGCCCGACCCCCATAGCGCCACGGCCGTATTCTTGCCGTACCAATACGCCACCACGCCGTGGCCACCGTCCAGGGTGCCCGCGGAAACAGCGTCGAGCAGGTCGAAGGCCTTGACCACCGCGCCGGCGGGCAGCACTTCGATCTTCAACTGGCCTTCGGCCATGTCATTGACCTTGCGGGCGTAGTCTTGCGCGAATTGGTGAAAGATGTCGTTGGATGGCCAGGTGCTCTGGAACCGCATCGAAATGGGGGTCTGGGCACGGGTAATGGCGGGAAACCCCAACGCCGCGGTACCTGCGACCGTGGTGGCGCCGGCGATGAAGCGGCGGCGGGAAGATGTAGCGTGTTGCATGGCTTGTTGTCTCCGGAGTGGACTGCATGAACCAGCTTGTTGTGAACAGCTTGTTATGGACAGCTTGAAGAGTGCAGCAAGAACAAAGCGCAATGCATGGAACGGGCGGCCGGCGCCCTGGCAGGGGCTTGGTATACCAAACTGAAGGCCGCCTCAGG
>Ga0196970_1002200_pt1 | contig 10686 bp, 10 predicted proteins | sample S1v_513CmetaG_FD_148672 | JGI IMG/M metagenome (GOLD analysis project Ga0196970, IMG submission 148672) | Soil microbial communities from Anza Borrego desert, Southern California, United States - S1+v_5-13C | ecosystem: Environmental > Terrestrial > Soil > Desert | place: USA: California... | reverse complement strand
AAGGACCGGGCTGCCTTTATTCCCTTACCTGCTACCCTGCTGTCGCCATTGCTTTCTTGGGCAGGTACACGCAGCACGGTTCCTCTGCGAACATATCGCCCGTTAGTGCGTACGAGCGCGCCCGCGAGCCGCCACACACCTCTTTGAATTCGCAAACGCCGCACTTGCCTTTCAAATTCGTAGTGTCTCGTAACGACCTGAACAGCGGCGATTCCCGATAGAGCCTTTTGAGCGATTCCCTCTTTACATTCCCAGCCGAGATCGGCAGAAACCCGCTCGGAAACACCTCGCCCATGTGCGACACGAACGCGAATCCCTTACCGTCGTTAATCCCCTTCGGTGCCCTGCCGATCCCGTCTGCAGTGTTCACGCCGATCATTTGCGCGAAAGGCATTGCTTTAGCTCCCTCATGTACCACTCCCGCCTTCCGCTCGGCTGTCCGCTTCTGCAGTAAGAAACGCCTATAGTGTTGTGCCTCGGTGCTCTTAATGTCGAATTTGCCTCGCTGCCCCGTTTCGTACATCTTCTCGAACACCTGCTCAAACTCTTCCGCCGAGATCAGCCCCACATCCTGCCCTCGACCTGTTGGAACCAGGAAGAACACGCTCCACAGCACGATGTCCAGCGACTCCAAGAGCGCGATCATCTGATCAAGGTATGCCAGATTATGCCTCGTCACCGTCGTGTTGATCTGCGCTGGCAAACCCAACTCTCGTGCGTAGCGCACGGCATTCAGCGTCCATTCGAAAGAACCGGGCACGCGACGGAACGCATCGTGTATCTCGGCCGTAGGACCATCCAGGCTGATGGCCAGCCGTGCCAGACCGCGTTTCTGCAGCTCTCCGATCGCTTCCCGCGTCAGCAGGGGAGTCGCGCTCGGCGTAAGTGACGTCCGAACACCGCGTTCGCTTGCATACTGTACAAGGTCATAGATATCGGGCCGCTTCAGCGGATCGCCACCTGTGATTACGAAGACCGGCACTTCCAGATCCGCGATGTCATCAATCAGTCGCTTTCCATCTTCTGTGCTTAGCTCGAACGAATTCCGCTGTGGTTGTGCGCACGCCCGACAATGCACACATGCCAGATCGCAGGCCTGCGTGACTTCCCAAATCACAATGAATGGCCGCTCGTCGAAGTCGATCTTGAAATCCATTCGTCCCTTCCCGGCACGTACCCTCTCCCCGCATCTACACCATGCCAGACCCCACGCCCCTCAGATATGACTTTCGTCACGGCCTCGCTTCGGCATCACGATGGCCTGGCACGCATTCCCGCTTTGCTTTTCCTCTCGAAGACGCTATACATTTCCGATTGCGGTCACGCCGCAGCCGGAGTCCCATATGAAACGCGAATTCGCCTCGTTGTCGCCGAAAGAGGCGCTCCAGGTAGCAATTTTCATCGAGGAACGGAACGCGGATATCTACAGGCAATTCGCCGAACTTTTTGATGGCTTCGACGACCCTGAGTCAGCGGAGATCGCCTCAACGTTCTGGGACATGGCGAAAGAGGAACACCGGCACGGAGCTGACCTCCAGCAACGTTACAAGGAGCGTTATGGCCAGGACTCCTGCGCCATAACAGATGACGAGATACGCGACACGATCGAAGTTCCTAAGTTCAACAGTGGCAGCATTTTCGCCATCGCCCGCGCGCAGGTCTCCCGCGCGCCACGCAACAAGGCCCTCGAGGTAGCTTTAGCCGCGGAGCAATCGGCGCTCAAGTTCTACACACGGCTGGTCGAATTCACCGATGACCCCGAATTGCGCAGCCTCTACCAGGAACTCGCGTCGGGAGAAAGTGACCACACCCGCCACCTTGAGCGGCAGCTTAGGATCGGTCGCGGAAACGCGTCCGTCACGCAGGCTTAAGCTGCGATTTGTTGCTCAAGCTGCGGTGGTCTCTCCGCCAAGCAACGTAAGCACTTCGCCTGTCACGAAGCTGGAGTCCGCTTCGGAAGCGAAAAATACATAAGACGGCGCGATCTCTTCAGGCTGCGCTGCGCGTTCCATCGGTACCGATTTCCCGAACTCCGCGACCTTCTCCGCCGGTTGGTCAGCGATGTTCAGTGGTGTCCAGACCGGCCCAGGCGCGACACAATTAACTCGAATCCCCTTCTCCACAAGGTTCTGCGCTAGCGACTTCGTGAATGCATGAATTGCGCCTTTTGTCGCCGAGTAGTCCAGCAGTTGCTTGCTGCCGTTCAGCCCTGTGATCGACCCGGTGTTGATGATGGCAGCTCCCGGCTTGAGATGTGGTAATGCGGCTTTCGCCATACGGAAGTAGCCATAGATGTTCGTCTTGAACGTGCGGTCCCATTGCTCATCGGAAATCTCTTCCAACCCCGGCTGATGCTGCTGAAACGCGGCGTTGTTCACCAGGATGTCAAGTCTTCCGAACTCTTGCACGGTCTGCTCTACTGCGTGGTTGCAAAAGTCGGGATCGGTGACGTCGCCCGGAATGAGCAGCACCTGTCCTCCCTCGCCCTGTACTGCCCGCTCGGTTTCTTCGGCATCCTGTTGTTCTTCCGGCAAATACAAAACGGCCACATCGGCGCCTTCACGCGCGTAAAGAACGGCAACCGCTCTCCCGATCCCAGAATCGCCTCCCGTTATCAATGCGACTTTGCCCTCAAGTTTGCCCGCTGCACGATACAGCGGCGCTTCGTAGTGAGGCTTCGGCTCAATCTCCGTTTCCAGTCCCGGCTTTTCCTGATGCTGCTTTGGATACGGAGCCTTCGGCGTGCGCTTCTCCAGCATCTGACGCTCTTTGCTGGCTGGAAACTCGTGCACTCTAGCCTTCTGCTGCGCACCCCCTGCTGCACCAGTTCGGCTCTTTTCCCGTGCTCCGGGACTCTGGTTTCGCTCCGTTTTCGCACCGCTCTTGCGCGCCATACGTTCCCGCTCCCTGTTCGCGTTCGTTGCCCGCATAGATGCCCTCTGTAGGCTCTAGTGATGCAGCGTTAAGAAACCGCCCATCGCTGAGAGAGGCGTCACATTCGCACATCTGCTCGACTCGCTTTTGCACACAACGGGAGTTTCGCACCGAACCATCCCAAAACAAGTTCGGCAAAACTCAGGAGGTCTTACATGGCGATTGATCCTGTATGCGGCATGGACGTCAACGAGGAGAACCCTCCCGCCAAGACCGAGTACGACGGGAACCTCTATTACTTTTGTTCGCAGAACTGCCGCAACGTATTCGAGGAAGATCCCGAGGAGTTTGTGCGTCCGGCAGCATGAGACAGAGCACCCTTCCCCGGGGCAGAGTGCCGCACCTTCCTTTCACAGGAGGGTGCCGCTGGAGAACTGTTGATAGGGCGAGATCAAGCGGCAGCTTTGTCGCTCTCCCGAATACGAGCGGCCACGAGTCGCCTCAACTCCAGTGCGTTGTGAGCGGCGTACCCGGAATCATCATTGTCAAAGTACACATAAATTGCCTGCATCTTTGACCGCCAGGCCGCAATGTGTTTCGCCCATTCCTCGAGCTGTTCCGTGCTGTAGCTGCCCTGGTATTTACTCCCGGGCCCATGCAGACGAACATAGGTCCAGTCAGCCGTCACGTTCAGTGGCGTCCGGAAACCCGCCAGTTCGTAAATACAAAAAGCTGCGTTGTGCCGTCGAAGAACCCGGTAGACCTTTTCGTCGAGCCAACTCGGCTCGCGAAATTCAAATGCATATCTCCGGCGCCTGCCCTTGGGCAGCATCGACAGGAACTCATCCAGGCGCTCCACATTGATGCGCCACTTTGGTGGCAACTGAAAGAGAATCGGCCCAAGCTTCTCCCGCAGCTCTTCTGCAGGAGGCAGAAACCGATCCAACGCATTCTCCGGATCCTTGAGCTTTTTGTTGTGCGTGATGAATCGGCTCGCCTTCACGGCGAAATTGAAGTTGCGCGGAGTAGCGGCGCGCCAGAACTGAAATGTTTCTGCCGATGGCAGCTTGTAAAAACTGTTGTTGATCTCTACCGTATCGAAGTGCTGAACGTAGAAGTCCAGCATCTTGTTCGCTGGGCAGCGTTCTGCGTAAAAAGGACCTCGCCAGTGCTGATAATGCCAGCCTGACGTCCCGATCCTGATCTCGGCTGCCATTAGCGCGCCTGCCGCATCGTCCGTCTGACTAGCTCCAGTGTTGCACCGTACACGCCATGATCAAGTGCCGACTGCGCGTGGTCCGTCCACCTGTATCCACGCGGGCCTCCCAGCCGTAAAAGCGAACTCATGCTCGATTCCAAGATTGCAGATTCCGCCACAGCTACCGGTACTCCCAACCCAACAGTCGTCTTGGGTGCCACCTCGGCAAGTGCACCATAAAGGGCGCCAAACGATGCACCCGTCGCATAGTGCACGCCTGCCGCTAGAAGCGCCCTTTGCGTCGGGGAGCACCTACGTCGAAACACTCGCGAATCCAGCCAGTCTGCAGCCGCGCCGATAGAGTCCAATTCTTGGCTACTGCCGTCTACAAATCTGCGCGCTTCCAGCCTCGCAAGTTCGGCACGGGACGCACCATCAGCAGCGCCCGTGATCCTCTTTGTAAGGCGAGCAGAGCGGCTCATGGTCCAGGCTCCTGCGATGCCGCCGACCGCACCTGCGATCGCACCTTTCGTGATGTTGGGTCTTTTTAATTTCTTTGATCCCACGGTCAGACCTCCGCACCCAAGCCGACAAAGTCGATGCAGATACGCTGCAAATCCAGATGAGTTAGAGCTTGTCGCTGTTGCATTTACAGATACGACGACTCTGACTGATCCGGCCCACCATGTCTGGGCAGAGCGAATGGCAACCTGTGCAAGTGCTCCCCTCTCCAAAGATGCGTACCTTCTCAGACCTTCGGGCTCGCACGCCCGCTCTGGATTCGTATCGGAAGGAGTTCTTCATGGCAAGAAGACGGCAATGGAACGGTTTTATGGCAGGCGCTGTAACGGGCGTGGCGGCTGCTTTCGCCGCGCTGGCGCTCATCAATACAGCGGGTCGTGCGCGCCATAGTCAAATCGTACGCCTGCAGAAAAGCTTGCAGATCGGGCGCCCTGTTGAAGAAGTATTCAATTCCTGGGCGGACCTGGATACGCTCGCACGCTGTTCGCCCATGATTCATTCAGTGCGACGGCAAGGCAGTCAGTCTCACTGGGTTGTTGAGATCGAAGGCCGACGCTTTGAGTGGGACGCCGAAGTAGAGCAGTTCATCCCCAACCAGGCAATCGGCTGGAAATCCTCGAGCGGCCCGAAGCATACCGGCCGCATCACTTTCTCGCCGCTTGGAGACAATACGCAGGTCAACGTGACCATGAACTACGCTCCGCGTCGCGCTCTCCTTCGGCCTTTTGTCCGTTCGATGTCGGGAAGAATCGAAAACCACATCGAACAGGCGCTGCGCGACTTCAAGGCCGCTTTGGAAAACAAGGGGCAGGAGCAAACAATCCGCTCTGGCTCTGCTGCCACCCGCCTTGACCCGACCGCAAGCTCATCAAGAGCTACCGGGACCTTCGGTGCAGTCAGCGAGGGGATCGGCCAGACACAGCACACGCGCTTCTCCGGACCCAGCGACTACACAAGTCCTCCCGAGAAGAAGTCGTAGTTCTGTGCAACGATGGAGTGGGCTAGAACTCTGGCAGACAAACCGTGTGAAGCAAGAACGTGTGGGGAGCAAGAACGTGTGGGGAGCAAGAACGTGTGGGGAGCAAGAACGTGTGGGGAGCAAGAACGTGTGGGGACGGGGCTCTGCCCCGTCCAAATCAACTAACACATACGGCGACTTTCCTGCATTCGAATCCCTTACTCGTTCTTTGGCGGCTCCATGCCTGCATCTTGCGGAAACGAGAGGAGCTTCACTTCCCGGGATTGGCCAGACGTCTTGTTGCGCTGGTCCTTCGTAAGTTTCGTCAACTTTCCAGCCAATACGAATTGTCCCTGCTGCTCTGGCGTCTTCGCTGCATCGCGAGTCACGGTCCCGTCAAACTCGAACCACGTCCCATGCACCGGTTCTGTTGTGAACTCTACTTTGGTGCCGTCAGTCGTACCAGCCTTTAAGAATTGCGTCAGGAAAGCTCCCTTGTCGCTGGCTCCGTCGCCAAATCGCGAGATGTAACCGGTCACTCTGCCTTGTTCCTCCAAATTGATCTGTAGGAACTCACCTTCCTGTAAGAATTCGTACATGCCGGAGAAGTCACCGGCACCGTCAACTTTCGGCGCAGAAGCCGGAGTGTTTTGTGCTGTCACGACTGCTACAAACACAAGACTGGCCAACACTAAGAGGACCCGCAGACGTTTCATCAGAGCTCCTGATCAGACCACCTAATTAGACCACGACGTCGCACCCGGCGAACAGTACGGCTCCTGCACGCATCATCCGCTATAATCACACCACCCGAGAACGCCCGATCATGCAACGTTCTTCCACCGGCGCCGACTCAGCAAGCTCCGCATCGCCGCCGAGCAGTGTGAACACGAACCGCGCAGCCTTGGGCGAGCGTGACGCACCTCGACTCCTCTGGGAACTCACGCCGTGGTATCGCGAGTTCTTCGGTAACGCTTTCGACCTGATCTTTTTCCGCTTCCGCCAATCGCCGGCGGCGGACATCACATCCGCCCCAGCCCGATTTTGGCCCGACGTCTTTGTGCCCCGCACATTCCCGACCGCGGCACTGAGACTGTCGGCGCTATGTCACATCTTCGTGGCAGTCGCGCTATGGGGCTTCTCCCAGACTTGGATCACGCGGCCCCGCACTGTTGAGACGCGCAGTCCCTTCGAGCAGCAGACGATCACCTACTACAGCGTTTCCGAGTATCTTCCACCAATCGGCGACACACGTGAGCCCGCACCTGCCAAAGAGGAGAAGAAGGGCGATCCAGAGTACTCGAAGCAGCGCATCGTCTCAATCCCGCGCAGCGCCGAGAGTCGAACTCAGACGGTGGTTGCGCCTCCACACCTAAAGCTTCAGGCTGACGTCCCACTCCCAAACATGGTCGCGTGGACACCCGTTCCAGCGGCAGTCCCTTTGGCCGCCGCGACACACTCTGCTGATGCTTTAGCGGCTCCGCCTCTCACCCAGCCTGTCGAGCCAGCGCCTCAAGTCGCTCGTTCCTCCGTGCCTCTGGATCTGAGTACAGCCGTCGTCCAGCCGCCACCAGACGTTGACAACGCGAAGCTTCGCACCCCTGCTGACCTGGCCATCAACAGAGCCGTTGTCGAACCGCCACCAGAAATCGTTGAGCGGACGAAGTCCCCAAATCTCCCTCTTGCCTCGGCGGTCGAGGCAGCGCCTTCGCTGCATAACGTCCGACGAAGTGGCGATATCAACATCGCACAGACTGACACGAACGTGCCCGCCCCGCGACTGCCGGTCATAGATCAGCGGGCATCGGGTAGCTTTGTCCCGCCGAGAACTCGACCGACCGGAGCAACAGTGCGCGGCGCATCCGCTCAGGTCCGACCTCCCGCAGTAGCCATGCCCGGCCAGGCCGGCGGATCCCAGGCCGTAGGCCAGATCCTGGCCCTTGGAACTCGTCCGGCCCTTCTACGCGGCCCGATCACCATCCCTCAAGGCAATCGCGCCGGAACATTCGCTGCAGGCCCGGAAGGTAAACCCGGAGCCACTGGAACTCCCGACATAAAAGCCGTCAGGACGACTGCTGCCGGGAACGGTAGCGGGAGTGGGACCGGTTCAGGCACCAGATCCGGCACACCGATCGTCGACGGTCTCACGGTCGAGCGCGGAGCTCACACTCCCGGACCGGGCGTGGTCGTCGCGGGTACGCCTAAGCCCGCCACGTCGCCGCAGAAAAACACCTTTGCTTCCCTGATCCGTCCGAACATCGCCCACATCGCGCGCTCGACCGCACCGGGCTCCCCGCCAGTCGCAACACCCTCAAAGATAGAGGACGAGGTTTTCGGGGGGAAAAAGTACTACTCAATGACCTTGAACATGCCGAACCTCGTTTCAGCGAGCGGCAGTTGGATCATTCGCTTTGCCGAGTTGCACGTCGGCAAAGATCGAGGCGAACTCACGGCGCCGGTGGCGATGCAAAAGGTAGACCCCGCCTATCCGACGGAGTTGATGCGCCAGCGTGTGGAAGGCACCGTGGTACTCTATGCCGTCATTCACGCCGACGGCTCGGTTGCAGGTGTTCGCGTATTACGCGGCGTTGACGACCGCCTCGATCAGAATGCCCGGGTGGCTCTGATGAAGTGGCGCTTTCGTCCAGGCACAAAGAACGGGAGTGCGGTCGATCTCGAGGCAGTCGTGCAGATCCCATTCGTCGCACGGGAACTAACGTTTTAAGAATCGCCTCTGGGACCTATGCCCCTGCCCCACGTGCCTGAGTCCCGGCGTATTCGTAAATAGCGTCGCTCGTGCAAACTTCGTAGTATCGACGCGTACTCCAGCGCTTCACCTGGAAATGCCGGGGCTCAACGTGCGGAATCAATCCCTCTCTTATAACGATGTTGTGAAATGTTCCCGCATTCACCGGAACCATGCCGGTGTAGAGTCGTACTGGCCCCTCGTCCCACACTGATCGCAGTGGCGTTTCGTGCAGTTCGAGCGAGATTTCCTGTCGCAATTTCTGGAACGCCGCCTCGTTCAGGTTTATTCCGCCAACGTTATACCGTAGAAGAAATTCATCAGGTTCGCCGGCCGCGTCTGCATCCTCAATAGTCTGAAAGCAGTACACATTGAATAAGCTGTCCACATCTTTGAAAACTTTGCGTGCGCCGCGACTGCACGAAGACAAACGGTCGCTCTCATTCAAGGCGGGCGAAATCATGATTTGCTGCGTGCCGTCCACGAGGTACATCGGAGCCGAATTCTGGTAGCATATGCCGATCCCCAATTCCAGCGTTGGCAAACCGGCATCCTTCGATTTTTCGTTGTACCCTCTCACAATCTCGATGATCTCGCGGGCAAGCCCACATGCCCGTGCTACTCCAAACTGCGCTTCGCCTGCATACTCCAGTATCGCCAGGATTACGGCATCACCCTCGATGAAGAGCTTGCTCGCGCCATATTTTGGGAGGAGCTTGTTTACCGGTTCGTAGAAATTCAAACTGAAGTACGATGCCGGGTTCAGCCCTCGTTCAAACAGCGTTCGCGTCAGCGTGCTTGAATCGCGGATATCCGCCTTGAGCACCACATGGTGCACAACCTTCGCTTCTGCTGGCCTCCGCTCATCGGGCAGCGGAAACTCATAAAGGCTGTTGTTGATCGCAGAAAGTTCGCGCAATTTGTTGCTTGTGATCAGATGAATGTCGTCCAGCGCGGCCATCACTGCTTGAAACCGCTGCAGATCGCGATGGTAGCGAATAACGTCCTGCAGAAACCGCGCTGCCACCCTTGCTCGCTCGACTCCGCGACACCCCGCTACTCTCTTGATTGCGGCGTGCAAGTCCTCGGCGGCCGAATGCTTTCCGCGTTCGTCGAGCGCCTGTTCAACACGTTTTCGTTCCTCGCGCCAGATGAGTGCCTGCTTCAGTTCCTGCGGGTGAATTGGAGGCGAATACTTCGCCAGCAGCGCCGGAGTCTCATAGGCAGCGATCGCCTGGACCAGCACTCCTTCGTCATCCAGCGTGTCTTCCCATGTTTTCAGCAGCACCTGCTGGCTCTTGCTCTTTTCGCTGGTCGGGCCTCCATTGTTCCCACCGAACATTTCGCTGACATTCTCCGGAGCCATCAGCAGAGCATCGATTTCGGATTCGGCGCCAGTGCCCGAACTCGCGAACCCGGCACTTCTCATGAATTCCCGTGCGAGCTGCAGCACCGGATGAAAGCGGTCAGGATCTCGCTCGAAGTTGCCGAACATCACGTAATGCTCGGCAGCAATGTGATCGTCTCGACCGTCTTCAGTAAGGAGCAGAACGTTTTGGAGCAGTTCATATCCAGCGTCGTCCGACTCGCCAAAAAGTGAGCGCCGGGTATTCGCAAGATGCTCTTTCTCGACTGCGTACAGCGTCTGCAACAATTCCTCTCCTGCCTTGCGCAGGATCGATCTTTTCCCCAGTTGGAACTGAGCGACGCGCTCCCGTAACTCGACCGTGCTTGGCGCCTCTGCCTGCCTCGGACCTTCGTACCGCTTGAGCTTTGCGCGGCACTTTTCCAACACTGCGCTAAACTGAGCCACAAGCTCACTGCGCAGAAACTTCAGAACCGCCAACCGGCATAGCAGATCGATAGAAACATTCGACTCGCTTTTCGCCCGACGTAACGCCCCAAGCTGTAAGTCTCTCAGCACTCCCTTGAAATCGGGCCCTTCAGCCGATTTTGGCGGCGGATTCACGCCTACTCGCGTCAAGACTTTTTCGGCTACCAGGCCTTCGACTCCACCGTAACGCACGATCAGCTTTTCAATGTGAGCACGCGCGACGGCCGCAAACCTCTCACTCAGGAAGACGTCGTTCCGGACGTTATCGATGCCAGTCTGCAGATTCTCCAGTGCGAGCGATGGTGCGTATGAAGACAATACGAATTGCTTCACATTGACTGGCTTCACGCGTTGTCGGAATAAGAACGGCGCCATAATGTCGCGAATCGGATCGTACCCGGATCGGGTCCCACTACCGCCGGAGGCTATCACGCAGGTGCGTTCCAACGGTACGTTACGAAAGAAACGTTATGACAAGTGAGCCCAATCGACAATGGCGAAAAGAAAACCCGAAGAGCTTTCGCCCTTCGGGTTTGCAGTGCCCCTGAATTTCT
>Ga0196970_1002199_pt1 | contig 10688 bp, 9 predicted proteins | sample S1v_513CmetaG_FD_148672 | JGI IMG/M metagenome (GOLD analysis project Ga0196970, IMG submission 148672) | Soil microbial communities from Anza Borrego desert, Southern California, United States - S1+v_5-13C | ecosystem: Environmental > Terrestrial > Soil > Desert | place: USA: California... | reverse complement strand
GCCGATCAGGTTGTAGACGAAGGCCCAGAACAGGTTCTGGCGAATCTTCGCGTAGGTCTTGCGGCTGATCTCCAGCGCCGCCGGCACCAGTCGCGGGTCGCCGCGCATCAGGGTGATGCCGGCGGCGTGCATGGCGACATCGGTGCCGCCGCCCATGGCGATACCGATGTCGGCGGCGGCCAGGGCCGGCGCATCGTTGATGCCGTCGCCGACCATCGCCACCACGCCGGCCTTCTTCAGTTCGGTGACGGTAGCTGCCTTGTCTGCCGGCAACACTTCGGCGTGGACATTGGCGATGCCCAGCGCCTCAGCGACCACCCGCGCACTACCGCGGTTGTCGCCGGTCAGCAGATGGCTGTGAATATGGCGCGCGGCAAGTTGCTGTACGGCTTGCAGCGCGCCGGGTTTCAGCGTGTCACCGAAAGCGAACAGTCCGAGCACGCGCGGCTGCGGGCTCTGCTCAATCAGCCACGACAGGGTGCGGCCCTCGGTTTCCCAGGCCGTGGCGCTGTCGTTCAGTGGCGCGGCGTTCAATCCGCTTTGTTCGAGCAACCGTCGATTGCCCAAGGCCAGGCGGCGACCGTCCAGTGTGCCGGCGATGCCGCGCCCGGTCAGGGACTGGCTGTCGCTGACATTTGGCACATCCAGGTCGCGTTCGGCGGCGGCATCCAGCACCGCTTTGGCCAGTGGATGTTCGCTGCCGCGTTGCAGCGCCCCGGCCAGTTTCAGCAGGGTGTCTTCGTCGCCATCGATTGCACTCATATGGGCAATACGCGGCGTGCCTGACGTCAGCGTGCCGGTCTTGTCGAACACCACGGTGGTGACGGCATGGGCGCGCTCCAGTGCTTCGGCGTCCTTGATCAGAATGCCGTGGCGTGCGGCGACACCGGTGCCGGCCATGATCGCGGTCGGCGTGGCCAGGCCGAGGGCGCAAGGGCAGGCGATGACCAACACCGCGACGGCATTGATCAGCGCGGTTTCCATCGGCGCGCCGTAGAGCCACCAGCCGATCAGCGTCGCCAGAGCAATCAGCAGCACCGTCGGCACGAAAATCTGGCTGACTTTGTCCACCAGTTTCTGAATCGGCGCTTTCGCCGCTTGCGCGTCTTCGACCAGACGGATGATCCGTGCCAGTACGCTTTCCGCACCCAGCGCTTGAGTGCGCACCAGCAAGCGCCCCTCACCGTTGATCGCGCCACCGGTGACCGGGTCGCCGGGTTGTTTCGGCACCGGCAGGCTTTCGCCGCTGATCAGCGCTTCGTCGGCATGGCTCTGACCTTCGATGACTTCGCCGTCGACCGGAAAGCGTTCGCCGGGTTTGACCAGCACCACGTCATTCAGGCGCAGGGCGCTGATGGCGACGTCCTGCTCGCGGCCGTCGATCACTTGAATCGCGCGTTCCGGGCGCAACGCTTCAAGGGCACGGATGGCACTGGCGGTCTGGCGTTTGGCGCGGCTTTCCAGGTATTTGCCGAGCAGCACCAAGGCGATGACCACCGCCGAGGCTTCGAAATACAGATGCGGCATGCGTCCGGCGGCGGTAGCCCATTCGTAGAGGCTCAAGCCGTAACCGGCGCTGGTGCCGAGGGCCACCAGCAAGTCCATGTTGCCGGCGCCGGCGCGCACGGCTTTCCATGCGGCGACATAAAAGCGCGCGCCGAAAATGAATTGCACCGGCGTGGCGAGGGCAAATTGCGCCCACGCCGGGAGCATCCAGTGCAGGCCGAACGGTTGCAGCAACATCGGCGCGACCAGCGGCAGGGCCAGAGCGATCGCGCAGATCAGTGCCCAGCGCTCATGCTTGAGGCGCTGTTGCTGGTTATCGGTTTTCGCCGTTTCGGCTTGCCAGACGCTGGCGGAATACCCGGCCTTGCTCACCGCGTCGAGCAGGCGTTGCTGATCGACCTGGCCGAGTAATTCCAGGTGCGCACGTTCGTTGGCGAGGTTGACGCTGACGCTTTTCACCCCGGCGACTTTGTTCAACGCGCGCTCGACGCGGCCGACGCAGGACGCGCAGGTCATGCCGTCGATACTCAATTCGAGGGTTTGCTGGGGGACGCTGTAACCGGCGCGCTCAACGGCTTCGAGCAACGCCGGCAAGCTGTCGCCCGGCGCCTGCACGCGGGCCTGTTCAGTGGCGAGGTTGACGCTGACGTCGCGGGCGCCGCTGACTTTGCTCAAGGCGCGTTCGACACGTCCGGCGCAACTGGCGCAGGTCATGCCGGCAATCGGCAGATCAAACGTGGTGGAATCGGACATCGGTCGTACTCCCTGCAGTAGAGGCCTGCAAGAATCAACCTTGCCATGCGGGCAAGGTCAAGCACCAATGTTCGAATCGCCGCAGAGCAAAAAAAGCGGGAGCCGGCCTGCTGGCGATGGCGGTGTGTCATTCAGCAATGAAGTCCGCAGACACACCCTCATCGCCAGCAGGCTGGCTCCCACAGTTTCAGGTTGGCTCAGTAGCCGAGATCGGCGCGCTTGAGATACATGCCTTCCTGATTCATCGCTATCCGGTACTTCTGTATATCGCCCGCTTGCAGCTTGATTTCCTGCGAGCCGGGTGCGAGCAAACCCGGATTGCAACCGGGTACTTGTCCCGGCAACAGCTTCAAGCGCAACGAAACCTTGCCCGGCGGCAGGTTGAACGAAGTGCTCTGCTCCTGAAACAGCCGCGCCGACAGCTGATCCTGGATGTACACGCCAATTTCGCACGAGGTCGCCACTTCCAGGCGCTCGCGGGAAATGATCAGTACCGCGTAATCTTCCCCTACAGCCTGCACAGGCGCGGCGGCGGCGAAAAGACCGAGAAAGCCAAACAGGCTGAAAGCTGACCAGCGCATGGCTGCATCTCCTGCAATTTAAGTCATTGATGTACGCAGCTTGGCCGAGCGCGGCGCCGATTGCCAGCCCGGCAGTTTTTGCCAGAACTTGACCTTGCCATCGTGGCAAGCTCGAAACTGCCGGCAACCTCACTCAAAGGAGACATCGCATGCAAGTGTTCAACGTTCAAAACATGTCTTGCGGCCATTGCGTCAAAGCCATCACCAACGCCGTGCAGGCCAGGGATCCGGCGGCCAGCGTGCGCGTCGACCTTGCCGCTAAAGAAGTCGGCGTCGAAAGCCAGCTGGATGCCGCGCAGATCATCGAAGCGATCAGCGAAGAAGGTTATCCGGTGAAGCTCGTCTGATTTTTTTTCGTTAGCGAGCTATCGGAATGTTCAAGGCGTCCGGGCGCAGCTAGACTGTCGGGCTGCGACCCGCCCACCTGGATGCCCGATGAACTTTCGTACCATTTTGATACTTGGCGCCTTGAGCGCTTTCGGTCCATTGGCGATCGACTTTTATTTACCCGCATTTCCGGCCATGGCGCTGGCGTTCGGCACCGATGAGCAGCATGTACAGCTGACGCTGGCGGCGTACTTCCTCGGCCTGTCGCTGGGCCAACTGGCGTACGGGCCGATTTCCGATCGGTTCGGCCGGCGGATTCCATTGCTCAGCGGCGTCGGCCTGTTCACCCTGGCGTCATTGGCCTGTGCCTATGCGCCGAGTCTGGAATGGCTGATCGGCGCGCGTTTCGTCCAGGCGCTCGGCGGATGCGCGGGCATGGTGATTTCCCGTGCGGTGGTCGCCGACAAGTGCGATGCGGTGGGCTCGGCGAAGGTTTTCTCGCAACTGATGCTGGTGATGGGCCTGGCACCGATTCTGGCGCCGATGCTCGGCGGTCTGCTGGTCAATACCAGCGGTTGGCAGTCGATCTTTCTGGTGCTGACCGGTTTCAGCGCCCTCGCGGCTCTGGCCGTGGCGCTTGGCCTGCCGGAAAGCATGCCAGCACACGTGCCACGCCAGCCACTGTCGGGCGCATTGCGCCAATACACGCGACTGGTCAAGGACAGGGTTTATCTGGGCCACGCACTCACCGGCGGTATCGCCATCGCCGGCATGTTCGCCTACATCGCCGGTTCACCCTTTGTGTTCATCAAGTTGTACGGCGTGCCTGCCGAGCATTTCGGCTGGCTGTTCGGCACCAACGCGGCGGGTTTCATTCTGGTGGCGCAGGTCAATGCGCGGCTGTTGGCCAAGCGCGGCCCGGCGTTTCTGCTGGTGCGTGCGGTGTGGGTGTACTTTCTCGCAGGGCTTACCTTGCTGGCGGTCGGCGCGATGCGGCCGGAAGCCTTGTGGCCGTTGCTGATTCCGTTGTTCATCTGCATCGCCAGCCTCGGTTGCATCATCCCCAACGCATCTGCCTGTGCGATGAACGGCCAAGGGGCGCGGGCCGGCAGCGCGTCGGCAATGCTCGGTTGTCTGCAATTCAGCATCGCCGCCGGTGCGGCCGCGCTGGTGGGTGTGCTGCACGATGGCAGCGCGGTGCCGATGGCCATGGTCATCAGCCTGTGCGGGTTGCTGGTAGTCAGCGTCGCTTTGCTCACCCGCCGCCTGCAGAATGCCCGGGCATTGGCGCAAGCCCAGGCCGAGGCGTAAACAGTCTCAGCCGGCAGCGCGCTGCTGGCTGTATTCGGGAATGCGATGGGGCGCGCACAGTCGCGCTTCGAGGGTGCGAGTGAAAGCCAGTGCTTCGGCTTCACTGCGAAAGGTCACGACATGCTGGTCAAGGCGAACCTGCCATTGAGACTTTGCCACTTCTTTTATCAGGATCTTCATTGCTGACCTCCCTTGCGTAAAAGATGTATCGCAGAGGCTTCGATTGTAGACCTGAATACGATCGCAATTGTGACAACGCCTGGGCATCGGACTGACGGCAAAAAACCTCGCAGCCTTGCCAGCCGCTCTAGCGCTGGCACAGGCTGCGAGTTCCGGTTTCTCAGAAACCTTCTAAAACAATTTTTCCCTTGGCCTTGCCGCTTTCCAGCAGTTCATGGGCGCGACGCAGGTTGGCTGCATTGATGCTGCCGAAATGCTCGCCCACGGTCGTTTTCAAGGTTCCGGCATCGATCAGTTGCGCGACGCGGTTGAGCAGGTTGTGCTGCTCGATCATGTCTGGCGTTTCGAACAGCGAGCGGGTGTACATGAACTCCCAGTGCAGAGACAGGCTCTTGCGCTTGAGTTTGCTCACGTCCAGCGACTTCGGATCGTCGATCAGCGCCAGTTTGCCCTGCGGCGCCAACGCCTCGACCAGTTGCTCCAGATGCTGGTCGGTCTGGGTCAGGCTGGCGACGTGGGTCACGCTGTCGAGGCCGGCGCGCTTGAGTTCTTCGCTCAACGGCTGACTGTGATCGATCACAACATCGGCGCCCAGCGCCTTGACCCAGTCGCGGGTCTGTTCGCGGGACGCGGTGCCGATGACCTTCAGGCCGGTCAGTTGCTTCGCCAACTGCGTGAGGATCGAACCGACCCCGCCGGCCGCGCCGACGATCAGCAGGCTCTGGCCTTCGTCGGTGTTGCCTTCGCTGATTTGCAGACGCTCGAAGAGCAACTCCCAGGCCGTGATCGCGGTCAGCGGCAGCGCGGCGGCTTCGGCAAAACCGAGGGTTTTCGGCATGTGACCGACGATGCGCTCATCGACGACATGCAACTCGCTGTTGCCGCCGGCACGGGCGATGGAGCCGGCGTAGAAGACTTTGTCGCCGGCCTTGAACAGCGTCACGTCGCTGCCCACTGCCTTGACCACACCGGCGACGTCCCAGCCCAGCACTTTCGCAGCGCCGTTTTCCGGTGCTACGTTTTGCCGCACTTTGGTGTCGACCGGGTTGACCGAAATGGCTTTGACTTCCACCAGCAGGTCGCGCGGGCCGGCGTCCGGTTCCGGCAGTTCGATGTCCTGCAAGGCGTTGGTGTGGCTGATCGGCAGGGATGCGTAATAGGCGATGGCTTTCATGAAAGGCTCCGTACGTTAATGGAAGAAGAAATCAGGCAATCGCGCCGAGGCGCTTGAGCTGGAAGTGTTCGATGGTGTCGCCGGCACTGCGCTGAAACTGCTGGAAGTGCGCACTGGCGTTGTGCGCCTGTAGCACCTCTTCACTGGCCCACTGCTCGATCACGTAAAAAACCTGAGGGTCGGCGAGGTCGCGGTGCAGGTCGTACTGGCCGCAACCGGCCTCGGCGCGGCTCGGTGCAACCAGCGTGCGCAGGGCTTGTTCGAGGGCGTCCTGCTGGCCGGGTTTGGCGGTCAGGGTGGCGATGGCAGTGAAGGGCTGGGACATGTTGGGCTCCATTTGCGCGGCGAGAAAATCGATGGAGAGATGATTCGCTATTTCTGTTGGCGATAAAACCGGCTAAAACAGCAGTCTCTTTCAATTTTATTTTGATAATCGAGGCTGAGGATGCTGCGTTTCGATGACCTGCAGTTGTTTGTTCGCGCGGCGGATCTGGGCAGCCTGTCCGCAGCGGCGCGGGTGATGGACATGTCTGCCGCGGTGGCAAGTGCGGCGTTGAAGCGCATCGAGCAGCAATTGGGTGCGCGCTTGCTCGCGCGCTCGACGCGCAGTCTGCGCCTGACCGCCGAGGGCGAGGGATTTCTTGAATATGCACGCGCGGCGCTGAGCAATCTCGATGAAGGACGGCGCCTGCTTGCCAGTGGCCAGGATCAGGTCAGCGGGATTTTGCAGCTGTCCGCGCCGTCGGATTTCGGCCGCAACCTGCTGCTGCCTTGGCTCGACGAGTTCCAGCGCGAGCACCCGCGGTTGACCGTGCGCTTGCTGCTCGGCGACCGCATCGCCGATCTGTTCCGCCAGCCCGTAGACATCGCCTTGCGGTACGGCGAGCCGGAGGATTCCAGCCTGGTCGCGCTGCCCATTGCCGCTCACAACCGGCGTGTGCTTTGTGCATCCCCCGCATACCTCGCCCGGCATGGCGAGCCGCGCCAGCTCGAGCAACTGGCTCAGCACAACTGCCTGCTGTACATGCTCGGCAGCCGCGTCCATGACCATTGGAGTTTCCATGACGGCAAGCGCGAAGTCGGCCTGACGGTCAGCGGCGACCGTTTCAGCGACGACGCCGACGTCGTACGCTTATGGGCACTGGCGGGCGCCGGGATCGCCTATAAATCCTGGCTCGACGTTGGCACCGATGTACTCGCCGGGCGCCTCAAGGTGCTGCTGCCGGAACTGCTCTGTGAGCGCGCACCGCTGAATCTGTTGTGCGCTCATCGCGCACAATTGAGTAAGCCGGTGAACCTTCTGCGCGACATGCTCGCCAGCCGTTGCGCTGAATTGAGTAGTCAATTTCGCGTTTTTTCAAAAGTTGATCATTAGTCGCAGGTAAATAGAGAAATTTCTCTCAGCAACAATCACCAACTGTGCAGGCCCGAGCGCAGGACGCGGCGGCTAACCCGCTTATACTAGCGCCCGCCTCATGCCAGCACCGCCACCCCGGCCCGGAGACCTTCGCACCCCGTCGCCCGTACTGGCGTGACGGTCGCGCATCTGCTGCGGGTGCTGTGCCGGGGCAGGCTGCGTCAGTGGCTTGCCTCGCCCCGGTTCATGGCGATTTTCGCGTCTTGGCCGACGACTGATTACCGGCCAAGATGTCTCCGAGCAGTAGACGATACGATTCAACAGGGAGTGAACACATGGAACATGCACCTTGCATCAGCCAGATCGCCACGTTGCTGGCCGACCCCAAGCGCAGCGCGATGATGTGGGCGTTGATGGATGGCGCGGCGCGGCAGACTGAGGAGCTTGCGCTACAGGCGGGGCTATCGCCGTCCTCGGCCAGTGCGCACCTGACGCGCCTGGCCACCGGTGGTCTGTTGAGGGTCGAAGTCCGTGGTCGCAAGCGGTTTTTCCGCCTCGCGGCGCCCGAGGTCGGCGCGGCGATAGAAGCTCTCGCCAGCGCCACCATCGCCAGTGCGCCGCGCGAGGTTCCCGAGGTGTTCAAGCGCAGCACGCCGCTGGCCAAACCGCAGACCGCACCGTCGTCGCTGTTGCGCGCACGGTTTTGTGACGATCACCTGGGCGGTACGCTGGCCGCCGATCTGTACCAGCGCCTGCTCGATGCCGGCTGGGTCGAGCAGCTGGAGCATCGCGTCGCGGTGACCCAAAAGGGCGCCAGGTTGCTGGCCGACCGTGGCGTGTTCATTCAGGCGTTGGCCCATCGCAACGTGCAAGTGGCTTGTGCCTGCCCGGACTGGAGTGAGCGGCGTCCGCACATGGGCGGTTCACTCGGCGCGGCATTGCTGCAGTTGTTCATGCAGTCCGGCTGGCTGACGTTGCCCAACGACTCCCGAGCCTTGCAACTGACGGCCACCGGGCAACGCGAATTGCACCGTTTCGCCAAAGACACCGAGCTGGAACTGGCGTAGCAGAGCGGTGTACGCAGGCTGCCCGAATTGCACCTGCGTATCTCGCGTCGTTGATGGCTGCGAACAGGTCGCATCCAGCAGCAACGCCGAATCGCTATCGCGCACACTCGTTCCGGGGATATTTCGGAGGGGGGAAGCAGCATGCAAACACAGCGCTACAGCGCGGCAGAACGTCTGGAACGCCTGCCGATCAGCGGTTATCACCGGATCATTTTCATCATCATCGCCTTGGCGTTTTTCTTCGACTCCATGGACCTGGCGATGATGACGTTCCTGCTCGGCTCGATCAAAGCCGAGTTCGGCCTGAGCAGCGCACAGGCCGGACTGCTCGCCAGTTCGAGTTTTTTCGGCATGGTGCTGGGCGCCTCGCTGTCGGGGATGCTCGCCGATCGCTTCGGACGCAAGCCGGTATTCCAGTGGAGCATCGTGCTCTGGGGCGTGGCCAGTTATCTGTGTTCGACGGCGCAGACGGTCGAGACACTGACCCTGTTCCGTATCCTGTTGGGGATCGGCATGGGCATGGAATTCCCGATTGCCCAGTCGATGCTGTCGGAGCTGATTCCGGCGCAACGTCGCGGGCGCTACATCGCCTTGATGGATGGTTTCTGGCCGCTCGGTTTCGTCGCGGCCGGCGTGTTGTCTTACTTTCTGCTGCCGGTGATTGGCTGGCGCGACATCTTTCTGGTGCTGGCGGTGCCTGCGGTGTTTGTTTTGGCGATCCGCTTTTTCATTCCCGAGTCGCCACGCTGGCTGGAACAGGCCGGGCGCGACGCCGACGCGGACAAGGTGTTGAACGGTATTGAAGCGCGGGTGCGTGCTTCGCTTGGCGGTGCGGCACTACCTGAACCGCTGCGCTTGCCGCGCACCGTAACGCCACCGGGCAATTTCTTCGCTGCGCTGAAGCAGATCTGGTCGCCGCAGTATCGCCAGCGCACGACGATGATCTGGAGCCTGTGGTTTTTCGCCTTGCTCGGCTTTTACGGGCTGACCTCGTGGCTCAGCGCGTTGCTGCAACAGTCGGGGTTTGCCGTGACGCAGTCGGTGTATTACACGGTGCTGATTTCGCTGGGCGGGATTCCGGGTTTTCTCATGGCCGCCTGGCTGGTCGAGCGCTGGGGGCGCAAACCGGTGTGCATCGTAACGCTGCTTGGCGGGGGCGTGATGGCGTTTCTGTACGGGCAGAGCGCGGTGTTCGGCGGCAACGTCGCGCTGCTGATCAGTACCGGGTTGCTGATGCAGTTCTTTCTGTTCGGCATGTGGGCGGTGCTCTACACCTACACGCCCGAGTTGTACCCGACGTCGGCACGCGCCACCGGTTCAGGTTTTGCCTCGGCGATTGGCCGGGTCGGCTCGCTGCTCGGACCTCTGGTCACCGGGCTGGTATTCCCGATTACCGGGCAGGGCGGGGTGTTTGCGCTGGGCGCGGCATGCTTTGCAATCGCGGCGGGGGTGGTGTGGCTGTTCGGAATGGAGACGCGGGGCAAAACCCTTGAGGAGCTGACTGAAACCCAAATCCCAGGCTAAACACAGATCCAATTGTAGGAGTGAGCCTGCTCGCGATAGCGGAGTGTCAGATATAAATAATTAAACTGACACACCGCCATCGCGAGCAGGCTCACTCCTACAAGGGATTTGCGGTGAGGCTTAGGATTTTACCAGGCGCGCATCCAGGCTGTTCTGCGCCAGGCGCTTGGCCTGATCCTGGGTCATGCCGAGGTGTTCATGCAACGCATGGAAGTTCTCGGTCACATAACCACCGAAGTACGCCGGGTCATCGGAATTCACCGTGACCTTCACGCCACGCTCGAGCATGTCGAGGATGTTGTGCTGCGACATGTGATCGAACACGCAGAGCTTGGTGTTCGACAGCGGGCAGACGGTCAGCGGAATCTGCTCGTCGATGATCCGCTGCATCAGGCGCTCGTCTTCGTTGGCGCGCACGCCGTGGTCGATGCGCTGGATTTTCAGCAGGTCGATGGCTTCCCAGATGTACTCCGGTGGGCCTTCTTCACCCGCATGGGCGACGGTCAGGAAGCCTTCATGGCGGGCGCGATCAAACACGCGCTGGAACTTGCTCGGCGGGTGGCCCATCTCGGAACTGTCCAGACCGACCGCAACGAACGCATCGCGGAACGGCAGCGCCTGATCGAGGGTTTTCTCGGCTTCTGCTTCGCTCAGATGGCGCAGGAAGCTCAGGATCAAACCGCTGGTAATGCCCAGTTGCGTCTCGCCATCCTTCAGCGCCGCCGCGATGCCGTTGAGCACCACTTCGAAGGGAATGCCACGGTCGGTATGGGTCTGCGGGTCGAAGAACGGTTCGGTGTGAATCACGTTCTGTTCTTTGCAGCGCAGCAGGTAGGCCCAGGTCAGATCGTAGAAGTCCTGCGAGGTGCGCAGCACGTCGGCGCCCTGGTAATACAGGTCGAGAAATT
>Ga0196970_1002198_pt1 | contig 10700 bp, 9 predicted proteins | sample S1v_513CmetaG_FD_148672 | JGI IMG/M metagenome (GOLD analysis project Ga0196970, IMG submission 148672) | Soil microbial communities from Anza Borrego desert, Southern California, United States - S1+v_5-13C | ecosystem: Environmental > Terrestrial > Soil > Desert | place: USA: California... | reverse complement strand
AAGAAGCGCAATGACGAGACTCACGGCCATTGCCGCGAAAATCGCCATGCCAGTCTGGGTATGCTGGTACAAGGTCAATCCTCCATATCGATCGTTGCACGCGGTGGATAGTACCAAGCATTTTCATTGATCGTCGCCAAGCAGCATTAATGCCTGTCAACGGTGCTGGCCGGGGGATGCAGCCGGGCTTAGGATGATGCGCCTCCCATACGCCAACTCAACAGGAAGAACAGGAAATCCGCATGCCTATTCATGGAACTTTCAGGGCACTCCATCAGCCGGTAGCCAGACATTTTTCGAGTACGTCGCGCCACCTGGAACAACGTCTTTCTATGGTCGCGGAACATGTGGGCAATATCGGGCGCGACGGATTGAGCCGGGGAATCCTGTTGGCACTCGACGAGTTCCGTCCACTTCTCCAAGATCTCCAGAGAGATGTCGGTCAGGAAGTCGGCAGGCGCGCGGCGGCGGCGCGCATCCTGCGCATGATGTCCGCATTTTCACATCAATTTGCCGTCGGGAATCTGCAGAATCATATCCCGCGCGAGTCGAGAAGACTAAGCGACATCTGGACGCCGGGCTTCCTTGAAAGAATCGATGGCGAACTCCATGTTTTTTTGAGGAACAACGAGGCACTGGCGGCCTTGCTCGACGACGATGCGTGTGCCTACCTTCAGGTCACTTCCGGGCAGGAAGCGTACAGGGGGCTTGCCAAGACGCGGCTGAATCTCGACGGTGCGCGCGTGTTGTACATGAACAGCGGCGCGGGGAGCAATATGTCCCAGATCCAGCTTTTGGCGCAACGCGCCGATTCGTATTGCATGCCCTTGCTACTGCGCCCGATGCAACCCTGCATCAGTGCGTGGCACGACGCGCTGCACGTCTTGTCCGACCACGGCCACGCGGTCAGCGGCATTTTCTATAAAGGCCTTCGCTCCGGCGAGGAGACTGATGATTTGCTGCACAAACTGCTGAACGGCGAACGCATCTGGGACGACGCTTTCAAGCGCTGCGGCGGCGAACGCTTTCATTCCGGCATGAAGCAAGGCATTGAGCATGTCCTGGTGTTTTCCGGCAGCGGCGTCGACGTCAGTGCATGGGGCAGGAAGACACATTCCCCGCCGCAGTACGAGGAATATGTCATCACCAGCATGTCCGGATTCAGCCTGGATTCGACGGAACTGCGAGATGTGATGCAGTTCTCGCAGGAACGGCTTTGGCCAATGCCGAAAACCTTCTATCGCTGCGAAGGTTTTTTCGCGCCTTCCTGACCGCCTCTCCGGTTTCTGTCCCGCATACCCGGCATCAGAACTCCATCTTTGCCGTCACCTTCAGCGTGCGCGGCAGGCCGACGCCGAGCAGGCCGTTGCCGGCCGTGGACCAGTAGTCCTTGTCGGTGACATTGTCCACCACCGCCTGGAAGGTGCTGCGCTTGCCGGCCACCCGCGTCGTGTAGCGCGCGCCGAGCGAGAGCGTCGAATAGCTGTCGATGAAGGCCTGGTTGGCGTTGTCGACCGCGCGCTTGCCCACGTAGTACACGCCGCCGCTCAGGGCGAGGCCGGGCACGTCTTGCAGGCGGTATTCCGCGAACAGGCTGGCGGTGCGCTCCGGCGTGTTCTCCGGCACTTTGCCGAAGGTGCTGGCGCTGGCGGCGTTGAGCTGCTTGGCATTCATGAAGACGGTCGAGGCGATGAGCGAGAGCTGCTTGTTCACTTCGCCGCTGGCGGCCAGCTCGATCCCCTTGTAGTGCGCCAGGCCGTTCATCACGAAGACATTGTTTGTGGTGGTTGCCGACGGCCGCTTGATGTCGAAGTACGCCGCCTGCAGCAGCACGCCCTGCGCGACTTCAGCCTTCACGCCCAGTTCCTTCTGCTTCGCCAGCGCAGGCGGCAGCACCGTACCCTGGTTGACTGTGCCCGTCGGTGCGGTGCCCGACTCTTCCAGCGCTTCGAGATAGCTGCCGTAGACCGACAAGCCCGGCATCGGCTTGAACATCAGCGATGCCGACGGGCTCACCTCGTCCGCCTCGTAGCGCGACGTCGGCGTTACGTTCTGGTAGCGGCTGCTGCGCGCGCCCAGCATTGCCTGCCATTGTTCGCCGATCAGGATGCGGTCGGACAGGTACCAGCCGCGATCCTTGATGGTCAGCGGGCTGGAGCCGAATGCTCCCGCAGGCGAACGTTCCGCGATGAGGACCGGGTTGTACAGGTTCTGCGCGACGTTCACGCTCTGCGCCGTGCCGGCATCCTGCGGCCGTTCGTTGGCGGTGTAGCCGAAGGAGAGTTCATGCGTGACGAGGTCGCCGCCCAAACGGCCGAACAATTCGGTGCGGTAGTTTTCGTTTTCCCACCACTGGCCTCGGTTGAAGGTGATATTGAGCGTGCCGTTGCCGGTGGCAAGATTGTAATTGCGCAGGCGTCCGAGGTTGCGGTCGCGCTCGGTGCGCGCCTTGCCTGCCTCGAACAGCAGGTTCCAGTTGTCGTCGAGCGCGTAGTCGGTGCGGAAGAGCACGTTGGTTGCCTTCGCATCGTACGTCTGCCATTCGCCGCCGAGGTTTTGCCGGTTGCTTGGGACGCCGGGCAGCGTGATCACGCCGCCTGACGCAGCGGGAATGTCGATCAGCGCCTGCTCGGTCACGTCCTTGCGGTAGTGTTCGACATCCAGCTTGAAGCTGAGGTCGCGGTTGGCGCGCAGGTCGAACGCGGCGGTGGCGAAGGCACGGTTACCCGAGTAATGGTCGACGCCGATCTCTTCGCGCCCGCCGCCGGCGTTGATGCGCACACCCGCCTGCCCCTGCTCGCCGAAGCGGCGGCCGAGGTCGACATGCAGGTTGGCCCCGCCGTGCTGGTTGGCCGACACGGCAAGGTTGGTCACCGGGTCTTTGCCGGCGCGCTTGGTCACCAGGTTGACGATGCCCGACGGCGGCACGAAGCCGTAATACAGCGACGATGCGCCCTTCAGGACTTCGACGCGTTCCTTGTTCTCCAGCGGGATGTCCACCAGGTTGATCACCGGCAGCGATCCGTTGAGACGATAGTTGAAGCGGTTCTCGACGAGGATGCCGCGGATCGAAATGTTGTCGTAGGTCGAACCGTTGAGCTGCGAGCGCGTGACGCCGGCCGTGTTCTGCAACGCGCCGAACAGGCTGTTGACGCCCTGCGCATCCAGCACCTCGCGCGTGATGACATTGCTGGTCTGCGGCACGTCGATGGGTGCCATGTCGCGGAAGGTGCCGACCTGCACGCTGTTGGACTTGAAGCTGCCGGTACGTTCGGCGGAGACGGTGACGGTCGATAGTTCGTTCTCGTTTGCGGGCGCGGATTGCGCCAGGGCGTGTGGAACGGAAAAAGCGACGGAAATCGCGCCGGCCAGCACGGTCAAGCGGTGTTGCATGAAAACTCCTGGGAGGTTTGCGGATAAAACTGCGTGCGGCGTGGCGCCGCTCTGGCTGGCTGGCGGCGCATGTGCGCCGTTTGGCTGGCGGGAATGTCTTGCCTCGGGCCGGTAGCGGCGGAACAGCTACCGTAAATCACCGGAATCGTTGCATTATTAGCTCAAATCGATAATAATGCAAATACGAATTGTTCTCATTTACGGGTTGAAAGCCTGCCCGCAGGAACACCTGAATATCGCAGCCAGCCATCCGCGGCGTCACGCCAGACGGTAGCCAGCCAGAAGAAGAACCGCACAAGGAAAGTGACATGGCCAGCCGTGGGTGTGCATCCGCACAATCCAAACCGAATCTCGCGCGCGTTTGCGCCGCCCTGCCCGCATGACGGCCGCCGCTACCGCCGCGCGCCCTTCCTCCGGCGCGCTCGCTGCGCAGGTTCGTCAGCAACTCCGCCGCATCGGCCCGCTGGGCACGATCGTCCTGCTGCATGTCGCCTTTTTCTACGCGCTGCAAAGCGGTTTGCTGCGCCAGGCCGCCGAAGCGCTGCCGCGCGAAGTGACCGTCACCTTCGTCACGCCGCAACCGCAACCGAAACCGGAAGCGCCCAAACCGGAGCCCGCGCCCGAAAAACCGAAAACCGTTCCCGTGGTGAAAAAGCGGGCCGCTCCGCCGCCCCCGGTCCCGGTCGTCAATACGGCGCCGTCGCAGAACGCCATCACCGCACCGCCTGCGCCGCCCGCGCCGCCGGCACCGGCCGCCGAGCCCGCGCCGCCCGTGGTTTCCGCCCCGCCCGCGCCCCCGGCGCCGGCCCTGCCACGGACCATCACCACGGGCATCGAATACCTGAAGCCGCCGCAGCCGGAATACCCGCCCGCCTCGCGCCGCATGGGCGAGGAAGGCAAGGCCGTGCTGCGCGTGCTGGTCAATGACAAGGGCCGGCCGGAGCGCGTCGAAGTGCAGCAGAGTTCCGGCTCCGCACGCCTCGACGAAGCCGCGCGCCAGGCTGTCCTGCGCGCCCTGTTCAAGCCATTCATGGAAGACGGCAGGCCGGTGCCCGCCTACGCCGTCGTTCCCATCCGATTCCAGCTGGATAACTAATTTCTGAAGGACTCATCATGCAAGCAAGCCCGTACGGACTCGAAACTCTCTGGACCCAAGGCGACTTCGTCACCAAGGGCGTCGCCTTCCTGCTGATCGCGATGTCGATCGCCTCGTGGTATGTGATCGTCACCAAGGCGTTGCAGCTGTGGCGCTACGGCCGCGCCGGCAAGGCGGCCGGGCATCAGTTCTGGGATACGACCAGCGTCACCGAAGGCCTCGCCACCCTCGGCAAGGACAATCCTTTCGCCGATATCGCGCAAGCCGGCGTCGTCGCCATGCGCCACCACAACGCCCACAAGGGCCACCTGCATGACCAGCTGTCGGTAAGCGACTGGATCACGCTCTCGCTGCGCCAGGCCATCGACGAGGCGGCCGGCAAGCTGCAGAGCGGTATGGCGGTGCTGGCCTCGGTCGGTTCGAGCGCGCCGTTCGTCGGCCTGTTCGGCACCGTATGGGGCATCTACCATGCGCTGGTATCGATCGGCACCGCCGGCCAGGCCAGCATCGACAAGGTCGCCGGCCCGGTGGGCGAAGCACTGATCATGACCGCGCTCGGCCTCGCCGTCGCCATCCCCGCAACCTTCGGCTACAACGCCCTGGTGCGTGGCAACAAGGCGATCACCGCCAAGCTCAACAAGTTCGGTTTCGACCTGCACGCCCTCTTCGTCACCGGCGCCCGCGCCGAGCAGAGCGAAGGCGCCAAGCTGGTCGCCGTGGCCAAGTAAGGAGCGCATCATGGCAATGGGTTCCCTCTCCGATTCCGAAGACGATTTCAATCCCGAGATCAACACCACGCCGCTGGTCGACGTGATGCTGGTCCTGCTGATCATCTTCATCATCACCGTGCCGGTCATGAACCACAGCGTGAAGCTGGACCTCCCGCGCGCGGCCAGCCAGCCGAACCAGACCAAGCCGGAAAACATCAACCTGTCCATCGATGCGCAGGGCAAGGTGTACTGGAACAACGAAGTGATCGACGACGGCGAACTCAGGAACCGCATCGCCGCCGCCGCGCAGAAGGAGCCGCAGCCGGAGCTGCACCTGCACGCGGAACGGACGACGCAGTATGAAAAGATTGCGCAGGTGATGTCGGCCGCGCAGTCGGGCGGCCTCGGCAAGATCGGTTTCGTGACCGATCCGCAGGGGAAGTAGCGGCGGCACCCGGTGGGTTTCGCTGCGCTCTACCCACCCTACAGTCCTTTATCGGTAACGGTGGGTTTCGCTGCGCTCTACCCACCCTACTATCCTCTATAAAGAACCGTAGGGTGGGTAGAGCGAAGCGAAACCCACCAACCCCACATTATTTCTTAACCCGCCAGCCAGGCCTTTCGTCCCAGCCAGCCTCATCAACCCTTGATTCGAGACCATGACTCTCCCGAAGAAAAGGCTGGCGCTGCTGGTGGCGCTCGCCGTACAACACCCCGCGTTCGCGCAAAGCAACCTCCCTGAAGTGCAGGTCAAGAGCAGCCGCGAGGCGCCGCCGACCTATAACCCGCCCACCGCATCGAGCGCCACCAAGATCGAAGCCCCATTGCGCGACATCCCGCAGACCGTCAACGTCGTTCCCCAGACCCTGCTGCGCGACCAGGGCGCGAACTCGATGCAGGACGTGATGAAGATGGTGCCGGGCATCGGCCTCTCGCATGGCGATGGCCAGCGCGACCAGGTGACTATCCGCGGCTTCACCGCCATTGCAGATCAGTTCATCGACGGCCTGCGCGACGACGCGCTGTACTTCCGCGACCTGTCCAACATCGAACAAGTGGAAGTGATCAAGGGACCGGCCTCCGTGCTGTACGGCCGCGGCTCCTCCGGCGGCCTGATCAACCGCATCACGAAAAAACCGGGCATCGACAAGAATGAAGTCGGCCTGACCGTAGGCAGCTGGGGCCAGCGCCGCGGCGAGTTCGACATCGCCCGCAATGTCGAGGACAGCGGCGTCGCCTTCCGCGTCACCGGCGCCGTCGAACGCGCCGATAGCTACCGCGACCAGCAGTTCCTGGAGCGCGAGGCGATCTCCCCTTCCCTGTCCTTCAAGCTCGGCGACCATACCAGGCTGCTGCTGCAGGCCGAATACCTGTCCGACCGCCGTGTCACCGACTTCGGTGTGCCAGCCTATCGCGGTCGTCCGGTCGATGTCCCCCCTGGTACCTATTACGGCGCCGCCAACGCGAAGGACTTCGATTTTTCACAGGCAGAGGTGAACGCCTTCGGCTTCACATTGGACCACCGCTTCAGCAACACGCTGTCGCTGCGCAATGCATTCCGCCGCTACAGCTATACGCTCGACCGCAACAACACCAACGTCGCGTCGGTCAATGAAGCCGCGCTGACCGCCTCGCTCAACCGCAGCAACGTATTGCGCGACGAAGACGGCTTCTTCAACCAGACGGAACTGGTGCAGAAGACGGAGATTGCGGGCATGGCGCACCAGATCCTGTACGGCGTGGAATTTGGCAAGCAGGACAAGGACCAGCTGTTCCGCACGCAGAACAACATCGCCACCGTTTCCCTGTTCAATCCGGTACCGCCCGTGCTGCCGTTCACCGTGACGGCCGCGCCAGCGACGGACAACCTCGGCATCCTCAAGACGGCGGGCGCCTATGTGCAGGACCTCGTCACCCTGTCGGAACAGTGGAAGGCACTGGCCGGAATCCGCTACGACAACTTCGAGCAGGAGACCCGGGAGCGCCGTCCGGGGCAGCCCAACCTGAGCCGCACCGACACCGCGTGGAGCCCGCGTGCCGGCCTGGTATTCCAGCCGACCCTGGCACAGTCGTACTACGCCTCGTTCAGCAAGTCCTTCCAGCCGTCCGCCGAGGCCTTCCCGCTGGCCGCGAACAATGCGCAGATCGCGCCCGAGGAAACCACCAACAAGGAAGTCGGCGCCAAGTTCGATCTCCTCGACGGCAAGGCATCCGCCACCGCATCGCTGTTCCGCCTGGAACGCACCAACATCAAGTCGACCGATCCGGCCACCAACCGCCTGATCCCGATCGGCACGCAGCGCACCGATGGCCTGGAACTGACCTTCACAGGCGACCTCTCGGACGGCTGGCAAATCTGGTCGGGCTACTCCTATCTCGACGGCAAGGTGACCGCCTCGGTCGCACGCGACGCCGGCCAGCCCGTGCAGGGCAAGCGGCCGACGCTGACACCGAAGCATGCGGCCAACCTCTGGATCACCAAGGCGCTGGGCGGCGGTTTCGGCGCTGGCGCGGGCGTGAACTACGTCGGCGACCGCTTCGCCAATCCGGGCAATACCGTCACCCTGCCGTCCTACACCACGGTGGACGCAATGGCCTACTACCGCGCCGGCCCGCTCGACCTGACGCTCAATGTGCTGAACCTGTTCGACCGCGAGTACACCGTATCCGGCCACGGCACTTCAGCCAACCTCAACCTGCCCGGCGCGCCACGCTCGGTGCAGCTGACCGCACGCTACAAGTTCTGAACGAGGACCAACGATGAAGAAACTCGCCATCGCCATGGCCGCGCTGCTGGCATGCGGCGCCGCGCAGGCCCACTATCTGTGGATCGAATCCGGAGAAGCCGGCGCACAGCTTTACTTCGGCGAAGCCGAAGCGCTGCTCAAGGAACACAGTCCGGGCAAGCTGGACAACATCAAGGGGCCGCAGGCGTTTGCCGTCGATGCGGCCGGCAAGCAGACTGCCGCCGCCATTACGCGGGCGACCGACCATATCGCCATATCCGGCAAGACCGCCGGCCACGCGGTCGCGGAAGAATCGCTGGAGGTGCGCGACCTGCAAAAGCACGGCCTTGGGATTGCCAAGACCAACTACTACGCGCGCAGCGGGCAGCCGGCAAGCGGAACATCGGTCCTGCCGCTCGATGTGCAGGCACAGGGAGCGGACAGCTTCACCGTTCTGTACCGGGGCCAGCCGCTCAAGAATGCGAAGCTGGAAGTGATTGCGCCGAACACCTGGATGCAGGAGCACACGACGGATGCGCGGGGCGTGGTGCGCATCAACACGCCGTGGCGCGGACAGTACGTGCTGCATGTGCTGCACGTGGACAAGACGCCGGGTGAATTCGGCGGCGCGAAGTACGACAACGTGCGCAGCCACTTCACCTATACCTTCATCAAAACCAAGGGCGCCGATCCGGGCCCGGCCGTTCCGCCCAAGCATCCGATGGAGTAAGCCATGAAGGCCGACGTCGTCACCCGCTCACTGGACACCGCCACCGCGCCCTCCCTCGAAACGGAAGCAAGGGTGCGCAAGCGCAGCCGTCGCGCAATCTTCCTCACCTGGCTGCGCAAGACGCATCTCTACGTCGGGCTGTGGGGCGCGGTGCTCGGCCTGCTGTTCGGCGTCACGGGTTTCCTGCTCAACCACCGCGCGATCTTGAAGATTCCGGTGGAGAAAACCGTTCAGCACACGGTGCAGGTCGCCCTGCCCGGGCTCAGTTTCGGCAAGCCGGAGGAACTGTCGGCATGGCTGCAGCAGGAGTTGGACTTTGCGCCGGCGGCGGCGCCGGTCATCAAGACCCAGCCGGCGAAAGCCGTGGTCTGGGCAGACCGGGAGGTGATGCAGCCGGAACGCTGGACCGTCACCCTCACCCGCCCCGAGCGCGGCGTGACCGCCGAGTATTTCGTCGGCAACCGTTTCGTCAAGCTGGATCAGGTGGATGCGACCCCGATCGGGACGCTGACGCGCCTGCACATGTCGATCGGCGTCAATGCGTTCTGGGTCCTGCTGTCCGATACCATTGCCGGGGGCATGATCTTGCTGTCCATCACCGGCCTGCTGTTGTGGACCCAGCTCCATACCGTGCGAACGATCGCCGTGCTGACCAGCGTCGGTGCGCTGGTCGGAGCGATCTTCTTCATGTGGTCCGTGTAAGGGGGAGCCTCTTATCCGGGATGCGGTGAGGCGTGCGCCAGGCGTTCACGCATGGCGGGCGTGATCATCACGTTCTTTTTGGTATCGATCAGCAGCACTTCCTTCAGGCCGAGGCGGTCCGCCATTGCCTGCCACTGGTCCGGGCCGACGACGAACAGGGGTTTGGTGTAGCCGTCGGAGCGAGTTCCGGCATCCTTGCCGCCGGAGATGATGATGGTGACGGCGGCCACATGATCCGAGGTCTGGCCGGTGCGCGGGTCGATGATGTGGCCGTGGCGCTTGCCGTCCTTCATGAAGTAGCGGTGGTAATCGCCGCTGGTGCCCACCGCCTCACCGTCGCGCAATTCGACCGCGGCGATCGTTCCCGCGCCGCGCGGATCCTGGATGCCCACCGTCCACAGGCGATTGCCCGGCTTGCCGATGGCGAGCAGGTTGCCGCCGACGTTGATCAGCGCCGCCTTCACGCCTTCAGCGCGCAGGATCTCGGCCGCGCGGTCGAGCGCGTATCCCTTGGCGTAACCACCGAGGTCCAGCATCACGGCCGGGTTGCGGCTGGAAATCGTCGTGCCCTCGAACTCCAGGTCCGACATGCGCGGTTTCGCATCGACCAGGCGCCGGATCTCTTCCGGCGGCGGCCCTTGCGGATGGATCTCGCTGCTCTGGAAGCCCCACAGGCGGATCAGGCGGCCGACCGCGGGATTGAAGGTATGGTCGGAATCCTCCGCCAGCCGCGTTGCCGCCTTCAGCAGGTCCACCATTTCGGCGTCCGCCTGATAGGGTTCGCCGCGCGCGATCGCATCGTTGAGCGCGGTCAGCTCGCTCGGCTTCCAGGCATGGAATTTCTTGTGCAGGCGGGCGAACTCTTCCATCACCCGCCGGCCGAGTTCATTGGCGCGCGCCTCGCTTTCCCCGTAGATGCTGACGTCGACCACCGTGCCGAACACTTCGCCCTTGGTACGGTAGGTCGCCTCAGTGCGCCCGCATGCGGCAAGCGCGAGCAGCAGCACGATGGAAAGCAGCGCACGCATGGCCCTTTCAGGCATTGGCGGCTCCCTCGGCATCGCCCGCGCGCATGGCCCGGCTCATCTCATGCACCGCCTCCACCAGGACCGATACCGATTCCGGCGGCGTGTACTGGGAAATGCCGTGGCCGAGGTTGAACACGTGCCCTGGATGATTCCCATAGGAATCCAGCAGCCGCGCGACTTCATCGCGGATCTGTTCCGGCCCGGCAAACAGCACGTTGGGGTCGAGATTGCCCTGCAGCGCGACCTTGTGGCCCACCCGATCGCGCGCCTGGCCCAGGTTCACCGTCCAGTCCAGCCCGACCGCATCGGCGCCGC
>Ga0196970_1002197_pt1 | contig 10708 bp, 6 predicted proteins | sample S1v_513CmetaG_FD_148672 | JGI IMG/M metagenome (GOLD analysis project Ga0196970, IMG submission 148672) | Soil microbial communities from Anza Borrego desert, Southern California, United States - S1+v_5-13C | ecosystem: Environmental > Terrestrial > Soil > Desert | place: USA: California... | reverse complement strand
CCGTATAACGCGCTAAGGAATGAATATGGGTGATCCCATCCTGGTCACGTCTCTACTTTTTGGCGGGATGCTGCTTTTCCTGGCCTTGGGCGTGCCGATCGCCATTGCCCTGCCGGGCATCAGCATTGCGATGATTGCGGGTTTCTGGAGTCCGATGGCGCTGACCATGGTGCCGATGCGCGCCTTTGCCACGACTTCAAGTTTCGAGTACCTTGCCATCCCGCTATTTGTATTCATGGCGTCGATGCTGCAGAAGGCGCGGATCGCGGAGGATATGTACGACGCCATGGAGCGCTTCTTTGGCTCCATCCGCGGCGGCCTGGCTATCGGTACCGTCCTGATCTGCACGATCTTTGCCTGCATGGCGGGTATCAGCGGCGCGGCCACGGTATCCATGGGGATGCTGGCGATCCCGGCCATGCTGGCGCGCGGCTACGGCAAGGACATGGCGCTGGGTACCATCGCGGCGGGCGGCTCGCTGGGTATTCTCATCCCGCCCAGCGTGACCATGATTGTCTACGCGCTGGTGTCAGGGACATCGGTCGGAAAGCTGTACGCGGCCGGCCTGCTGCCGGGCCTGTTGCTGGCTGCGCTGTTCTGTGCCTATCTGCTTATTCGCGGCTGGCTGCAGCCTTCAATTTCGGGCGGAGGATCGCTCAGGCGATATACCTGGTCGGAAAAACTGCTTGGCCTCAGGGGTATGGTCTTTCCCTTGCTGATCGTCGTGGCCGTGCTGGGGTCCATGCTGACGGGCATTGCAAGTGTGTCGGAATCGGCCGCCGTCGGGGCAGTCGGGTCTATTGTCGCGGCGCTATGCTTGCGGCGTTTGCGATGGGTCGATGTCAAGGCTGCATGCCATGAAACCCTGATGCTCACCTGCATGATCTTCTGGATCATTATCGGTGCGGCGGCATTGTCGACTTTCTATACCGGCATGGGTGCCGGCCGGATGATCGAAACCTTCGTGCTTGGCCTTGACGTGAACCGCTGGGCGGTGCTGATCGGCATGCAGCTGATCTTGCTGCTCATGGGCATGGTGCTGGACACGGTGGGGATCATCATGATCACCGTGCCCATCTTCGTGCCCATTATCACCAAGCTCGGATTCGATCCGATCTGGTTTGGCATTCTGTTCATCATAAACATGGAAATCGGCTTCCTTTCGCCGCCGTTCGGCTACAACCTGTTCTATCTCAGAGGGGTGACACCGCCTTCGGTCACGATGCCGGACATCTACAAGTCGGTTTTGCCGTTCATCGCCTTGATGTTGTTTGCCATGGGCCTGATGATGTTCTTCCCCGACATTATCCTGATGTTGCCACGCGCCTTGTTCTAGCCTGCCTAGCGGTGGCATCCGATACGGACGTCATAGCGGGTCTTGCCGCTCGCCCTCGCGCAGCATTTTTGCGTACAGGGCGGCGCTTTCCTGCAAGGCTTCTATCCAATACGCGGCCGGGCGTTCCGTCAGGCGGCTGCACGGCCCGGTGACCCCAAGGCTGTAGATAACCTCTCCGGAACGAAGAAAGACCGGGCAGCCATAAGCCATGATGCCACTGTCGATTTCCCGGTCGCAGATGGCATAGCCGTCTCGCCGCACGCGTTCGAGTTCATCCATGACTTGTGCCAGCGTGGTCTTGGTGAACTCGGTCAGGCGCTTGAAGGGGGGATGAAGCAGGCGTTTCTGCGTGGCCGCGTCCTGGTATGCCGCGATCGCCTTGGCGGATGCGGCGGCATGCGTGGGCAGTTCCAGGCCGGGCAGTACATGTAGCCGGTAGCCTTGATCCGGGACTGACCGGGCAATGGTGTGCACCGAGTCGATGCCCAGCCGGACGACGTAGCTAGTCTCGGCCACTCGTTCGGTGAGCCTGTCGCAGATGATCTGCGCGTAATTCGCAACGACTGATTCGTCCTGGCTCAGATGCAGCAGCCGGGACATGCGCCGGCCTATCAGAAAGCCGCGCTGATTGCGCTCTTCGGTACGCAGTGCGCCACATGCCTGCAGAACACCGATCAGCCGGTGAACCGTCGGCTTGGGCAGATCGATGATATTTGCCAGTTCTGTCAGGCTGAGAGGGCGCTGGGAGGCAGCCACGATCTCCAGGATGGATAAATAGCGTTCCAGGGGGCTTTGCCGCTCTGCGGTCATCTTGCTGCGGTTCCTTGGCAAGCGGCGCAGAACTGCGCCTGAAGGGGGTTGGTTGTGCCACAGAAAAAATGCGGAGTCAATGAGTAAGAGCCCGATTGACATCCCGGCCACGAAAATGGCTTAATTCCGAAAATCGGAATGTTATTCCGTTTTTCGGAATTTTAAAAGGAAAGTCAGCCCATGGGCAGCATCAGCGTTGGAGTGGATGTCGGCGGCACATTCACGGATTTCATCTTGTTGGACAGTACGGCCGGCACATTTCAGACAGCTAAGGTGCCCACCACGGTAGATGATCGCGCCAACGGGTTCCTGGCAGGGCTGCATGCCCTGGACGTCCCGATCAAAGACATAGACTGGTTGGTACACGGAACGACGGCAGGCACCAATGCCGTGTTGGAGCGCAAGGGTGCGCGCTGCGGGCTGATCACCACCCAAGGCTTCCGAGACGTGCTCGAACTCGGGCGACGTACGCGGCCCCACGCCTATGGACTGTCTGGCAGCTTTCAACCTTTGATCAACCGTTGCCACCGGCTGGAAGTGCGGGAGCGCATCGATGCGCGCGGCAATGTCGTGACGGCCTTGCACGAAGAAGATGTGCACGAGGCGGTTCGCCAACTGCTGGCGGCCGGGGTGGAATCCGTGGTCGTGCACTTTTTGCATTCCTACGTGAACCCCGACCATGAACGCCGCTGCGCGGAAATCGTGCGTTCGCTTTGGCCAAACAAAAATGTCGTCGCAGGCTACGAAATCATCCGCGAAATGCGCGAATTCGAACGTGGGTCGACCGCGGCAATCCACGCGCTGATCCGCCCGATCGTAAGCGAATACATCGACCGGGTGGCGCAACGGCTCGATAGCGAGGGCTTCAAGAACCAGCTGCTTGTCATGCAGGCCAACGGCGGCATGATGGCGGCATCGATCGTCGGGCAGCATGCTGTTCAAACCGTCATGTCAGGCCCGGCAGCGGGTGTATTGGCAGCGGCGCAGATCGCCAAGGCATCCGGATTGCGTAACGTGATAACCGGCGACATGGGCGGCACGAGCTATGACGTGGCGGTAATCGTAGATGGAGAGCCCATCATTACGGCCGAGAAAGACCTGGATTATGCGGTCCCGATCCGCATTCCCATGATCGACATTCACAGCATCGGTTCTGGCGGCGGCAGCATTGCCCATATCGACAAGGCGGGCATGTTGCGGGTCGGCCCGGAAAGCGCCGGTTCGTTTCCGGGGCCGATCGGCTATGGCCGCGGCGGCGACCGCCCTACGATTACGGATGCCAATTTCCTGCTTGGGCGTATCAACGCCAATTCGATCACCGGATCGAACGAGCGTGCTTCGCTGGACAAGATCGCACAAGCCATGGAAGCCCAGTTGGGCAAGGAATTGGGCATGTCGGCGATGGAGGTCGCCTTGGCCATCATCCAAGTGGCTGTGCAGGACCTGGCGGGCGCCATACGCCTGATCTCTATTGACAAGGGTTACGACCCGCGCGATTTCGCCTTGATGCCGTATGGCGGCGCAGGGCCGCTGCACGTTGTCGCCATCGCTCGCGAGCTGGGCATTCCACGCATTGTGGTGCCTCGTTTTCCGGGGCTGACTTCTGCGCTGGGCTGCATCATGGCCAATGTGCGCCATGACTTTGTGCAGACGATCAACAAGGTCTTTACCGAACTCGATGCGCAACAGGTAGAGGCATTGATGCGGACACAGGCTGAAGAGGGCCTGGCCTTGCTCGAAAGCGAGAAGGTCGAGGTCGAACGCGTAGAGGTGCGCAACGAGGTGGATTTGCTCTACCGGGGTCAGTCGCATGTGATGTCGATCGCCGTGCCCACTGGCAAGTTTGATGCCGATGAGGTCAAGGCGCAGTTTGCCAAGGCGTACCACGCGCGTTTCGATCTGTTGCTGCCGGAAATGAAGCCAATGCTGATGAATGTGCGAACCACGGTGGTTGGGGTGCGCGCGCCGATCGATTTGTCCATTTTCCGCCCTGCGGACGGCACGATCGAGCAGGCCATGGCGGGCAGGCGCAACGTGTACTTTGATGGCCGCTGGTTCGATACGCCGATTTATCGCCGCGAGAATCTGCCCTTGCATGCCGTATTCAACGGCCCGGCTATCGTCGAACAATCGGACACCACGATTGTCATTGATCCCGGCACCTCGTGCACGGTTGATGAATTCGGAAGCATCCTGATCGATGTCGGCATCGCCGCGTCGAGTGAACAAGGGTCTGAAGTGGCGATGGAGGCCTGAGCATGAGCACAAACAAGATAGCGCTTGACCCCGTGACGCTGACGGTGATCGAAAAGGGGTTGCAGCAGGTCTGCAACGAGATGGACCTGGTTCACGAAAAGACCTCGTTTTCCCCTGTCATCTCGGAATCTTTCGATCGTTCCAATGGCATCTACGGCTTGAATGATGGACGCCTGATTGCACAGGGTGCGCTCGGCTTGCCGATTTTCGTCGGCGTGATGCAGGAGACAACGCGATGTGTCTGCGAGGCGCGCGATGACCTGAACGACGGCGATGTCATCCTGGTGAACGACCCCTACCTGGGAGGGACGCACCTGATGGATGTGAAGATGGTGCAGCCGTTCTATTACAAGGGAAAACACTGGTGCCATCTGGCCAATACTGGCCACTGGCCCGATACGGGCGGCATGGTGCCGGGCGGGTTCAGCAGTACCGCTACTGAAATTCATCAGGAAGGCTTGCGCATTCCGCCCATCAAGCTCGTGGATCGGGGAGTGATGAACCCCGAGATCGTCCAGTTGGTCCTGGCGAATATCCGTGTAGCCGACGAGCGCATCGGCGACATCAAGGCGCAAATCGCCGCGCTTAACGCCGGGGCGCGCCGCTTGACTGCGCTATTGGATCGTTATGGAGTGGATCTGGTCGATGCCGCGATTGCCGAGCTGGAAATCCGCTCTGAGCGTATCATGCGTGCGCATATCAGCAGTATCCCGGACGGTACATATAGCGCATCCGCCTATCTCGATAGTGACGGTATCGTCAACGAGCCGCTGGAGATCGCGATCGATATCACCGTCAAGGATTCGGACATATCCTTCGACCTGTCACGCTCAAGCGCCCCATGCGCGGGACCGCTCAATTCAGTGTGGGCAACCACCTTGTCGTCGGTCTTTCTGGCCATGAAGCATGTCTTTCCCGACGTACCGCTGAACGCGGGATGTTTCCGGCCGCTGCATGTCGCCAAACCGCATGGAACCTTCCTGTATGCGGAATATCCCAAGCCGGTGGCAGGCTGCGCGGCAGAAGTCTCTCAGCGCATCATGGAAGCCGTGTTCCTGGCATTCGCCGAAGCGATTCCCGGAAAAATATTCGCGGCGCCCGCGGGAACCAGCGGCAATCTGGGATTGGGCGGTTTCGATTCCGAGGAAAACCGTGCGTACATCATGTACTACTTCTCGGGCGGAGGATATGGCGGGTGGTGGGGCGGGGACGGTGTCACCAATGGGTGCTCCACGATTGGCATCTCGAAAAGCCAGCCGGTCGAAGTGCTAGAGCAGCGCTATCCCCTGATTTTCGATCACTACGCCTTGCGCGAGGACTCCGCGGGCGCGGGCCGGTTTCGTGGCGGGTTTGGCGTGAACTACAAAGTCCGTTTGCTGCGTGGCAGCGGCAAGGCATCGTTCCTGATGGAGCATGGCCGTGCCGGCCCGCCGGGCATCCTGGGAGGCCAGCCGGGGGCGCCCAACACGATTCTGGTCAGCCAGGGGGGAAAGCTTACGACACCCGAGCACCTGTCCAAGGGTGAAGATTTTGAGCTCAAGGCCGGGGACTGGATCGAAATTGGTACCCCTGGAGGAGGCGGCTATGGTCCGCCCGCAGAGCGGGCCGCTGAACTGATCGCCCAAGATGAGCGCAATCAGTATTTCGCCAAGAAGGATCCGGTATGACGCGGATTCTGCATCGTCAGCTTGGCAAGTCTTTACCCACCGTGGTGTCCGGACAGGGCGTCTGGTTGGAAGACAGCACCGGCAAACGCTATCTGGATGCGGTGTCAGGCGGGGCGGCGGTGTCGTGCCTGGGGCATGGCCACCCTCGTATTGCCGCGGCGATTGCGGAACAGCTATCCCGCGTCGCCTACGCGCATGGCAGCTTCTTCACGTCGGAGCCCGCTGAAAAGCTTGCCCGGTTGCTGCTGCATAACGCGCCGGATGCGCTATCACGGGTCGTCTTTTCTTCGGGTGGATCCGAGAGCACGGAGTGCGCATTGAAACTGGTGCGCCAGGCATGGGTAGAACGTGGGCAGCCGCAAAAGAACCGAATTATTGCGCGCCGGCAAAGCTATCACGGCGCCACCACCGGTGCACTCGCGGTCAGCGGGAACCTGCCACGGCGCACGGTGTACGGACCGATGCTGTTCAATGTGTCATTCATCGAGCCTTGTTATGGCTATCGACTGCAGCATGCAGGCGAAACCGATGCTGAATACGGGCGCCGCGCGGCCGACGAGCTAGAGAAAGCGATCCTGGAACTGGGCGCCGAGAATGTGGCCGCGTTTATCGCTGAACCTGTTGTTGGCGCAACACTGGGCTGCGTGCCCGCCGCGCCCGGCTACCTGAAGCGCATCCGCGAGATCTGCGACCAGTACGACGTATTGCTCGTGCTGGATGAGATCATGTGCGGAACCGGGCGTACGGGAACCTTCTATGCGTGTGCCGAAGACGACGTGTGCCCGGATATTCTGACGATTGCCAAAGGTCTGGGTGGCGGCTACCAAGCTATCGGGGCCACCTTGGTAAGCGACAAAATCGTCGACACCCTGGAGCAGGGCAGCGCGCAGTTGCGGCACGGCTTTACCTATATGGGCCATCCGGTTTCCTGCGCGGCCGCTCTGGCCGTGCAACAAGTCATCATCGAAGAAAATCTGCTGGACAACGTGCGTGCACGCGGTCTGCAGTTGAAGAATCGCCTGGCCGAGATCTTCGCCGACCATCCCAAGGTGGGCGACATCCGTGGCCGCGGGCTTTTCGCCGGGATCGAACTGGTCGATGACAGGGAGTCCAAGAAGCCATTCGACCCCGCGCACGCTGTGCATGCGCGCGTGAAGGCGGCCGCGCTGGACGCTGGGCTCATGGTATACCCCGGCGGGGGAACAATCGACGGCACGCAGGGAGACCATGTCGTGTTTGCCCCTGCCTACACCGTAACCGCCGGCGAGATTGATGAAATCGTCAACAGATTCGCCCTATCTCTGGATACCGCGCTGCATTTTTGAACAAATGGGGCCGCTATGAATTCGGCGCGATCGGCGTCTGCCCATTCATCTGAGGAAATCTGAAGGCCAGCGGCTACCTGTGCCGTCCGGCGGGCCCATCGGGCGGCAAAAAGGTTGGTTGGGCGGCTTGGTGAGGTATTTGTTGATGAAATATAGATAAATTATTAATATTTCATCTACATTGATTTTGCGGGGTGCTCCGTGAACGCTCATCTCATCGCCTCATCGGCCCACTTGGCCAGCAGCCGTGCGCCGGACCTTTCCGAAGTGGAATTCGGCCTGATGATCGCCGGACACGCGTTCGACCGCTGGACCGTGCGCTGCATGGCCGCTGCCGGCCTGCCCGACCTGACAGCTACCGATGTCATGGTGATGCACCATGTCTATCATCGCCAGCGCGGCAAGAAGCTGGCCGACATCTGCTTCACGCTGAATGTCGAAGACACGCATATCGTCAATTATTCGCTGAAGAAACTCGAGCGGCTGGGCGTGGTGCGCGGCGAGCGCAGCGGCAAGGAAGTGTTCTACAGCGCCACGGACGATGGCGCCGCATTCATCAAGCGCTACACCGAGATCCGCGAACAGTGCCTGATCGACGGCCTGGAAGCGGGCAGCGGCGGGGGCGTCGAATTCACCCGGCAGCTGGCCAAGACCCTGCGCGCGCTCTCCGGTCTGTACGACCAGGCGGCGCGGGCGGCCACCTCGCTATGACCATGCGCGGCGCGGCGGCTATTCGCCGCGCCGTTATTTTTACTTGTTGAGGACACTATGAAGTGGCAATTCTGGGTCGATCGTGGGGGCACCTTCACCGATATCGTGGCGCGCCGCCCCGACGGAAGTACCGCCACCGCCAAGCTGCTGTCGGAGAACCCCGAGCAATATCGCGATGCGGCCGTGGCCGGCATCCGCCAGTTGCTGGGGTTGGCGCCGGGCGTGCCGGTGCCCGCCGAACAGGTGGAATGCGTAAAGATGGGCACGACGGTGGCCACCAACGCCTTGCTGGAACGCAAGGGTGAACGCACCTTGCTGGTCACCACGCAAGGGTTTCGCGACGGGTTGCGCATTGCCTACCAGAACCGGCCGCGCCTGTTCGACCGCAATGTCGTGCTGCCCGAGATGCTTTACGAGTCGGTGGTCGAAGCCGACGAACGGGTCGATGCCAGCGGTGCCGTGGTGCGCCCGCTGGATGAAGACGGCCTGCGCCAGAACCTGAAGCAGGCCTACGATAGCGGCATCCGTGCCGTGGCCGTGGTCTTCATGCATGCCTGGCATGCGCCCGCGCACGAACAACGCGCGGCGGCCATTGCGCGCGACATGGGTTTTACCCAGGTATCGGCCTCGCACGAGGTCAGTCCCCTGATCAAGTTCGTCTCGCGCGGCGATACCACGGTGGTCGACGCTTATCTGTCGCCCATCCTGAAGCGCTATGTCGACCAGGTGGCGTCCGAACTTCCGGGCATCCGCCTGATGTTCATGCAATCCAGCGGCGGCCTGACCGACGCGCATCGCTTCCGTGGCAAGGACGCCATCTTGTCCGGCCCGGCCGGCGGTATTGTCGGCATGGTGCGCACCAGCGAATTGGCCGGCTTGCCACGCGTTATCGGTTTCGACATGGGCGGCACGTCGACTGACGTTTCGCACTACGCGGGCGAGTTCGAGCGCGAGTTCGAGACCCTGGTGGCCGGCGTGCGCATGCGGGCGCCCATGATGAGCATCCACACGGTGGCCGCGGGCGGGGGCTCCATCCTGCACTTCGACGGCGCGCGCCTGCGGGTGGGCCCCGATTCGGCTGGCGCCAATCCCGGTCCGGCCTGCTACCGGCGCGGCGGCCCCTTGGCGGTGACCGACTGCAATGTCTTGCTGGGCAAGATCCAGCCCGATTTTTTCCCGCGGCTTTTCGGCCCGGGCGCCGATCAGCCGCTGGACCGCCAGGCCGTGCAGCAGCGCTTTGACGCCATGGCCGCCGAGGTACGCGCGGCCACCGGCCGCGAGATGACGCCCGAGCAATTGGCTGAAGGTTTCCTGGAAATCGCGGTGGGCAACATGGCCGAGGCCATCAAGCGCATCTCGGTACAGCGCGGCCACGACGTCACCGAATATGCCCTGACAGTATTCGGCGGGGCCGGCGGCCAGCATGCCTGCCTGGTGGCCGACGCGCTGGGCATGACCACGGTGTTCGCCCACCCGCTGGGCGGCGTGCTGTCGGCCTATGGCATGGGGCTGGCGGACCAGACCGACATGCGCCAGAAAACAGTCGAGAAAGTGCTGGATGCGGCATTGATTCCCGAATTGCAGGCCGAGCTGGACGAACTGGCCGGCCAGGCCGAAGGCGAACTACGCCGCCAGCACGTGCCGCCCGACCTGATCCAGGTACAGCGGCGCCTGCATCTCAAGTACCGCGGCACCGATACCGCGCTGGAAGTGGCCTACGGCGACCTGGCCCAAGTGCGCCAGGACTTCGAGGCCGCTTATCGCCAGCGCTATTCGTTCCTGATGCCCGGCCGCGAACTGGTGGTGGAGACGATCTCGGTCGAGGCCACCGGCGGCGGCGAGCCCGCGACCGAAACGCCGGCCCACCGCAGCCGTGCCGGCGCGCCGGTGGCGCGCCAGGTGGTGCAGATGTACGGGCAGGGTGCCTGGCGCGATACGCCGCTGTACGTGCGCGCCGACCTGGTGCCGGGCGACGTGCTGGCCGGGCCTGCCATCATTTCCGAGCCCAACCAGACTACGGTTGTCGAGACCGGCTGGCAGGCCGAACTGACCGCGCTGGACCATATCGTGCTCAAGCGCGTCGAGGCCCGGCCCGAACGCCGCGCGGTGGGTACGCAGGCCGATCCGGTCATGCTGGAAGTCTTCAATAATCTGTTCATGTCGATCGCCGAGCAGATGGGCTACCGGCTGCAGAACACCGCCTATTCGGTCAACATCAAAGAGCGGCTGGACTTCTCCTGCGCCATTTTCGATGCCGAGGGCAATCTGATCGCCAATGCGCCGCACATGCCCGTGCACCTGGGCTCGATGGGCGAATCCATCAAGACCATCATGAACGCCAATGCCGGGCACATGCGGCCGGGCGATGCCTACGTGGTCAACGATCCTTACCACGGCGGCACGCATTTGCCCGACGTGACGGTCATCACGCCCGTGTTCGACCGGGCCGGCAGCGAAATCCTGTTCTACGTGGGCTCGCGCGGGCACCATGCCGATATCGGCGGCACTACGCCCGGATCCATGCCTCCTGATTCCAGGACGGTGGAAGACGAAGGGGTGCTGTTCACCAACTTCCAGTTGGTGCGCGATGGCGAATTCCGCGA
>Ga0196970_1002196_pt1 | contig 10712 bp, 10 predicted proteins | sample S1v_513CmetaG_FD_148672 | JGI IMG/M metagenome (GOLD analysis project Ga0196970, IMG submission 148672) | Soil microbial communities from Anza Borrego desert, Southern California, United States - S1+v_5-13C | ecosystem: Environmental > Terrestrial > Soil > Desert | place: USA: California... | reverse complement strand
CGGTCAGGCGGGTCGATGCATTCGAGGGTGCGGCGCGGGGCCGCTTCGCCATGCGGTGCAGCAGCTGCAGCACCTGTTTCCTGCCGCTCCTGGCAGTGAGCACGGTATCGACGCTGGTGCCGTAGAACAGCGCGCCGAAACGGTTCCCGTGCCGGCTCAGCATGCTGGCCAAAATGGTTGTCAGCTCCATGGCCTGCGTCCGCTTGCTCACCGTCTGCGAGCCGAAGTCCTCGGAGGGGCTCAGGTCGAGCAGGAACCAGGCGGTCAGCTCCCGTTCCTCGTAATACTCCTTCACATAGGGCGTCTGCAGGCGTGCCGTGACGTTCCAGTCGATGTGGCGCACGTCGTCCTGGAACTGGTACTCGCGGAGGTCGGCAAGGTCGACGCCGAGGCCGCGGAACAGCGTACGGTAATCGCCGTGCAGCAGGCCGTCGAGCCTGCGCAGGACGGTGAGCTCGAGGCGGTTGAGGATGGCTTCAGGCGTTTGCGTCAACTTTGACATGGTTTTCGAGCACTCTTTCAGGCGGCGGGAGATGTTTCAGGATGCGGTGGATGATCTGGTCCGCCGCTACGTTGTCGGCCAGCGCTTCATAGGAGAGCGACAGCCGGTGCCGCAGCACGTCGGGAACGAGGTCGACGATGTCTTCCGGGCGGACGTGGGTTCGTCCGCGCAGCAATGCCAGGGCGCGCGCGCCTTCCACGAGGTGGATCGAAGCGCGCGGGCTGGCGCCGCAGGAAATGTAATGTTTCAGGTGCGGCACATTGCACCGGTCCGGGTCGCGCGTGGCCGCCACGAGGTGGACGGCATAGCGCACCAGGGACGGATCCACATAACAGTTCCGGCATTGCCGCTGCAGCACGGCAAGGTCGTCCGTGGTCGTGACCGATGCCACTTCCTGGTCCTCGCCGGTGACGCGATTGACGATCACGAACTCTTCCTCCTCGGTCGGATAGCCGACCAGCACCTTCATCATGAAACGGTCGACCTGCGCCTCCGGCAGCGGATACGTGCCCTCCGTTTCGATCGGGTTCTGCGTGGCCATGACGAGGAAGGGTTCCGGCACGCGGTGCGTGGTGCCGGCGATGGTCACCTGGCATTCCTGCATGACTTCCAGCAACGCGCTCTGCACCTTGGCCGGCGCACGGTTAATTTCGTCGGCCAGCAGCAGGTTGGAAAACACCGGGCCGAGCGAGGTGGAAAACTCGCCGGTCTTCTGGTTGTAGATGCGGGTGCCGATCAAATCGGCCGGGACCAGGTCGGGTGTGAACTGGATACGATGGAAGCTGCCCTGGACCGTCCTCGCCAGCGTCTTGACGGTCAGCGTCTTGGCCAGCCCCGGCACGCCTTCGACGAGCAGGTGCCCGCCGGCAAGGATGGCCACCAGCACGCGTTCCAGGAAGTGGTCTTGTCCCACCACCACCCGTTTGACTTCATAAAGGACGCGCTCCATCTGGAGCGAGACGTCGGGCCTGCTGCTGTCGAAAGTATCCATGCTTGTCCTGTTCAGAAGGGGGAGTCGCCGGCGGCGGCGGCGGCGATTTCAATCGGTACTGCGAATCCGATGCCCACGAAGCTTCCCTGCTCGTGCGGGCTGAGGATGGCGGTGACAATGCCGACCACCTCGCCGCTCATGGTGATCAACGGTCCGCCCGAATTGCCCGGGTTGGCCGCGGCATCGAACTGGATCAGATTGCGCAGGATTTCATTGTCCCGCGGCGAAACATACGTACGCTTGAGGCCGGATACAATGCCCGCCGAGGCCGACGGCCCGATGTTGAAGGGATAGCCGACGGCAACAACCTTGTCGCCCACCGCAAGCCCCTGCGTGGAACGCAGCGTCGCCGGCACCAGGTCATCGGGGATGCTGACCGCCTGGATCACCGCCAGGTCGTTTTCGGGCTGCCGGCGCAGCACGATCGCATCCGATTCATGCCCGTTGGCGAAATGCACCTTGATCCGCGTCTTGTCGTCGGTGCCGATCACGTGCAGGTTGGTCAGGATGACGCCCTTGTCGATGATCACCACGCCGGTGCCGACCCCGCGCAGCCCCTTGTGCGCGCCGCCCTGCTCGCCTTCCTGCACCACGCGCACCACCGAGGGGCGGATGCGGGCGTAGGCCTTCGCTTCCTGCGACGGGAGCATATTGTTCTCGAGGGTATGCAGCACGGCAGCATCGATGTCGCGCTGGGTGAAGCGGCGTTCGACGGGCGCTAACGCGGAATAGGCCAGGAAGAGCAGCACGCACAGCAGGACCGGCACGGTTATCAGCAGCAGGCGTTCGTGGCGCGTGAGAAAGGCGCGGCTGCGCACGAAGCGTGGCGGCCGCGGCGGGAGTGGCGGCGGCGCAGCCTGCGGCCGGCTCTCGGCTGCCGCAGGCGCGGAGAGCGGGTCGCCGCGGCTGCGTTGCTTTCGCGCAGTACGGCTGTAGATGGGTGCCCTTTTCATGCCTGGCGGACGTCAGCGGAGGTTCTTGTAGCGGCCGACGCGGTATTTCCGCATCTGGTAATTCGCCGTGCCGCCCAGGACCAGCACGCCGAGCAGCGGGATCAGCAGGATCGGCGAATCGGTAAAGACCGCACCGCCGAAGCCCAGGACCGCGCACACTGCAAGCAGCTTGCCCAGTTGCCGCATGCCGACCTTCCACGCCTGCCAAGCAAGATCGAGCGTCATGAGCATGAAGAATATGTGCAGGAAGGCCATGATGTATTCCCCTGTTTCGGACAGCAAAGCCGTGCGATGCGGAAGCTGTCCGTCTTGCTACTTTGTCCTCGCGACGATGGGCAAGTTCAAGCGGTTTCGCCGTGGAGACGATACGGATCAGGGAAGTGGCGGAATTTTTTCCGCGAATGGCGGGCACTCCGGGTGCCGGATGTGCCCGAAGGAAAGGAATGGCCGGTGTGCAGCCCCGCCGGCGGCTGCAAATCAGGCAGTGCTCAGATCGCGCGGAGGTCGGAAGGCGCCGCCGGCTCGGCGAACGGCCCCCGTGTTTCCAGCCGCTCTTCGAACGCACGGTCGAGCTGGCCGTGCTGCTTCAGGAAATCGCGCACCTCGCGCTGCCACAGGCGCTTGTCGCTCAGCCCGGAGTCATCGCCCAGGGTATAGGTGCTCCTGTCGGCGAACAGGTGCCGTGCTTCGCCCGGCGCGAGCCTGAACACCCTGGCCAGGATGTCGGCCGGCGATTCGTCCGCCGGCGGCTCTCCCGCCAACTGCAGACGGGTATCGTCGTCGGACAGCGACAAACCGAGCGCCATGAACTTCGGATGCTGCGCCAGCCACCCCGCGGGCGAGCACATCGTCCCGTGTTCCAGGGTCTCGCCGCGAACGCTGACGAGTTCGTCGAGGTCGATCGCGGTCTCCGGAATGCCGTCGATGATGGCGTAAGCATCCTTGATCAATTCGAAATCCGGGGCGGTATCCATTGCATGTCCTTTCTGCGGCCTGAAAAAGTCCTATTTATAGGAGTCGCTTGCATGCCGCGTCTTGCGCCACTTCAATGCGGCGGGGATCTTGGCCCCGCAGCGCCTATTTCTCCGATTCCTCCCTGTACAGCGCCAGCAGTTCCTGCAGCGCGCGCACGGTGGACGCATGGTCGCCTTCGTGCAGGATGCCGTAGCCGCCGCGGGCGATCCACGACGCAATGTTGTCCGGCGTATCGTCGATCAGCACCTTGTGGGGGCCGCTGTAATCGGACTTGAGTTTCCTCGGCACCACATGCACCACGAATTCCGGGCCGAAGATGCGGGCCACCCATTCGCGTTTCTGCTCCTGGAATACCTTGTTGCTCGGCGCGCCGGTCAGGAAGATCGGCTCCAGGTCCCGTGTCGCCTCCCACAGGATCATGCAGCCTTCGATGAGCTCGAGCTCCGCGAAGAAGCGCTTGTCCGAGTTGACCATCTTCCACAGGCGGCTGCGATCGAGCTGGTTCGGATGCTTCCCCGTCAGCCGCTTGACCCGTGCGTCGAAATCCGCGAACACGCCGTCGAGGTCGAGAAAGACCTGCAGCCTGGGTTTATGTGCTGTACTCACCGGCAGTCCTTTCCGTGAACCGTTCATCCAGAGCGATCAACAAAGCCGCCGCTGGTTCCCCCGCAATTCATGCAGAACATCAATTTCTACGCATAAATACACGATTTTTTGTCGCTTTTTCGATTTATCCAGGGAACGTTTTGCCGTACTACAGGATCGATAAGCGGTTATGTTTAGAGCGCGGCGCCTAAGGATTCTGATTTAGACTGCCCCGCTCGTTTGATCCAGATTAAAAAGGGAGCCCGGATGGGCCTTTACCTCGCCTACGATTCCGAACAAGAGGCTGCCGCACCACCCTCCGCCGACCCGCGCCCTAAGCTCTTGATCGCCGTCAGGCCGGAAGACATGGCGCTCAGCAAGATCATCCTTGGCAACGAGTTCAACGTCGTGTTCTGCCACACCTATGAGGAAGCCTGCCGGGCGCTCGACGGCAGCGTGCAAATGGTGACCTGCGGCGTGCATTTCGACAACGGCAAAGTGTTCGACCTGCTGCGATACGTGCGCGCAACCCCGGAATTCGAAACCCTTCCCTTCTTCATTCTCCTCGGCGCCGGAAGCCGTTACTCCCACGCCATTGTGCAAGGCATCCGCGCGGCTGCCGAACTCTTGAAGGTGACCGCCTTTACCGATCTCACCCGCTTCGCTGAAAAGTTCGGCAAGGACGCGTCCTTCGACGCCTTGCGCAAGGGCATCAGGGAAGCGATCGCGGCAAGCACCGCTTACCCCTGCGCCCGCCCTACCCTTTCTTCGCGATAAGCCGCCGCCCGTTCGCGGCACCAACACAGCAATCCTTCGTCTAAACATTTTTGCCTGCGCGCTGCGCAGGCAAAATTCCTTTCGTCACTACCAGTTGAGTTTCCGTGCATCAGGACGCAAGGCCTCCCGCCCGGGATTTTGCAGCTCGCGTTTCCTGCCTCGACGGCGGCGGGGAATGCGGGCGGCTGCTCCGTGCTCTCGACTGGGAGGCCCACCCGCTTGGTCCACCCTCTGGCTGGCCGGCAAGCCTGCAGGCGCTCGTGCGTGCGGCCCTCCATTCGCGCTTCCCCATGGCAGTGCACTGGGCTGCGGATCTCTTCTCGATCTACAACGATGCCTTCATTCCCATCTACCGGGCGAAGCATCCCGCAAGCCTTGGCAAGCCGGTGCGCGAATGCTGGCATGAAATCTGGGACGAGCTCGGCCCGGTTTTCGAGCAGGCGCTGAAAGGCAAGACGACCTTTGACGAAGACATCCGCTACCGGCTGGACCGTGGCGTGCTCCCGGACGAAGCCTGTATCACCCACAGCCTCAGTCCGGCATGGGGCGACAACGGCGGGATCGAGGGCGTAATCGTCGTCGCATTCGAAACCACCGGCGCCGTGCGCGGGCGAGCCATTCTGCAGGCCACCAGCGAACGCCACACGGCCCTGGTCAATATGATCCGCCTGCTGCGTGACCTGAAGGACCCGGACGAAATCATGCATGCCGCGGCGGAAACCGTAGGCCGTCATCTCGGCGTGAACCGGGCGGGTTTTGCGGAAATATCCGGAGACGGCCTGCTGCGCCATACCATCACCTGGAACGACGGCACGCTCGCCCCCATCGATCTCGCGCTGCCGGAAGGTGCGCTGGGCACGGGGCTGACGGAGGCGGCAAATGCCGGACGAACGGTCGCGATCAGCAACGTGGAGAACGATCCGCTGACCGCCGATTCCGCTTTCCCTTCACTCGGCGTACGCGCCTGCGTCGGCGTCCCCATCATGCGGCACGGGCGCTGGCAGGGCGGCTTCTACGCCCACAGCAGGGAGCACCGGGGCTGGACCCAGGACGAGATCGCCTGCATGGAAGAAGTCGCCGCAGTGACCTGGGACGCGGTCGAACGCGCAAGGGCGCAGGCCCGCATTCGCGAAAGCGGGGCGCGCTTCCGCACCGCCCTCGAGATCGCCAAGCTCGGCACTTTCGACTGGGACCTGCGCACCGATGAAGTCATTTTCTCGGAGCGCACCCGCGAAATCTTCGGACTGGGCGCCACCGAAGGCCACCGCGGCGCCGACTACATCGCGCGCCTGCTTCCCGAGGACAGGGAGCACCTCGAACAGGTCCTGGCCAGGATGGACGAGCAGAACCCGCGCATGCAGGTCGACTACACGATCCGGCTTCCCGACGGCAGCCTGCGTTATATCTCCTGCATCGGCGAAGGCTTCTGCAGTCCCGAACGCGGATGCGTCCGCATTATTGGCGTGGTCAACGACACCAGCGAGCGCCGGCTCGCGGAGCAAGCCTTGCGTGAAAATGCGGAAGTGTTCAACGCCACGTTCGAGCAGGCCGGCATCGGCATCACCCATATCGGCCCGGATGGCCGCTACCGCCTGGTCAACCGGAAGTTCTGCGAGATGGTCGGCTTCACGCGCGAAGAGCTGTACGACAAGAAGTTCGTCGACCTGTCCCACCCGGACGACAGGGAGGTCGGCATGGAGGCGTTCAGGCAGTCGATGGCCCGGAAGATTCCGAGCCTCACCGTCGAGAAACGCTACCTGCGCAAGGATGGCAGCGTGATGTGGGCCAGGATCAATGCCACGTCCATCCTGGATGCCGCTGGGCGCGAGGTGAAGTACAACGTGGCCGTCATCGAGGACATTACGGAGCGCCGGCAAAACGACGAGCGGCAGATGTTCATGCTCAAGCTGGAAGCCTGCCTGCGCGACATCGGCGATCCGGCGGAGATCCCGCGGACCGTGTGCCGGCTGCTCGGAGAACGGCTCGATGCCGATCACGTTTACTTCGCGGAACTCGAGGACGACGAAATCCACCTCATCATTCGCGCCGACTACCATGCCTCGGCGCGCAAGCTGGCCGGCTACTGGCGGCTGCAGGACTTCGGCGCGCCGACGGCGCGGGCGCTGCGCAACGGCACTACCGTCGTGATCAACGACATCGCCAGCGACAGCCAGACCTCCGGTGTGCCCGCATCGCTGTTCGAGAAAATCGACGCCCGCGCGGGCGTAGCCGTTCCGCTGCTGCGGCATGGCCGCCTGCGCAGCCTGTTCGCGGTCCTGTGCAAGGAGCCGCATTCCTGGCCGCCCGCCGCGATCCACCTGATCGAGGAAACCGCGGCACGCACGCGCGAAGCCGTTGAACGCGGCCGCGCCGAGCAGGAACTGCGGGTGACCAACGAGCGCCTCAGCCTGGCGGTCGCCGGCACGGGCGACGGCGTCTGGGACTGGTATGTGAAGGACGGCCGGATCGAAGTGTCGGCGCAGATGAGCGAGATCATCGGCTACACCGCCGACGAGATGCCGCTCAACACCGACGTCTGGATGAAACTGGTCCATCCCGACGACGTGGAGCGGCTTGAAGAGGCAGCAAAGGAATGCCTGCGGGATACCGGCGAACGCACCTTTTCCTGCGAATACCGGATGCGCTGCCGCGACGGCAGCTACAAATGGCTGCTCTCGCGCGGCATCGTGGTGGCGCGCGACGCCCATGCGCAGCCGGTGCGAATGACCGGCATGATCACCGACATTTCCGAACGCAAGGAAGCCGACGAGCGCATCTGGCAGCATGCCAATTTCGATGCGCTGACCGGCCTGCCCAACCGCCGCCTGTTCCGCGACCGCCTCAACCGCGAGGTGGTCAACGCGCAGCGCAACGGGACCAAGATCGCGCTGATGTTCATCGACCTCGACCGCTTCAAGCAGGTCAACGACCTCCTCGGCCACGACGCAGGCGATGTCTTGCTGAAGGAAGCGGCACAGCGCATCGCCGAATGCGTGCGTGCCTCCGATACGGTGGCGCGGCTGGGCGGCGACGAATTCACCGTCATCCTCACCACGCTCGGACAGCTGGACCACGTGGAGCACCTCGCCCAGAAACTGCTCGATGCGCTGAACCGCCCGTTCCGGCTCAACAAGGAGTCGGCCTACGTTTCGGGCAGCATCGGCGTAGCGCTCTTCCCGGACGACGGCGCGAGCTCCGAGGAGCTGATCCGCAAGGCGGACCAGGCCATGTACGCCGCCAAGCACGCCGGCAAGAACCAGTTCAGCTACTTCACCCGCTCCATGGACGAATCGGCGCACCTGCGCCTGCGGCTGGCCCACGAACTGCGCGGGGCGCTGTCCTCCAACCAGCTGGAAGTGCATTACCAGCCGGTCATCGATTTCAGGAGCGGCCATATCGCCAAGGCCGAAGCCTTGTTGCGCTGGCAGCACCCGAGCATGGGCGCCATCGAACCGTCGCGCTTCATTCCTCTGGCCGAAGAATCGGGGATGATCACCGACATCGGCAACTGGGTGTTCAGGGAAGCGGCGCGCTGTTCGCGGCGCTGGAGCGTGCGCCTGGACGCACCGTTCCAGATCGCGGTGAACAAATCGCCCTTGCAGTTCCTCTCGGACTCGGGCAAGAGCTGGCTGGATTACCTGGAACGCCTGAAGCTGCCCGGCACGGCGATCTCCGTCGAGATCACCGAGGGATTGCTGCTGCACGCGGCGGACAATGTCGCCGATACCTTGCTGCGCTACCGCGACGCCGGCATCCAGGTCGCCATCGATGACTTCGGCACCGGGTATTCATCGATGAGTTACCTGAAGAAATTCGACATCGACTACCTGAAGATCGACCAGTCCTTCGTCCGCGACATCACCACCGATGCGACCAACCAGACGATCGCCGAATCGATCATCGTCATGGCCCACAAGCTGGGGCTGAAGGTCATTGCCGAAGGGATCGAAACGCCGGAGCAGCGCGACCTGCTGGCGGCGGCCGGATGCGACTACGGCCAGGGCTACCTGTTCTCGCGAGCGGTGCCGGCCGACGAATTTGAAGCCATGCTGCACCGCGCCCGCCCCCTGTCGCCGGCACTGGCGCAAACGCGGATGCGGCACCACTGATGTTGCAGCTCGCCAAGCCCCGATAGAGCGCCGGCTGGTGTCGCATGGCAACCCCGGCTTCCAGCGCTGAAAAACTGCGAACCTGTCAACAATTTCAAGTCTAAATCCTTACCTTCCAAGGTCTTTCGTATCCAACCAATCAAGGAGCGAGCATGAAGAAATTACCTATTGCCATCTTTCTGTCGTTGATCGGGACCGCGACGATGACGTATGGACAATCGACAACGACAACGACAACGACCGACCCCTCGAAATCAAGTTCTGCTTCGGGCGCAAGTCCGTCTTCCGGTAGCGTGACGACCACGACGACGGTCGAGCCGTCAAGCAGCAGCGGTTCGGCATCTTCCGGCAGTTCCGGCAGCTCGTCCGGTTCGTCCGGATCGGGCAGCGGCATGTCCGGCACCAGCAGCAGCACGTCGCCCTCGAGCGGGACAAGCGGTACCTCAAGTGGCACTTCAGGCGGAACGTCCTCTTCCGACACCAGTTCCAGCGGCACCCTGAGCACCCCGCCGTCGACCACCTCCGGCAGCACCTCCGGTTCGACCAGCACGGACACGTCTTCCTCGGGATCGGGTTCCTCGGGTATGTCGGGAACGTCGGGAACGTCTGGAACCTCTGGCAGCTCCGGCACGTCGGGTACTTCGGGCACCGGTAGCTCGACCACCGGTACTGGAACGGACACCACTACCCCGAGCACGTCGGGTAGCGGCACTTCCGGCATGGGCACCTCCGGCACCGGCACGTCCGGCAGCAGCACCTCCGGCAGCGATACCTCCGGCTCCAGCACTTCCGGTACTTCCGGCAGCGGCACTTCTGGCATGGGCACCTCCGGTTCCAGCACGTCCGGCAGCGGTACCTCCGGCATGGGCACCTCGGGCTCGACGGGCACAGGCTCGACCAGCGGATCGTCCGACACCAGCGGCACATCGGGCACCGGCACGTCCGGCAGCAGCGGCAGCTCGTCCGGCGGCACAAGCGGCACAAGCGGCACAAGTGGCACAAGCGGCACCGGGTCGACAATGCCCTCGCCATCGGGCTCGACCACGCGCTGACCCCATCCACTGCCTCGTTATCGCGGCCGCCGCCACGGCGGCCGCAGCCGCCCCACGTCCCGCCAGCAGCGGGGACTCCATCTTGTTCGCCCTTACCCGCCGGCATTCCTCCTTGGCGGTTTTGTCCCTGTCAGGGAACCATCGGCAACCCGCACGTATCTATATTGCCAAAATGCCTATTGCAGGGATGGCACGCGACACGGCTGCCTGCTCTGCCACCAAGGAGATCCATGCACGATGGACGATAGACAGCAGCCGGTGACCAAAGCGCAGGAACTGCGCGCCTTTCTCTTCCTGACGATCGTTACCGCGCCTGTCCTCGCGGTCGCCGTCGTCGGCGGATACGGATTCTTCATCTGGATGTACCAGCTCGTCACCGGCTCCCTTCCGACCGGCTAGGCCGCACGCATCCTCCCCACGCATCCTCCCCAAACACACAGCCCATGAGCCAGGAACTCCATATCGCCGGCATCGTCGTCTTCGCCGATCCCCAACAGCTTGAGACCATCACCGCCTGCATCCGTACGGTACCGTCAGCGACAATCCACGCCGCTTCGCCGGACGGAAAACTCGTCGTGACGCTGGAAACCGACAGCACCAGGCGCACGCTCGACTACATGGATGCCATACGCGCGCTGCCGGGGGTGGCCGATGTCGCCCTCGTCTACCAGCACGCCGAGCCGCTCGACGCTCTCGAACAGGAGATAGAAACATGAAACTCACGCGACGCACCTTCATCAAGCAGACGGCGGCCATGACCGCCGCGAC
>Ga0196970_1002195_pt1 | contig 10727 bp, 9 predicted proteins | sample S1v_513CmetaG_FD_148672 | JGI IMG/M metagenome (GOLD analysis project Ga0196970, IMG submission 148672) | Soil microbial communities from Anza Borrego desert, Southern California, United States - S1+v_5-13C | ecosystem: Environmental > Terrestrial > Soil > Desert | place: USA: California... | reverse complement strand
ACGGACCGGACGGCAGGCTCCGGGCCGAATACGCCAAGGTTCACCTCGTGCCCATGATGGAAGAGCCCCTCCACCTGACCGCAGGCGACCGCCTCGCCATGGCCCACATCGAAGGCGTCCGCTGCGGGCTGGCCGTCTGCTACGACCTACGCTTCACCGAAATGTTCCGCACGCTGGCGCTGGCCGGCGCCGAAGTGATGATCATCCCCGCCGAGTGGCCAGCCGTGCGGCTGCACCACTGGCGGACTCTGCTGCAGGCCCGGGCGATTGAAAACCAGTGCTTCGTCCTGGGCTGCAACCGCGTCGGCAGCGATGCCAACAACGACTTCCCCGGCCATTCCATGGTCGTCGACCCCTGGGGCAACGTCCTCGCCGAAGGCGGCGAAGATGAGTGCATCGTCTACGCCACCATGGACCTGGCACAGGTGGCCGAGGTCCGCACCCGGGTGCCCGTCTTCAAGGACCGCCGTCCAGACCTGTATCGCCTCGGCGAGTAAAGAGCTACAGACGCCCTGCGGGCCAACCGCAGGGCGTTTCAGCGTGCATGTTCGACAGGCCGCATACACAATATCTAGATAGAAGCCACAAGGAGGACACCGCATGACCGCGGCCACCACTCCCCAGCCCGGTGAGATCGACCACCCACTTGACGATCTGCTTGCTGAGCAGCAGGCATACTTCGATTCCGGCATCACCCGCACATACGAATTCCGTGTGCAGCAGTTGCGCGCACTCAAAGCTGCGGTCAAGGAGAACGAGGAGCGCATCCTCAAGGCCCTTCACGTCGATCTACGCAAGCCGGCCTACGAAGCGTTCATCACCGAAGTGGGCTTCCTGTACGCCGAAATCAACCACGTCCTGAAGCACCTGGCGGGGTGGATGAAGCCACGGCGCGTAGGCACGCCGCTCCAGATGCTCCCGGGCCGCAGCGCCATCCACAGCGAGCCCCGGGGCAGGGTGCTGATCATCGGCGCCTGGAACTACCCGTTTCAGCTGATTCTGGCGCCGCTGGTGGGTGCCATCGCCGCCGGGAACGTGGCGGTCCTGAAGCCCTCCGAACTGGCGCCCGCCACGGTCGCAGTGCTGAGCGACCTGATCAGCAAGACATTCCCTCATAAGTACGTTGCAGTGGTGGAGGGGGGCGTGCAGACCTCCCAGGCGCTGCTGGCCCGGCGCTGGGACTACATCTTCTTCACCGGGGGCGCCAACGTGGGCCGGGTCGTGGCCCGGGCGGCGGCCGAATGCCTGACCCCAATCACCTTGGAACTGGGCGGCAAGAGCCCGTGCATCATTGCCGCCGACGCCGATCTGGACCTGGCAGCCCGGCGCATCGTCTGGGGGAAGTTTCTTAACGCCGGCCAGACCTGCGTGGCGCCGGACTATCTGCTGGTCCATCACTCGGTGCGCGACCGGCTGCTGACCCGTATGGTGGACCAGATTCGTGCCGCCTACGGCGATGACCCGGCGCAAAGCCCGGACTACACCCGCATCATCAACGAGCGTCATTTCGATCGGCTGGTGGCCCTGCTGCCCGGTGCCAACATCGTCACGGGCGGCCGATTTGACCGTGGCACCCGCTACATCGAGCCGTCCATCATTGAAGGGATCAGCCTTGACCATCCCGCCATGGCGGATGAGATTTTCGGGCCGATTCTGCCCGTGCTCACTTTCCACGCCTTCGAAGAGGCGATGGAGATGATTCGGGAGCGGCCTAACCCGCTGGCGCTCTATCTCTTCACCCGCAGCCGGGAGACCGAAGCGCAGGTGATTCGGGAGGTGCCCTTCGGCGGCGGATGCATCAACGACACCCTCATGCACCTCTCCAACCCAGACCTGCCCTTTGGCGGCGTGGGCGGCAGCGGCATGGGCGCGTACCACGGGCGATACAGCTTCGATACCTTCTCGCACCAAAAGAGCGTCGTCCGCTCATCCGGCTGGTTCGATCCCAAGTTGCGGTACCAGCCCTACGCTGGCAAACTGGACCTGATCAGACGCTTCTTCAAATAACGAAACGACCGCCGGGCTGCTGCGCCGGCGGTCGTTTCGTTAGCTCCCTGCGGGGTATCTGGTATGGATGAAACCGTTGTCGTCCACCCCGTGCTGGCGGATTAGCGGGTCGAGGAGGAGGAACTGATAGCCCTGTTTCTTCAAGGTCTGAATGACGACCGGCAGCGCCTGGTCGGTCTGCTTGCACGAGTCGCTGGCGTGCATCAGCATGATGGCGCCGGGGTGGATCAGTTTCGTAGACCGCTTGATGATCGTATCGACGCCGGGGTTCTTCCAGTCCAAGGAGTCGACCGACCAGATGACCGTGGCGTAGCCCAGGTCTTTGGCGCCCTGCACCGAGTTCTTGTCAAACGCACCGTTCGGCGGGCGGATGTAGGTGGGCGCCTTGCCTGTCAACTCCTCGAGAATCGCATGGGCCTTGCCGATGTTCTTGGCCGTGCCTTCCCGGCCCAGCTTGTTCAGGTCCACATGCTCCTGCCCGTGGCTTTCGATCTGGTGACCGTCATCCTTGATGCGTTGGACCAGCGCCTCGTGGTTCTTGGCCCACGGACCAGAGAGGAAGAAGGTGGCCTTGACGTTCTCCTGTTTGAGCACGTCCAGAACCTTGGGGGCCATTGCCTGTCCCCACGAAATGTCGAAGGTCAGGGCGGTCACCTTCTGGTCCGTCTTGGCTGAATAGATGGGGCGCAAGGTGGGCTGCAGGTCGGCATGGACGGGCGCCGTGTCGTTGTGCTCCGTAACCGGCGCCAGCGTGGGCGTGGCGCAGCCGGATAATACCAGTGCGGCCGCCAGAACGGCAGCGCTGCCTCGCAGCCAGTGCTGCGTCGATGTCATGGTCAGGACCCCCTTTGCCGGTAAGGTATTCTTTCGCCTTAGCGTGCCTTTGGATGGCTGGGGGCATGCATCTTTTGGCGCTTGCGCAGGGCCGTTCAGCTATGATATAGTCAACCCTGTCCCGAGTAAACCGCATATGGGAGTAGATCTGGTCCTGGTGGCCGGCACGGTCTTCAAAACCGATGTATCGCAGTGATCCTGCGATGGCTGGGTTCGATTCCCAGATACTCCCGCCACTACAGACAAAAACGGCTACAGGGTGTAACACCCTATGGCCGTTTTTTCTTTTATTTTCGATGAACCTCCGCCCATGACGGTGACTCATACGAATGAGAAGCTTCTCTAAATGGAAAGGAGTGGGGTGGTTGAGCGACTTCGACGCTGTGCTGAAGCTGAAGGCAGGCGACCGTTCAGCTTTAAGCGACCTATTCGCCATCTACGCTACCCCTGCCGTTCGAATTGCCTACTCCTTTACCGGAAGCGTGACGGTTGCTGAGGATGCCGTACAGGAGGCCTTCATCCAGGTTCTTCGAAACATCTCCTCATTACGTGATCCTACTGCGTTTCGCCCCTGGTTCTACCGCATCGTTGTCAATGCTGCCAGGCGGCTCTCGCGCAATACACATCGCTGCTTACCCCTGAACCTTGATGAACACGATAAGGCCGATCCCTCTGCCGTTACGCCTGACGAGGCAGTGCTGGAAGCTGAAGAGGTCAGGCAGCTGTGGCAAGCCATTGCCCTACTGGATGAGGGTCACCGGGTTCCGATCGTCCTCCGATACTTCATCAAGCTGTCAGAACGGGAGATCGCCGAGATCCTGGGGATACCACCCGGAACTGTGAAGTCTCGCCTGCACACGGCTCGAAGGATGCTTCACCAACGTATCGCTGGCACCACGAAAATGGGGTGATGAACCGGTGATTGAAGAATCCAAGGTCGAAAAGGCCCTTGAAGCCGGTTTGGGGAAGATCCAATCTTCACCCGATCTTCTGGACAGAATCAATCGGGAAGCAGACAACCTAGCTCTACGGGGTAGTCACCGTCGCCCCGGCATCTGGTCCAGGCTTCGGCTGGGGCCCAAGCTGGAAGTCGTGGCGGCCTGCATCCTGTTGGTCGGGTTGGTGGGAATCGCTGCATACCGAAACCTCCACGCCACGCAGGCTCCGGCAGGCGGGGACCAGGGAGGCGGAACCCAGAGGACAACTTCCGGGACGCCTACCCGTCGAGTGTACAGCGGCGAGGCCAATGATGGGATCATGCGAGTCCGTGTAGTCCTCGAGCAGCAGGCAGGTGGCGACTGGAACGTTGTCTCCACCATCCAGAACCTATCGAGCAGCGCTCAACTCGAGCTGAACTATGAGTGTGACAATCTCATGCGGCTGAACGCGTCGTTGATCAAGCGAGACTGCGATCCGCGGCCCAGCATCATCCTCGGGCCGGGTGAGACGAAGAACGAAGAACTAACTCTTCCCGGAGAGCATCAGGGAACGCCTTCCAGTGGCTGGTTGGCCTACCTGATTAGGTCTGAGGGGAAAGAAGATCCCCTGCGGACGTTACGGGTATCCATCCGGGAAGGGCTCAGGGAATGCTGTGCGGAGCCGCAGTGGACTGCCACGGATGTAGCGGCCAAGTTGAAGGGAGCGGGTATAGACGCCAAGCTGACCGGTGAGTCGTCAGTGAAACTGTTCGGGGCCAAACGGGTAGAGACCATGGTTGCCGAAGGCGAGAACGTTGTCGTCTACGAGTTTGATAACGCGCCTGATGCCCAGGCCGCCCTCAAGATCATGCAGGACCCACTGTCTCACACAGTGAGTTGGGTGGGTACACCCCAGTTCTTCCAGATGGGCAACCTGGTCATCCAGATCGGTTTCAGCAACGAACCGGTGGCAGAGAAGCTCAAGGTGGCGTTGCTCAGCAGGTTGGACCTGCAGCGGCAAGGGCCGGGGCCCGACGTGGGTACAGGGGAGATCACGCAGCGGCCGAGCGTCGCAGACGTGACCTCAGCGTACATCCCCGGTCAGCCCAAGATGCCGAACTGGCGTCTGACAGAAGAAGGGCTCAAGAAAGTGATCGCTGCGGTCCAGGCCGCCCAGTGGGTGGCTGGCGATGAGTCTGTTACTTCACCACCATCCAATGGACCTGCGCAGCCGCTGACCCTCGTTCTTGAACTGACGAACGGTCACAGCATGTCGATTCGGCTTGCCGGCGACTGTCAGTCCACAGCAAGGGCGGACGGAAGCCAGGTCACGACGTGCAGTACATCCGAAAGCGAATTGCTCGTCGCCTACCAGGGCCGTATGGAACGCTGGCTCGCACCTGGTCTGGCCCAATGGCTCACGGAAGGATGGCAGGCGGATGTACAGAGATGAGGCGAACTGTGGTGCCGGCGGGTGCAAGCTCCCTAGTCCCAGCCGCGAAAGTCCGCGGTTTGAACGGCCGGTGTCTCGCCTGTGATGACACCCGCCAGCGCGGGGTTCGATATTCCCTCGTAGGCACGATAGCCGATGAGGAGCACCACTGCGAGCACGAAACCTGCGAAGAGCGCCCGTCCCATGAGAATCATTCCTCCTTGTTCAGCCACTCCAGCCATTTGCCGTGGGCCTGATACCGGGCCAATACCCTCTGCGACATCTGCCGGCCGGCCTGGTACAGGGACAGGGTCAGGTACGGATGCGCCTCTCCCCGCACCGATTCGGCGGAAAGGTGAAAGAGCTCCCGCACGGTAGACTCGGCGGCCAGCAGGTCATGGAAGCGCTGCAGCGCCTTCTCGGGGAACTGGTTCAGCGTGTGGCAGTGGAAGACCACCGGCACCGCATCAGGCGGCAGGCTGGCAAGCGCACCGCCCAGTGTGGACAGGGCGTCCCCGGCGATCAAGGTTGGCCTGGCCCCGGCTGCCACGGTGATCGCTGCCCGGAGCCGCTCCAGCCGCTCAGGCTGGTCGGGCCAGACCAGGGCCTGGAGCCACAGCGCCTCGTCCGGGTCGCTCAGGTCCACGGGGTGCAGGTCGAGCCCGACCCGGGCTGCGACAGCCGGCAGATGCGCCGGAAGCGGCGGCAGGCTCTCACCCCGCAGGGTACACGCCAGGGAGACCTGACTCGCTGGGGTAGCCCCGCAACGGTGCCCGTTGCTGTATGTATAGGAATATCGGTCGAAGTGAAGGAGCAGCCCGGCGCTCGTGCCAACCTCCACCAGCCCCAGGGGGCGCCCCGCCCGGGCCGCCGCAACCTGAGCGAACGCTGGCAGCAGAATCGCACAGCGGGCCACTTCGTTGGTCTGCACACGGCGGGTCTCCAGCAGACGGCGTATGGCTGACCCATGGGCCAAACAGAAAGCCCGGAAGGCCGGGTACGGGTCGCCGGACGGCACCGGGCGCCCCGAGACCGACGGATACCAATCGGCCAACTCACCGCCCAGCCCCTTGAGCAACAGGTAATGTACCGCCGCCAGCAGCATGTTGGGCTTCGGCCCGGCCTCCCCCGGCTGGGCGAGGCGGAGGATCGCCTCGTCGGCAGCGACCCCGGCGGTCAGCCGCCGGTAGAGGGGTGAAAGCTCACATTGGTGTTCGCTGAACAACTGGAAGCTGCGGGCCAGCGTCAAACCAATCACCTTCCTATCTCCAGCGATTCTCGGTTCGCAGACAATTCCCTCCCCAAATTGACAGAATGAAAAGCACCGATGCCTGTGGGGGAACACAGGTCATCGGTGCTTTTGTTATGCCGTTTACGCCACGGGCAGTCCGTGCGCATGGAGCTGCGCGGCTACCCGCTCCATTAGCTCAGGTGAGGGCGGCTCCACATCATCCAGTTGATACCGGATGCCCAGCGCTTCCCACTTGTGCTTCCCGAGCAGATGATAGGGCAGCAGATCCACCCGTTCCACGCCTGGAAGCTGCGCCACGAAGCTGCCCAGGGCGTCCACGTCTGCCGGGTCATCGGTGACGCCAGGCACGACCACATGCCGGACCCAGATCGGTATCTTCCGATCGGTCACCAGCCGGACGAACTCGAGGATACGCTCCAGCTCCCGCCCGGTCAGCTCCTTGTGCTTGGACGGGTTCATCAGCTTCAGGTCAAGCAGTACCAGATCCGTATGATCCAGCACAGCTCCCACCGCCTCCAGCGACGGCACGTAGCCGCTCGTGTCCAGCGCCGTATGCACGCCCATGCGCTGGCACTCCGCCATGAGCGCCGCCACAAACGGCGCCTGCAGCAGCGGTTCGCCGCCGCTAATGGTGACACCACCCTTGGAGGCCTTCATGAAGGGCAGGTAGTGGCGGATCTCATCGGCCAGGCGGCCGACGGACTGCTCCGTGCCGCCGTTTAGCTTCCAGGTGTCCGGGTTGTGGCAGTAGCGGCAGCGCATCTGGCAGCCCTGCAAAAAGACCACAAACCGAATGCCCGGCCCGTCCACGGCGCCCATCGACTCTACAGAGTGGATCCGGCCCACCCGCTGCCGCAGCGGTACAGCTTTTTGGACTTCCAACAGCTCTGCCATGTGCGTCACCACCTCTTAGGGTTACTGCGAGTGCTACAGGGAAGCGTGGAAGGTCCGGTTGATCACATCGAGCTGCTGCTCACGGGTCAGCTTGACGAAGTTGACGGCGTAACCCGACACACGGATCGTCAGCTGCGGATATTGCTCGGGATGCTCCATGGCATCCATCAGCGTCTCCCGGTTCAGGGCGTTCACGTTGATGTGATGGCCGCCCTGAGCGGCGTAGCCGTCCAGCAGGCCGACCAGGTTGGTCAGCTGATCTTCCCGGGTCCGGCCCAGGGCGCCGGGCACGATGGAGAAGGTGTAGGAGATGCCGTCCTGCGCACTGGCGTAGGGAAGCTTGGAGACCGAGCAGCAGGCGGCCAGGGCGCCGCGGGTGTCGCGGCCGTGCATCGGGTTGGCGCCCGGGGCGAAAGGCTCGCCGGCACGGCGGCCGTCGGGCGTGTTGCCCGTCTTCTTGCCATAGACGACGTTGGACGTGATCGTCAGGACCGAAAGGGTGATCTCGCCGTTCCGGTAGGCCTTGTGCTTCTTGAGCCGGCTCATGAACTCTTCGACGATCTCACGGGCGATGGCGTCGACCTGCTCATCGTTGTTCCCGAAGGTCGGATACTCGCCTTCGACTTCGTAGTCGACCACAATGCCCTTCTCGTTGCGGATAGGCCGCACCTTGGCGTACTTGATGGCGGAGAGCGAGTCGGCCACGACGGAGAGGCCGGCGATGCCCGTCGCCATCGTCCGGAGGATGTCCCGGTCATGCAGCGCAAACTCGATCCGCTCGTAGAAGTACTTGTCGTGCATGTAGTGGATGATGTTGAGCGTGTTGATGTAGAGGCGTGCCAGCCAATCCATCATCAGCGAGAAACGCTCCCGGACTTCCTGGTACTCGAGCACGTCGCCGGCGTAAACGCCGAGCTTGGGGCCGACCTGCACGCCCATCTTCTCATCGATGCCGCCGTTGATGGCGTACAGCATGCACTTGGCCAGGTTGGCGCGGGCGCCGAAGAACTGCATCTGCTTGCCGATGCGCATGGCGCTGACGCAGCAGGCGATGCCGTAGTCATCACCCCAGTAGGGGCGCATCACATCGTCGTTCTCGTACTGGATCGAGCTGGTGTCGATGGAGACCTTGGCGCAGAACCGCTTGAACCCCTCGGGCAGCTTCTCCGACCAGAGGACGGTCAGGTTGGGTTCCGGCGCCGGGCCGAGGTTGTAGAGGGAGTGGAGGAAGCGGAAGGAGTTCTTGCTCACCAGGGGCCGTCCGTCGAGGCCGATACCGCCGATGGACTCGGTGACCCAGGTGGGGTCGCCGCTGAAGAGTTCGTTGTAATCCGGCGTCCGCAGGAAGGCGACCTGCCGCAGCTTCATGATCAGCTGATCGACCAGCTCCTGCGCCTCTTCTTCGGTGATCAGGCCATTCAGCAGATCCCGCTCGACGTAGACGTCCAGGAAGGTGGAGATGCGGCCGATGGACATGGCGGCGCCGTTCTGTTCCTTGATCGCCGCCAGGTAGCCCATGTAGAGCCACTGGAACGCTTCCCGGGCATTAGCGGCGGGGCGGCCAAGCTCCAGGCCGTACCGGGCGCCCATCTCCTTCAGCTCGCCCAGGGCACGGATCTGCTCGGCCAGCTCTTCCCGCTGGCGGATGGTCGCCTCATCCATGACGTCGGGCTCGGTCCAGCCCATCTCCTGCTGCTTGGACGCGATCAGGCGGTCGACGCCGTAGAGCGCCACCCGCCGGTAGTCGCCAATGATCCGGCCGCGGCCGTAGGCGTCGGGCAGGCCGGTGATGATGCCGGTCTTGCGGGCAAGCTTCATCTCAGGGGTGTAAGCGTCAAAGACGCCCTGGTTATGGGTCTTGCGGTGGACGGTGAAGATCTCTTCCAGCTCGGGCGAAGGCTCGTAGCCGTAGGCCTTGAAGGAGTCGACAACCATCTTCCAGCCACCGTAGGGGTAGAAGGAGCGCTTGCCCGGCTCGTCGGTCTGAAGGCCGGTGATCAGCTCCAGGTCCTTGTCCACGTAACCGGGGCCGTAGGCCAGAATCGAGGAGGCGTTCTTGGTGTCAACCTTCAGCGGGGCACCTTTGGCCTGCTCTTCCTTGAAGATGGCAAAGACCTTCTCCCAGAGCGCACGGGTCCGTTCGGTCGGCCCGACCAGGAATGAGTCATCGCCCTCATAGGCGGTGTAGTTCTTCTGAATGAAGTCGCGCGTGTCGATCTGCCGCTGCCAGGGGCCTGCGACGAAGCCTTCCCAAGCCTGCATGTGAACGCCTCCTGCTCAGTCTTCGTGTACGTTGCCTTACGTTAACTAGGATACCCTGAGCGGGCGTTCACAACCATTCTCCGTTCGGTTGGAGTTATGACCACCGGTTCTGATGGGGATATCGGGTGCGGACACCAGTTAGCGCCTCGTTCGCAGGGAGGAGGCGGCGGTTACTGCCCAAACTGCCAGAGCACGTAGCTCAGGTTGCCGAACTCGTATTGGCGGTGCAACTCCTTCACCGAAGGCGTTTCGTGGGCTGCTCCCATGGTGTAGAAGAGGGGGACGAAGTGCTCACTGCCATTGGGTGGCACCGCCTTTCGGGCGTGGGGCGCCTGTGTTTCGTAGGCGAAGAGCGCCGGTGTATCCCAGTGGGTCAGTCTGTCGAGTACCCAGTCGTCGAACTCCTTGGCCCATGCGTCGGGCACGCCGGCGGGCGCGTTCCAGTTGATCGTGCCGAAGTTGTGGACCGTCACACCGCTGCCGATGACCATGACGTCACGGGCTCGGAGCTGCGCCAGCGCCTGCCCGATGCGGTACTGCTCCGCCGGGGCAAGATTTGCGTTGACCGACATGGCGACCACCGGCACATCGGCCTCGGGGTAGATGTGGCGCAGCAGGGTCCAGGCGCCGTGGTCGAGGCCGCGGCTCTGGTCGACGCGGTACGCCACGCCTGCCTCGGTAAAGAGGGTACTGATCTCCTCGACCAGTTTGGCGTCACTGTGGGCAGGGTAGGTCACCCGGTAGAGCGCCTCAGGAAACCCACCGAAGTCGTAGATCGTCCGGTACGTTTCTGCGCCGCCGACAGCCTGAACGTTGCTCTCCCAATGGGCGGAGAAGAGGATGATGGCGCGGGGTCGGTACTTGCTGCCTACTTCGCGCAGCTTCCTGGTGTACGGGGTATCCTCCAGCGCAATCATGGGCGAACCATGCGCGAGAAAGAAGGCTGGCATCATGATGACCATCCCTTTCGATACATACTACTTACTTTATGTAACTTAGTGTACGATGATTAGCAGGTTGGGTCAAGTGATCGTGCAAGAGCGGTCCATCCACGTCCAGGCACGGCCCGGTCACGTCCAGGCACGCCCCCACCACATCCGGACACGGCCCGGCCACATCCAGGCATGGC
>Ga0196970_1002194_pt1 | contig 10728 bp, 5 predicted proteins | sample S1v_513CmetaG_FD_148672 | JGI IMG/M metagenome (GOLD analysis project Ga0196970, IMG submission 148672) | Soil microbial communities from Anza Borrego desert, Southern California, United States - S1+v_5-13C | ecosystem: Environmental > Terrestrial > Soil > Desert | place: USA: California... | reverse complement strand
ACTCCGAACCTGCTTTACGGAGAGCATCGCCGGTTTCATCTTCCAACTCAGTGGGGAATGGACCGCCGCCTACCCTGGTGCAATAAGCCTTTGTGATGCCGTAGACATCCCTGATCTTGGAAGGGGCGACGCCGAGACCGTTGCACACACCGGCAGCGATTGTGTTGCTGGAAGTGACATAAGGGTAAGTGCCGAAGTCGATATCGAGCATGCTGCCCTGAGCGCCTTCAGCAAGAACTTTCTTACCACTCTTTATCTGATCGTCCAGCCAATACTCGGCATTAATGATCTGGAGCGCACGGAGCTTTTCGACTGCATCGAAAAAAGGCGCTTCGAAATCTTCCCACTGAACGGGGGATTCGAAATGCTTCAACAGCTCGAGGTGCTTGTTCTTAAGGAGGTTGTATTTCTCTTCGAAGTTCTTGCTGAGGATGTCACCTACGCGGAGGCCGTTGCGGCCGGTCTTGTCCATGTAAGCGGGACCTATACCCTTTAAGGTGGAGCCTATTTTACCCTTACCCTTAGCTGCCTCGGAGGCTGCATCTAAAGCACGATGGGTGGGGATGATAAGGTGTGCGCGGTGAGAGACAAATAAACGACTGAGAACATCCTTTTGCAAGGGAAGGATAGCTTCTATCTCGCGATGTAGAGTGACAGGGTCGATGACGACGCCATTACCGATAAGGTTGAGGCAGTGCTGGTGGAAGACACCAGAAGGAATAGTGTGCAGGACAATCTTATTACCGTTGACGTAAAGGGTGTGGCCGGCGTTAGGACCTCCCTGAAAACGGGCAATCACATCGTAGCTGGCAGCAAGGTAGTCTACTATCTTTCCCTTTCCTTCATCGCCCCACTGCAAGCCGAGCAAAACATCTATCATTGGATTTCTTTAAAGGCGCGTAAAATTATAAAGCTATTTGGTATTTCGGTCGGCCATTTTGAACCGCGGGGCAAATTAAAGGAATAATAGACGCAATGCACAAAATAAGGCACGAAGACTGAGACGAGGCAGGACGCGATATGGTAGCGATAGTATAGCAGACCCATGGCATCTCCATAGCAACTCCATTGCAATTCCAATGCAACTCCATAGATATCCCAGGTACTTGGGTGTTTTTTATCATGTGATGTCCATAGGAGTAATTATATAGACCAGGGGACGATACGTAACGATGTTTAGTGTAAGATGCAGGTGAAGCCCGGAAGCCACTACCGGGGCCGATGGAATGGTTTTAGTAGTGTGCTGATGATTACGAATGTGAGTCTTTGAAATATTTTTTCGTTATAAACTGTCTGCCGACTGAACACCATAGGGAACACGGGTGAGGGATAGGATGAATGGGCGCTGTTGGCGGATCAATATTCTGGAAAAGTTGTAAAAACAAGAAAGAAGCCTGAATTTTGATATGAATCGATATCAATAAGAGGGCTATGTCAACAAAGTGGACGTTAAATATTGCTGCTATGCAAGAAGAATTTTTCTCTGACACAGCTCTTATTGGTATTGTGAGCGCGCTGCCGGCATATAGATTTTGCTGGATGCTGAACCAGAAGTTTGACATGGACTTTGTGCGAGATGCAGAGTCGGATATATGCCTTCAGAACAACTCGGAAGAGAAGGCGCACTACTTTCCGCTATATAAGTACAGCACGCCGCTGAACGGCAACAAGTACCTGATATACAAGCTGAAGAGCGATAAGGAATCACTGCTGCCGGAGGCGAAACAGCTAGACTACCTGTGGATGATACAGAGTAACACCCCTGAAAGTGACGCATCACAAATAACGGAATACCTGAGGGATATACCTGACGTGCAACTGGCTCAGGTGCTGATGCCGGATAAGCTGAAGAACCTGGGGCATTTGATTGTTTAGTAGCGAGTAGTAAGTAGTAAGTAGCAAGTAGCAAGTAGCAAGTAATTAGTCGCGGTCGATGTCATTGCCGTTTAGGTGCCAGACATTTCCATTGAATAAGGCTATAACTTTCAATGATTTCTCTTTAATATTTGTTAAATACGACCCCGGCATTGGCGCATAGCCGTATTTTTCTATTTTTGTTGCCGTCTTAAAGACTGAGCGTAAATTGTTGATGCTTGCATGACGCAAGCATTCATATTTAAATTCGTAAGTCTTTTAAAACCACTGCCAAAACTTCACAAATGAATTATCGGAAAGTCAACAACCTTGTCGGGTTGCTTACGGGTGCCATTGCAACATTCGTGTACCTGAAGACTAGGGAGCCGACATCGAGCTTCTGGGATTGCGGAGAATTTATTGCCTGCGGCTACAAGCTAGAAGTGGGCCACTCGCCAGGAGCACCCTTCTTTATGCTTATCCAAAGAATGTTTGGTATGCTGGCAGGGGGAGATGTGATGAATGTGGCGATGATGATCAATTCATGGTCGGCGATTGCGAGCGGACTTACAATTTTATTCCTATTCTGGACGATCACCCACTTTGCCAAGCGCCTTTTAGCACCGGGAGTGGACGAACCAGACACAAAGCAGATAACCCTGATAATGGGTGCTGGGCTTGTAGGCGGACTTGCCTATACGTTTTCTGACACCTTCTGGTTTTCGGCGGTGGAGGCTGAGGTATATGCGACATCATCAGTATTTACGGCTATCGTGTTCTGGGCTATACTGAAGTGGGAGCACGTTGCAGACCAGAAATATGCGGATAGGTGGCTGGTGCTGATCGCTTATCTAATAGGCCTTTCGATAGCCACCCACTTACTGAACCTCCTAACCATACCAGCAATAGCATTGCTGTATTACTACCGCAGATATGAAACGACTAACATGGGTGCCGTAGTGGCATTTGTGATAGGATGCGTGATTCTGGGCGGTATACAATTCGGACTGATACAGGGACTACCCTACCTCGCCTTTAAATTTGACTACCTGTTTGTAAACAGCTTTGGGTTGCCATTTGATACTGGAGCATTATTCTTCCTGGTGCTATTTGTAGGCCTGATGATCTGGTTGCTGATATACGCCCGGAAGAAGAACAAGTACCTGCTGCATACCAGTATGCTGTGCCTGATATTCATAGTAATAGGTTACTCCAGCTACATAGTACCCATCCTGAGGTCGAGGGCGGATGTACCTATTGACATGACCAATCCTGACAATGCAAACCGCTTCCTTTCTTACGTGAACCGTGAGCAATTCGGATCGCAGCCGTTGTTGTTTGGCCCTGACTATGACAGTCCTGTAGAGAGCGTAGAGACAAAAGGATACTTCTACGACAAATCGACCAAAGACGGAAAAGACTACTATGAGACAGTAGGAAAGAAACTGGAGTACGTGTATGGCAAACAGCGCTTCTTCCCCCGGATATGGGAAGGCAACGAAGCATCGCACCGTAACTTTTACCAAAGCTACCTGGGGCTGGGGCCAAACGAGTCGCCAACCTCCGCAGATAACCTGAGCTACTTTTTCCGTTACCAGATCAACTGGATGTGGTGGAGGTACTTTATGTGGAACTACGCCGGAAGGCAGAACGACTTTGAAGGACAGGGAGAGGTGAAAAACGGAAACTGGATATCAGGCATCGACTTTTACGACAAGATGCGAGTAGGAGACATGGACCTGATGGCAGATGGCTACAGAGACAACAAAGCCAGGAACGAGCTGTACATGCTGCCATTTGCACTCGGCATACTGGGATTGGTTTACCAGTTTAACCGACACAAAAAAGACGGTATTATCACCTTTATGCTGTTCTTCTTTACAGGGATAGCGATAGCCATTTACCTGAACATGTATCCGCTGCAACCACGTGAACGAGACTACGCCTTTGCTGGAAGCACCTATGCATTTGCAATATGGATAGGTCTGGGTGTGCTGATGGTGAATGATCTGTTGCAGAAAGCGGTGAAAGGAACTGCAGGGATCTATGCATCAATCGCACTTTGCCTGCTGGCGGTGCCGACACTGATGGCGAAGGAGAACTGGGATGACCACGACAGATCGAAAAAGACGATAGCCAGAGCAACAGCCTACAACACGCTGATGTCCTGCGCCCCAAATGCGATCCTATTTACCTTCGGAGATAACGACACTTATCCTCTTTGGTATATACAGGAAGTGGAAGGCGTGAGGAAAGACGTAAGGATAGTGAATACGAGCCTGCTAGGAATAGACTGGTACATAGACCAGCTGAACTACAAGATAAACGATGCCGCTGCTGTGCCGATGATCTGGAAGAAGCAGCACTACGTGGGAGACCGCAGAAACTACATGAGGTATTTCGACAATCCACAGATACCAAAGGATCGCTACTTTAACCTGATGGAGATATGCAACTTCATATTGAGTGAAGAACCTACCAACAGGCTGCGCACCATGGGCGGTGACATGGAGAACTACCTGCCAAGCAAGAACTTCTTCGTTCCGACCCCAGACAGAAGTGTACTGGTGCAAAATGGGCTGCTGAGCGCCAACGACACCGGTGCAATAAACATGGAAATGAAGTTTACCTTCCCTAAAGATGTTGCCTACAAGGATGATATAGCTGTACTGAACATAGTGGCGGCTATAGCACAGGATGGTTGGAAAAGGCCCATATATTTTGGAGCCGGGATGGGCGATAACTACCAGGGCATGAACGACTACCTAAGATTGGAAGGATCGGTATACCGCCTGGTGCCTTTCAGGCCCCAAACAGGAAGACCATCGAACCCGAATGAGATGGGCTTTGTGGATGCAGAAAAAGGATATAACCTGTTTATGAATACCTATAGCTGGGGCGGAGCCGAAAGGAAGGATGTATACTTTGACGAGAAGAACAGGCAGATGCTGACCGCGTACAGAATTGACGCGGCGAGGATAGCAGACGAACTGACTGCGCAGGGCAAGCAAGCCCAGGCTATACAGGTGCTGGATAAAGTGGTGGCTGGCATAACGAGAGAAGCATATGCATATGACATGCCGATGTACTTTGTAGCGATGAGTTACTACCGTGCGGGCGAGCTAAAGAAAGGCAGAGCCCTGGCCATGGAGATCAGCAAGAACATGGAAGATGACATCAAGTACATTCTCAGCTTCAGTGATGAAGACAAAAGGCAGAGTAATGCGAGTGATGTGCAGCGTGACCTGACCATAATAAACATACTGCAAAGTGTGGCTGACCAAGCCGGGGATAAAGCAACCGCGCAGGAACTGAGTGGTAAACTGCAGGCGCTGTTCCAGGTGGTACAGACGAAGATAAATATGCAGATGATGCAGTAAGGCATATTAACCTTTATGCAAAAAGCCCTGGAGTGATATAGCTTCAGGGCTTTTTTGTTGGCGACACCATTGATTCAAACCTTATATTAGAATCAATTCCTCCATTACCTACCAGCTCTACCTTCCCTTCTTTCGCCAACGTTAGACCAAGACCAAGGAAATCGTACGTTATACGCTGTTACACAGGGGATTGCAAACAAGAGAATTATCCCAATAGAGCTTTAGCAGAGCTAAGGGAACTCACCAAAATTCATCTCTTTTCAGAAAAGGTGGTTTCACCCTTTGTTTCCAAATCTTCAATAGCTATATTTATTATTCATAATGTTTGTTTAGTGCGTCTTTTGCGATGCAGTGGGCATTTTAATTTATCCACCCCAAAATTGATTCATGAGATATTTATTCTTGCTTTTTATTCTAGCTTCAACTGTCGAAGCGCAGGCTAGCCATGTTGCATCAGCAGAGATTCGATATGAATATACAGGGATTGGCAATAAATACCAGTTTTACCTAACTGTTATCAAATCCTGTGAACCTAATAATGCCCTGCTAGGAGTAACCGAACCCGTGACATTCAGAGGTGTAAACACAATGCTCACCAGAAATTTCTATCTGTGGCAGGGGCCGGACACCATAGCGAACTATTGCGCTGGCTTTTCGAGTTCCTGCTCGCAACCTGCATCAATATATCCTGGGTTTGAAAAGCGTATATATACAGATACGGTGACACTCAACCCAAACGTATGGACAATAATGTGGAAGCTCTGTTGTCGACCAGCGAGCGTTGTTAATCTGTCGATGCCTGATTCATACGAGAATTATGTGGAAGCGATTCTTGACAATTCCAATACTATTAATTCCAGCGCATGGCTTCCCAACCCAAACCCCCTTTGGTTAGTCCAAGGCACACCCGTAACCTTTTCATTGAATGCGATAGATCCGGAAAATGACAGTGTAGCGTATGAATGGTATCAGCCATTAACCTATGGGAATTTTACGACTCCGAGTGTGCCGATCCCATATGCCGCTGGCTATTCCTTGGGTTTACCATTTGGGGTGGGTGGGACACTTACAATCAACACAAATAATTCAGTGACGATCATGGTACCAGCAATCGGTAAATACGCTTTAGGGCTAAAGATGAAGGAATATAGAAATGGACAATTGGTAGGGGTGACTATGCGTGACTTTACTCTTGTATCGCTTGGTTCAGCCATCTCGTACACACCACCACTGGCTTCCACCTCGAATGTTTCAAATTACACTACCTGCCCGGGTGCAAGTAATAGTATAACTCTGAACTTTACTGATCCTGACCCTACAGATTCGGTATATCTTACAGTGACCACCCCCAACTTTCCTGCCTGGACCTTTAATACCACCGTTTCTCCGGGACTAGGTGCAGCTTCTGCTACCATTTCCTGGCAGACACCATTATTTATGAACCCTGCAACGTTGCCCGGATTCTATATCCATGTTCTTGCTAAGGATAATTCCTGTCCCGCCCAAGCGTACAGTTACTACTCTGTTGCAGTACAGACCGCCCAGTGCAACACCGACAGCGTATGGGCCGGTGATGCGAATGGTGATTATACAGTCAATATTTACGATCCACTTGCTGTAGCGGTAGCATATGGAAAAACCGGGGCCGCGCGATCAGGTGCGACAACAGTATGGCAGGCCCAACATTGCCCTATATGGAATGATTCCTTTATGAACGGAGTGAGCATGAAACATGCTGACTGCAATGGCGATGGTGTTGTGAATTCTGCAGACCTGCCTGCAATAAGCAGCAACTGGGCCCTTGTACATCAAAAAGGGGGGCCGAAAACCAAGACAGCAGGGGTTCCAGAGCTATATTTCGACATTGCAGGAATTAATTTCTATCCAGGAGCTACGGTTTCAGTGCCGGTAAAACTTGGTACATCAGCAAACGTGGCCAGCAATGTCTATGGAGTGGGTGCTGTCATTACAGTCAATGGCATAACTCTGGGAGCTCCGCCATCCATGAGTTATGCGACGAGCTGGCTTGGGTCGGCTAGCAATACACTAAACTTTATTAAAAACATCAACACCAGCAGTATTGGCTGGTCATACGCGAGGTCAGATCACCAGAACATAAGCGGCCAAGGTACGATTGGCTTTGTAAACTTCACAATACCTGCAACTGCTATGGTCGGTGAGACAATAAATTTCCGTTTTTCCGATGCTGCTGTAGTCGATAATAATATGGGCAGTGTTCAATTTACCGACATGGATACTATGGTACTAATAAAGCCCTTGGGTGTGGAAGACGTAGCTTCACATATCTTCAATGCATCCGTTGTGCCAAACCCCTCTGCAAATGGCGCAAGGCTGCAGTTTGCTCTACCTGAGCAGGAAACCCTATCCATTAGTGTAATCGATAATGTGGGTAGACTAGTTTATGAGCTAAAGATAGGGGGGCAGAAAGGCGATAACACCGTTAACCTACCTAACGAAGCCCTCGCGGCTGGTGTTTATGCTGTGGTACTGAAGACGAGCGGTTGTGACAGGGTAATCATCAAATGGATCAGGCATTAACAATGGTGGATTGCCATGTCCAAATGAAATTTGCCTTATACTTTTACGATGGTGAATTGCTTAGGGGTTCCTTTTACCGCAGCGAGTTTCGCAGTTTGGTGAGCGGCTTGATGTGGTGAGCGAAGGCGCGTTAAACAAAAAAGCCTTGCAAGCAGAAGCTATGCAAGGCTTAGTGTTTTGAGGGAGGTCGCGAGCAGATTCGAACTGCTGTACGAGCTTTTGCAGAGCTCTGCCTAACCGCTCGGCCACGCGACCATTGGGGATTGCAAATGTAGTGATAAAATGTTTCCGGACAAGAGCTTAGATTGAAATTATTTAGGTGGGCGGAGAGACCTTTTGTTTGGTGAAGATTAACTTTTTACGATTAACACCGAGGTATAAAACACATCAATAAATCGGCTTACTTTTAACGCCATTATGTATCCAGACTTCCATTACCTTATTGAAGGAATATTTGGCATTGACGCGCCGGAATGGCTAAGCATTTTTAAAACTTTCGGTCTATTCGTTGCATTGGGTTTCCTGGCAGGGGCGTATGTGCTGGTGAAGGACCTGAAACGAAAAGAACAGCAGGGACTGCTGCAGCCAGAGTACGTTACAGTGGAGGTGGGCAAGCCGGCATCAGCGAATGAACTGCTTTTTGCATCGCTTATTGGTTTTTTTCTAGGCTATAAAATAGGAGGGTTTGCAGGTAGCTGGCAGGAGGTATCTATTAATCCGATGGGGTATATCTTGTCTTTGCAGGGAAGCGTTATGATTGGCGTAGTGGGTGCGATAATCATGGGGTACCTAAAATATGCGGAGAAGAAAAAGGAACAACTGCCAGAACCACAGCAGAAGAAGATAGCTATATACCCACACCAACGGATAACAGAGTTTGTGGTGGCAGCAATGATTGCCGGGATACTTGGCGCGAAGATCTTCAATGCCTTTGAGACGTGGGATGAGTTTATAAAAAACCCGGTTGAGAATCTGCTTTCCTCGTCAGGGCTGACGTTCTACGGCGGATTAATATCGGCAGCAATAGTTATCTACTTCTATGCTAAGAAACATAATATTGCTCCGCAACACCTGGCTGACTCCTTTGCGCCTGCGCTGATGCTATCTTATGGAATAGGGAGGCTGGGATGTCACTTTGCCGGAGACGGAGACTGGGGGATTTTCAACAGTGCGTATATCACCCAACTGGACACTACACTAAGAGATGCAGCACCAGGGGAATTCATAAAAGCAATACACGCTGACCTGAACTATATGGGGCAGATGGTAAGGGAGTTTGGCAGTATGGATAAGATACCCCATGCATACCAGCCAGCACCATCATGGCTGCCTGACTGGATTTTTGCCATGAACTATCCATACAACGTGAACAATGAAGGAATGCCGATAATGGGCTGTGTGGGCCAATACTGCTCTGTGCTGCCAGTGGGCGTTTTCCCTACTGCGTTGTACGAAGCGTTTACCTGTACGATCCTCTTTTTTGTGCTATGGAAGCTTAGACACAAAATGAAACATGCCCTTCACCTTTCCGGTGTGTACCTGATAATGAACGGGCTGGAAAGATTTTTTATAGAAAAGATCAGGGTGAACTCGACTTACGACTGGGGATTTATACATCCGACGCAGGCGGAGATCATATCTGCACTGCTCGTATTATTGGGCATAGCACTATTGGTATTTTACAGGGATAAGAAAAAGGCTGCGGTTTAAGCAGCCTTTTACGTTATCTCATACCGACATTCATGAGATCCTGCCGTTCTTTTTCCCGATCGTCCTTGCCACCCCTAAGTCTGAGGCGAAGACCGACTGTGACGGGGATGCTGATAATACCGTATTTGAGTTTTTCCTGACCTCCTGAACCATTTGGCTGCAGCGCATCATACTTGAAGTTGTAGTATCTGAAAGCTGCCTGTGCAATGAAGCCAAGCCGTGTGGTTAACCCCATAACATAGCCTGCCTGCAGGCCGAGAACAACACCATTGCCACCATTTGGTGCGCGGTAAGACTCATTGTCAGAAAGATCCTTAGAATCGTGACGGGCGGCGGCATATCCCAGAGCCAATCCACCGAAAGCGTACCCATTCATGGTGGGTAGCTTTGCATTGAAAACGGCGGCCAGGGAACCGGCGTTCTTAGCATAGATAAAACGCTTATTGTCGTTGCCTATCGGGACTCCGTTCCAGTATGTATATGCTTTGTCGGATTTCATGGAAAGTTGAGTACTCTGTATCTCTACCCCTGCCTGCCACATGTCGCTGAGATTGTACACCACATCGACGGCAGCAGCATAGTTTATTGTCATTTTGTCGCCCTTAAAGACCATGTTGTCAGACGGTTTAGTATTGGTGCTGATACCGGCACGTAATCCTAGTTCGAAATTCTGGGCCCCGGCAGCAAAGGGCAATAGTAAAAGACTTAATAGTACCTTCCTCATGCTTGCTAATAGATTTTTTGCGAAGATAAGAGGAGAAGTGGAGAAGTGGAGGAGTTGGGAAGTGGTGGAGTTGAGGCTCAGGGCACAAGCAACAATATACTTCCGAAGATAAGTGGAGAAGTGGAGAAGTGGAGGAGTTGGGAAGTGGAGGAGTTGAGGCTTAGGGCACAAGCAACAAGATACTTCCAGACAACAGCGAAGACTTCGACGAACCGTGCATATAATAATAAAAATACGATCAGCGTTGCTGTGATTCCGGATAGACTGGAATACCGCGTTGTTCCTTTGCATTGTTACGTGAAGCGGGACTTCGCTTAACTGTGTGTCTTTGGTGTAGTGTGGGGGACATGGCCAGGTAGTACACTACACTACGAGACTTGCAGGCAGCTCTTTGACATATTGGGAATAAAATGAAATACAGGTTGATCTGTACTGGAAACGATCGGGGGGATACTGAGATAGTCGACGGTTGGCCTTAGGCGACTTCTAATTGAAGACTGG
>Ga0196970_1002193_pt1 | contig 10732 bp, 6 predicted proteins | sample S1v_513CmetaG_FD_148672 | JGI IMG/M metagenome (GOLD analysis project Ga0196970, IMG submission 148672) | Soil microbial communities from Anza Borrego desert, Southern California, United States - S1+v_5-13C | ecosystem: Environmental > Terrestrial > Soil > Desert | place: USA: California... | reverse complement strand
CAAGCGCCTCATCGACTGGGGCAGGCAATAGCCGGCATACAGAGAGGCCCGGGCGGTTCGGTGAACTGCCCGGGCCCCGCTTTATGTGTCTGTCTTACGCCGCCTTCTTGCCCCGCTGGCTCAGGTCGGTCCGGGCCCGGCCCAGCACCAGCCCCGCCAGCAGCAACAGCGCAACCGGTGCGCCGGCCGCGACCACCGTGACCGCACCGCCCTGCCCGCCCTGGGCAAAGCCCGGCATCAGCAGCTGTCCGCCGCCGCCCAGCGACAGGAAGAGGCAGAGCGCCCAGCCGACCACCGAGGCGAGCAGCATGATCCAGGCGCCCAGGCCGCCGGTCTTGCCGGCGCCGATATCCGCAGGGTCGAGAATGTCGCTCCAGAGCAGACCCCACCGCTTGACCCGCGGGTAGAGCAGCGCCATCAGCACCGGGCCCAGCACGGCGGGCAGCAGCACGTTGTTAATCGCAATGATCGAGCCCAGCACCGTGAAGGGGAAGAGCCCCAGCACCTCCAGGCCCCAGGCGACCATGAAAGCGCAGGCGAGGCCGCTGGCCACGGTGACGATCAGGAACTCAGCCACCTGCTTGGACCCCCGCATGGTCGGCTCCTGGTTGCTGGAGAGCGGCCCGAGGCGGCCCCAGAGCATGTACGGAATGGCGCCCAGCAGGAAGTTGCCCACGAAGCCAAAGAGGGAGCCGAGGCCAAAGGTAGAACCCATGATGTCGCCCAGCAGGTTGCCCATGGCGACACCCCAGGCCGCCGCAGGGCCGAAGAGCAGCGATGCCGCGGGCGGAATCACCTGCGCAACACGGATCTCGGTGAAGCCGGGAACCAGGGGAATCGCCTTGAACGGAATGAGGACGGCCGCGTACACAGCAGCAATCAGGGCGGTCAGCACAATCATCCGGGTGTTCTTCCACATCGTCAGCAGTTCGCGCACGTTCGTAGCACCTCTCGCTTCAGAATGGTAGGACCCAACTTTCCGGCCCGCTTACGTGAGCAGGCCGGAAATCTTGCCATAACCCGAAAAGCGGAGCAGGAACGAGGCTGCGATCAAGAGGAGGCCGGTGCAGACCATCATCCAGTCGGCGGCGCCGAGGTGGAGTTGCAGGTAGAACGTGCGCTGACGGCGGGCGCCGAACCCTTTCGATTCCAGCGCCATGGAGAGGTGGTTGGTGGAGCGGATGGCGCTGGCGAAGATGGGCACGATCAGCGGCAGGTACTTTTTCATGCGCTGGATGATGTTGCCCGACTCGACGTCCAGCCCACGGGAGCGCTGGGCCTGGACGATGGTCGCACCGGCGCCCACAAAGGTAGGCACCAGGCGGAGCGCCGTGGAGAAAGCAAAGGCGGCGTTGTAGGGGAGGCCCAGCCGGATCAGCCCGGTGGCGATCGCCTCGTTGCGGGTGGTGGCCAGGAAGACGAAGCTGCCGGCGACCGTGGTGGCCAGCTTTAGGGCCGTGCCGACCCCGTAGAGGAGCGATTCGAGGCTGACCGGCCCCAGCAGGCGGGTCGGGCCATCGGCGAAGAGCGACCAGGCGACCAGGGAGAAGAGGCTCAGGACGATCAGCAGCGTCCGGACCCGCTTCAGGGCCCGCCAGGCGCCTGCCGCCTGGGCCGCAGCCAGCACCAGCGCAAACATGACGGCCGGCACCAGCGGGTGGTCGGAGGATACCGCAAAGAGGAGGATGCCAAGCAGCATGAGCAGTTTGGCGCGGGGGTCGAGGCGGTGGATCGGCGACGGGCGGTCGATATAGAGGTAAAGATCCATCGGCTAGACCCTCCTCAGCGCATGGAGGCATTCGCCCAGCGTCAGCAGCGTGCCGCCCAGGCGGTTCGAAATTCGGACCAACTGCGGCGGCTTGAGGCTGGCCTGGGTCAGCTCCGCTTCCCGGACCATGACCGCCCGGGTCGGGCCGTCCATCCAGATGCGGCCATCCTTGACGACAATGGTCCGGCAGGCGTACTCGGCCACGACCCACATGGTGTGCGTCACGCAGATGATCGTGTGACCGGCCTCATTGAGGCGCCGGACCAGGTCCATCATCTGCCGTTGTTCCCGGTAGTCGAGGCCGGTGGTGGGCTCGTCCAGCACGATTACCTGGGGACGCGTCGCTAAAATGGAGGCGACCGCAACCCGCTGCCGCTCGCCCTTGGTCAGGGTGAAGGGGTCGTCGGCTTCCCGCCCGGTCAGGCCGACGGCCGCCAGCGCTTCGGCGACCCGTTCCTGCACCTCGTCCGGGGCTACGCCGTGGTTGCGGGGGCCGAAGGCGACTTCATCGGCCACCGTTTCGGCGAAGATTTGATGGTCCGGGTTCTGGAAGACGTAGCCCACGGTGCGGCCCAGTTCCAGCACGGTCTGGCCGGCGGTTGGCCGGCCTGCCACCCGGACCTCGCCGGCGGTCGGCATGAGCAGACCGTTGAAATGTTTGACCAGCGTGGTCTTGCCGGAGCCGTTCTGGCCGACGACGGCCACAAACTCGCCCTGGCGGATGGTCAGGTCGGCGCCCTGCAGGGCGGTCAGGCCGTTGGGGTAACGGTGTTCCAGCCCGACCACTTCCACGATGGCGGGGGCATTGGGCTCAGGGGCCGGCGTGGGCAGGGCGGTCAGGTCGACCCGGTAGCCTGCCGCCGCCAGTTGCTCAGCGGCATCTGCCACGGTGAGGGCAGGGGGGAGGCCGAGGCGGGCGGTTAGCTGGGCGGCGCCCAGGGGCTGGACGCCCAGCGCTTCGAGCCAGTCGGCCCGGGTCAGCACATCGGCCGGGGTGCCTTCGGCCAGCACCCGCCCTTGGTGGAGCACGACCACACGGTCGGCCACGGCGGCCTCCTCCGTCTCGTGCTCGGCAATGACCATGGTCAGGCCCTGGTCCCGCAGGCGGCGGGAGACCTGGAAGACCCCTTCCTTGCCCAGCGGGTCCAGGTCGGTGGTCGGCTCGTCCATGACGATCATACGTGGCTGCAGGCTGAGCACCGAGGCGATGGCCAGCCGCTGCTTCTGCCCGCCCGAGAGGGTGGCCGGCTCCCGGCGTTCCAGCCCGGTCAGGCCCACGGTGGCGAGGCACTCGGCAACCCGCCGGCCGATTTCGGCCCGGTCCACGCCGAAGTTCTCCGGCGCAAAGGCGACCTCCAGCTCGACGTTGGTGGAGAAGAGCTGGCTCTCGAAGTCCTGGAAGACAAGGCCCACCCGTTCGGCCAGCGTTGAGACCCGCTCACCGGCAGTGGGCGAGCCGAAGATGGTCACCTGGCCTTCCAGATTACCGCGCATGAACTTGGGCACCAGGCCGTTGAGCGTATAGCAGAGGGTCGATTTGCCGGCGCCGCTGGGCCCCAGAATCACCACGAACTCGGCGGGGCTGACCGCCAGGTCAATGCCGGCCAGGGCCGGGGTTTCACCGTTGCGGTATGTAAAGTGGACGTTGGTAAGTTGAACGGCTTCTGACACGCTGGCCATGCGCCTCCTGTTTTGGGTATTTATCACGATAGTTCTTCTTGTATTTGAAGTTTTCCTGTTCGGAATGTGTTGTCTAGTTGGTGATAAAGAAGACCCAGAATCTGGTGGGTAAACGGTGCGCAGACCGAAGGAGCCTGGCCGGCTTAACCCGAAGCTTCTCCTCACCCCTTGCGAAAGGAAGGAGAAGCCGAATGATAAATAGGACCACACTGGTGCTGCTGCTGGTCCTGCTCATCGCCCCCTTGTCAGGACCCCGCAGCGCTCGCGCCGAGTACTTCCATCAGTTCGGCTACCTGAGCGTGACCGACGGCGGCAACCACGGTGGCGAAGTGGGCTTCGTTGACACCATCGACCGGTACGCGTCCGAGTTCCTGTTCGCCTTCTATGACAGGCTTGACCCGGCCACCATCGCACCGTCCGTCACGGTGACCGGCCCCGATGGCACCCCCCAGACCTGGGCGCTGGACGCACCTCCCGGTGCAAGCTGGTTTTTCCTCCGCCCGCCCGGGGTCCTTGAGCCCGAAGCGACCTACACCCTGGAAGTAAAGGGCGGGCCCGATGGCCTGCTCAACGGCGACGGCGCCCCCATGGCCTCGGACCTGCGCTTCGAGCTGACGACCGAAGCGGACACGCCCTTCCGCCTGGAGACCGTCTCGCAGAACAGCCCGGACGGGCCGCCCATTCTGAACGAAGGCAGTGTCCTGCCCCGGAACGCCACGCACATCCAGTTGCGCTTCAGCCACCCTGTCAACCCGGAGTCGGCCCGGGCCTTGATCCGGGCCCTGGGCGACGACGGTCAGGACGCAGGCTGGCAGATGAATATCGAGGCTCGCTCGATCTATCTGACCTGGCCCGAGCGCTTGCCCCGGGGGGAGCTGGACTACTTCATCAGCGTGCCGCAGGCGGTGCAGGATGTGGCCGGCCAGCCGCTCGCCGAGGCGCCCCTGACGCTGGGCATCCGCACGTTGGACCGGGCCTACCGCTTCGATTACCAGTGGCAGACCACGTGGGATCGGCATCAGGTCCTGCAAAATGAGAGCTGGCGCTTCTACGCGGCCCCGGGCGAACTGCGCCTCTTTCTCTTCTGGGACTTCGCCCCGGCCGTGGTGCGCATGGTCGTCATCGAGGAAGCGACCGACCAGCCTGTGTGGGGCCGGTATCTCCTGGTCCGTGGCGAGAGCCGGCCGATCATCAACCTGCCGCGGGCTGGTGTCTACCGGCTGGAGATATCGCCCAACCGCCTGGGCCGCATCAGCGCTTCCGGGATGGATTTGGACCTGGAACCGGTGTTGCCTGCCCTGGCCTGGCCGAATCTGGCGCCCTTTGCGGTGGTGAATGAGCCGTTCACCTTCGAGCCGGTGGTGCAGAACCCTGAAGTGGCGGCGGGTGTTGGCATCTATCAGAACGATGTGCCCCTCTTTGAAGGCAGCACGGCGGCGGACGGCACCATCGGTCCCGTCACCGTCGCTACGGATGAGATGCCGGACGGGCTCTTCTACCTGACCACCATCGGCGTCGCCCCGGAGACCGGCAGTTATGCGCTTCGGTCTGTACCGCTGCTGGTCGACCGGAACGCATCGTTTCCAGATGTACCGGTCTGGCACTGGGCGAGGCCCTATATCGAAGCGCTTCATGATGATGGCATCGTGGGCGGGCGCCCCGGCGGCGACTATGCCCCCGCCGACCCGGTGACCCGGGCGGAGTTTGCCAAGATGCTCTCCTTGACCCTGGGGCTGGAGCCCGACCCGGCAACTACCAACCCCTTCGCCGACGTACCCCCGGGCCACTGGGCAGAGCGCTACATTCTGGCCCTGTGGGAGTACGGGCTGATTGCGGGCGAGGTGGTGGAGGGTCAGCGCTACTTCCATCCGAACCGGACGATCAGCCGGGCGGAGGCGGCCACCATCCTGGGCCGGACCCTGGGCCTGAGCCTGGTCCCGCCGGAAGGGCGCCCCTTCACCGACTGGGACGAGGTGCCGGACTGGGCACGGGGCTCGGTGATCGCCCTGTCGACCATGGGCTGGGTGGGCGGCATGCCGGACGGCACCTTCCGGCCGAACGGGCAGCTGCAGCGTGACCAGACGGCGAAGCTGCTGGCGCAGTTCTACTTGCCGTAGCGGACGTGAAAGGGACCGGGGCATGTGCCCCGGTCCCATCTCGCATCAGCGAGCGGAAGTCTTGTGGGTTAGGAATAGGGACGGGATACCGTTTTACCGCAGATTACGCAGATTATGGGATTACGCAGATGAAACACTTGAGTCGGTGCCGCCCGCATTCGAACATTGGAAATCCCCATTTTCTATAAGACCGATCAGGTTGGTACCCATCGTTTGGACCTGATTGTCGCAAAGAACGTGGTTGTGACGGGTCACGCTCAAACAATCGCCTAGGTCATCTGCGTAATCCCATAATCCGCGTAATCTGCGGTAAAGAAAATGTTCCATAACTCCGTGTGTCAGACCGTTTACCCGCCATACATCGGGCCGAAGGGACCGGGGCATGTGCCCCGGTCCCTTTCGCTATGGCTGGAGCAGCCAGGCATCCCCGGCCAGCTTGAACCCGGCGTCCATCAGGCGGCGGGCCTCCACATACAGGTCGCCCCGGACGTTGGCTCCCAGGACCACCACCAGCAACTCCACGCCGTCCCGGTAGGCCGAAGCGACCAGCGTGTGCCCGGCGATCTCCGTCCAGCCGTTCTTGACGCCCGTGGCGCCCGTATAGGTGCCCACGAAATCGTTCTTGTTCTGCAGCACCCAGGGCCCCCGGGGCCCGTTAAAGCGATACTCTTCCCGGCTGGCCACGGCCCGGAACTCCGGGTTCTTCATGGCCTCCCGGGCGATGAGCGCCATGTCCCGGGCGCTGCTGTAGGGCCGCACCCAATCATCAAGGCCGGAGGCGTTGTAGAAGAGCGTGTTGACGGCGCCCAGCTCGGCGGCCCGCCGGGTCATTTGGGCGGCAAAGGCCGGCTCGCTGCCCGACAGATGCTCACCGATGGCCGTGGCCGCATCGTTGCCCGACGGCAGCATCAGGCCGTAGATCATGTCGCCCAGCCGAATCTGGTCGCCGGCCCGCAGGCCCATGCGGGTGCCAATCTGGCCGGCGGCGTTCCGGCTGGTGGTGATGATGCTGGCCGGGTTGCCCCGCTCCACCGCCAGCAGACCGGTCATGATTTTGGTGATGGAGGCCACGGGCCGGGCCGCATCGGCCCGCTGCTCGCTCAGTACCAGGCCGGACCGGCCATCCATGATCAAATACGCCACCGCCGCCGTCGATGATGGGTTGCAGGCGACGGTGCCGCCGGACCCACCGAGAACCGCCGTGCGGCGCGGATCGTCCCAGGAGAGGGAGAGGCCCAGGCCCTGGGCGAGGGAGCGGACGGGCAGGAACGCCTCGCTGCCGATGGTGACCAACTGCTCCTGCGGCACTTGCCAGGTCTTGGACCCGAGGCGCACTGTGCCTTCGGCTACTGTGCCGCCCAGGGCGGTAACCGCAGGCTCCAACGGAGCGTGCAGGCTGTTGCTCAGGATTGGCGCGGCGCCCAGGCACTTGGACTGTACCTGCAGATACCCGGTGGGCCCCGTGAGCATATCGGCAAACAGGTCGATGGGCGGGCGCTCGGGCAGACGCTCCGTATAGCGGGAGGCGACCCAGCCGGTCTGGCCCCGGGGCAGCATCACCTGCGTCCACTGAATGTCCGAGGAGAGGACGCTGAACCGGGTGCCAACCGGCACCGTCATCAGCACGGGCGCCGACATGTACGCGGCGGAGCGTACATTCAGGGGGCCGTCAAAGACCACCCGTGAGCCGATGGGCGCCGTGATGCGGACGGCGCCGTCGAAGGCGACCTCGGCGCCCAGCGCTTCGCTGACGAAGCGGAGCGGCACGTAGGTGGTGCTGTTGATCAACTGGGCCGGCACGTCCATGGAGACAGTCGTTGTGCCAACCCGTGCTTGCGTATCGCCGATGCGCAGGGTGACGGTCCGGTCTTCCCATTGAATCGTGACGGTGTCGGGCGGCTGCCAGAGTACCTTGGCGCCCAGGGCTTCCATGAAGCTGCGGACGGGGACCAGGGTCCGGTCCTGCACCAGGACCGCGGGCGCCGTCAGGCTCAGTGGGCGGCCATTCAGGTAGATGGCCGGGCCGTCGGCGCCAAAGGCCGCGGGGGCGGCCAGGGCCGTTGTAAGGGCGGCGAGAAGGAAGGAGGCCAGGGCTTTGCGGAGCCGCAATGGGAATCCCCCCCGGGATGAGATCAGATCGAGCGTTAACTAATAGGACGAACGATATCGACCTGATGTTTCATCCAGGTGAGCATTGCCTGGATCACGCAGATTTCTGAGTAGGCACGCAGGGTGCATCTATGGTGAACCAGGCGCGAACATAACATTTTGTTACCGACAGGGGGTGAACAGTGAAACGACAGGTAAGGGACAGGGCAGGGACAGCAAAACTGTATGGAATGTGTATGGCATGTGTATGGCATGTGTCACCAAACAATCTGTAAGGGATCAGGTATGGATCGCCGACCGACATGGGACGTACAGGAGATTGAAAGCCCAGGTGCGTGGCAGCCAGCAGAATGGCACAAAAGGGCCACCGTCGACATCATTGACAACTTTCATGTATGGGGGTATTCTCTGGGAAGTGAATGCTGTTGCTGAAGGAGGGGATTGTCATGACGATCAAGATCATTCGTCATGCGCATACCCCCAATCAGGAGCAGCCGCGCTGATCTCTCGCCACGAGCGTAAGCAAGCAGGCCGCAGCCCTGGATGGGCTGCGGCCTTTTTCTGCTCTCTGCACAGGAGTGAACCCGACATGCGCACACAATCTGATCTGCTCCTCCGCTACCTGCGCCCCCGCTGGGCCGCCCTGCTTCTGCTGCTCGGCGCCCTGGCCGGCTCCACCGTGCTTCAGCTTCTCACGCCCCGTGTCCTGGGCCGCTTCATTGACAACGCCCTGGGCGGCGCCGGCGCAGCCTTCCTCATCACCCTGGCCCTGACCTACATCGGCATGGCCACGGGCCTGCAGCTGCTCTCCCTGGCCAGCACCTACCTGGGCCAGAACCTGGCCTGGCAGGCGACCAACGACCTGCGGGGAGACCTGTTCGACCACGTGCTCCGCCTCGGCCTGCCGGTCCACCACCGACGGACGCCCGGCGAACTGATCCAGCGCATCGACGGCGATGTGGGGGCGCTTGCGGGCTTCCTCTCGCAGTTCAGTGTGCAGATCCTCGGCAACGCACTGCTCCTGGCGGGCGTGCTGGCCGTCCTGTTTGGGACTGACTGGCGCATCGGGCTCGTCTTCTTCCTGTTTACCCTGGTGACGCTCTGGGTCTTCCGGTCCTCCCGGACGATGGCCGTCCCGGCCCAGAAGCAGAACGCCGAAGCCAAGGCGCAGCTGATGGGCTTTATCGAGGAGCGCCTGGGCGGCCTGGAGGAGGTCCGCTCCAACGGGGCCGGCGAGCATGTGATGCAAGGGCTCTTCCGCCTCAGCCGGGTCAGGCTGCGGACCATCGTCAAGTCATATCTGATGTACGCCGTGCGCTGGTCGGTCACCCATACCACCTTCACGGTAGGGAACCTGCTCGCCCTGGGCCTCGGTACGCTGCTCTTCTTCCAGGGCAGGGTCTCGCTCGGCACCGTCTACCTGATTTACAGCTATACCGACCTGCTGCTGACGCCCCTGCAGGAGATCTCCAACCAGATGCAGGACCTGCAGAAGGCCACCGCCGGCACGGAGCGGGTGCTCGAGCTGTTCGCACTGATGCCGGAGCAGGGAGCGGAGACGCGCCCCGGTGGTGGTGCGGCGTGGCGGCCGGGCGGCGGTCTCCCTGCGCGGCCCTCCGCCGGCCCCGCACCCCTGCCCCCGGGCCCCCTCGGCCTGGAGCTGGCCAACCTGACCTTCCGCTACGACCAATCGACCCCGGCCCTGGACGGTATCAGCCTCCGGCTGGCGCCCGGGCGGATCCTGGGCGTCATCGGGCGGACGGGCAGCGGCAAATCGACGCTGGCCCGCCTGCTGCTCCGCTTCTACGACCCGTCTGGTGGCGAAATCCGGCTCGGCGGGCAGGAGATCCGGGCAATCAGCCCCCACGATCTGCGCACCCGGGTCGCCCTGGTGACCCAGGAGGTACAGCTGTTCCAGGGCACCGTCCGGGAGAACGTCACCATCTTCGACTCAGCCGTCCCCGACGAGGCCATCACCCACGCGCTCAACGAGGTCGGCCTGGGCGAATGGCTCGGCGCCCAGCCCGCCGGGCTGGAGACCCGCCTCGGCTCAGGGGGCGCCGGCCTCTCCGCCGGACAGGCGCAGCTGCTCGCCTTTGCCCGGGTGCTGCTGCGTGACCCGGGCCTGATCATCCTTGATGAAGCCTCCTCCCGCCTCGACCCCGCCACCGAGCGGCTCCTGGACCAGGCCATGGCCCGCCTGCTCCAGGGGCGGACGGCGATTTTGATCGCCCACCGGTTAGCCACGCTGGAGCGGGTCGATGAGATTCTGGTGCTGGAAGGTGGCACGGTGGCCGAACACGGCGCCCAGCGGCTGCTGGCCGACGACCCCGATTCGCACTACGCCCGGCTGCGCCGAGTGGGGCTGGGGGAGGTGCTCGCATGAGACAGACCGTCCGTCAGCTGTTTCGGGTGATCGCCTACCGGCCGGCGCTCTTCGGCTGGTCGCTGGTCACCTACCTCGCTTTTTTTGCCCTGCCCCTCGGCGTCGCCGTCCTGACCAGCCGCCTCTTCGACCTGCTCTCCGGCAAGGCAGCCGCCGGACTGAACGCCTGGACGCTGCTCGCCCTGATTGCTGCGACCGAAATCGGCCGGATGGCCGCCCAGGTGATCTCCCTGCCAATCTTCGCCCGGTTCATCGCCCACGGCGAGGCGCTGCTGCGGGCCAATATGCTGCGCAGCCGGCTCTTCGGGCGCCCCGCACCGCTGCCGCTCTCCCCGGGCGAAGCGGTCAGCCGGTTCGGGGCCGATGTGGAGATGGTGCTCCAGGAAGCGCTGGACGACTGGATTGACGCAGGCGGCACCATCATCTACCTGCTGCTTGGCTTTGGCCTCTTCTTTCTGACCGACTGGCGGATGGGCCTGGTGGTGGCCCTGCTGGGTGCGGCCATCGTCCTGATCATCCGCCTGATGTACAAACGCCTGGAAGAGACCTATGCCGCCGCCCGCCGGACCTCGGATGCGACCATCGGCTTTCTTGGCGAGGTGCTGGGCGGTGTGCAGGCGGTCAAGACCGCCGGGGCCGAGGACCGGGTCGGGGCGAGGTTCCGCGCCCTGG
>Ga0196970_1002192_pt1 | contig 10738 bp, 13 predicted proteins | sample S1v_513CmetaG_FD_148672 | JGI IMG/M metagenome (GOLD analysis project Ga0196970, IMG submission 148672) | Soil microbial communities from Anza Borrego desert, Southern California, United States - S1+v_5-13C | ecosystem: Environmental > Terrestrial > Soil > Desert | place: USA: California... | reverse complement strand
GCGACATCGGTCTCAACGATGGTCATCGAAACCCTTTCCGGGCAACTCGTCCGTCACCAACACCCACACTCCCGCCGAGAATCAGGATCGCTACCCTGTGGTGTTCGCCGGCGGAAGGCAAGACGCGTCGATGCCCGCGGCGCCGGAGAGGCAGGCGTCGACGAGATCGGCGACCTGGGTGCCGGTCACGGGCTTGTCCAGCATCAACACCGGCCCAGGCGCTTCCGCACGCAACGCCTCCAGCGCGATCCGCTCGGCGTGGCCGGTGACGATGACGACGGGCAGGTGCGGCCGGCGGGCGCGCATGGTCCGCATCATGTAGATGCCGCCCATCCGCGGCATGTCGATGTCGGTCACCACCAGATCGGCGACCTGCCAAACGGGATTGTTCAGGGCCTGGACCCCGTCGAAGGCCGCCGTGACGGAGCAGCCGCGTGCTTCCAGCGCGGTCACGATGACCTCCGCCGTGATGAAGTCGTCCTCGACGACCAGCACCCTCCTGGATGGTTTCGGCTCGCTCAGAACTTCGCCGGAAGCTGGAGAGGTGCTGTTGGGCAGGTCAAGAAAATCCCGTCCCGGAGCTTCTTCGTTCATAGAAGCCTCGCCGCACTTGGTACTGAAGCACGTCTCGATACAGGTCCACTGGCAGGCCCTTCACCATCCTAGTCAATCATTCTTGCAGCGCAACCAATAGGTTTCGGTTTGATTCCGATTCCCATTTTCGGTAACGTTAGCTAGCATTGCAAAGTGCAGCCAGCGCAACACAGCCTGTATCACGCGACTAGTATTCAGGTCTTTGGATTGGTCCCGCTGTATCACAGAGACTACGCTTTGGTTTGCTCTGATCTGTAAGATGAAGACAGGGTGTGTGCTACATGGGTGTTACACCGACGATGAGCTTGAGGGTCCCGGCCTGCCCCGAGACACGAAGAGCTCTGCGCGAAACCGCGCGCGCCCTTCGCGAGGGGCGGATCACAGCTGCGCATCTGCTCTCCTGGCTTGCCGGCGAGCAGGTGACGGCCAACGGCCTTGCCGACCGCGTAAGGGCCCTCGAGGATCGGGTCAACGCCCTGGAGACGGACCACAGGAACGTGTGAGCGAAGGCTTCCCGACCGGAAGGGGCTACGGCACCGGCGCGGCGGGTGCCGCCGCCATGCACGCACGGATGCGTTCCGCCGCCGCGATCGCGCCTTCGGCCTGGACGCGCGTGGCCAGCTCGAACGGGGCCACGCCCTCATAGCTGCATTGGCCGCTCAGCACGGCGAGCGCGGACATCAGGATGTGTCCGTCCTCCATCAGGTCGTCGGACACCGCCAATCCCGCCTCGTCCCGCACCCGGTCGAGCAGCAGAAGCAGGTTCTGCTGCCCCAGGACCCGGCCGTCGTGCGCCACCAGCACCGCCTTGATCGCCTTGCCGGCGGCCTCGCCCGCCGCCAGGCAGGCCCAGTCGTGGTGACCCGCGGCCAGCGCGGCGCGGGCGTGCTCCAGGTCGTGCGCGGATTGCCGCACCCAGGCGGCCGTCGTCTCGGGCATGGCGCTCGCTCCCCGCTGCCGAAGGGAAAAGGGCAGCGCAGACAAAGGGTTGTTGTCAAGACCCGGCGCGCACGCAGAAATCTGCGCCAAATTGTCTCAAATGCTCGGGTATATCCGTTAACGAATAGATGGTATCACCATCGGCCAGAGTTCATCGGCGGAGGACTGCGGCGTGCGCGACAACGGCCCCATCACCAACCGGGAGGTGGAACTGGGTGACGGCGACCTGATCGTGTCGCGCACCGATCCCAAGGGCAAGATCACCTTCGTCAACAAGACGTTCGTCGACATCAGCGGCTTCTCGGAAGAGGAGCTGATCGGCGCGCCGCACAACATCCTGCGCCACCCGCACATGCCGGCCGGCGCCTTCGCCGACCTGTGGGCCACCATCAAGGCCGGGCGCCCCTGGGAAGGTCTGGTCAAGAACCGCACGAAGGCCGGCGACCACTACTGGGTGCGCGCCAACGTCACGCCGACCCTCGAGAACGGCCAGATCACCGGCTACATCTCCATCCGCTCCAAGCCGTCGCGCGCCCAGATCAACGAGGCGGAGCGGATCTACGAGCTGTTCCGCACCGGCCGCGCCGGCAACCTGACGGTGCGCGAGGGCGTGGTGGCGTCGAAGGGCATCCGGGCGCGCCTGGACGACCTGTGCGCCAGCGTCGCCGGGCGGACGGCCGGCGCCTTCGCGCTGATGGGCGTGCTGCTGGCCTGGGCCGGGGCTTCGGCGCTGGACGGCATGGCCTCGGTCGGGGCGGCGGTCGGCGCGCTGGCGCTGGCCGGCGTCCTGGCGGCCGCGCTGGTGGGCACCGTGCGCACCCCGCTGCGCCGCTTCGAGGACCATCTCGACCACGTCGCCCGCGGCGAGCTGATGCACGAGGTGGAGACCGCCGCCACGCCGGAGTTCCGCCGCCTGAGCGCGCTGCTGCGCACCATGAAGGCGACCATCGCCTACTCGATCCAGGAGCGCGCCGAGCGCGACCGGCAGGCCGCGGAGGATCGCCGCAAGGCGCTGCTGGAGATGGCCAACACCGTCGAGACGGAGGCCGGCGCCGCGGTGGAGCAAGTGGCGATGCGCACCCGCGCCATGGCGCAGGGCGCCGACACCATGGCCAACTCCGCCGACCGGGTCAGCCAGCACTCGCAGGGCGTGGCCGCGGCAGCCGAGGAGGCGCTGGCCAACGCCCAGGCGGTCGCCGCCGCCACCGAGGAACTGGCCGCCTCGATCCGCGAGATCACCAGCCAGGTGGCGCACGCCGGCTCGGTCACCAAGTCGGCGGTGGACGACAGCAAGCAGTCGGAGCAGGCCATCGTCTCGCTGTCCGACGCGGTCGGCCGCATCGGCGAGGTCGCCGGGCTGATCCAGGACATCGCGGCGCAGACCAACCTGCTGGCGCTCAACGCCACCATCGAGGCCGCCCGCGCCGGAGAGGCCGGCAAGGGCTTCGCCGTGGTGGCCGGCGAGGTGAAGAACCTCGCCAACCAGACGGCGCGCTCGACCGAGGAGATCACCCGGCAGATCCAGGAGATCCAGTCGGCCACCCGCGACGCGGTGGCCGCGGTGTCCGGCATCGGCCGCACCATCGGCGACATCGACCACATCTCCGCCTCCATCGCCGCCGCCATGGAGGAACAGGCCGCCGCCACCCAGGAGATCAGCCGCAACGTCGCCGAAACCAGCGCCGCGGCGCAGGAGGTGGCGACGCTGATTTCCTCGGTATCGCGCGACGCCGACGAGACGCGCGGGCAGGCGGTCGGCGTGCACTCCACCTCCGACGAGGTGGCCGACGGCATCGAGACGTTGCGCCAGGTGCTGGTGCGCGTGGTGCGCACCTCGACCAAGGAGACCGACCGCCGCATGTCGGCGCGCTACCGCTGCGACTGCGCGTGCACCATCCGCACGGCGACCGGCGAGCAGCGCGGCAAGCTCAGCGACCTCTCGGAGGGCGGCGCCACCCTGGCCGGGTTCGCCGACGCGGCCGTCGGCCAGACGGGCGCCCTGTATGTGGCCGAGTTCGGGCTGGAGGTGCGCTTCGAGGTCTGCTCGATCTCCGCCGGCCGCCTGCACGTCCGCTTCCGCGACCCGGACGACCGCGCCATGCGGGCGCTGGGCACCATGCTGACGCGGCTGTCCGGGCGCGCGGCGTAACGCGCCCTACCCCACCAGCCCGTATTTGCGCAGGTAGCCGCGCAGTTGGTGGTAGGTCAGGCCGAGGTCGTCGGCGGTGCGGCGCTGGTTGAAGCGGTTGCGCTCCAGCGCCGCCTTGAGCATCGTCGTCTCGAACGCCCGCACGCGCTCCAGGAAGGGGCCGCCGGGGTCTTCCGGCGGATCGGCCGCGGGAACCGGCGGCGGCGGGCGCCACGCCGGGCGGAAGGGGTCCAGCACGAGGACGTCCACCGGGGCGTCGGGATCGGCCGCCGCCACCGAACGCTCCACCGCGTTGCGCAGCTCGCGCACGTTGCCGGGCCAGCCGTGCCCGCGCAGATCATCCAGCGCCCGCGGCGTGAAGCCGGGGAACAGCGTCCGGCCCAGCTCGCGCACCATGCCCAGCGCGAAGTGCTCGGCCAGCACCGGGATGTCCTCCGGCCGGGAGCGCAGCGGCGGCAGGTGCACCACGTCGAAGGCGAGGCGGTCCAGCAGGTCGGCACGGAAGCGGCCAGCCTCGGCCAGCGCCGGCAGGTCGGCGTTGGTGGCGCCCACCACGCGCACGTCCACCGTCTGCGTGCGGCCGCCGACCCGCTCGATCTCGCCGTACTCGACGGCGCGCAGCAGCTTTTCCTGCACGGCCGCGCTGGAGGTCGCCAGCTCGTCGAGGAACAGGGTGCCGCCGTCCGCCTGCTCGACCCGCCCGGTGTGGCGGCGGGTGGCGCCGGTGAACGCGCCGGCCTCGTGGCCGAACAGCTCGGAATCCAGCAGCGTCTCCGGGAGTGCTGCGCAGTTCACCTTGACGAAGGGCCGGTCCCAGCGCCGCGACAGGTAGTGCAGGCGGGCGGCGATCAGCTCCTTGCCGGTGCCGCGCTCGCCGATCACCAGCACCGGCCGCTCCAGCGGCGCCACCCGCGAGACGTGCGCCAGCGCGGCCTGGAAGGCCGGCGACTGGCCGATCAGCGGCGGCGGGCTGGTGGGCATCATGGCGGGATCGGCGAAGGATTGGCAAATTCGGCGATTGTCTCGCCGATACAGCTAAGCGCATTGCCGCCGCGGATCAAGGAATCCCTGAGGTTCGGCATTTGGCACGGCGGTTGCGATGCAGGGCGCAGGTTAAGGAGACCGCTATGAGCGATTACAGCGACCGTTACCGCAGCCACCGCCGCCCGGACACGTCCGACACGCTGGCGCGCGTGCGCGCCTACCTGCGCAGCCGGCCCACCGAGTCCTGGCTGTTCTTCTTCGCCGGCATCGTTGCCGGCGCCATCCTCGGGTAAGGACCATCGACCATGAGCATCTTTTCGCGCCTGACGGACATCGTGCAGTCCAACATCAACGCGCTGCTCGACCGCGCCGAGGACCCGGAGAAGCTGATCCGCCTGATCATCCAGGAGATGGAGGACACGCTGGTCGAGGTGCGCTCCTCCACCGTGAAGATCATCGCGGAGAAGAAGGAGATCGAGCGCCGCGTCGCCGACCTCACCCGCGAACGCGACGAGTGGGAGCGCAAGGCCGAGATCGCGCTTGGCCGCGACCGCGAGGACCTCGCCAAGGAGGCGCTGCGCCTGCGCACCCGCGCCGCCGAGGAGGTGGACGCGCTGACCGAGCAGCTGATCCAGGTCGAGGCGGCGCTGGCCAAGGCCAACGACGACATCGCCCACCTGCAGGCCAAGCTGACCGACGCCAAGAACCGCGAGAAGGCGCTGGTGGCGCGCACCAAGACCGCCGCCAACCGCGTCAAGGTGCGCGAGCGCCTGAACGACGACCGCATCAACGAGGCGCTGTCGCGCTTCGAGCAGGTGGAGCGGAACCTGGACGAGCTGGAAGGCCGCGTCGAGGTGCACGACCTGGGCCGCCGCAAGTCGGTCGCCGAGGAGATCGCCGACCTGGAGGCCACCCATAAGCTCGACGAGGAACTCGCCGCGCTGAAGGCCCGCGTCGCGGCGCGCAAGGGCTCGTAAGGATCCCTCGCCCCCTCCCCGGTCATCCCCCGCCGTCCCGCCGGCGGATTCTCGATCCGCCGGTGCCCGACAGCGCAAACCCCGTTTGCGCGACAGGGCGGGGAGGGGGTCCTTTTTCCGGACGCGACCATCCTCACATCTGCGTGGAGCGAGTTGGCGGATTCCCGAACCCTCTCTCGATCGTCATCCCCGCGAAGGCGGGGATCCATAATGCCCAAAGCGAGCGGTTGTGGAGCGTATGGATCCCCGCCTTCACGGGGATGACGGAAGGGGAGAGTTCAGGACTTTCGGCAAACCGCCCCGACCGACCCAACCAAAGGCTCAATCCGCCATGGGCTTCTTCGGCTTCGTGCTGTCGATCCTCCTCGTCACCGTCGTGCTGCCGGTGTGGATCGTCTTCCACTACGTCACCAAATGGCGCACCCAGCGCGGCCTGTCCGCCCAGGACGAACGGCTGCTGGCCGAGCTGTGGGACACCGCCAACCGCCTGGAAACCCGCATCCACACGCTGGAGCGCGTGCTCGACGCCGAGGCGCCGGGCTGGCGCGCCAAGGTCTGAAGGGAGGGCCGCCATGACCCATAACCCGCACCACCCGTCCCCGTTCGATTCGCCGAACCCGCACCGGCTGTACCGCAACCCGCGGAACGGCTACGTCGCCGGCGTGTGCGCCGGCATCGCCGACTATTTCGGAATCCAGCCGTTCCTGATCCGGCTGGCCATGGTGATCGGGGTGTTCGTCTTCAGCGTGCCGGTGCTGATCGCCTACGTCATCGCCGCGCTGGCGCTGCCGTCGCGGCCGGAGCGGCTGTACCGCTCGCAGGAGGACGAGGAGTTCTGGCGCACCGTCGCCATCAAGCCCGACCGGTCGCTCGCCGGGCTGGCACAGCGCTTCCGCGACGTCGAGAAGCGCGTCGTCGGCCTGGAAGCCTACGTCGCCTCCAAGGAGTACGAGCTGAACCGCGCCTTCCGCGACCTGGAGAAGCGTTAATGCTAACGGCGGACGCGCCGCCGGTCCCGGGTGCGGATGCGCACCGGCTTCAGGTTCCGCGAGCCGGCCACCACCGCCATGCCGGCAAGCGCCAGCCCCATCGTCGCACCGAGCACAAGCAGATCCATGCGAACACCTCCTTGACCCTTCATAACGATGGTCGGGCCAAATCGTTGACAAGAGGTGGACAAAAAAGTGGACACGGCGGGGGAGCACGGATTTTTTGTGCCCCCTACTCCGCCCGCGGCTCGATGGACTGGATGGTGAAGCCCTTCGCGTGCGGGAAGCGGGCCGCCACCTTCTCGCGCGCCTTGTGTTCGTCCAGGCCCCACACCAGGAAGCGCCGGCCGCGCTTCCAGCTGTCGAGCGCCGGGCGCTCCAGGTTGGCGTTGACCTTCTCGGCGTAGGACGCGTTGGAGATCTTCACCAGCCAGCCCAGGTCGTTCTGCGTGTGCCGGTCGTCCAGCACGAAGATGCGCCGGTCCACCGCGCTCAGCGCACGCAGCCGCTCCTCCAGCTCCTCGCAGGCGATCTCCATGGCGGTCTTGCGGCGCTTGGCGGCGGTCAGCTCGCGCCGGAGGCCGAGGGTCTGGCGGGCGGCGCGCTTGATGCGCTCCACCTGCTGCTGGCGGCGCGCCTGCGCCTTGTCGATCATCGCCGCGGTTTCGCGCAGGCGCTTGACCGCCAGGCTCATGGCGAAGGCCATTGCGGTGGCGCCGACCATGCCGGCGAAGACGAACGCCATCATGCCGCCTTGCCCTCCCCGGCCGCGGGGGCGCCCACCTCGAACAGCGAGACGATCTTGTAGCCGAAGGCCGGCGGGTAGCGCGCCTCGATCACCTTGCGGGCTTCGGCCAGCGTCGGCGACCAGATCTCCATGTCCTGCGGCTGCGCCCAACTGGCGTCGATGAAGGCGTGCTGGGTCTGGGCGGCGGAGCCGACGTACTTGTTCAGCACCTGAGCGTGGAAGCAGTGCAGGCCCTTGACCTCTTCGCCGATCAGGTGGACCACCCGCTCGCCGCCGCGCAGCAGGTCGGAGACCTGCCGTTCCAGCTGGCCACGGCGGCGCGCCACCTCGCTGGTCGCGTCGTGGACCGCCTTGATCTCCTTGCGGCGCTCCTCGCGGCGCGTCTCCAGCCCCTGCTCCAGCCGGGCGCGGCGCACCAGCATGTCGCGGATGCCCAGCGAGCCGGCCCGCTGCTCGATCATCCGTTCGCCGACGACGACCACCAGCTTGGCGATGCCGAAGGCAACGCCGGAGAACGCCAGCGCGTAGAACAGGGCTTGGCCGTAGGTCTGCCACATGCAGAAGGAATCCCGTAGGGAGCCGTCCAGAGGTACCGCGGCAATCGGCCTATATCAATAGGCTTGGCCAGGCACCGCAGCATGCCTGCCGTCCGGGCGGGGGTACTTGAGCTTGATCAAGGCGGCCGCCGCACCGGCTCATTACGGTTGCGCCAGCATTTGAGAGGTGTACGACCATGACGATGTCGCGACGGACGCTGATGACCGCCCTGCTGGGCACGGTGGCCGCCGGCGGTGCGCTGACGCTGCTGCGCGGGATGACCTCCCCGGCCGACGCCGCACCGGCGGTGACGGTGTGGAAGGCGGAGAGCTGCGGCTGCTGCGGCGGCTGGGTGGACCACATGCGCAAGGCGGGTTTCCCGGTCACCGTGCACGTGGTGGACGACGTGGACCCGGTGAAGGCCCGCCTGGGCGTGCCGGAGCGGCTGCAGTCCTGCCACACGGCCGAGGTGGGCGGCTACGTGCTGGAAGGCCACGTCCCGGCCGACAGCGTCGCCCGCCTGCTGCGCGAGCGCCCGGCCGCCAAGGGCTTGGCCGTGCCGGGCATGCCGCAGGGCTCGCCGGGCATGGAGACCGGCACCAAGGACCCGTACCAGGTGGTGCTGTTCGGCGGCAGCCTCGGCACCCAGGTCTTTGAGACGCGCTGAGCGGAACCTTTACCGTCTCCGTACGGTTGGCGAGGTGACGGCGGGCGGTGCCAGGGGCGCCGTCCGCACCGGCTTTCACGCACCATATGGGAGACAGACGATGAAGCGTACGCTCCTCCTCGGCGCGGCCACCGCCCTGATGTTCGCCTCCGGCGTCGCCATGGCGCAGTCGAACCCCGCCCAGCAGCCGAACAGCGCCACCCAGCAGGGCGTCACCCAGCAGCAGCAGAACCCGTCGATGGCGCCGAACGCCGTGGGCGACAAGGCGGGCATGGGCGCCGCCGCCTCGCTCGACCACCTGATGGGCAAGGACGTCTACGGCGCCGAGGGCAACAAGATCGGCTCGATCGAAGACATCATCCTCGACCCGCAGACCGGCAAGGCACAACTGGCGGTGATCGAGCGCGGCGGCCTGCTCGGCATCGGCGGCAAGAGCTTCGCCGTCGACTACACGCTGATCGGCATGGAAGGCGACCGTCTCGTCGCCAAGCAGGTGACCGAGGAGCAGGCCAAGGCGATGCCCGAGTTCAAGTACGGCGACAACGCGGTGTCCTACAACCGCAGCCGCAACCAGGGCAGCGGCACCGTCAAGCAATAACACGGGCAAGCAGCAACACGGCCAAGCAACGACACGGGCGGGAGGGCCGGCGCAGGACCGGCCCCCCTCTCCGCCCGAGTAGATTCAATTCCGCGCGAATTTTAGGGACAATGCGCCTATGCGCGTACGCATGGTTCTGCTAGGGTCCGTCTGCCCGTATTGATAGGGCATATGCGGAACGGTGTGGGGCCATCATGCAGCTGATCTCCCGGATCTCCATCTCCACCAAGGTCACGATCCTCAACCTTGTCGGCATGCTGCTGCTCAGCGCCGCGGTGCTGATCGTCATCGGCCAGGTGCTGGCCCGCGACCTGGAGCGGCAGGCGGTGGACATGCAGACGCTGTCCATGCAGATCGCCTGGAGCGCGCTGAACCGCCTGGGCGGCGACTTCGCCATCGCCGACGGCAAGCTGAAGCGCGGCGACACCGTGCTGAACGAGAACTACGAGATCGTCGACAGCATCAAGCAGATCACCGGCGGCACCGCCACCCTGTTCCAGGGCGACACCCGCGTCGCCACCAACGTGCTGAAGGACGACGGCACCCGCGCCATCGGCACCAAACTCCAGGCCGGCCCGGCCTACGACGCCGTGCTGCGCCAGGGCGCGCCGTACCGCGGCGTCGTGCAGATCCTCGGCGAGGACTATTTCGCCGCCTACGACCCGCTGAAGGACCGCAACGGGCAGGTCGTCGGCATCCTCTACGTCGGCATCAAGAAGAGCCTCGTCTTCCAGAGCTTCAACGGCAACATGCGGCTGGCGGCGCTGGGCGTGGCCGGCTTCGCGGTGGTGCTGGCGTTCCCCGGCTACCTGCTGCTGCGCCGCCTGCTGCGGCCCCTGGGCGTGCTGAAGCAGGCGATGGACGCGCTGTCGCGCGGCAACCTGGACGCCCCCATCGAAGGCACCGGCCGCGGCGACGAGATCGGCAACATGGCGCGCGCCGTCGTCGTCTTCCGCGACAGCATGGCCGAGGCCGAGCGCCTGCGCGCCGAACAGGAGCGCCAGCGCGAGGAGAGCGAGGATCAGAAGCGCCGGGCGCTGGAGATGATGGCGGAAACCGTCGAGCGCGAGAGCCGCGACGCCGTCGAGCGCGTCGCCGAACACACCCAGGCGATGGACGCCAACTCCGGCCGCATGGCGGAGTCCGCCGCGCTCGTCGGCAGCAACGCCCAGGACGTCGCCGCCGCCGCCGCGCAGGCGCTGAGCAACGCGCAGACCGTCGCCTCGGCCTCCGAGCAGCTCGCCGCCTCGATCCGCGAGATCGGCGGGCAGGTCAGTCAGGCCAGCAGCATCACCCGCCGCGCCGTCACCACCAGCGCCGGCACGCAGGAGACCATCCGGTCGCTGTCCACCGCCGTCGACCGCATCGGCGAGGTGGCCACCCTGATCCAGTCCATCGCCGCGCAGACCAACCTGCTGGCGCTCAACGCCACCATCGAGGCCGCCCGCGCGGGCGAGGCCGGCAAGGGCTTCGCGGTGGTCGCCACCGAGGTGAAGAACCTCGCCAACCAGACCGCCGGCGCCACCGAGGAGATCGCCCAGCAGATCACCAGCATC
>Ga0196970_1002191_pt1 | contig 10741 bp, 9 predicted proteins | sample S1v_513CmetaG_FD_148672 | JGI IMG/M metagenome (GOLD analysis project Ga0196970, IMG submission 148672) | Soil microbial communities from Anza Borrego desert, Southern California, United States - S1+v_5-13C | ecosystem: Environmental > Terrestrial > Soil > Desert | place: USA: California... | reverse complement strand
TCGCACGTGCCTATGGCCCACTGTGGTTATGCAACGACGTACCGCGTCCTTTTTGGCAGAGCCGGTCATCAGTGGGCCGGTCCCGAGAGGGAGCACAGTATGTTGTCCAGTCGCCACGGCAGGGCCCAGAGACGGTAAGCCCCAGCCGGACATCGACGCCGTGAAGACCCGGAGCTGTTGAGCCCGGGCCTGCGCACGACTCCGGCTGCACCCGTCACCATCCGACAAACCCGACCCTGGTCAGCGGCACAGCAATGGCCGCTCAGGACCGCTTTTGCTCACGGGCCCGCATGACCGGGCCCGGAATGGAGTGCGCCATGGGCTTCATCCGTCCCCGTTCCGCGGTCACCCCGCTGCGCCGCGCCGCCAACACCTCCACCGCCGCCGTCGGGCGCCGCCCGTCGGTGATGCAGGCCGTCGCCTTGCACCGGCCGGAGGACCCCATGCACTGCATCCGCCCCGGCGTGCTGGCCGAGACGGCGCGCCGCTTCGTCGGCGCCTTCGGCGAGGCGACCGGCGGCGAGGTGCTGTACGCGGTGAAGTGCAACCCGGAGCCGGCGGTGCTGCGCGCGCTGTGGGACGGTGGGGTGCGTCACTTCGACGTGGCGTCGCTGGGCGAGGTGCGTCTGGTCCGCCAGATGTTCCCGGAGGCCGAACTGCACTACATGCACCCGGTCAAGGGGCGGCAGGCGATCCGGCAGGCCTACCACCAGTACGGCGTGCGCGACTTCGTCCTCGATTCCATGGACGAGTTGCAGAAGTTGATGCAGGAGACCGACGAGGCCGCCGACCTCGGCCTGATCGTGCGCCTCGCGCTGCCGAAGGGCAACGCGGTCTACGACCTGTCCGGCAAGTTCGGCGCCCAGCCGGACGAGGCGGTGAAGCTGCTGCGCGCCGTGCGCGCTGTGGCGGCCAAGGTGGGGGTGAGCTTCCACGTCGGGTCGCAGATGCTGGACCCGGCGGCGTACGAGCGCGCAATCGCGCTCGCCGGCCGTGTCATCGCCGAGTCCGGCGTGGCGGTGGACGTGCTGGACGTCGGCGGCGGCTTCCCGGTGTCCTACCCGGACGTCACCCCGCCGCCGCTCGACGACTTCATGGCGGCCATCGCGCGGGGCCTCGCCGCGCTCGACCTGCCGGCACACTGCCGCGTCTGGTGCGAGCCGGGGCGCGCCCTGGTGGCGGCCGGCGTGTCGCTGGTGGTGCAGGTGATGAAGCGGCGCGGTGACGAGCTGTTCATCAACGACGGTGTCTACGGCAGCCTGTCGGACGCCGGCGTGCCGGGCTTCCGCTTCCCGGTGCGGCTGCTGCGCCCGTTCGACGGCATGTTTGGGGGCGACAGCGAGGCGGAGGCGGTGCCGTTCGCCTTCTACGGCCCGACCTGCGACAGCGCCGACCGCATGAACGGCCCGTTCCTGCTTCCGGCCGACGTGCGCGAGGGCGACTGGATCGAGATCGGCCAGTTGGGCGCCTACGGCGCCTGCCTGCGCACGGCGTTCAACGGCTTCGATCAGGCGCGGCTGGTCGAGGTCGCGGACCGCCCGCTGCTGGAAACGCCGGGCCACCGTATTTCTACGCAGGCGGCCTGAGACTTTTTGCAAAGCGCGAAATTTCGAGTATAGAACGCGCTCGCGCATCCCCACCCCGTGTGGGGGTGGCCGGCCGACGTGGCCATTCGTGGATCTTTTGACCCTGGGGGACCCACCCATGACCCTGAACACCAAGCACTGCGACTTCGCGGGGCGCATGGTCATCGTCGGCTTCGGCTCGATCGGCCAGGGCGTGCTGCCGCTGATCTTCCGCCACATCGGCATCACGAAGGAGCAGATCACCATCGTGACCGCGGAGGAGCGCGGCCATGCGGAGGCGGACGAGTACGGCGTCCGCTTCATCAACAACGCGCTGACCCGGGAGAATTACCTGGACGTCCTGCGCCCGATGCTGGGCAAGGGCGACTTCCTGGTGAACCTGTCGGTGGACGTGTCGTCGATCGCGCTGGTCGAGTTCTGCAACGAGGTGGGCGCGCTCTACATCGACACCTGCATCGAGCCCTGGCCCGGCGGCTACACCGACCCGAGCCTGAGCCCCAGCCTGCGCTCCAACTACGCGTTGCGCGAGTCGGCCCTGGGTCACAAGGAGACGTATGCCGGCGGCCCGACCGCGGTGCTGACGCACGGCGCCAACCCGGGGCTGGTGTCGCACTTCATCAAGCAGGCGCTGCTCGACATCGCCCGCGACACCGGCGTGCCGACCGAGGTGCCCCAGGACCGCGCCGGCTGGGCCGCGCTCGCAAAGCGGCTGGACGTCAAGGTCATTCACGTCGCCGAGCGCGACACCCAGGTCGCCAACCAGCCGAAGAAGGTGGGCGAGTTCGTCAACACCTGGTCGATCGACGGTTTCGTGTCCGAGGGCTGCCAGCCGGCCGAGCTGGGCTGGGGCAGCCACGAGAAGCAGCTGCCGCCCGACGGGCGCCGCCACGAGTTCGGTTGCGACGCCGCCATCTACCTGCTGCGCCCCGGCGCCAGCACCCGCGTGCGCACCTGGACGCCGCTGGAGGGGCCGTTCCACGGCTTCCTGATCACCCACAGCGAGGCGATCTCCACCGCCGACTACTACACGGTGAAGGAGGGCGGCGCGGTCACCTACCGGCCGACCGTGCACTACGCCTACCACCCCTGCGACGACGCGGTGAAGTCGGTGCACGAGTTCGCCGGCAAGAACTGGAACCTGCAGCCCAACAAGCGCCTGATGATGGACGAGATCGTCAGCGGCATCGACGAGCTGGGCGTGCTGCTGATGGGCCACAAGAAGGGCGCCTACTGGTACGGCTCGCGCCTGTCCATCGACGAGACGCGCAAGATCATCCCGCACAACAACGCCACCTCGCTGCAGGTGACGGTGGCGGTGCTGGCCGGCATCGTCTGGGCGCTGGAGAACCCGAACGCCGGCGTGGTCGAGCCGGAGGAAATGGACTTCCAGCGCGTGCTGGAGATCTGCAAGCCCTACCTCGGCGAGGTGGTCGGCGCCTACGGTGACTGGACCCCGCTGGAGGACCGCGGCCGCCTGTTCCCGGAGGACGTGGACACCGATTGCCCGTGGCAGTTCAAGAATTTCCGTGTGGTGTAAGACTATAGGCGTTCTGCAATGAAAAGGGGTGCTCTGCGGAGCACCCCTTTTTCTTTTGCGGAACCCATCGCCCTCCACGCGGTTGTTGGCGCCGATGGAGGGTCTACAATGAGAACACTCACGTTTGCTGCGGTTGCGGTATTTGCCTTGGCCGCGACGCCCGTTCTTGCCGAAGGGAACAAGCCCAAGCTCACGGTGGAGAACGAGGGCGGGGAGCCGGTGATCGTCCATGAGGGCAAGGGGTCGTTCTACGGCGACGGCTTCCACGGCAAGAAGACCGCGACCGGCGAGCGCTTCGACAAGAACAAGAACACCGCCGCGTCGAAGGAACTGCCGCTGGGCTCCAAGGCCACGGTGACCAACGAGGAAACCGGCAAGAGCACCGACGTCACCATCAACGACCGCGGCCCGCACGTGCCTGGCCGGGTGATCGACCTGTCGGAGAAGGCGGCCAAGGACATCGGCCTGACCGAGGAGGAGGGCCTCGCCCCCGTGCGCGTCGAGGCCAAGCCCTCCGAGCAGCCGGACCCCGAGGTGAAGGAGAAGCTGGAGGACAAGGCGGAGAAGATCGGCGCGGGGGCGTCGGGGAAGAGCGCGCAAGGCGGGAGCGGGTCGGGGAAGTAGCTCCCTCGCTTGCCCCCACCCCAGCCCTCCCCCGCTGCGCAGCGGGGGAGGGCTGGGGTGGGGGCACTACGCGTGCGCCGTAAGGCACTTGACGCCCCCACGCTCCCGCTGGATTGATGGGGCATGCGCCCTGCTGTCCTGTTCCCGCTTTTCAAGCCGCTGTCCAGCCTTCCCGGTCTCGGTCCCAAGCTCGCGAAGCTGGCCGAGAAGCTGGCGGGCCCCTGCGCCGTCGACCTGCTGTGGCACCTGCCCAGCGGCATCATCGACCGCCGCTTTGCGCCGAAGATCGCCGACGCGCCGAACGGGCGTGTGTGCACGCTCACGGTGCGGGTCGATTCGCACGTGGCGCCCATCAACCCGCGGCATCCCTACAAGGTGCGCTGTACCGACGAAACCGGCGTGCTGGAGCTGATCTACTTCCACGCCCGCGGCCCGTGGCTGGAGAAGCAGATCCCCGCCGGCAAGACCATCGTCGTCAGCGGCAAGGTGGAGTGGTTCAACCACACGCTCCAGATGCCGCATCCGGATGCCGTCACCACCCTGGACGCCCGCGACGAGATCGAAGCGGTGGAGCCGGTCTATCCGATGACCGCCGGCCTGCCGGCCAAGACGCTGCGCAAGGCGATCCGCGCCGTGGTGGCCGAGGTGCCGGAACTGCCGGAATGGCAGGACGCCGCGTGGCTGAAGCGCCGCGGCTGGCCGACGTGGCACGACTCGATCCACCGCGCCCACCACCCGGAGGACGAGGCCGACCTGCGGCTCTCCGCGCCGTTCCGCCAGCGCCTCGCCTTCGACGAGCTGCTGTCGAACCAGCTGGCGCTGGCGCTGGTGCGCTTGCAGCAGCGCCGCCTGGTCGGCCGCGCCACCAAAGGCGACGGGCGGCTGCGCGCCAAGGTGCTGGAGGCGCTGCCGTTCGAGCTGACCGCCTCGCAGGTGCAGGCGGTCGCCGACATCGATGCCGACATGGCGGCGGAGCGGCGCATGCTGCGCCTGCTGCAGGGTGACGTCGGCAGCGGCAAGACGGTGGTGGCGCTGCTGGCCATGCTGAACGCGGTGGAGGCCGGCGCCCAGGCGGCGCTGATGGCGCCTACGGAGATCCTGGCGCGCCAGCACGCCGAGACGCTGGCGCCGCTGTGCAAGGCCGCCGGCGTGGAGATCGCGCTGCTGACCGGGCGCGACAAGGGCAAGGCGCGCGGCGCGGTGCTGGAGCGGCTCGCCTCGGGCGAGCTGCCCATGCTGGTCGGCACCCACGCGCTGTTCCAGGAGGACGTGGCGTTCCGGGACCTCGCCGTCGCGGTGATCGACGAGCAGCACCGCTTCGGCGTGCACCAGCGCCTGCAGCTGTCGGCCAAGGGGCGTGGCGTCGACGTGCTGGTGATGACGGCGACGCCGATCCCCCGCACGCTGACGCTGACCGCCTACGGCGACATGGACGTCTCGCGCCTGCTGGAGAAGCCGGCCGGGCGCAAGCCGGTGCAGACCGCCACCATCGCCCTCGACCGGCTGGAGGAGGTGGTTGCCGGCATCCACCGCAAGGTGGCGGAGGGGGCCCGCGTCTACTGGGTCTGCCCGCTGGTCGAGGAGTCCGAACAGCTCGACCTCGCCGCGGCGACCGAGCGGCACGCGTTCCTGCGCGCCACCTTCGGCGACCGGGTCGGGCTGGTGCACGGCAAGATGCGCGGCCCGGACAAGGACGCCGTGATGGCCGCGTTCGCGGAAGGGCGGCTGGACGTGCTGGTCGCCACCACGGTGATCGAGGTGGGCGTCAACGTGCCCGAGGCGACGGTGATGGTGGTCGAGCACGCCGAGCGCTTCGGCCTCGCCCAGCTGCACCAGCTGCGCGGCCGGGTCGGGCGCGGCGACAAGCCGTCGAGTTGCCTGCTGCTGTTCGACCCGCACCTGACCGAGACCGCGCGGGCGCGCTTGAAGACCCTGCGCGACACCGAGGACGGCTTCGTCATCGCCGAGGAGGACCTGAAGCTGCGCGGCGCCGGCGAGGTGCTGGGCACCCGGCAGTCCGGCCTGCCGGAGTTCCGCCTCGCCGACCTCGCCGAGCACGGCGAGCTGCTGTCCGCCGCCCGCGACGACGCCCGCCTGATCGTCGAGCGCGACCCGGATCTCGCCAGTCCGCGCGGGCAGGCGCTGCGCACGCTGCTTTACCTGTTCGAGCGGGATGCGGCGGCGAAGACGCTGCGGTCGGGTTAGGCGCTGATCCGCTCCGGCTCCTGCATCGGCTTCTCGGGCGGCGTGACGATGCCGGCGGAGAGCACCATCTTCAGCCCCTCCTCGACCGTCATGTCGAGCACCGTCACCTCGCGCCGGGGCACGAAGACCAGGTAACCGGCGGTCGGCGGAGCGCAGGGGATGAAGACGTTCACCATCGCCTCGCCGGACACCTTCTGGATCTCCGGGTGCGCGGTGCCGCTGATGAAGCCCAGCGACCACAGGCCCTTGCGCGGGTACTCCACCAGCACGACCTCGCGGAACGCCTTGGACTTGTTGGCGAGCACCGTCTCGACGATCTGCTTGACCGCGCCGTAGACGCCGCGCACCACCGGCGTGCGGCCGACCAGCCCTTCGCCGGCGCGCAGCACCAGCCGGCCGACGTAGCCGGCGGCGAAGGCGCCGATCAGCGTCAGGACCACGATCACCGCGACCACCCCGATGCCCGGGATGGAGAAGGGGAGGTAGTTCTCCGGATTATAGGTGGCAGGAATCAGCGGGCGGATGCGGCTGTCGATCAGCTCGATGAACCAGGAGGCCAGATAGACCGTGATGGCGATCGGCGCCGTCACCAGGATGCCGGCCAGGAAATAGGCCCGCAGCCGCCCCATCAGCCCGATGCCCTCGCGCCGGGCGCGCGGCTGCGGTGTCTCCTCGTGTTGCTCGCTGCCGTCCACGCCCGACCCCGGAATTATCGCGACGCACCATAGTGACCCAGGACAAGGCGGCGGTCCAGCGCTTGCGGTGCCCCCCTCCAGCCACAACTTTGCTGGGCATGACCGCGACTCCCCGACTGCTGGCGCTCGCCACCGCCCTGCCGCCGCACCGCGTGACCCAGGCCGAGACGCTGGCGACCGCGCGCGCCGTCTTCGGCCCGCACATGCGCGATTTCGACCGCCTCGCCCCGGTGTTCCCCAACACCGGCATCGAAACCCGGCACATCTGCATGCCCCTGGAGTGGTACCTGCAGCCGCGCGGCTGGCCGGAACGCATGGCCGCCTTCCAGGACCGTGCGCTCGCGTTGCTGGAGCAGGCCGCCGCGACGGCGCTGGAACGGGCGCAGCTGCGGCCGGCGGACGTCGACGCCATCGTCTGCGCCTGCACCACCGGGATCTCGACGCCGAGCCTGGAGGCGCTGTTGCTGGAGCGCATGGGCTTCCGGCCGGACACCGTGCGGCTGCCGGTGTTCGGGCTGGGCTGCGCGGGCGGCGTTCTGGGGCTGGCGCGGGCGGCGATGGCGGCGCGGGCGATGCCGGGCAAGACGGTGCTGTTCCTGGTGGTCGAGCTGTGCACGCTGGCCTTCCGCCCGGGCGAGGCGACGCCGACCAACGTGGTCGCCAGCGCCCTGTTCGCCGACGGCGCGGCGGCAGCGCTGGTGCGTGTGGACGACGCAGACGGCCCGCGCCTGCTGGGCAGCGCCGAGCACACGTGGCCCGGCACCCGCGAGGTGATGGGCTGGCGGGTCGAGGACGACGGGCTGGGCGTCATCTTCCGCCAGGACATTCCGGACATCGTCCGCACCCGCTTCCGCGGCGTCACCGACGCCTTCCTGGCGCGCGAAGGGCTGGCCCTTTCCGACGTTGCCGGGCTGGTCTGCCACCCCGGCGGCACCAAGGTGCTGCTGGCCGTCGAGGAGGTCATGGCGCCGCTCGGCGACGGGCTGGGCGACGCCTGGGCGGTGCTGCGCGACTGCGGCAACATGTCGGCGGCCAGCGTGATGTTTGTGCTGGAGCGGCGGCTGGCCGGCGGGGCGAGGAGCTTGCAGCTGATGACGGCGCTCGGCCCCGGCTTCACCGCCGGGTTGATGCTGGTGGAGGCCTGAGGTGGGCTGGCCGCAACTCATCGTTCTGCTGGTCGCCGCCCAGCGCCTGGGCGAGCTGGTGCTGGCGCAGCGCAACACCAGACGCCTGCTGGCCGAGGGGGCGCGGGAGGAGGGGGCGGGGCACTACCCGCTGTTCGTCCTGCTGCACGGCGGCTGGCTGCTGGCGCTGTTCGCGCTGACTCCGGCGGACGCGCCGGTCGATCCGTGGCTGCTGGCGCTGTTCGTGCTGCTGCAGGCGGGGCGGGTGTGGGTGATCGCGTCGCTGGGGCGGTACTGGACGACGCGGGTGGTCACCCTGCCGGGGGCGCCGCTGGTGCGGCGCGGGCCGTACCGCTGGGTGCGGCATCCGAACTATCTGGTGGTCGCCGGGGAACTGGCGGTGCTGCCGCTGGCGTTCGGCGAGGTCGGGCTGGCGGTGCTGTTCAGCCTGCTCAACCTGCCGCTGACGTGGCACCGCATCCGGGTGGAGGAGGGGGCTCTCGCGCCTCGCCTCAGCCCAGCAGCTCCGCCGCGATGAAGGCGAGCATCGTCACGCCGATGGCGATGGCGGCGCCGTCCACGTGATTCGGAAAGGCGTGCCAAAACGGGTCGGCGCCGCGGGGCAGGGGCTGCGGCTCCTCGCTCTCGTCCAGCCACAGGCCGGCGGGCAGGCCGCCGTTGGCCTTCTCCGCCACCGCGCCGGACAGGTGCGCCATGCCCACCGCCAGATAGGAGAACTTCACGAAATTCAGCACGAACGCCAGGGTGCCGCCGGCCTCGGCGATGCGGTCCACGGCGCCGCTGGTCGCCGCCACGGCGGAGGCCATGGCGATCGCCGCCGCCAGCGGGATCGCGACCACGGACAGCAGGCGCTGGGTGTCGATGCGGGCGGCGGTCGGGATGTTCATCGGTCGGCTCCGGGCAACTGGCGTCTGCGATGCTTCGTATGCCCTTTGTCGGAGGTTCTGGTTAACGACGGGTTACCAAAGTTGCGATTCGCGCAGACCGAGGGTGGCGGCGTGGCGTGAGCTGGGCTATCGTCGGTGGCGTGACCGAGACCGCCCATCCCACCCTCGACAACGTCGAGATCCTCAAGCCGCTGGACGCGCAAGTCCGCGCGGCGACGGCGCGGCGTTGCCGCTGGCGCCGCTTCGACGCCGGCGAGCAGATCCTCGACCAGCAGGGCGGCACGCAGGACGTCTGCTTCATCGTGCGCGGCCGGGTGCGGGTGGTGAACCATTCCGCCTCGGGCCGCGAGATCAGCTTCGACGACATCCCGTCCGGCGGCACGGTGGGCGAGATGGCGGCGGTGGACGGCGGCCCGCGCTCGGCCTCGGTGGTGGCGCTGGACGACGGCACGCTGATCGCCTTCCTGGCGGCCAAGCCGTTCCTGGAGCTGGCGACCGGGCATCCCGGACTGGCGCTGGCGGTGATGCGGCGGCTGTCCGGCATCGCCCGGCGCGCCACCGACCGCATCATGGAACTGAGCACGCTGGGCGCCAACAACCGCGTGCACGCCGAGCTGCTGCGCCTCGCCCGCGCCAACGCCCGCCCCGACAACACGGCGGTGCTGGAACCGATTCCCCTGCATGCCGACATCGCCGCGCGGGTCAGCACGACGCGCGAGACGGTGGCCCGCGTGCTGGGCGACCTGACGCGCGACGGGCTGCTGGCCAAGCGCGGCAACACCCTGGTGATCCGCGACCTGGAGCGCCTGGAGGCGATCGTCGACGACGTGCGGGGGGCGCTTTAGATGCCGCACGCGCCGGCGCTGGCCGACGTCCTGGTCATCCTGCTGTCCGCGGTGCTGGTGGTGCCGCTGTTCGAGCGGCTGAAGGCCAGCCCGGTGCTGGGCTACCTCGCCGCCGGCATGCTGATCGGCCCGCACGGGCTGGCGATCATCGGCGACCCGGACGGCGCCGCCATGCTGGCGCACTTCGGCGTGGTGTTCCTGCTGTTCGCCATCGGGCTGGAGCTGTCGCTGGAACGCCTGCGCGTGATGCGCAAATGGGTGTTCGGGCTGGGCACCCTGCAGGTGGTGGCGACCACCGCGGTGGGGTGGCTGGGCGCCAAGGCGCTGGGCCTGTCGAACGCGGCGGCGCTGGTGGCAGCGGGCGGCCTCGCGCTGTCCTCCACCGCCATCGTCATGCAGATCCTCAAGGAACGCGACGAACTGGGGGCCAAGCACGGGCGTGTCGCCTTCGCCGTGCTGCTGATGCAGGACTTGGCCGTCGTGCCGCTGCTGACGCTGGTGCCGCTGCTGGGCTCCTACCAGTCGGACGTCGCCTGGGCGCTCGGGCTGGCGGCGGTGAAGGCGGTGGCGGCGCTGGTCGGCATCGTCGTGGTCGGGCAGGTGGTGCTGCGCCCGGTGCTGCGCATGGTCGCCGCCGCCCGCTCGCCGGAGCTGTTCACCGGGGTGACCCTGCTGATCGTGCTGGGGGTGGGATGGCTGACCGAGCTGGCCGGGCTGTCCATGGCGCTGGGCGCTTTCCTGGCCGGGCTGGTCATCGCCGAAACCGAGTACTGCCATCAGGTCGAAGCGGACATCGAGCCGTTCCGCGGCGTGCTGCTGGCGCTGTTCTTCATGACCGTCGGCATGACGGTGGATCTGGGGCTGGTGGCGAAGGCGCTTCCGGTGGTGCTCGCGCTGGCGGTGGCGCTGGTGGCGGGCAAGGCGCTGGTGTTGGGCGGGCTGGCGCGGCTGTTCGGCATCTCCGCCCCCACTGCGGTGCAGGTCGGCCTGACGCTGAGCCAGGGCGGCGAGTTCGCCTTCGTCCTCTACGACCTCGCCCGCGGCCGCGGCGTGCTGGCGCCGGAGGAGGCGCAGCTGATGCTGGCGGTGATCGCGCTGTCGATGGCGGCGACGCCGTTCCTGATGGCCGCCGGCCGCCGCCTCGCCGCTCGCCTCGCCCAGCCGCCCAGTGAAGCGCTGCGCCAGATGGCCGAGGCGACGGGCGAACTGCGCGGCCA
>Ga0196970_1002189_pt1 | contig 10755 bp, 9 predicted proteins | sample S1v_513CmetaG_FD_148672 | JGI IMG/M metagenome (GOLD analysis project Ga0196970, IMG submission 148672) | Soil microbial communities from Anza Borrego desert, Southern California, United States - S1+v_5-13C | ecosystem: Environmental > Terrestrial > Soil > Desert | place: USA: California... | reverse complement strand
GCTTCCCGAACTACGCCCCGAGCGACGACATCTCCTTCGCCAAGGCCGGCATCCCGGCCGTTTCCATCGCCTTCCAGCCCAAGGTCGACGCGCACCAGATGTGGCTGGCGCTGAACGGCGGGGCGTCCTCGGGACTGGCCAGGGGCTTCACACCTCCGGTCTTCACCCGCATCCATTCGGCCGAGGACGTCATGGCCCGCGTCGAGCCCGACACCGTGGCGGCGGCGTCAGAGGCGGCCGTGGACATGGTTCTGGCGCTGGACAAGGGCCTGCCGGCGAATTGACTTCGCCCCCCGGCGGGACCAAAACCTCGTTCCATCAGTCCTCGGCGCGCGGAGCGCCGGGGGCCTTTCTTTCTTTGGAGGTTCCGCCGTGTCCGGTCACCTGATGGGCGTCTACAACCGCGCTCCCCTGGCTTTCGAGCGTGGCGAAGGCGCCCGGCTCTACTCGACCGACGGCGAGACCTACCTGGACTGCGTGGCCGGGATCGCCACCACGGCGCTGGGCCACTGCCACCCCAAGCTGGTCGCGGCGGTGAACGACCAGGCCTCGAAGCTCTGGCACATCTCCAACATCTTCCAGATCCCGGGCCAGGAAGCGCTGGCCGACCGGCTGACCGAGAACTCCTTTGCCGACGTGGTGTTCTTCACCAACTCGGGCACCGAGGCGGTCGAGTGCGCGCTGAAGACCGCGCGCAAGTATCACTCGGCCAACGGCAATCCCGACAAGATCGACATCATCGGCTTCGACGGCTCGTTCCACGGCCGCACCTACGCGGCGGTGAACGCGGCCGGGAACCCGAGCTACACCGACGGCTTCGGCCCGCGCCTCCCGGGCTACACCCAGCTCAAGTTCGGCGACATGGAAGCGCTGAAGGCCGCCATGGGCCCGACCACCGCCGCCATCATCATCGAGCCCGTGCAGGGCGAGGGCGGCGCCCGCGCGGCTTCGGACGAGATGCTGCGCGAGATCCGCGCCCTGTGCGACGCGCACGGCGCCCTGCTCATCTACGACGAGGTGCAGTCGGGCATGGGCCGCACCGGCAAGCTGTGGGCCCACGAGTGGTCGGGCGCCGCGCCCGACATCATGGCCGTGGCCAAGGCGCTCGGCGGCGGCTTCCCCATCGGCGCCTGCCTGGCGACGGCCGAGGCGGCGCGGGGCATGACCGTTGGCGCCCACGGCTCGACCTTCGGCGGCAATCCGCTGGCCATGGCGGTGGGCATCGCCGCCTTCGACGAGATCGTGAAGCCGGAAACCCTGGCCAACGTGAACGAGGTCTCGGGCTACCTGACCCAGCAGCTGCACGGGCTGAAGGACCGCTACCCCGACGTGATCGAGGACATCCGCGGCAAGGGCCTGCTGATCGGCGTGAAGCTGATCCCCAACAACCGCGAGTTCATGGCGCTGGCGCGGGATCACAAGCTGCTGGTCGCCGGCGGCGGCGACAACTGCGTGCGCCTGCTGCCCAGCCTCCTGCTGACCGTCGAGGAAGCCCGCGAGGCGATCGAGAAGTTCGAGCAGGCCTGCGAGACCGTGCGCGCCAAGGCGGCGGCGTGACCACGCCGCGGCACTTCATCGACCTGTGGAAGCTGACGCCCGGCGAGCTGCGCGGCATCCTCGACGACGCCAAGGCGCGCAAGAAGGCCCGGCGCGGCTGGCCCAGGGGCCAGGTCGACGGCGACGCCCCGGCCCGTGACCGGGTGCTGGCGATGGTGTTCGAGAAGAACTCCACCCGCACCCGCTTCTCCTTCGACGCCGCCATCCGCCAGCTGGGCGGGCAGGGCATCATCGCCAACGCCGGCGACATGCAGCTGGGGCGCGGCGAGACGGTCGAGGACACCGCGCGCGTGCTCTCGCGCATGGTCGATGCGGTGATGATCCGCGCCAACCGGCACGAGGACGTGGAGCGCTTCGCCCAGGCGGCGACCATCCCGGTGATCAACGGCCTGACCGACAAGAGCCACCCGTGCCAGATCCTGGCCGACCTCCAGACCATCGAGGAGCATCGGGGCGACGTGGCCGGCAAGACCCTGGCCTGGGTCGGCGACGGCAACAACGTCTGCGCCAGCTTCATCCACGCCGCGCCCAAGTTCGGCTATCGCCTGCGCATCGCCTGCCCGCCGCAATACCACCCGGACCTCTACGACCTGGCCCGCGCCCAGCAGGAGGGCGGCGACGTCGTTCTGCTCGAGGACGCCCGCGAGGCGGTCGAGGGCGTGGACGCGGTGATTACCGACACCTGGGTGTCCATGGGCGACGTGGACCACGAGGCCCGCGTCGACGCCTTCGAGTCCTATGCCGTCGACGAGGCCCTGATGGCCCGCGCCGCGTCCGACGCCCTGTTCCTCCACTGCCTGCCCGCCCACCGCGGCGAGGAGGTCACGGACGAAGTGCTGGACGGCGCGCAGTCGGTGGTCTGGGACGAGGCCGAGAACCGCATCCACGCCCAGAAGGCGGTGCTGGCGTGGTGTTTCCGGCGGTAGCCGTCCGGCCGGCCCCTACACCTCTCCCAGGAACGCCTTCACCCGCGCCCAGGCGTCGGCGCGCGCCGTGGCCGTGCCTTCGGCGGTGCCGCCGAAGTCGATGGCGTAGGCGCCTGAGCCCATCTTCGTGATCCCGGGGCCGGTCCCCATCATCAGGTGCGACGCGTCGGGATAGCGGATGTGATCGCGCTTGCCGCGCCAGCGTTTCGCTTCGAGGCGGGCCATGACGGCGTCCGCCATGCGCGTCGACGGCCATAGTCCGTCCGCTTCGGTCGACAGGAGCAGGATGCGGCCACGGATCTTCTCCACCGGAATGGCCGCCGCCTCGACCGCCGCCGCGGGGCCGTCGAGCGCGCGGATGAACGCCAGCGACATGGGTTCCTTTGGCACGTAGGTGCTGTCCAGGAAGGTGAGCGGCTTTCCCTCCAGCGTCCAGGCGGCGCCCTCCGGAGCGACGGCGCCCCAGACCACGTGGCTGGGTACGAAGGCGATCACGCCCGCCAGGTCCGGCCGATGCGCCGCCAGCAACAGGGACAGCTCGCCGCCCCGGCTCTCGCCCATCACCACTACCTTGCGGTCGGCGACCTCGGGCCGCGCCTTCAGCCAGTCGATGGCCTTGAAGAAGTACTCGAGCGGGATGTCCTTCAGCTGCGCCGGCAGGCGGTCGGGCAGGTGCTGCTGGAAGCCCTTGAAGTAGGCCAAGGTCAGGACCGGGAAGCCGGCCCGGGCCAGGTCCATGGCGTCCGCGTTGGGCTGAAACCCGCCGCCGGAGCCGCCGAGCAGGAGGACCGCGGGCCGGTCCGTCATCCCGGGAGCGGCGAAGAAACGGCCGGTGAGGCCGTCATCGCTGACCTCGGCCATGACGGGCTCCGCCGCGGCGGCCGCGCTGCGAGCAAGGCCGGTCAGCCCGATGGCGCCGGCGGCCGCGAGGAAGTGTCTGCGATGCATGGGTCGCCTCCGACAGGATCAGGAGGCGACCTTAGCGGCATCTACTTTAAAATGTAAAGTGCTTGTTCAGCCTACTGGAACGTCACGTCGGCCCGCTCCCCTGAATCCGGGAACGACTTGGTCAGGTTGGCCTTGGCCACCTCGTACATGAACATGACCGGGCCTTTGTCGTTGAGCCACAGGCGGGCGTCCTCGAGGTCGAAGCACAGCAGGGTCAGGTGCGGGTCGTCCTTGCCTTCGGGATACCAGGCCGCGACCACGGGGTTCCAGTACTTGTCGATCCGCTCGCGGTCGTTGCGGACGCTCAACTCGCCCATCAGGCAGGCGTAGACCTTCGTGTCCTTGGTCACCACCGTGTACATGGCGCTCTGGCCCGAACTGATCGAGCGGGCCAGGTCGGTGTCGTCGCGGGTGAAGAACCAGACCCGGTTGGCCTCGGGCTCTTCGAAGCCGGTCATGGGCTGAAAGTGCTGCGGCTCGCCGCCGACCAGTCCCAGCATGCCCGTGCGGGTGTCCTCCAGCGCCTTCCACAGGCGCTCCTCGGCCTCGGCCGGCGTGATGCGGTCGTCGCTCATCCTGGATCCCTTTCCGTTTCGGGGACACAAGGCGCGACTCCGCGCCGCGGTTCCAACGGGCCGAAAACCATGGCTTTCCGCAGCGTGGCCGCAACCCTTAACGGCCGGTTAACCCCGTTGCGGCGAACTGGGGTAACGGGTGCGCGAATCTTCCACAGAAGAAACGGGCGCCCCTAGATGTTGGGGTTAACAGGGCGTTTACACCCCAATTCTGGTCGCTTAGCGTACCAGCGTCGGCTGGGAGAGGATTCGAATGACCGCGGGCGCGCCCTGGAGCGTCAAAGGGATCGATCCCAAGGCGCGGGAGATCGCGAAGGACCTCGCCCGCCGTTCCGGGATGACCCTCGGCGAGTGGCTCAACCAGATGATCATCGAGGGCGAGGACGACGCGAGCGTCACGCCCCTGTCCCGCCGGGCCGCCGAGTACCGCGGCCCCGACCGGCGCGGCCGGTCGCGCCGGCTCGAGGACGCCTACCACGAGGACGATCCGGACGACCTGACCCGCGTCGCCCGTGCGCTGGACGAGCTGTCCCAGCGCATCGAGACGGCCGAGCGCCGTTCGACCCTGGCCGTCAGCGGCATCGACCAGGCCGTGGCCGGCCTGCTGGGCCGCCTCGAGAACGCCGAGCGCCAGCAGTCCAGCCAGGCGCGCCTGCTGGAGGACTTCGCCGAGAACCGCCGCGAGGATCTCGACCGCCTGCGCCGGATGGAGCGCGAGGTCTCGGGCCCGCGCTCGGTCGAGGCGCTGCGGGCGCTGGAAGGGGCGCTGGGCAAGGTCGCCAGCCAGATCATCGAGACCGAGCAGCGCACCCGGGGGCAGTTGTCGGAAGTCCAGGGCGGCCTGGCCGCCGCCGAACGCCGCCTCGAGACCGTCGAGCAGCGTCCCTCCGGCCCCGACCCCCAGGCCCTGGTGGACGGCGTCGTCGCGCGCGTGGCCGAGCGGCTGGAACGGGCCGAGGCCCAGACCTCCGGCGCGCTGCGGTCGCTGGAGACCTCCTTCGCTCATCTCGACGAGCGCCTGCGGGGCGCCGAGAGCCGGCTGGAGAGCGACAGGCTGGAGAAGCTGGCGTCTGACCTCAGCCAGCGCGTGGCCGACGCCCGCATCGAGTTGATCCAGCGCTTCGACACCGTGTCGGGCTCGCGGTTCGACAAGGTGGAGCGCGCCCTGGCCGACCTGTCGGGACACGTGCAGCAGGCCGAGAACCGTTCGGCGAAGGCCATCGAGACCATGGGCCAGGAAGTCCTGCGCATCGCCCAGAACCTGAATGGCCGCATGACCCGCGCCGAACAGACCAGTCAGGCCGTCGCGGAAAAGGTCGGCGGGGAAATGACGCGCATCGCCGAGGCCATGGAAAGCCGCCTGCGCAAGGCCGACGACGCCCATGTGCAGGCGCTGGAGCGGCTGGGCGGCGAAATCGCGCGCATCTCGGAGAAACTCGGCGAGCGGGTGGTCCAGGCCGAGCGCCGCTCTGTGCTCACTGCCGAGGACGTCGGCGAGCGCGTGGGCCGCATGGCCGACAAGATGGAAGCCCGCTACGAGCGCGCCTCCAGCGAACTGGCCGACCGCATCCGTCAGAGCGAGGAGCGCACCGCCAAGCTGCTGGAGGAGGCCCGGGCCACCCTCGAGCGCATGTCGACCCGGACCCGCCCGGAAGCGCCCGAGCCGGTCCCGGCGCCCGCGCCCGCCCCTGTTCCGGCCGCCGAGGCTGAGCCGACCTTCCCGTTCGGTCCCCTGAACGCCGCCACCTTCGCGTCGCGCGTCTACGAGGACGAGCCGGCATTCCCGGCCGTGGACGTGCCGGACTTCGAACCGCCCCCCTACACGCCCCCGGCCTTCGAGGCGCCCGAGCCGCAGCCCGCGCCTGCGCCCTTCGCCGAAGCGCCCGGCTTCGACGCGACGCCGGAGCCCGCGCCCTTCGGCACAGCCGAGGATCCGGCCGTATTCGACGACTATTCCGCCGAGACCGAGTTCGTGACCCCCGCCGGCGGGTTCGGCCAGGGCCCGGCCAAGCCGGCCGTGTCGACCAAGGAAGCCATCGAGGCGGCCCGCGCGGCCGCCCGCCTGGGCGCGCGCAACGCCGGCGGCGAGGACAAGGCCGGCCAGGGCTTCGCGCTGGCCGGCCTGAAGATGGGCGCCAAGCAGCGCCTCCAGGCCCGTCTCGAGAAAGAGAAGAAGCGCGAGGCCTCGACGCTCAAGAAGACGCTGCTGGCCACGGCCACGGCGGTGACCACGACCCTGATCGTGGGCGGCGCCCTGTACCTCTCCCCCGAGACGGCCGCCAAGCTGTTCGGGCGCGGCGACGCCGACGGCGCGGGCGTGACAGCCGTGGACGCCGCGACCCCGATCGCCGCCGTCGCCATCGGCCCCGCCGGCGCGGCCCTGCCGGGCGGCGAGGCGGACTCGATCTACCAGGAGGCCGTCGTCCGCCTGCAGGCCGGCGACACCGCCGCCGTGGCCGACATCCGCGAGGCGGCTGGCCAGGGCCTGCCGGCGGCCCAGTTCTACCTGGGCAAGCTCTACGAGACGGGCGAGGCCGGTCTCAATCCGGACCCGGTCGAGGCGCGCCGCTGGACCGAGCGCGCCGCGCTCGGCGGCGACCGCGCCGCCATGCACAACCTCGGCCTCTACTACTTCGACGGCATCGGCGGCCCGAAGAACCCGGGGACGGCGGTGCAGTGGTTCCGCAAGGCGGCCGACGCGGGCCTGGTGGACAGCCAGTACAACCTCGGCCGGCTCTACGAGCAGGGCGGCGCGGGCATCGCCGCCGATCCTGCCGAAGCCTACAAGTGGTACCTGATCGCCGCCGCATCCGGAGACGCGGAGGCGAAGAGCTCGGCCGAAACCCTGCGCGCCAAGCTCGCCGCGCCCGCCCGCGTGGTCGCCGAGCGGGCCGCCCAGCGTTTCCAGGCCGCGCAGGGCGCGTCCGCCGCCTCGATCCCGGCGACCGCCGCTCCGGCCGCCCAGGAGCGTTGACCGCCCCGGCGCGGCCCTTGCAAAGGCAGGGGTGCGCTCCCCTGCGCGGGAAGGCCTGAGCCGTTGGACCTGTACCTGCCCATCGCCGAGGTGTCGGTGAATGCGCCCCTGCTGGTGGCGCTGGGCGCGTTCGTGGGCTTCATCTCGGGCGTCTTCGGCATCGGCGGGGGCTTCCTGATGGCCCCGGTGCTGGTGTTCATGGGCGTGCCCCCGGCCATGGCCGTGGCCAGCCAGGCCAATCACGTCGTGGCTTCCTCCACCTCCAGCGTCATCGCCTACAGCCGCCAGCGCTCGGTGGACTGGCGGATGGGCGGGGTGATGGCTGCGGGCGGGGTCATCGGCGCCTTCCTCGGCGTCGAGGTGTTCCGGCTGCTGCGGCTGCTGGGCCAGGCCGACCTCGTCGTGGCCCTGTCCTACCTGATCTTCCTCGGCGTCATCGGCGGGCTGATGCTGGTCGAGAGCCTGCAGGCGGTGGTGCGCCGCCGACGCGGCCAGGCCGCGCCCCGCCGCAAGGTTCGCCATCCCAAGTGGCTCTACGGCCTGCCCTGGCGCATGCGTTTCCCGCGCTCGCGGCTCTACATCTCGATCCTGCCGCCGCTGGCGCTGGGAATCTTCGCCGGCGTGCTGTCGGCCATCATGGGGGTGGGCGGCGGCTTCATCCTGGTGCCGGCCATGGTCTACCTGCTGCGCATGCGCGCCAGCGTGGTGGTGGGCACCAGCCTGTTCCAGATCATCGTCACCACCGCCGTGACGACCGTGCTTCAGGCCGGACGCAACCAGACCGTCGACATCCTGCTGTCGGTGCTGCTGATGGTGGGCGGGGTGCTGGGGGCCCAGCTCGGCGCGCGGGCCTCGAACCGGTTCCGCCCCGACAGCCTGCGCGCCGTGCTGGCGCTGATCGTGCTGCTGGTGGGGCTGCAGATGGGCATCGGCCTGTTCGTGCCGCCACCCGATCCGTTCGCCTTCGCGCCGGGGACCGGCCAATGATCCCGCTCGCCGCGCCGCCCGTGGACGCCGCCGCCGTCTCTGCCGCCCTGACCGAGACCCGGGTCGAGGTGACCAGCGAATTCCACGGCGCGCGCATCGTGCTCTACGGCGCGGTGTTCACGCCCGACGGCAAGCCGGCCGACGTGGTGGTGGTGGTGCGCGGGCCCGAGCAGCCGGTGCGCCTGGTGCGCAAGATCCGCGTCGCCGGCGTCTGGCTGAACAGCCGCCCGGTCGTGTTCGAGGGCGCCCCCGGATTCTACATGGCCGCCTCCTCCAAACCGCTCTCGAGCGTCGCCGGCTTCGGAGTGCTGCGCCGCGCCGGTATCGGCGTCGACCACCTGCGCATCGAGGCGCCCGAGGAGGCGCGCACCGTCACCTGGTACGGGGTGCGCGACGTGGTGGTCAGCCGGCTGGGCGCCGACTACCTCGACTGGCGCCGCGCCGTGATCCGGCTGAAGGAGAAGTCGGGCCTCTACAAGGTCGATCCCAAGGGCGTCCAGTACGTCGACCAGGGCCTGTTCAAGGCCGAGGTGGACCTGCCGACAGAGGCGCCGATCGGCCGTTACGAGGCCGAGGTCTGGCTGTTCCGCGACGGCAGGCCGGTCTCCAGCAAGACGCGCTCGCTCACCGTCGAGAAGGTCGGCGCCGAGCGTGCCGTGTACGAGTTCGCCCACGAGCGCTCGTGGCTCTATGGGTTCGCCTGCGTCGCCATCGCCCTGCTGTCGGGCTGGGCCGCCTCGATCTTCTTCCGGAGAAGCTGATTTGACCCGCAGCAGCCCGTCGATCCCCGTCGCGGCCGGCATCCCCGGCGTGCTCGGCCTCGTGCCCTTCTTCGGCGCGGCCGGCTTCTATGTCTGGGGCGATCCCCAGCAGGCGGGGCCCGGCCTGCTGTTCCTGCTGACCTATGCGGCGGTGGTGCTGTCGTTCCTGGGGGGGCTGCGCTGGGGCCACGAGATGGCCCGGCCCGAGCCGCGCATCGGCGTCTTCCTCGCCGCCTGCCTGCCGCCGCTCGCCGCCTGGCTGCTGCTGGCCCTGCCGTTCCTGACCGCCACCTGGCAGATCGGCGGCTACATCGTCGCCTACGTCCTGGCCTGGCTGTGGGACGCCGGCTCCAGCGACCTGCCGCGCTGGTGGTCGCGCCTGCGCACCTTCCTCACCATGGGCGCCGGCCTGGCCCTGGCCACGGCGCTGGAGCAGGCGCTGAGTCTGTAGGGAGCGATCCCCGGGCTCCTGGGGCAAACGTCGGCGCTGACTTACGCGATCCGCCGCAGCAGCGCGTCGACCATGGCCTCGGGCCGGCTCGGGTCGTGCGGCAGGGGAATGTCGGGGGCCAGGCCGCCGGGGCGTTCATCACCGCTCGGGCGGTAGATGACATAGACCGGCGCGAGCGCCTGCAGCCGCGTGTGTGTCAGGGGCCGGGGCGTGATCTGGCCGGTCTGATTGGCGTTGCCACCCGTGGTCTCGCCGACCACCGTCGCTAGGCCGTGGTCCTTCAGGGTCGTCGCGAAGACGATGGCCTGGGAGTACGTGTCGCGACTGACCAGGACATAGGTCCGGCCCTCGAAGCCCGGCGATTGAGGCGTGACCGCCCCGTTCCAGGGTGTCGTCACGACGCTGCCAATCGCCGCACCCGGGCTGACCTCGCGGTTGGCCTCGGTAATGCGGGCGACCAGCCGGCTGGCCGTCGCCGCCGGCCGCCGGGCCAGCCTGGCCACGATCAGGTCGCTGAGGTCGTGGGCGCCGCCGGGATTATCGCGGACGTCGATGCACAGGGTGCGGACGCCCTCGGTCTTCAGGCGTGCGAAGGTAGACTCCACGAAGGCCGCGAATGGCGTCTTCAAAGACGGATCGAAACTGCGCACGCGCAGCACCGCGACCCCGGGACCCGGCCGCTGCAGCGAGATGGCCCGCGCCGGGTCCAGCGGTCCGCCGCCGCCGTCGTTTGCGCCAAGCCTGAAGACCCGAGTCCTGCTTTCCGAGTCGACTGTCCGGACCTCGTAGCCGCTCCGGGCGCCGTGCAGCGTCCATAGCAGCGAGGCGAAGTTGTAGGTCAGGACAAAGCGTTGCAGGCTGGGCGTCTCGCCCCGCATCCGCGGCCCCAGCGCATCGATGATGCCGGCGACCGGGCTGCCGTTGATGGCCACGACCTCTTCGAACGGCTTCAGCCTGGAGGCGGAAGCGATGGTCTCCGCCACGCGTAGCCGGCCCGCCCGATCCAGGAAGACCGGGACGTCGAACGTAGCACCCCCTGATCGGCGATAGGACTCGTAGTCATCCACGGGCTGACGCAGGCCGACGTGGGCGTCGCGGAATACCGGATTGATCCGCGCCATTTCCAGCCAGGCCTGCCTCACGTCCATGGAGCGGTCCAGGCGCCGGCGGATGCGCGTCGCGGCGGCGTCCAGCGCCGTCAGGTCGGTGCTGAAGCCGAGGTCGGGGTGAGTGTCGCGAACAGTCGCCAGGAACTGGTCGAAATCCTCGCGCAGCTGCGCAGCCGTGAACAGGCGCTCGGTGGCGGCGAAGGCCGGCGAGGCGGGAATGAACGGGAAGGCCGCACAGGCTGCGGCGCCAAGGAATAGGCGGCGATCGATCATCGGGCGGTCCTCCGCCCGGATCAGGGCTGACGCCGCCGCCGATGGCCAGTGAATAGTCGGTAATGCCTAGACCAGCATCTCCCAGCCCACCGGGTGCACCCGGTCCCGCCCGATCACGGCGGCCGTCGGCGCCCGAGCGAACAGGCCGGCGAACGCGTCGTCCCGGATGTTCAGCCCGCCCGTGAAGGCGCCAA
>Ga0196970_1002188_pt1 | contig 10757 bp, 10 predicted proteins | sample S1v_513CmetaG_FD_148672 | JGI IMG/M metagenome (GOLD analysis project Ga0196970, IMG submission 148672) | Soil microbial communities from Anza Borrego desert, Southern California, United States - S1+v_5-13C | ecosystem: Environmental > Terrestrial > Soil > Desert | place: USA: California... | reverse complement strand
ATGGCCAAGGCCTATGGCATCGCCTCGACCGGCGCACCGCCGATGTCGGTGCCGCACCTCGACACGCGCGTGCTCGATGGCAAACGGGTGATTCTGTTCGGGCCGTTTGCGACGTTCTCGACCAAATTCCTCAAGGAGGGCTCGTACTTCGACCTGCCGGCCAGTACCACTTTGCATAATCTGTGGCCGATGGTCCGGGTCGGCGTGCGTGAATTCGATCTGGTGCAATACCTCGCCGGCCAGTTGATGCAGTCCGACGATGACCGTTTCGAGGCGCTCAAAGCGTATTTCCCACAGGCGCAAAAGCAGGACTGGCGCTTGTGGCAAGCTGGCCAGCGTGTGCAGATCATCAAGAAGGACGAGCAGCAGGGCGGGGTGCTCAAGCTTGGCACCGAGGTGGTCGCGTCCAGGGACGGCAGCATTGCCGCGTTGCTCGGCGCCTCCCCGGGTGCCTCGACGGCGGCGCCAATCATGCTTGATCTGATGCAGAAGGTGTTCAAGGAAAAACTGGCGTCCGCGCCGTGGCAGGACAAGCTGCGCCAGATCGTGCCCAGCTACGGCACGCGCCTGAACGAACACCCGGACAAGGTCATGGAGGAGTGGCGCTACACCAGCGAAGTGCTGCAACTGACGCCGCCACCGGGTATCGATCAGGCGCAGCCGAGCAACCCGCCGACGCACATCGACGCGGTGCAACAGCCGCACCTGGACAGCGATCCCGATCTCAAGCCTTGAACAGTGGGGTTGGTGGCGCCGGGCGAACTTTTCCCGTTCGGCGCCACTCTGAACCAGTCAGAGGGTGACCGGGCGACAGAAAAAACTGGCCCGGCAGGCAGTTTTGGCGCGCGTCGTGATAAATTCGTCACCCGTAATGCCGACCCCGAATGGCCCCAGGCGGCCCCACCAAGAGCGATCTACATGCAAGCAAAGGCCCGTGAGGTTTATGTGCCACCGGTGCTGCAGGATCTGCGGGCCGGCACAGCCGAACTGCACATCGCACTGGAAAAACGCCTTCCTTTTTTCTCCGACACCCTTGATACCCAGGCTTTCGAGCGCCTGATGCAGGCCTATTACGGCTTTTACCGGCCGTTGGAACAGGCCCTGCAAGCCAGCAACGCGATCCCGGACGACTTCGATCTGACCCCACGGCTCAAGACCGCAACCCTGCGCGCTGACCTGCAAGCACTGGGCGCCAGCGCCGAAGCGCTGGCCAGCCTGCCGCTATGCGATGAGTTACCGCACATAGACTCCAGCGCAGCCTGCCTCGGCGTGTTGTATGTACTGGAAGGTGCGACCCTCGGCGGGCAGATTCTGCGCCGGGAAATCGCTGCCCGGTTGGGCCTGGAAGCCGACAACGGCGCGGCCTTTCTCGATGTCTACGGCGCGGCCACCGGGCGTCGCTGGCGCGATTTCATCGAATACCTCGGCAGCCGGCCCATGGACGCTGCCGAACGGGCAGCCGTCGTCCGCGCTGCGCAAACTACATTCAGCTGTTTCGAGCAGTGGCTCGAGCGCCGGGAGGTGCTGGCATGACCCCGCAAGACAAACAAGCCTTCGAAGAGCTGCTCGCCAACTGCGCCGACGAACCGATCCGGTTTCCCGGTGCGATTCAGCCGCACGGTCTGCTGTTGACCCTGAGCGAGCCTGCGCTGCAGATCATTCAGATCAGCGCCAACGTCGAAACATTGCTCGGCCAGGCGCCAGAGCCGCTGATCGGCCAGCCGCTGCACGAACTGATTGGCCTGGAGCACTGCGCGCAGGTGCATGAGGCACTGCAACGCGATGCGCAGGCCGATGCGCCTCCGTTGTACTTTCGCTTGAATGGAACTGCCTTCGAAGGTTTGTTGCACCGCCATCAAGGCGTGCTGATCCTGGAACTGGAAATCCACGTCGAAAACTTCCAGCCGCGCAACGTCGCCGGGGTCAAGACTCACTTGGGGCGCATGCTGCAACGCCTGCAAGCGGCGACATCGCTGCAGGCGCTGTACGAAATCAGCGTCAAGGAAATCCAGGCGATGACCGGTTATGACCGGGTGCTGATCTATCGTTTCGAGGAGGAGGGTCACGGTCAGGTCATCGCCGAGGCCTCCGATCCATCGATGGAAGTGTTCAATGGCCTGTTTTTCCCGGCCTCGGACATTCCCGAGCAGGCCCGCGAGCTGTACCGCACCAACTGGCTGCGGATCATCCCCAATGCCGATTATCAGCCGGTGCCGCTGGTGCCGAAGTTGCGCCCGGACACCCAGCAGCCGCTGGACTTGAGCTTCGCCACGCTGCGTAGCGTCTCGCCGATTCATTGCCAGTACATGAAGAATATGGGCGTGTTGTCCTCGATGAGCATTTCCTTGCTCAAGGGTGACAAGCTCTGGGGCCTGATCAGCTGCGGCAATCGCCAGCCGCTGCATGTACCTCACGAACTGCGCATGGCCTGCCAGACCATCGGCCAGGTGCTGTCGCTGCAGATCAGCGCGATGGAAGCACTGGAACTGAGCCGACAGCGCGACGAAAAGCTCGAAGCGCTGGCGCAGCTCAATCAGGCGATGATCGACTCGTCGCAGAACGTTTTCGATGGCCTGGCGCAACAACCCGAGACGCTGATGGCGCTGACCGGCGCCGGCGGCATCGCGATCATTGAAGACAAGCAGTTGCACCGTTACGGCAACTGCCCGGAACCGGAAGACATCCGCGCGTTGCACAAATGGCTGCAGGAACGCGGTGAGCCGGTGTTCGCCAGCCATCATTTGTCCAGCGTCTACCCACCCGCTGCGCAGTTTCAGCAAGTGGCCAGCGGGGTGCTGGCGCTGAGCCTGCCCAAACCGGTAGAGAACGGCGTGCTGTGGTTCCGCCCCGAGGCCAAGGAAAACATCAATTGGAGCGGTGACCCGCGTAAACCACTGGACCTGGAAAACTCCGACGCCGGCCTGCGCCTGCGTCCACGCACCTCGTTCGAGATCTGGAAAGTCGAGATGGCCGGGATTTCGGTGAAGTGGAGCCACGGCGACCTGTTCGCGGCCAACGACCTGCGCCGCTCCGCGCTGGAAAACGACCTGGCACGGCAGGTGCGTCGCGAGCAGGAAGCGGTGCGCGCTCGTGAGGAGCTGGTGGCAGTGGTGTCCCACGACCTGCGCAACCCGATGACGGTGATCTCCATGCTCTGCGGCATGATGCAAAAGGCTTTCAGCTCCGACGGTGCGCACACCTCGCGGCGGATCTCTACGGCGATCGACACCATGCAACAGGCCACCGCGCGGATGAACACCCTGCTGGAAGATTTGCTTGATACCTCGAAAATCGATGCCGGGCGCTACACCATTACTCCGCAACCGCTGGAAGTCGGGCATATCTTTGAAGAAGCGCAGTCGCTGCTGACGCCGCTGGCACAGGACAAGGACATCAGCATTTCCTTCGAGGCTGATCCGGATCTGCGTATTCACGCGGACCCTGAGCGGTTGTTTCAGGTGCTGTCGAATCTGGTCGGCAATGCGATCAAGTTCACTCCGCGGCTGGGCACTGTGGGGGTGCATGCGACGACGGTGGGTGACGAGATTGTCTTTACTGTGCGTGATAGCGGGGAGGGCATTCCGAAGGAGCATTTGCCGCATGTGTTTGATCGGTACTGGACGGTGAAAGAGGGTAATCCGACGGGTACGGGGCTGGGGTTGTATATCACTCAGGGGATTGTTGAGGCGCATGGCGGGCGGATCGTTGCCGAGAGTGAGCCGGGGCGGGGGAGTGAGTTTCGGTTTACGGTGCCGCGGGTCGCTTGATCTTTGATCTTTGATCTTTGATCTTTGAGTTTTGGGTACATATCCGTTGCTGCGGTAACGGCTGCTTAGGGTTCCGCCCTTACGGCGGGTCACCTTTTTCAAACGCCAAAAAGGTAACCCAAAACGCTTGCTCCTACGTACGGCCCTCGCAGGCTCGGGTCCCTTCGCTCCGGGATCGATCCGGGCGCAGCGGCTACGGTTTGCTGCGCTGCACCTCCTTCCGCTGTGTACGACTGCGTCGTACGGTCGCTGCGCTCCCACACCCGGATCGATCCCTCCACTCAGCCTTCCGATGTCGCCGGTGACGCAAGATCAAGAGCACTCGAGCTTGCGCTCATTGTTGAGTGGTGAGAAGCGGGTGGTTGGCTTTGGATTTGTGGTGGATTTTCCCCTCACCCCAGCCCTCTCCCCGAGGAGAGGGAGCAGATTTATGGGCTTTTCAAAGTTTGAGTACGACTCGGTATTTCAAGTCGGCGTACCTCTTCCAATCACCTCGATCAGTCCCCTCTCCCTCCGGGAGAGGGCTAGGGTGAGGGGCCTTTGATCTTCAACGCCGCCATCAAGGTCGAAAGCAGGCGAGCTGACACTCGGCCTCATGGTTGTACCCGGCCCCTGTGGGAGCTTGCCTGCAAGCGTTAGGCCAGTACAGGCAACGTTGTCATTGGCCAAAAGGTAATTTTCTTCAATACCCTCCCAAAGCCGCTGACTAAGATGTGCCCCTTGTTCCTCGTTTTGAAGCAGGTGTGCGATGAGTCTGATTGTTTCGATGGCGGCGTTTGCGTTGGCTGCTTCCATCACGCCGGGGCCGGTGAATATCGTGGCGTTGAGTTCGGGGGCGCAGTATGGGTTTCGTGCCAGTCAGCGGCACGTCGCCGGGGCGACGTTGGGGTTTGTGTTGTTGCTGGTGTTGATGGGCCTGGGTCTGCATGAGGTTTTGCAGCGCTGGCCGTTCATGACCCGTTTGGTGCAATGGGCCGGTGTTGCGTTTTTGCTGTTCATGGCCTGGAAACTGGCCAGTGATGACGGCCAACTTAATGCGACCGACTCAGGTCGGGCGCCGTCGATGCTCTACGGTGCGGTCATGCAATGGCTCAACCCCAAAGCCTGGCTGGCCTGTGTGGCGGGCATGGGGGCGTTTGTTGCCGATGGCGAGGCGCGGTTGGTCTGGCAGTTTGCGGCGGTGTATCTGGTGATCTGTTATCTGTCGGTCGGCTGCTGGGCGTATGCCGGGACGTTTTTGCGCGGGTATCTGAACAATGCCAAGGGGATGCGTTGGTTCAATCGGGTGATGGCCGGGTTGTTGGCGTTGAGCGCAATCTACCTGCTGCTACCGTAACCCATGTAGGAGTGAGCCTGCTCGCGATAGCGTACTTCCAGTCAATTATGCTTCCGACTGGACGTCCGCCATCGCGAGCAGGCTCACTCCTACAGGGATTGGTGTTCAATCTCACATGAACGGCAACTCAAACGCCGCCCCTTCGATGTGATACACCGTCGGCTCTTCGGAAAAATATTCCTCCAGACCCAACATGAACAACCGATGATCCTCGCTCGCTTCAAAACCCGGCGTGTGATCCTCAAGCGACTGCCAGCGCACGATCAGATTGAAGCGCTCGGGCGTTTCGATCCCTTGCGCGAGCATGTGCCCGCCATAACCCTTGGCGCGGCGGAGCAGGGGGGCGACCTCGGCGAAGGCCTGTTTGAACGGCTCGACGTATTGCTTATGAACCGGTAGTACAGCGATCTCGTAAACCATGACGTTCCCCTTAACGTGAGTGCTGCGTGGTGGATGGCGCATCGCTGAGTGCAGATGGATCGACGGCAATCGCGATCTTGCCCAGCAGCCCGTTGTTACGGCTTTCCAGTCGGGCGTGGGCGAGCCCGAGGTCAGCCAGCGAATAGACCGCGCCAACGTGCGGGCGCAATTGACCGCGTTCGACCAGTGCGCTCAATTCATCGAGCTTGCCGCGGTTCTGGCGGGTGAACACAAAGTGGAAACTGGCATTTTTTCCCCAGGCCTGGATCACGTTCTGTGGCTGGGCGATATCGACGATGGACACCACCCGGCCCAGTTGGGCGAGTGCGTCGGGGCTGCGCGCCAGGGTGTCGCCGCCGATGGTGTCGAACACCACATCAACGCCATGCCCGCCGGTTTCGCGCAGGATGGCGTCGATGTAGTCCTCCTTCTCGTAATCGATCAGCACATCGGCACCCATGCGCCGCGCGAACTCGAAGTTGGCTTCGCGTACGGTGGTGAAGACTTTCGCGCCCATGGCTTTGGCCAGCTGGATTGCAACGTGCCCGACGCCACCCGCGCCACCATGAATCAGCACGCTTTCGCCAACCCTGAGTGACGCTCGCACCACCAGCGCTTCCCATGCCGTGCCGCCGACCAGGCTGAGGCTGGCCGCTTCGAGGTGGCTCAGCGCTTTCGGCTTCCTGGCCACGATAGTCTGCGCGGCAACGTGGTACTCGGCGTAACTGCCAGGCCCGGCGAAGATCTGCGGGGTGTACCAGACCTCGTCGCCCGGCACGAAAGCCGTGACGCCCGGCCCGACCGCTTCGACCACGCCGGAGACGTCGTGACCGCTGATGGCCGGCAGCGGCACAAGGTCGAGGTAGTCGCCGCGGCGAACCTGATAGTCCAGAGGGTTGATGGAGGTGGCGTGTACTCGCACCAGTACTTCGCCAGCGTTGGGTACGGGCTTGGGAACGTCGCGCAGTTCGAACGATTCCGGGCCGCCAAATGATTCAAGCATCATCGCTTTCATTGCATTTCCTCGTTTCTGGAAAAAGGGATATCGGGAATTCTCGATATCATGGGGCAAAAAATTACAGCTCGCTGCCGATGATCTCGGCCAGCTCACGGATCGCCGCTTCATTGCGCTTGTAGTACGTCCATTGGCCGATGCGTCTGACTTCGACCAGGCCCGCCCGTTGCAGCGTCGCCAGATAATCGGACACCGTCGACTGCGACAGCCCGACGCCTTCCTGAATACTGCTGACGCAAACACCTACCGTATGCACGTCGCCTTCATCCTGAGGAGGAAAGCTGTTGGCCGGGTCCTTCAAGCCTTTGAGAATCTCGAGGCGAGTACGGTTGGAGAGTGCTTTGAAGATGTCGAGTAGGTCCATGCCGCGAAGATATCGGATTTTACCGATATGTCAACGACTGATTTCGATAAGCGTCAACCACGATACTGCCCCGGCGTTGCCGCCAGATGCTGTTTGAAGGCGCGCTGAAAATGCGCCTGATCGGCAAACCCGGCGGCGAGCGCGACGTCGGCGATCAACTGGCCGTGGCGCAGGCGCTCGCGGGCGAACTGGATGCGCTGGTTGATCACGAACGCATGGGGCGTCATGCCGTAATGCTGTTTGAACGCGCGGATCAGGTACGACGGCGATAGCTGCGCCGCGGTGCAAATATCGTCGAGGCTCAGCGCATCGGTGCAATGCTCACGAATGAAATCGGCGGCGCGTTCGAGCTTGCCGTTCGGCTCGCGCAACGGCGCGCTGGCGGGGTTCAGCCGCAGGTGCAGATCGCTGAAAAACTCTACCGCTGCGCTGTGTTTGCGCAGCAGGTCGTACTGATCGTCGACGAGGATTTCGTACAGCTCACACAAATCGTGAAACAGCGCCGCGTCATCGAGATGGGTCACAGCAAAACGACAAAACCCCTGCGCACCGAACCCCAACTGTTGCTGCAGATCGCTCAGCCAAGGCGTTTCGACGTACAGCATCACATACGACCACGGCTGATCATCGATCGGATTACACGCGTGCACATCGCCGGGGTTCATCAGCACCACCGTGCCTGCGGCCACCTCGAACGCTGATTGCTCATGCACATACGTGCTACGCCCGGCGGTGATTGCGCCGATGGAAAAATGCGCGTGGGAATGCCGCGCATAACAGACCTCACGGCCATCGGCGATGGCCCGCGCCTCGATGAAGGGCAGGGCATCGTCGCGCCAGAAGCGCGGGGCTTTTTCTGGGTTTTTGGCGGCAGCGTGTTTCATGGTGGTTATTCCGGCAGGCCAGTTCGCCAGTGTAAGAGCTGCTGACGCCAAAGGCTCGTCCAAGTTCGACAGGATTGGCTTTTTCAGGCCCAACGGCACATCCAGATCGGTAAATGGTGCGCTCATCAAAACGGTTGAACTCCGCGCCAGACTCTTCCGTCACTTCCTATGAGGGGACTCAGGGCAATGTTGTCAGGTCGCCCCACTTAATGTTTTCACTCAGAAGGCGAGGGACCACATGAACACTTCAGATAACAGGGCAGGAACCACCGCAGACGAACCGTCCAAGGGCCAGGCCGGGCAGGCCTTCGAGCATTTGAAAGACGACGTCAGCGAAACGCTCGGCGGTGCGCGACAGCAAGCCGATGCGCAATTCGGTCAGTATCGTGACACGGCCGCCGAACAGATCGAAGCGCTGGCGCAAGGCGCGAAAAGCTTCGTCTCGGAGCTGGAGGACAAGGACACGCTGGGTATGTCCGACTACCTCTCCGACATGGCCGAGTCGATGACCGGGCTGGCGCAAAATCTGCGTGGCAAGAGTGCCGAACAGCTGTTGCACGACGCCGCCGAGCTGGCGCGCAGCAACCCCGGGTTGTTCATTGCCGGCAGTGTGGCGATCGGTTTCGGCCTGTCGCGGTTTCTCAAGGCAGGGACTTCTGCGGCGGCCGAAGTGACTGCCGATCATCAGCCGGCAGCCGGAAGCTCAACGCCACCCGCCGGCGGTTTCGGCGCCCAACGACCCTATGAAACCTCAACTGCGACCGCCACTGATCCCAGTCCAGGCCTGGCGACCGGCATCACCCCGACGTCGGCCGATGAGCACGATCACCCGAGTGATTTTGCCGGAACCGCCATCCCCACCTCGCCCACCAAAGGAGACCTGTCATGAACCGAGACGATGCAGATCTGCAAGGCGCCCGACCCACAGCCAACCATGACGACGCTTCGGTGACGGGACTGCTGCGGCAGTTGTCCCGCGAAGTGCCCGCGCTGTTTACCAAAGAACTGGCGCTGGCCAAGGCCGAATTTCAGTCCAGCCTCAACACGCTCAAGGCCGGTATCGGTGCGGTTGCCGGCGGGGCGATTGTGCTGCTGGCGGGGCTGATCATTTTGCTGATGTCGGCGGTGTACGGCCTGAGTATGTTCATGGCGCCATGGCTGGCGGCGCTGATCGTTGGCGTGGTGGTGATGATCATCGGCTTTGTCATGGTGCAGTCGGGCAAGAAACAGTTCGAACCGTCCCATTTCAAACCTGACCGGACGCTGGACGCCTTGAACAAAGACCAGGAAGCGCTGCGGAGGAAAGCCTCATGAAGACTGAATTGGATATCGAATCGCAAAAAAGCCCTGAGCAGATCGAGCGCGAGATCGACGCGCAACGCGCCAGCATCGGCAATATCGTCGACCAGCTGGAAAGCAAATTCACCCCTGGGCAGATGATCGATCAGGCGTGGGGCATGCTGCAGAACAATGGTTCGCAATTCGTGACCAACCTGGGCACCAGCGTGCGCAACAACCCGGTGCCGGCGGTGTTGACCTCGGTCGGCCTGCTCTGGCTGATGATGGGCCAGAACCGTCCGCCAGTGCCGCAGCCGACCTATCGCAGCGGTCCGGATCAGGACCGGGCCGGGGAGTGGGCCGATGGCTTGGCCGATAGCCTCGGCAATGCGCGCGAGCATATGCACCAGACCAGCGATTCGTTGAAGCACGGCTATCAATCGCTCAAGGGCAAGGCTGCGCACATGGGCGAGAACGTTGGTGCCGCCAAGGAGAATTTGCGCCACACCATGCACGATGCCAGCGACCGATTGAGTCAGAGCGGCCAGGCCATGGGGCAGCAATTCAATCAGTTGCTCAAGGAGCAACCGCTGATGGTCGCGGCGGTCGGTATTGCGATTGGCGCGATGCTCGGTGCCGCGCTGCCTAAGACGGCCACTGAGCAGCGCTATTTGGGGCGGACCAGCGCGGGCATGGTCGACAAGGTGAAAAAACAGGCGCGGGAGGGGTATGAGACTGTCCGCGATACGGTGACGAAGACGACCGAGCAGGCTACGGGGCAGGGTGCTCAGCCTACGCAAGCGACCACGTCTGATGAATCGGCGGATCTGTCCAAGGGATTGGGGACGTCTTGATGATGGCGGATAAGGGAGGCCTTGAAATGGCCTCCTTTTTTATTGCCGATTATCGACGAGTGGACGGAAATTCCGCGATCGAACGATTGGGGTGTGTCAGTTTCCCCTCACCCCAGCCCTCTCCCAAAGGGAGAGGGGGCCGACCGAGGTGTCTTGCGGGATGTATCGACCTGAGTGACCAAGTCGATTGTGGATTCGACAGCGCAAAAAGATCGAGTCGATTGTGAATTCGACAGCGCAAAAAGATCGAGTCGATTGTGAATTCGACAGCGTAAAAAAAATCGGGTCGATTGTGGATTCAACCGCATGCAAAAGATCGAGCGGATCCGGATTCCCAGCCGCACGCTCAGGTCGGCCTACTTCCTCAATATCCCCCAATCAGTCCCCTCTCCCCTTGGGAGAGGGCTAGGGTGAGGGCTGACCCTGAAGAAACCGTCCATCACGACTCAAAAAGGACCCCATCATGCAAACCCTGACCGGCGGCTGCCTCTGCGGCAATATCCGCCTCGAAGCCTCGGGCCAACCCTACCGCGTCGGCCTCTGCCATTGCCTCGACTGCCGCAAAGTCCACGGCGCGCTGTTCCACGCCTCGGCCATTTTCCCCGCCAGCGCCGTCACCACAAGCGGCGAAACCCGTGACTACGCCGGCCGACATTTCTGCCCGCGCTGCGGATCCTCAGTGTTCAACCGCAGTGACGACGAAATCGAAGTCAACCTCGGCGCCCTCGATAGCCCCGATCAACTGCAACCGACCTACGAAAGCTGGACCGTGCGCCGCGAGTCATGGCTGCCGGCGTTCCCGCTGGCGCATCATTACCCGCGTGATCGCGAGGGCCCGG
>Ga0196970_1002186_pt1 | contig 10767 bp, 10 predicted proteins | sample S1v_513CmetaG_FD_148672 | JGI IMG/M metagenome (GOLD analysis project Ga0196970, IMG submission 148672) | Soil microbial communities from Anza Borrego desert, Southern California, United States - S1+v_5-13C | ecosystem: Environmental > Terrestrial > Soil > Desert | place: USA: California... | reverse complement strand
CAGGCGTTCGGGTTGGCACGCTTGACACCGGTGGCCACGGCGGGCGCCCGGCCATGCGGGGCCTGCACGAAGTCGGTTTCAAAGTAGTTGTAGGCCAGCACGGAGCAGCCAACGGAGGCCACGCCTACGGTCTGCTCACGAAGGCCCAGTTCGTCGAGAACTTCAGCAACCAGCCGGTGCACAACGCCGTGGCTGCAGCCAGGGCAGTAGTGGGTGACGACCGGCGACATGGACTCGGGCTTGCCGGCAATCTGCTTGCTCACTTCGCTTCGCCTCCCATTGCCTTCTGGATCTCGTTCAGGATCTCGCGCGGCGTCGGCACAATGCCGCCGGTCCGACCGTAGAAGTCGACCTTGGCGCGACCCAGAACGGCAAGCTGCACATCCTCGACCATCTGGCCGGCGGACATTTCAACATCCAGGAAGCGGGTGATGCCCCGGTCCACCAGGCCGGCGAGCGCCTCGGACGGGAACGGCCACAGGGTAATCGGCCGGAAGAGGCCGACCTTCAGACCCATCTGGCGGGCGGCGTCAACGGCGGCGCGGGCCACACGGGCGGCGGTGCCGTAAGCGACGACGACGAGCTCGGCGTCATCGCACTTGTACTCCTCGAAGCGGACCTCGCACTCCATGGTCTTGAACTTCGCCTGGAGCTTGATGTTGTGCTTCTCGAGGCCCTCGGGGCTCAGCTCGAGCGAAGTGTGAATCCGCTTGCCCCGGCCCTTGCAGCCGGTAAGGGCCCAGGGCTTGGTGTCGGGGCCGGGATCCTGCTTCAGCTCGGGGAAGCGGACGGGCTCCATGGTCTGGCCCAGCAGGCCGTCGGCCAGAATGCCGACCGGATTCTGGTACTTGTCGGCCAGCTCGAAGGCCAGCACGGTTACGTCGACCAGTTCCTGCACGGTGGACGGGGCGAGGGAGATCATGCGGTAGTCGCCATGACCGCCGCCCTTGACCATCTGCCAGTAGTCGCCCTGGGCGGGCTGAATGTTGCCCAGGCCCGGGCCGCCGCGCATGACGTTGACCACCACGGCGGGCAGCTGCGAACCAATCATATACGAAATGCCTTCCTGCTTCAGGCTGTAGCCCGGAGAGGAGGAAGAGGTCATGACACGCACGCCGGCAGCGGCGGCGCCCAGGACCATATTGACAGCGGCGACTTCAGATTCGGCTTGCAGGTAAGTGCCCTGCACTTCGGGCATGCGGCGGGACATATAGGCCGGCAGTTCAGACTGGGGCGTAATGGGGTAGCCGAAGAAGAAGCGGCAGCCCGCCCGAATGGCGGCCTCGCCCAGCGCCTCGTTCCCCTTGACCATCGTCAGTTCCAGTTCGTGGGCCACGAGCGACACCTCCTAGGCGACCTGCCAAATGGTGAAGCAGACTTCGGGGCAGACGAGCGCGCAGGCCTTGCAGCCCGTGCACTTCTCCGGATCTACAATCGATGCGGGGCGATATCCCAGGGCATTGATGTTGCTGCCCATGGCCAGAACATCTCTGGGGCAGGCCTGAACGCAGAGTTCGCAGCCCTTGCAGTGGTTCTCCTGGAGCTCCAACTTGGCTCGCATGTGATGGTTTACCCCCTTACTTGACCTCGATCGCCGACAGTTCCCAGGGCGGCCGCATTTTCAGGTTCAGCGGGAGAACCTTGTGCCCCGTAAGCTGCGAGGCAACATCTGCTTTGGCGGCTGAGAAGAGAACCGGGAGACCGAGAAGTTCGGCAGAAGCCTGAACCTGTAATAACCCATCCAGCACGTGAGAGGGCTGGGTGAGCAGGCCAGCGTTTGCGTTGTTCACCACGCCGGTGAACTTGATTCGGGCCACTTGCTCCAGCCAGCGGGCGTATTCTGCCACCTGGCTGGGCGATCCGGTGCCCGGGCGATATGGGTTAATGACCATAATCGCCTGGTAGCCGGGCTGGAGGCGGCCGGCCATGCTGCCGACCACCCGGGCGCCCTCGTCGCCGCCAATGTCGGCGACCACGGGGCCGTCGTAGTTGGAAAGGGCATGCACGGCCCGGGCCGTAACCACGGGCAGGTCGGACCGGCTCAGGTCACCCTCAGGGGCGACCACGTCCACGCCGGCTTCCGCCAGTTCGGGACCTACGTCGCGGGAACGGTAGTAAGGCGTGATAAAGTCAAGGTCCAGCAGCAGCGGTCGCTTTGGCCCTGTACCTAAAGAAAGGGCATAATGAATGGCCACCTCGGTCTTCCCAGATCCGAAATGGCCAAGAAAAAGTGTCCGAGAAGAGTTGATCATCCCGCATTCCCCCCACCCTCATCATAAATCAGGCGATACCGCGCCCGGTATCGCCAATAGTGGTTAGGCAAAATGGCCTAACATCGCGGGAATCAGCCCGTGGTATATCGGGCATCCACCCGTGCGCGTATGGGGTATTGCGCGTAGTCTCTCCCGAATGAAATTGTCGTTTCTTGTCGAATGATTCAGCGGACCTTTCGGGACTCGGATTTCGTCTAAGGTATACCATGCTTAGGAGGCGAACTTTTATGTATTCACGGGTCCGGCGCCTGATGTCGGTTCTGCTGGCGGCGGTGCTTCTAGTTAGTGTTGTGGCGATGCCTGCCTACGCCGAAACGACCGGTCAGGCAACTTCCGGTACGGCTGCCATTGCAGCCAAGGCCAATGCAGCTGTGGTGGGCATTCTTAACACCATGAAACCCTACCCCGGCAGCACGGAGAAGGGGCATTCAGCCGGCACCGGCTTCATGTACAAGGCGGGTGTCATCATCACCAACGCCCATGTCGTGGACAACGCCCAGGAACTGAAAATCCTCTACGCCGATAAGACCACCGAAATCGTGCAGCCCAGCAACATTTTCGCCGATGCGACCTCCGACGTGGCTGTCATTAAGGTAAAGAAGCAGATCGACCCGGTGGTCCTGGGCGATTCTGACAAGGTCACGGTGGGCGAGCAGGTAGTCGCCGTGGGCAATCCGCTCGGCTTCCGCCTGGGCAACTCGGTCAGCTCGGGCATTCTGTCCGGCGTGGGCCGTGGTATGGGCTCGGCTTACCCCTTCCTTCAGGTGGATGCGGCCATTAACCCCGGCAACAGCGGCGGCCCGCTCTTCAACATGAAGGGCGAGGTCATCGGCATTAACAGCGCCAAAATGGCCCAAATCGGGGTTGAGGGCCTGGCGTTCGCGATTCCCATCAACACCGCCAACGAGATCGCCGAAGCCCTGCTGAAGGATGGCAAGGTGGAGCGGGCGACTCTGGGCATCGATCTGTATGAAGACTGGCAGGCGTACTTCGGCGTCCCGAACGAAGAAGGCGTCATGATCGCCAGCATCATCGATGACGGTCCGGTGGGCATGACCGCGCTGCGGCCGGGCGACCGCCTGACCAAGCTCGATGACACCGCCATTTTCACGTCCGATGACGTACACGCGTTCCTGGCGCACAAGAAGCCCGGCGATGTGGTGACCATTACGGTCCGCCGCAGCGGGCAGCTGCTTTCCGTCAAGGTGACCCTTGCGTCGCAGGACGCCCTGAGGAAGCTGGCCGAAGAAGGCGGCGTGGAAGAGGTCGGCGGCATCCTCATCGACCTGACCGATGGACAGATTCAGGAAGCGGCCAGCTTTGGCGAAGAGATGGCCACCGGTTGGGCCGACATCAGCAACGACTACTTCGCCCAGAGCGGCAGCAACTACGCCATCCTGTGGACCGAGTATCTGTACGTGGCCCGTCGCATCGCCTCGGCCTACAACTTCGGCTTCAAGCCTTCGATCGGCTTCCAGCAGAGCGTGGCCAAGGATATCAACGGCAAGGTCGAAGTGCAAATGGAGATCCACGGCGATGCCGCCAACTTCCTGCAGGGCGCCAAGTACACGCTCCAGCAGGGCAACAAGAAAGTGACCGGTACCGTGAAGGGCCAGGTAACGTACACCACCTCGCCCGACGGCAAGGTTTCCATCGCCAGTCTGGCGGTCCGGTTCCCCACCGCCGGCCTCTCTGCGACCGATGACCTGTCCATCACCGTGGCCCAGACCAACGGCAAGACCGTCTCCTTCCAGTTCACCATCGAAGATCTCCGGTAACGTGCAGCGTCAATAACGAACGGGTGGGCGAGGCGCAACAGCCTCACCCACCCGTTTACTCTTCTTCGTCGTACTCCATGTCGTCACTTTCGCCAGGCCTGGGCAGGTCGTGCAGGTTCGGCATTTCGCTCACGCTGATCTCCAGGTCGATCATTTCGCCCTGGCGCAGCACCTTGAGCGGAACGCTGTCGCCATGCTTGTGCAGCGCCAGGATCTTGCGAATGGCCCCTACGTTAAAGACCGGCTGCTTGCCGTCCACGGCGAGGACCATGTCACGCTCTTTCAGTCCGGCGCGCCGGCCGGGGCCGATGTCGGCCACATACTGCACCACCACGCCGCGGTCCACGGGCAGGCCGAACATATCGACCCAAATCTGATCGATCACGTCACCTTCGCCGGAGAAGCCGAGCCATGGATGGACCGCCCGCCCATGGTCAATAATCTGGCTGGCGATGCGGGCCGCAACCGAAGCCTGCAGCGCCAGCGACATGCCGCCCTGCCACTGCAGCCCGTTAATGCCGACCACCCGCCCGTCCAAATCGACCAGGGGTCCGCCGGTGTTGCCGGGGTGAATGGCGGCGTTGGTGATAATCAGCCCGTCCACCGGGTAGTTGCCGGCCTCTCCCTGCGGGGCGGGGCGGTAGACGGTCCGATCGCTGCTGCTGATGACGCCCGTCGTGACCGAATGCTCCTGCCCGAGGGCGTACCCGACGGCCATGACATTGAGCCCCACCGGCGTGGTCCCGCTGGGGGCGAAAACGGGCGGGTCAAACGGCAGCCTTTCTTCCAGGCGCAAAATGGCCAGGAAGTAGAGCGGGTCGATGCCCAGGCAGGTGGCGGGCCGGCGTTTGCCGTCGGCCGTTTTGACGGTGATCTGGTCGTCCATCGCCACGATTTGAGCGCTGGAGATGACGTGGTAATGGTCGAGAATCACGCCTGTTCCCAGTGCGATTTGGTTGGTGCGGGGCGTGCGGGCATCAATATGTACAACGCCGGGCCGCACTTTGTCCAGCGCCGCGATGAGCGCTGCGGACCAGGGGTCCATATGGCTACCTCCGCTCTGATTGGTTGATATCGATACGGGCGTTATCCACAACCCGTTCCCCACAGGAAAGGGTGGCCTTCAGCCGGTGCGGGCCTGTGAGCGGTGCCGGCAGATCCATTTCCAGGGAGAGGTCGCGGTTTTTGCTGCTGACCACCGCGTCCATGGCGCCGGTCCGGCGCCCGTCGGCGGCGGTCAGGGCAAAGTCGAGGGTTAGCAGGCAGGGTTCGGGGGCAGCACCTGCCAGGGCGATACGAATGCCCAGCTTCCGGTTGCCTGCCACGCTGGCCTGGAGCCGGGTAATGCGCAGGTCGTCGCTGGCGACGAGCCGCGTGCCGTCCGGCGTGTCAGCCGGGAGTTCCACTGTGTTCCACTGCCCGGGCTGCAGGTTGGGCTCGGCCCGCAAGTCCTTCTCTTCCCCGGACCGCAGGACGACCTGCTTGTCCGCCCAGGAGCCCGGCACAAAGACGCTGACCGAGTGGTCATCGATCCGCCGGGTCTGCCAGCGCCCGTCCAGCCGGATTTGTTCGCGGATGGGATTCTGCACGCAACGTCACCCCCTGCGGAATTCGACTCAGTGTGTCGAGATTCGCCTAGTATTCGACAGGGGGTGACAGCGGTCCTGCCCCATGGGGAGCTAGAAGGACTTCGGCGCCTGGAACACAACGGCGACAACAGGCTCGGTGCTGTTGTTGCTGATGGCATGGTCCACCCCGGGCCGGGCGAGGGCGGCCTCGCCGGGGCCCAGTTCCTTAATCTCCTGCCCAATCTGCACCGTCGCCCGACCTTCCCAGATCAAATAGTATTTGTCGTTGGCCTTATGGTTATGCAGCTTCTGGCTCTGGCCGGGCAGGAGGCAATAGACGTCGAGGGCCGTCAGGTCTGACTCAAACAGACTGACCTTCTGGTACTTCTCCGCGGAAAACCGCTTCATCTCTTCGATTCGCTGAAAGCTCACAGGTTGTACCTCTTTTCTAGGGGAGCCGTTCTACGATGGTGGCAATGCCCTGCCCCACGCCAATGCACATGGTCGCCAGCCCATACCGCGCCTCTCGGCGCTGCATTTCGTGGACCAGGGTGGTCAGAATCCGGGCGCCGGAGCACCCCAGCGGGTGACCGAGAGCAATTGCCCCGCCGTTGACGTTTACTTTCGCCTCGTCAAGGCCTAACTCCCGCAGGCAGGCCAGCGATTGCGCGGCAAAAGCCTCGTTCAACTCCACCAGGTCGATCTGGTCGATGGTCAGGCCGGCCCGGGCCAGGGCCTTCCGGGTGGCGGGCACCGGCCCGATGCCCATGCAGGCCGGGTCCACGCCCGCCACGGCCATGGACCTGACCCGGGCCAGAGGCTTGAGGCCCAGGTCCGCCGCCTTCTCAGCCGCCAGCAGCAGCAGCGCCGCTGCACCGTCGTTTATGCCTGACGCGTTGCCCGCCGTCACCGTGCCGCCATGCTTGAACGCTGGTGAAAGCTTGCCCAGTTTCTCCAGGGTAACATCCGGGCGCGGGTGTTCGTCGGTATCGATCATCACCGGGTCACCCTTGCGCTGGGGGATAGGTACTGGAACGATCTCTGCCTGGAACCTGCCCGCAGCCATGGCGGCCACGGCCTTCTGCTGGCTCCGCAGGGCGAACGCGTCCTGGTCTGCCCGGGAAACGCCCCACCGTTCCGCCACATTCTCGGCGGTTTCGCCCATGCTATAAGGGTAGTACAGATCCGCCAGCCTGGGGTTCGTAAAGCGCCACCCAATGGTCGTATCGTAGATTTCGGCCTTCCGCTCCCAGGCCTCACCGTGCTTGGCCATTACGAAGGGCGCCCGGGTCATGGATTCGGTGCCGCCCGCTATGTACATATCGCCGTCGCCTGTCATAATCGCCCGGGCCGCCTGATTGACCGCCTCCAGCCCCGACCCGCAGAGCCGGTTGACCGTGGTCCCGCCGACCGAAACCGGCAGCCCGGCCAGCAACACGGCCATGCGGGCGACGTTCCGGTTGTCTTCACCCGCCTGATTGGCGGCGCCGAAAACCACATCTTCCACCTCGTCCGGCCGTACGGCCGGGTTCCGCTGCAGCAGTTCCCGAACAACTACCGCCGCCAGGTCGTCGGGCCGCACATCTTTCAGTACGCCGCCGTACCGACCAATCGGTGTGCGAACCGCGTCTGCAATCACCACTTCACGCATAGATACACCCCCACAACGCACCATTATCGACGATATAGTTCATTTTATCATACTCCTTCACCAGAAGGAGGGAGATGAATCCAAGCAGGCGTATTGGAATAGTCCCTACTTGTTGAGGCGCCATGTGAACCCTTTGCGGCGCTCAGCAGGTCTTATCAACAGCAAACGGCCCGGGAGGGACACCTATGATCGAGATCAACGGCGTATCCAAAAGCTACGGCGGCGGCACGAAGAAAGCTGTCGACAACCTCAGCCTCACCGTCAAACCAGGCGAAATCTTTGGCTTCCTCGGCCCCAACGGTGCCGGCAAGACGACCACGCTCAAAATGATCGTCGGCCTGCTGCGGCCTGATTCCGGCTCGGTCCGGATCAACGGCTACGACATTACGACGCAGCCGCTCGAAGCAAAGCGGCAAATGGCGTTTGTGCCCGACACTCCCGAAGTCTATGAGAAGCTGACGGGGCTTGAGTATTTGAACTTCATTGGTGACATTTACAGCGTCCCGGTCAGCCAGCGGCGGGAGCGCATTGAGCGCTTCGCCGAGACCTTCGAGCTGACGGGCGCCCTGGGCGAGCGCATTAGCTCGTACTCCCATGGCATGCAGCAGAAGCTGGTGCTGATGAGCGCCCTGCTGCACAATCCGCCCGTCTGGATTCTGGATGAGCCCATGGTCGGCCTCGACCCGCGCTCGGCTCACACCCTGAAGGAACTGATGGCCGAGCACACCCGCAACGGCAACACGCTCTTCTTCTCCACGCACGTGCTGGAGGTGGCCGAGAAGCTGTGCGACCGGGTGGCCATCATCAAACAGGGGCGGATTATCGCCTGTGGGACGGTTGAGGAACTGCGCCAGAACCAGAGCGGCGGGTCGCTCGAAGAGATCTTCCTGGAGTTGACGCAGCAATGACCAAGAACTTGCGCGCCATGCTGCGGGCGCAAATGCTAATTACCTGGCGCAGCCTGCGCGACAACATGGGCGGAGCCAAGTCGAAATGGGGCTTGCTGCTGCTGCCCTTGATGTTGCTCGGTTTTGTCCCTCTGCTTTTCATGATGGTGATGCTGTTCTTTACGTTTTTCGTGACTGGCCGCGCCCTGGGCTATCCGGAGTTCGTGCTCATGGTGGCGCTCACGGTGGGGCAACTGGTCTGCCTGACGTTCGGTGTCTTTTACGTGATCTCTTCGTTCTACTTCAGTAAAGACATCAACATGCTGATTCCCATGCCCATCCGGCCTGGCGAAATCGTCCTGTCGAAGTTCATCGGCATCATGTCGGGTGAGTATCTGACCATGGCCCCGGTGGTGCTGCCGGCGGTGGTCATCTACGGCATTTTTGCCGGTGTCTCCTGGACCTACCTGCCTTTCGCCCTCATCATCTTCCTGTTGCTGCCCGTGCCGCCGCTGGTCATTGCTGCGTTGTTCAGCATTGTGCTGATGCGAGTGACCAACCTGCGGCGCAACCGGGACTTGTACCGGGTCATGGGCGGCCTGCTCGGCCTTGGCATTGGCCTGGGGTTCAACTACTTCAGCCGGCTGGGCGCCAGGAACGGCAACTTCAACCCCGAGTCGGGTGAGTGGGCCGCCATGGTAGGCAACCTGCAGAAGGTCCTTACCGACTGGGGCAAGTACATTCCCACCAGCACCTGGGCCACGAGCGCCCTGAAGGCGGGCGCCCCGGCCTTTGGCTTCGGTTCGTTCATTCTGTTTGCCGCGGTAGCCCTGGCGGCGCTGGCCGGCATGGTCTGGGTGGCGGAAAAGCTGTTCTACGGCGGCGCCGTGGGCGGCGAGGAAACCCGCTCCTCCGGTAAGAAGCTGACCCGGGCCGACCTGGCGAAGGAAACGGCGCAATCCCGCTCGCCCCTGTGGGCCTTGCTGCTCAAGGAGTTCAAGCTGCTCAACCGGACCCCGTCATTCCTGATGCAGGCGTTGGTGCCGCTCATCATCATGCCGTTTTTCGTCATCATGCCGATGACGCAGGAACAGGAGATTGGCGAACTGATCGCAAAGGCGGGGGCGAATGCCAACTCGCCCCTCGTCCCGGCGATTGGCATTGGGGTCGTGCTGTTTATGGCTTCCATGTCAAGCGTGGCGGCTACGTCAATCAGCCGCGAAGGCAAGCATTTCTGGATCAGCCGCTCGCTGCCGGTCATGCCGCGGGTGCAGGTGCACGCGAAGCTGCTGCATCACATGATGTTTGGTCTCCTCAACGTGGTGCTGACGCTCGCCGGCCTCGCGTTCTTCAAGGTCCTGACGCCGCTGACGTTTGTGTACGTGCTGGTCGGCGGCCTTACGGCGAGCGCAGCCATGGGCTATAGCGGCATGATTGTCGACCTGATGCGCCCCAATCTGAAGTGGACCGATCCGCAGCAGGCGATGAAGGGCAATTACAACGTGCTCTTCGGCATGCTGTTCATCTGGCTGATGATCGGCGTGGTGGCGGCGGTGTCCGCCGGGCTCTACTTCCTGGCACCGGCCCTGATCATGCCGGGCTTGATTCTGGTCTTCGCGATAGAGGCGTTCTTCTTCGCCAAGGCGGCGAGCGCTATGGCCGACAAGCGGTATGTGGAGATTGAAGACTGATTGCATAGGCCGCTGAAAACGCCACGGGCACCGCGCCCGTGGCGTTCTCTTTTAGTGGTGGAACCGGGCGCCCGCCAGCACCAGCTTGCGCAGCAGGGGGCAGGGGCGGTAGCGATCTTCGCCTGTGAAGCGCTGCAGGTGTTTGAGAATCCCCAGCACGTTCTCCAGCCCAATCTCCTCGGCCCACGCCAGCGGCCCCAGGGGGTAGTTGACCCCGAGCCGCATGGCCGTGTCGATGTCGGGCGCCGAAGCAACGCCTTCCATGAAGGCGAAGGCCGCTTCATTTGCCAGACAGGCGATGAGGCGGGGAACAATGAGGCCCGGCCCGTCCTGAACCACCTCGGTGTCACGGCCCAGGGCGTGGAAGACGGCCACTGCGAGCTCCGTGGCCTCAGGGGCCGTACGGATGCCGGGGGCCACCTCGACCAGTTGCCGCCGGGACACAGCGGGGATGCCCCCGAAGCCCACGACCCGGGCCGGGTCGGGCAGGGCAGTTGCAAGCTCCGTGGTGGTCTGGCTTGAAACCTCAACCAGCACCAGGTCAGCGGTGGCGGGGTCATCGGTCAGCGAAAGACCCGCTTCCTGCGCCATTGTCACACATGTGCCGTCCCCGATGATATGGAGCGTCACATCCGGACGCGGACCCGGGTTGCCATAGAAGAGCGCCCCTTCGGGTCCGTCGACCGGGTGCTCACCTTCGTAGCGATACCAGCCCGCACCTGTCTTCCGCCCCAGGCGGTTCGCCTTCACCATTTGCGCCTGCAGGGGATGGGGGCGGAACCGGGGTTCAAAGAAGAACTGCTCGAAGACCGACCGGTTTACCGCATAGTTGATGTCCATGCCGACCAGGTCCATCAGCTCAAACGGTCCCATGCGGAAGCCGGCGCCCAGCCTTGCGGCCCGGTCGATTTGGCGGGTG
>Ga0196970_1002185_pt1 | contig 10769 bp, 9 predicted proteins | sample S1v_513CmetaG_FD_148672 | JGI IMG/M metagenome (GOLD analysis project Ga0196970, IMG submission 148672) | Soil microbial communities from Anza Borrego desert, Southern California, United States - S1+v_5-13C | ecosystem: Environmental > Terrestrial > Soil > Desert | place: USA: California... | reverse complement strand
GCGCAACGACCTGTCCTACAGCGCCAACTTCATGCGCATGATGTTCTCGACCCCGTGCGAAGAGTACAAGGTCAATGACGTCCTGGTGCGCGCGCTCGACCGCATCCTGATCCTGCACGCCGACCACGAGCAGAACGCGTCGACCTCGACGGTCCGCCTGGCCGGCTCCTCCGGCGCCAACCCGTTCGCCTGTATCGCTGCCGGTATCGCCTGCCTCTGGGGCCCGGCGCACGGTGGCGCGAACGAAGCCGCGCTGAACATGCTGGAAGACATCCAGCGCGAAGGCGGCGTCGAGCGCATCGGCGAATTCATCGCCAAGGTCAAGGACAAGAACTCCAACGTCAAGCTGATGGGCTTCGGTCACCGCGTCTACAAGAACTACGACCCGCGTGCCAAGCTGATGCGGGAAACCTGCCACGAAGTGCTGAACGAACTGGGCCTGCACGACGACCCGCTGTTCAAGCTTGCAATGGCACTGGAAAAGATCGCCCTGGAAGACGACTACTTCGTCCAGCGCAAGCTCTACCCGAACGTCGACTTCTACTCCGGCATCGTCCAGCGCGCGCTGGGTATCCCGGTCTCGCTGTTCACCGGTATCTTCGCGATGGCTCGTACCGTCGGCTGGATCGCCCAGTGGAACGAGATGATCTCCGATCCGGAACAGAAGATCGGCCGTCCGCGCCAGCTGTTCGTCGGCTCCACGAAGCGCGACGTTCCGCCGATGGCCAAGCGCGGCTAATCGCGATGCACGTGCCCGGGGCTGCTGCCCCGGATCGAAAAAGGAAAACCCGCAGGAACCTGGTTCCCGCGGGTTTTTTCTTGTCCGCGGCGCACCGAAGAGAAGAGGGCAGGGCGTTTCGCACGACCGTTCAAATCGTATTTCTTGCGTGCCTGGATAGCCCTTTCAACAAGTATTTTGACCGCTGGAAAAATGGCGTTGCAGGCGGCGCAAAATGGCCGCCGATCCGCACGTTGACCTTGATAAATATGATATGCTCGCGGTTCGTAACACTTCAGGTCACGCAGCCCTTCCCCCCACAACTTGATGTGCGATCCGCTAACCGGTCAGGCCGTGTCGCGGAAGGTTAGATTAACCCGCTAATCTCGCGAAACGCGAAGAAAGGTGAGCAAGATGATGCAGCAGTACTTCTCCAATTCATATCTGTTTGGAGGCAACGCACCGTACGTCGAAGAACTGTACGAAGCGTATCTCAACAATCCCGGTTCCGTTCCCGACAACTGGCGCGCGTATTTCGACGCGATGCAGAACGTTCCCGCCGTCGACGGCACGAACAAGCCCGACGTCGCCCACGCGCCCGTGATCGCATCGTTTGCCGAACGCGCCAAGCAAGGCCCGATCCGCACGGTCACCGCCTCCGCCGACGCCGAAATGGGTCGCAAGCGCGTCGCCGTCACGCAGCTGATCGCCGCCTACCGCTTCCTCGGCAACCGCTGGGCCAACCTCGACCCGCTGCAGCGCCAGGAACGTCCCAACATTCCCGAGCTGGAGCCGAGCTTCTACGGCTTCACGGACGCGGACCAGGACATCGTGTTCAATGTCAGCAACACGTACTTCGGTCCGGAAACCGCCTCGCTGCGCGACTTGCTCCAGGCGCTGCGCGACACCTACTGCCGTTCGATCGGCGCCGAGTTCATGTACGTCAGCGATCCGGCACAAAAGCGCTGGCTGCAGGAACGCCTCGAATCGGTTCGCTCCACCCCGAATTTCTCGCCCGAGAAGAAGAAGCATATTCTCGACCGCCTGACCGCAGCCGAAGGCCTCGAGCGCTATCTGCACACCCGATACGTCGGCCAGAAGCGCTTCTCGCTGGAAGGCGGCGAAAGCTTCATCGCATCGCTGGATGAAACCATCCAGCGCGCCGGCGAAAAGGGCGTCCAGGAAATCGTCATCGGCATGGCCCACCGCGGCCGCCTGAACGTCCTGGTCAATACCCTTGGCAAGATGCCGCAGGACCTGTTCGCCGAATTCGAAGGCCGTCACGCCGACGACCTGCCGGCCGGCGACGTGAAGTACCACCAGGGCTTCTCCTCCGACGTGTCCACCCCCGGCGGCCCGGTGCACCTGTCGCTCGCGTTCAACCCCTCGCACCTCGAAATCGTCAACCCGGTGGTCGAGGGTTCGGTCAAGGCCCGCATGGACCGCCGCGGCGACAAGGACGGCTCCCAAGTCATGCCGATCCTGGTCCACGGCGACGCCGCATTCGCCGGCCAGGGCGTCGTGATGGAAACCCTGAACCTGGCGCAGACCCGCGGCTACGGCACGGGCGGCACGGTTCACATCGTGATCAATAACCAGATCGGTTTCACCACCTCCGATCCGCGCGACTCGCGCTCCACGCTGTACTGCTCCGACGTCGTCAAGATGATCGAGGCGCCGGTGCTGCACGTGAACGGCGACGATCCGGAAGCGGTCATCCTCGCGACCCAGATCGCGCTGGACTTCCGCCTCGAATTCAAGAAGGACGTGGTTGTCGACATCATCTGCTTCCGCAAGCTGGGCCACAACGAGCAGGACACTCCGGCTCTGACCCAGCCGCTGATGTACAAGAAGATCGGCAAGCATCCAGGCACCCGCAAGCTGTACGCCGACAAGCTCGCGGCCCAGGGCACGATTGCCGCCGACGACGGCGACGCGATGGTCAAGGCCTACCGCGATGCGATGGATGCAGGCAAGCACACCGTTGACCCGGTCATCTCGAACTTCAAGAGCAAGTACGCGGTCGACTGGATGCCTTTCCTCAACCGCAAGTGGACCGACGCCGCCGACACCGCAGTGCCGCTGGCAGAACTGAAGCGCCTGGCCGCCCGCATCACCACCGTGCCGGAAAACTTCAAGCTGCATCCGCTGGTCGAGAAGGTGCTCGCTGATCGCGCCGCAATGGGCCGCGGCGAACTGAACCTCGACTGGGGCATGGGCGAACACCTCGCCTACGCGTCGCTGGTCGCATCCGGTTATGCCGTCCGCCTGACCGGCCAGGACGCCGGCCGCGGTACCTTCGTGCACCGTCATGCCGTGTTGCACGACCAGAACCGCGAGCGCTGGGATGCAGGCACGTTCATCCCGCTGCAGAACATCTCCGAAAACCAGGCGCCGTTCACCGTCATCGACTCCGTGCTGTCTGAAGAGGCAGTGCTCGGCTTCGAATACGGTTACTCGACCGCCGAGCCGAACGCACTGACGATCTGGGAAGCGCAGTTCGGCGACTTCGCCAACGGCGCGCAGGTCGTGATCGACCAGTTCATCAGCTCCGGCGAAGTGAAGTGGGGCCGTGCATCGGGTCTCGTCATGATGCTGCCGCACGGTTACGAAGGCCAGGGTCCGGAACACTCTTCCGCCCGCCTGGAGCGTTACCTGCAGCTGTGCGCGGACAACAACATGCAAGTGGTGCAGCCGACCACTGCGGCGCAGATCTTCCACCTGCTGCGCCGCCAGATGATCCGCCTGTTCCGCAAGCCGCTCGTCATCATGACGCCGAAGTCGCTGCTGCGTAACAAGGATGCCGGCTCGCCGCTGTCCGAACTCGCCAAGGGCCAGTTCCAGACCGTGATCGGTGAGGTCGACGAGAAGATCGATCCGAAGAAGGTCAAGCGCGTTGTCGCCTGCTCGGGCAAGGTCTACTACGACCTCGTCAACGCACGCAAGGAGCGCGCTGCTTCCGACGTGGCGATCATCCGCATCGAACAGCTCTATCCGTTCCCGCACAAGGCCTTTGCCGCAGAACTGAAGAAGTTCCCGAACTTCGCGGAACTGGTGTGGGCGCAGGACGAACCGCAGAACCAGGGCGCCTGGTTCCAGATTCAGCACAACATCTTCGAGAATCTGGAAGAGGGCCAGAAACTGGCATATGCAGGCCGTCCGGCCAGCGCGTCGCCTGCTGTCGGCTACTACGACAAGCACTACGCGCAGCAAAAGGCGCTGATCGACACCGCGTTCTCGAAGCTCAAGGGCTTCGTCCTGACGAAATAAAGACCCGACGGCGCGCTAGAAGCTGGCGCGCCGCACGAACAACCCGAAACGGAGAGTTACATGGCAATTATCGAAGTGAAAGTTCCGCAATTGTCGGAATCGGTTGCAGAAGCAACCCTGTTGCAGTGGCATAAGAAAGTTGGCGAAGCAGTCGCCCGAGACGAAAACCTGATCGACATCGAAACCGACAAGGTGGTGCTCGAACTTCCCGCGCCGGACGCCGGCGTGATCGTTGAAGTCATCAAGGCCGACGGCAGCACGGTCGTCGCCGGCGAAATCATCGCCAAGCTGGACACCGAAGCCAAGGCAGGCGCAGCCGCCGCACCGGCAGCCGCCGCAGCTCCGGCTGCAGCACCGGCGCCGGCCGCCGCCGCTGCATCGTCCGCTCCCGCGTCGACGTCCGCAAGCGGCATCGCCATGCCGGCCGCCGCCAAGATGCTGGCCGACAACAACATGAGCGCCGCGCAAGTGGCAGGCACCGGCAAGGATGGCCGCGTCACCAAGGGCGACGTCATCGGCGCGCTGCAGAACAAGCCGGCCGCCGCCGCGCCTGCAGCACCGGCGCCTGCCGCCGCCGCGAAGCCGGCACTGCAGCAAGTCGCTGCACCGGTCAGCCTCGCCAACCTGGCAAACCGTCCGGAAGAGCGCGTCCCGATGAGCCGCCTGCGCGCCCGCGTCGCCGAGCGCCTGCTGCAGTCCCAGTCCACCAATGCAATCCTGACCACGTTCAATGAAGTGAACATGCAGCCGGTCATGGACCTGCGCAACAAGTACAAGGACAAGTTCGAGAAAGAGCATGGCGTCAAGCTCGGCTTCATGTCCTTCTTCGTCAAGGCCGCAGTTGCCGCGCTGAAGAAGTACCCGATCCTGAACGCCTCCGTCGACGGCAACGACATCGTCTACCACGGCTATTTCGACATCGGTATCGCCGTCGGTTCGCCGCGCGGCCTGGTCGTGCCCATCCTGCGCGATGCCGACCAGATGACCATCGCCGACATCGAGAAGAAGATCGCCGAATTCGGCGTCAAGGCCAAGGACGGCAAGCTGACGCTGGAAGAGCTGACCGGCGGCACCTTCTCGATCTCGAACGGTGGCGTGTTCGGCTCCATGCTGTCCACCCCGATCATCAACCCGCCGCAATCCGCCATCCTCGGCGTGCATGCGACCAAGGAGCGTCCGGTTGTAGAGAACGGCCAGATCGTGATCCGTCCGATCAACTTCCTGGCCATGTCCTACGACCACCGCATCATCGACGGCCGTGAAGCCGTTCTCGGCCTGGTCGCGATGAAGGAAGCACTGGAAGATCCGGCGCGCCTGCTGCTGGACCTCTAATCCATCACGCCATGCGCACACGGAGCACGACACGTTCCTGCTCCGTGTGCGTCGTCCATCCCCGCGGAAAAATAGGGTAAGAATATGTCGAAGAATTTTGATGTGGTCGTCATCGGCGGCGGTCCCGGTGGCTACATCGCAGCCATTCGCGCTGCACAACTCGGTTTCAGCACCGCTTGCATCGACGAGTGGAAGAACGCCAAGAACGGTCCCGCTCCCGGCGGCACCTGCACCAACGTCGGCTGCATCCCCTCCAAGGCGCTGCTGCAGTCGTCCGAACACTACGAGCACGCCGGCCACGCCTTCGCCGACCACGGCATCGATGTCAAGGGCCTGAGCATTGATGTGGGCCGGATGCTGGCGCGCAAGGAAGCGATCGTCAAGCAGAACAATGACGGCATCCTGTACCTGTTCAAGAAGAACAAGGTCACCTTCTTCCACGGCCGCGGCTCGTTCGTGAAGGGCGATGCCAACGGCTACGAGATCAAGGTGGCAGGCGCTGCCGAGGAAACGATTACCGGCAAGCACATCATCGTTGCAACCGGCTCCAATCCGCGCGCACTGCCGGGCGCCGAGTTCGACGAGAAGCTCATCCTGTCGAACACCGGCGCGCTCGCCATTGACGCCGTCCCGAAGAAGCTGGGCGTGATCGGTGCCGGCGTGATCGGCCTCGAGATGGGAAGCGTGTGGCGTCGCGTCGGTGCAGAAGTCACCGTGCTGGAAGCATTGCCGACCTTCCTCGGTGCGGTCGACGAGCAGATCGCCAAGGAAGCGCACAAGCTGTTCGTCAAGCAGGGGCTGGCGATCAGCCTCGGCGTGAAGATCGGCGCGATTACTGCCGGCAAGAAAGACGTGACCGTCGAGTACACCGACGACAAGGGCAATGCGCAGAAGGCTGTCTTCGACAAGCTGATCGTCTCCATCGGCCGCGTGCCGAACACCATCGGCCTGAACGCCGAGGGTATCGGCCTGAAGCTGGATGAGCGCGGCTTCGTCGCCGTCGACGGCGATTGCAAGACCAACCTGCCGAACGTGTGGGCGGTGGGCGACGTCGTGCGCGGCCCGATGCTGGCCCACAAGGCTGAGGAAGAGGGCGTTGCCGTGGCCGAGCGCATTGCGGGCCAACACGGACATGTGAACTTCAACACAATTCCCTGGGTCATATATACGTCTCCGGAAATTGCGTGGGTGGGCAAGACCGAACAGCAGCTCAAGGCGGAAGGCGTCGCCTACAAGGCAGGCACCTTCCCGTTCATGGCCAACGGCCGTGCACGCGCCCTCGGCGATACCTCCGGCATGGTGAAGTTCCTGGCCGATGCCAAGACGGACGAGATCCTCGGCGTGCACATCGTCGGGCCGATGGCTTCCGAACTGATTTCGGAAGCGGTCGTCGCGATGGAATTCCGTGCTTCGTCGGAAGACATCGCCCGTATCTGCCACGCTCACCCTTCCTTGTCCGAGGCGACCAAGGAAGCCGCACTGGCGGTCGACAAGAGGTCGCTCAACTTCTAAGGAGCCACGCATGCGTCACCTGATCCTGTTGCTGCCGCTTGCAATCGCCGCATGTGCCACGACAGGATCGAGTGACGGCGTGATCGCGGTTGAAACCGTATCGCGCGGACAGCCGGTGACCGGTGCGAATTGTGCGGTCAGCACCGGGTCCGGCAACTGGAACGTGGTGACGCCCGCATCCCTGAACATCGGCAGTGCCAACGGGGACCTGCGGGTGATCTGCAACAAGCCTGGCTTCCGGACGTCCGAAATCGTCTTCCGTCCTTCGAATCCCTACGGCTCCAGCATGGGTGTCGGGGTCGGCGGGGGAGGCGGTAACGTCGGTGTCGGCGTGGGATTGAGCTTTCCTGTCCGTTTCGGCGGCGGCACGTATCCATCGAGGGTGACCGTCGACATGAATCCCCAGTAAGCCGGACGGGGCGCGCCTGTCGACTTCGGGCAATACAGGCATAATTGTCGCGAATTGCCGGGTTTCAACGATCAGCATGAATGGGCGAGACACTCTCGCCCATTTTCATGTCGGGCGCGAGCCTGCATGGACGGCAGCAACCAACGAAATAGTCGATATGAACGTCAGGGAGTTTTACGCGCACGCGCTCGCGCAGCGCGGCTATCAATCGGATGAGGCGCAGTTGCGGGCAGTGGAACGGCTGCAGCAGTGCTATGACGAATGGGTCGCCTACAAGTCGCAGCGGTCGAACCGCTTGAAACGGTTGATCAGCCGGCCGGAAGTTCCGCGGGGCCTGTATATGTGGGGCGGTGTCGGGCGCGGCAAATCCTTTCTGATGGACAGCTTCTATTCGGTCGTGCCCGTGGTGCGCAAGACGCGCCTGCACTTCCACGAATTCATGCGCGGGGTGCACCGCCAGCTGGACGACCTGAAAGGCATGGCCGACCCGCTCGATGAAGTGGCGCGACGCATCGCGAAGAAGTACCGCCTGATCTGCTTCGACGAATTCCACGTGTCGGACATCGCCGACGCGATGATCCTCTATAACCTGCTCAAGGCACTGTTCGATAACGGCGTGACCTTCGTCATGACGTCGAATTACGTGCCGGATGCCTTGTATCCTGACGGATTGCATCGCGACCGCATCCTGCCGGCGATCGGCTTGCTCAAGGAAAGGCTCGATGTGATGAACGTCGATGCGGGTGTCGATTACCGCAAGAGGGTGCTGGAGCAGGTCGAGGCCTATCACACGCCGCTGGGGGCCGCCGCCGACCATGCGCTGCGCAATGCGTTCGCCAACCTGGCCGAAACCGCGGACGAGGATCCGCACATCCGCATCGAGGCGCGCGATATCAAGGCGCTGCGTCGCGCCGGCGGCGTCATCTGGTTCGATTTTGCCACCCTGTGCGGCGGGCCGCGTTCGCAGAACGATTACCTGGAGATTGCGAGCCAATTCCACACGGTGATACTTTCCTCGGTGCCACGGATGTCGGCCGCCATGTCCTCCGAGGCGCGGCGCTTCACCTGGCTGGTCGACGTCCTCTACGACCACAAGGTCAAACTCCTGATGTCCGCCGAGGTCGAACCCGATCAACTCTATACGGAAGGCATGCTGGCAAACGAATTCCATCGGACGGTATCGCGCATCATCGAAATGCAGTCCGCGGAATACATGGAAAGCGAGCGGCGCGACGTCGCCGGATCACTGGCATGACATTCGGCATGAACAGGGGCCCAGGAATGCGTACTTGCACAATCACCATCGCTCTCGCCTTGATGGCGGGGCTCTCCGGAACGTCGTCGCTTGCACAGACCACCGCCGAAGCACGTGCAAGCGTATCCAAGCGTTTTCCGCCCGGTTCGATCCGTTCCGTCAGTGAGGCTGACATTGCGCTGGCGGATGCGTCGGCTGAGCGCGCCGGCATCGAAGCGCGTTACCTGGCCGATGAGCAGGGATGTCATCCGAAGTTCTTCGCCACTTCCTGCATCGAGCAGGCAAAGGAGCGCCGGCGTGCTGCGCTGGCGGCGGTGCGTCCTGTGGAAATCGAGGCCAATGCCTTCAAGCGCCAGGCCCGCGTGGCGGAGCGCGACAAGGCGCTTGCCGAACGCATGGAAAAGGATGAGAAGGAACGGCAGGAGCGGCAGGAGCGGCAGGAGAGGGATGGCCGCATGCCCGGCGCCGACCCCGGATCGAAGGCCGACGCGCCCGCAAATCCGCCGGGGAAGGTGCAGACGACGATCTTCGACGACCGCGTCGAAAAGCATGAGGCAAAGATGAAGCAGCGGCAGGCCGAGGAAGCGGCCGACGCCGCCAAGCGTGCCGAGAACATCGCCGCCTACGAACGCAAGCAGCAGGAAGCGCTGGAACGGCAGAGAAAGGTCGCCGAGCGCAAGGCGGAAAAAGAGCGCAAGCGCAACGGGAAGGCAGAGTAACGTGCTTTTACACTGCGCGCTTCATTTTTCCGATGGAATAAGCCTTGGGCTCGGCGGGCACTTCGGCCAGTTTGACGATCGCGAGCGTGCAGTTGTCTCCTGCCGCGTCCGTCGTCCTTTCGCGCGCCTTGGAGATCAGCATTTCCGATGCCTGGCGGGGAGAATTCATCGCAATGGCGGCACCGAGTTCGGCATCCGAGAAGTAATGCCACAGGCCGTCCGAGCATAGCAGGAAGGCGTCGCCGGCCTTCAGTCCGTCAACCCTGCGCAGCGTGACCTGCGGCTCCCGGTCATGGGAGCCGAGCGCACTGACAAGCACATTCGAGAGACGATGGTTCCGTGCTTCTTCCCGGGACAGCTTGCCCTCGCGCACCAGCATTTCAACATAGGAGTGGTCTACTGTCCGTTCGGTGCAATTCGGCCCGTCGAAGCGGTACAGGCGGGAATCGCCCACATGCGCCCACACCGCGCTGCGTTCAGGGGTGATCACGAGCGCGACCATCGTGCTGTGCGGATTTTTCTCCGAGGAGAAGGATGTCAGCTTGATGATCGTATGCGCATCGTGCGCGATCGTTTCAAGCATCTTGCCGACGTCGTCGGTTAACGGGGAGAAGTGGTCAAAGGCTTGTTTCGCGGTACGGATGACCTGCTCGGCGGCCAAGGCGCCGCCGCTCATTCCACCCATCCCGTCGGCCAGGATGGCCAGGACATAACCGGGCGCTCTCGGGGCGGCGAACAGTGCTGCGCGGTCCTGCTGCTCCTTGCGGTCGCCGATATGCTGCCCTGTGCCTGCTTCGATCTTGTAGGGGCTCATGGGGGAGGAAGTACGCTTCGACGGGAAAAATTATTGCATGCGAAAAATTTCGCACGTACCCTTGTTCCCTTTTGTTACAACTCTTCATGCTTGTTCATACACACGGGGTAGTGTTGCCGATAGGCATCGTCGTGCAAGAGTGCTAGCCGCGCCGGGTATTCACTCTTAAAATACAAGTTACTGAGCGCATTCAACAACGACATCATGATTCCATCAGAAGAGATACAGCGAAGAATCGTCGAACTGGAGGTAGAACATCGCGATCTCGACGCAGTGATCGAACTGCTTGCGCGTGATGTCCTGCACGATGAGATCCAGTTGCGGCGTCTGAAGAAACGCAAGCTCCAGCTGAAGGATCATATAACCTTGTTGAAAATGCAACTCGTCCCGGATATCCCTGCGTGATCCGCCGGGACCGCTTCATCACCCGCCCGCCGCACCGCTTTGACCGACAATTCCGCACCGACGCCCGACCCGGGCATCCACGACGCCGACATCGAGCAGTTGTTTGATATCGAAGGGCCGCTCAGCCAGGCGGTGGCCGGCTTTCGGCCTCGCCAGTCACAGACCGAAATGGCGAAAGCGATTGCCTCGGCGATCGCCAGCCAGTCGGCCCTGATCGCCGAAGCAGGCACCGGAACCGGCAAGACCTTCGCCTATCTCGTGCCCGCCCTGCTGTGGGGCGGGAAGGTCATCCTCTCGACAGGCACCAAGAACCTGCAGGACCAGCTCTACCTGCG
>Ga0196970_1002183_pt1 | contig 10794 bp, 8 predicted proteins | sample S1v_513CmetaG_FD_148672 | JGI IMG/M metagenome (GOLD analysis project Ga0196970, IMG submission 148672) | Soil microbial communities from Anza Borrego desert, Southern California, United States - S1+v_5-13C | ecosystem: Environmental > Terrestrial > Soil > Desert | place: USA: California... | reverse complement strand
TGCAGGCCGCGCTCACCACCATCGTGCTGGTCCTGGCCTTGGGCAAGGCCAGCGCGATCGCCGAACGCATCGCGCGGCCTAGCGGACTGGACGAAGCACGGATGCTGCGGGTGGTCCTGGCCGGGCCGCTCGCAGCCGGCGCCCAGGCCGACGAACAGCAGGCGCTGTCGCGTTTGCCCGGCGTGGTCACGGCGATGCGCATCAACCAGCTGCCGTTCGGTGCCGACTCATGGCAGACCAGCATCGGCATAGGTCCCGGCATGGCCGGCGGCACGCTGCGCAGCGCGGTATACCTCGGTGAGACCGACCTGCGCCCACGCCTGGGCCTGGCGCTGCTGCAGGGGCGCGACTTCGCTGCGCAAGAACAGGCACGCGGATTTGATGACGTCCGCTACGTGCAACTGGGTGAATCCACGGCGGCGCGGCTGTTTCGCGACGGCAAGGCAGTCGGGCAGACCGTGTTCATGGGCAAGCAACCGTTGCGGGTGGTCGGCGTGTATGCCGCGCTGCAGGGCGCCACGCCAGAGAGCCGCGACAGCATGATCCTGCCCGTGCCGTGGCCGGACGCAGACGCGCGCACCTACGTGCTGCGCCTGCACGAGGCGCCGGGACCCGCGCCGCAGATGATTGCTGCGGCGGTGCGCGCCGTGTCGCCGCAGCGTTGGCTGGTGGATGCGCGCAGCGTGCAGGACTTGCGCGGGGACTATTTCCGCCAGCAACGCTGGCTGGGTGTGGGCCTGCTGCTTGGCCTGGGCCTGTGGCTGACCGCGACCACCGTTGGCCTGGCCAGCCTCGCCGACCTGCTGTTGCAGGCGCGCCAGCGCCAGGTGGGCGTGTGTCGCGCGCTCGGTGCACGCAGCGCGCAGATTCGCTGGCAGCTGCGGCGCGAGAACCTGCTGCTGTCCGCAGGCGGTGCGTTGCTGGGACTGGGCGCGCTGCATCTGCTGCTGTGGGCCTGGCCATGGCTGGGCGCGCAGCTGCACGCGGGCAGCGCGGCATTGCAGGCCCTGTCCGTGGCGCTGATGCTGGCGACCGGGCAATGCGCGATGTGGCCGATCACCCGCGCGGCCGACGCGGTATCGGTGGTCGCCGTACTGCGGCGTGCCTGACCGTTGATGCCGGCTCCGTAAAGAATCCGCGTCCGGTGGCCCCCCGCGACTTTGCCGGCGGCAACTGCGATCATCCGACCCACTGTCGATCACCCCACACCAAGACCGATGTCCAACATCCTCATCATCGATGACAACCACGCCGTGGCCACCGCGCTGGAGGTGCTGTTCTCGCTGCACGACATCGAGACCCGCCATGCCGATTCGCCGCAGGCCGGTCTGGCGCGACTGGAGGAACAGGCCTTCGACCTGGTGATCCAGGACATGAACTTCACCGCCGATACCACCTCCGGCGAGGAAGGCCAGGCGCTGTTCGCGCAGATTCGCGAGCGCCATCCGGACCTGCCGGTGATCCTGCTTACCGCCTGGACGCACCTGGACAGCGCCGTCGGCCTGGTCAAGGCCGGCGCCGCCGACTACATCGCCAAGCCGTGGGACGACCGCAAGCTGCTGACCACGGTCAACAACCTGCTGGAACTGTCCGAGGCGCGGCGCGAACTGGACCGCCGCCGCGAGCGTGAGCAACGCAGCCGCCAGCAGCTGACCGAACGCTTCGATCTGCGCGGCGCGATCTTCGCCGACCCGGCCAGCGAACGCGCCATCGCCCTGGCCTGCCAGGTCGCGCGCTCCGATCTGCCGGTGCTGATCAGCGGGCCCAACGGCAGCGGCAAGGAAAAGATCGCCGAGATCATCCAGGCCAACTCCTCGGTGCGCAACGGCCCGTTCGTGGCCTTGAACTGCGGCGCGATTCCCTCCGAACTGATCGAGGCCGAACTGTTCGGCGCCGAGGCCGGCGCCTACACCGGCGCCAACAAGGCGCGCGAAGGCAAATTTGAAGCAGCCGATGGCGGGACCCTGTTCCTGGACGAGATCGGCAATCTGTCGGCGGCCGGGCAGATGAAGCTGCTGCGCGTACTGGAGACCGGCCGCTTCGAGCGCCTCGGCTCCAACCGCGAGCGCCAGGTGCGGGTGCGGGTGATCAGCGCCACCAACGCCAACCTGCCGGCGATGATCCGCGAGGGCAGCTTCCGCGAAGACCTCTACTACCGCCTCAATACCGTGGAAGTGGCGATGCCGCCGCTGGCCGAGCGCCCGGGCGACATCCTGCCGCTGGCCCAGCACTTCCTCGTCTCGGGCAAGCCGCTGTCGCCGCAGGCACGCACGCTGTTGCAGCGCCACCCCTGGCCGGGCAATGTGCGCGAGCTGCGCAACGTCATCCAGCGCGCCGAACTGCTGTCGCAGGGCGCGCGCATCGAAGCGTCCGACCTCAACCTGCCACCACCGCCCGCGCTGCGCCTGGCCAGCTCCGCGCAGGAGCCGGACCGCCAGCGCATCGAGCAGGCCCTGGCCCATGCGCATGGCGTCATCGCCCAGGCCGCAGCCGAGCTCGGCCTGAGCCGACAGGCGCTGTATCGGCGCATGGACCGCTACGGCATCCCCCGCGAGGCATGATGAGTCGCTCCTTTACCTTCCGCCTGTTCCTGCGACTGCTGCCCGTGCTGGCGCTGGCCGCGGCCATGCCATGGCTGCTGGCCTACTGGCTCGACCGTGGCTGGGAAGTGGCGCTGGTATCCGGCCTGCTGCTGCTTACCCTGATGTGGTGGGTGCTGCGCCGTGCCACCGCGCCGATGCGTTCGCTGTTCCGTGCCCTGGCCGGCACCACCAGCAGCTACCGCGATGGCGAATACAACTTCGGCGTGCACTGGCGCGGCGATGACGAGCTCGCGCAGCTGGTACAGGCGCATGCCGAGCTCGGCGCCGTGCTGCGCGAACAGCGGCAGAGCCTGGTGCAGCGTGAGTTGATGCTCGATGCGATGGTGCAGAACACGCCGGTCGCGATGCTGCTGGTGGCCGCCGGCGGCGATGGCATTCGCCGCATCACCTTCTCCAATGTGGCCGCGCGCAAGTTGCTGCATGGCGGCTGGCGGCTGGAAGGCCAGCGCATCGATGCCCTGCTCGAACAGATGCCCTCCGAACTGCGCGATGCGATCTCGCGTGGCGGCGACAGCCTGTTCGCGGTGCGCGAGGAAGATGGCGACGAGGATGACGAGCAGATCTACCACCTCGCGCATCGCAGCTTCCACCTCAATGGCCGCGTGCACGAGCTGCTGCTGATCCGCCTGCTGACGCCGGAACTGCGCCGCCAGGAAGTGCAGACCTGGAAGAAGGTGATCCGCGTGATCAGCCACGAGCTCAACAATTCGCTGGCGCCGATCGCCTCGCTGGCCCATTCCGGCGCCGAGCTGGTGCGGCGGCAGAAGACCGAGCGGCTGGTCGAGGTGTTCGGCACCATCGAGGACCGCGCCCGCCACCTGGAAGGCTTCATCCGCGGCTACGCGCGCTTTGCCAAGCTGCCGCAGCCGCAGCTGCAGACCGTGCAGTGGGACCAGTTCATGGCCAGCCTGCAACAACAGATTCCGTTCCGCCTGCACGTGCAGACGCCGGAGCTGTGCAGCCGCGTGGACGTGGCGCAACTGGGGCAGGCGCTGCTCAACCTGCTGAAGAATGCGCACGAGGCCTGCGGCGAGGCCAACCCGCCCAATGACGAGGTCGAGGTGCGGCTGAGCCGCCTGCCGCAGTGGCTGCGCATCGAGGTACTCGACCGCGGCACCGGCATGAACGAGGCGGTGTTGCAGAACGCGTTGATGCCGTTCTATTCGACCAAGCGCAATGGCACCGGCCTGGGGCTGGCGCTGACCCGCGAGATCGTCGAAGCACACGGCGGGCGCATCTCGCTGCAGAACCGCAACGATGGCGGCTTGTGCGTGGTGGTGTTGCTGCCGATGTGACGGGCCCGCCGATGTGTCGGGAATGACGCGGCGATCGTCATTTCTTCTTCGGCCGCTGCCAGCCTTCGATCGTGTGCTGCTTGGCCCGCGCCACGGTCAGCGCGTCAGCTGGCGCATTACGGGTCAGGACCGAGCCTGCACCAATGGTTGCGTTGCTGCCCACCTCGATCGGCGCGACCAGGGCACTGTTGGAGCCAATGAAGGCGCCATCGCCAATGCGCGTGACCCATTTGTTCACGCCATCGTAGTTGCAGGTGATGGTGCCCGCGCCAACGTTGACCCCGGCACCGATCTCCGCATCGCCCAGATAGGTCAGGTGGTTGGCCTTGCTGCCCACGCCCAGATGCACCTTCTTGGTCTCGACGAAGTTGCCCACGTGCACACCATCGGCCAGCACCGTACCCGGGCGCAGGCGCGCATACGGGCCGATCTGCACGGCACCTTCGGCGACCACGCCGTCGAGATCGCAATGTGCGCGCACGATAGTGCCGGCACCCAGGCGCACGTCGCGCAGGCGGGTGAACGGCCCGATCACCACGCCATCGCCAAGCTCCACGTCGCCCTCAAACACCACATCCACATCGATGCGCACATCCAGCCCGACCTTGACCGTGCCGCGCTGGTCCACGCGCGCCGGGTCGGCCATGTGCGCGCCCTGCAGGCACAGCGCGCGCGCGGCGCGCAGCTGCCAGGCGCGTTCGAGCTGGGCCAGCTGCCAGGGGTCGTTGGCACCTTCGGCTTCCTGCGGATCGGCGACCAGCACCATCTCCGCGGCGCTGAACTCGGCGGCGGCGCTGGCGAATACATCGGTGAGGTAATATTCGCCCTGCGCATTGTTGGGTGACAGCTGCGACAGCCAGCGACGCAGAGCGGTCGACTCGGCGGCGATGATGCCGGTGTTGACCACGCGAATGCGCCGCTGCTCGTCGTCGGCGTCCTTCTGCTCCACGATCGCCGCCACCCTGCCCTCGGCATCACGCACGATGCGCCCGTAACCGGTCGGATCAGCGGGCTCGGCCACCAGCACGGACAGGCGGCCCGGCGCCGCCAGCAGCCGCTGCAGCGTTTCTGCGCGGATCAGCGGCACGTCGCCGTACAGCACCAGTACGTTGGCCGCGTCGGGCACCTGCGGCATGGCCTGCTCGACCGCGTGGCCGGTTCCCAGGCGCTGCGCCTGTTCGGCCCACAGCAGGTCCGGCTGGCCTGCGAGGGCGGCCCGCACCTGTTCGCCGCCATGCCCGTGCACGATGTGGATGGCCTGCGGCTGCAGCTGCCGCGCCGTTTCCACCACGTGCGCCAGCATGGGGCGGCCGGCGAGCGGTTGCAGCACCTTCGGCAGCGCGGACTTCATGCGTTTGCCTTCGCCGGCGGCGAGGATGATGACGTGCAGGGGAATCGACATGGGCACTGAACCGGCGTGTTTTTGTTCTAGGGATTTTATGCGCAGACCGCTACGATTGCGTGCCCTCGTCCTCGTCTCGCCATGAAGCTACTCCGACAAGGTTCCCAGTTCCTCGTGATTGGCCTGGTCCAGCTTTGCCTGGACTGGTCGCTGTTCGTGGCTTTTACCACGCTCGGCGTGCCAGTGCCGGCGGCGAACGTCGCCAGCCGCGTATGCGCCGCGCTGGTGGGGTTCTGGCTCAATGGACGTTTCACCTTTGCCCACGAAGGGCGCGCCCGCCTCGGCTGGCGCCCGCTCTCGCGCTATGTGGCGGTCTGGCTGGTGCTGACCGCGGCCAGCACGTTGCTGGTCGGTGCGCTGGCTGCGCACCTGGGCCTGGAGCAGGCCTGGCTGGCGAAGCCGGTCGTCGAGGCCGGGCTGGCCGTGCTGTCGTTCCTGTTGATGCGCCACGTCGTCTACCGCTGAGCCTGCGCCACCTCGCAGAACCCGCCCAGCGCCCGCACCAGAGCCCGTGCCGCGCTCGAATGCAGGCGCTGGCGATGGATTTCCATCGACACGGCGCGGGCTATCCGCTCCTCACAGTCCGGGCGCTGCAGCAACGTGGCAGTCCGCGCCAGATCCTGCAGCAGCAGCGGCTGCAGCCGGTTGAGCGCCTCGCGCACCTCGGCCAGGCCGGCTTTCGCGCATGCACTTGCCGCCGGCGGCGCGGTCTCACCGCTGCGCCATTCCCACAGGCGCTGGTACTGGACCTGCTTGTTGGCCTCGATCAACGCCGCGAAGAAGCGCTCCGCTCTTTTCGCCGGTACGCCGCGCGCAGCCGCTTCGGCGGCGGCCCGGGACAGCACCTCGCGCTCGCGCGCGACATCGGTCACCGGCTTGCTCGTGCACCATTTGCTTTCGGCCACCGGCGCCGCGAGCGCGTTGCGTTCGCGCACATGCGTGATCAGGTCCTGCAGCGCCTGCCCGGAGCTTGCGTGCACCTGGGCCAGCGTCAAGAACAGCGCCATGCCCAGCAGTGGGGCCCAGACACGGGAACGATGGAAGTGCCGCAACCGCTCAACGCGCATGGCCTGCTCCGGAAACAAGAACGCCGCGGTCCCGGGGGACCACGGCGTTCAAGGCTAGCGCAGTGCCTGCAACGCGGCGAGCGCGTTGCTGCACAAGTGGCCGGTCTCAGTGCTTGAGGTTGCGGCGCAGCCGCTCCAGCGCCTGCAGCTGGGCAGTGACCTCGGCCAGCTTGGCCTGGGCCTCGGCAACCTCCATCGCCTCGCCGCGGTTGGCGAGGATGCGCTCAGCTTCTTCCTTGGCCTTGCGCACGGCGGCCTCATCGATGTCCTGCGCGCGCACGGCGGTGTCGGCCAGCACGGTGACGACCTGCGGCTGCACCTCCAGGATGCCGCCGGAAATGGCGAAATCCAGCTGTTCGCCACTGGCGGTGGTCACGACCACCTTGCCCGGCTTGAGGCGGGTGATCAGCGGCGCGTGCTTGGGCGCGATGCCCAGCTCGCCGAGTTCGCCCGTGGCCACGACCAGGGTCGCCTCGCCGCGAAAGATTTCCTGCTCGGCGCTGACGATGTCGCAACGGATGGTGCTCATGGATGCCTCTCTGTGGAGCGGGAATGGGGAATGGGGAATGGGGAATCGCGACAGCGGCCTCTACCTCTCCGCCTACGCCCCCAGTGCCTCAGATCCCAGTACCGCTCTATTCCCGATTCCCGATTCCCGATTCCCGATTCCCGAAGAGAGCGGCTTACGCCGCCATCTTCTTCGCCTTCTCGACGGCTTCGTCAATCGTGCCGACCATGTAGAAGGCCTGCTCCGGCAGGCTGTCGTAGTCGCCGTCGACAATGCCCTTGAAGCCGCGGATGGTTTCCTTCAGCGACACGTACTTGCCCGGCGAGCCGGTGAACACTTCGGCCACGTGGAACGGCTGGCTGAAGAAGCGCTCGATCTTGCGCGCGCGCGACACGGCCTGCTTGTCCTCTTCGGACAGCTCGTCCATCCCCAGGATCGCGATGATGTCCTTCAGTTCCTTGTACTTCTGCAGGGTCTGCTGGACGCGCTGGGCGGTGTCGTAGTGCTCGTTGCCGATGACGTTCGGGTCCATCTGGCGGCTGGTGGAGTCCAGCGGGTCGACCGCCGGGTAGATGCCCAGCGAGGCGATCGAGCGCGACAGGGTCACGGTCGAGTCCAGATGCGCGAAGGTGGTGGCCGGCGACGGGTCGGTCAGGTCGTCGGCGGGCACGTACACGGCCTGGATCGAGGTGATCGAGCCGGTCTTGGTCGAGGTGATGCGCTCCTGCAGCACGCCCATTTCCTCGGCCAGGGTCGGCTGGTAGCCCACCGCCGATGGCATGCGGCCCAGCAGCGCGGACACTTCGGTGCCGGCCAGGGTGTAGCGGTAGATGTTGTCGACGAAGAACAGCACGTCGCGGCCCTTGCCGCTGGCGTCCTTCTCGTCGCGGAAGTACTCGGCCATGGTCAGGCCGGTCAGCGCGACGCGCAGGCGGTTGCCCGGCGGCTCGTTCATCTGGCCGTAGACCATCGCCACCTTCGACTCTTCCGGCTTCTCGACGTTGACGACCTTGGACTCGATCATCTCGTGGTAGAAGTCGTTGCCTTCGCGGGTACGCTCACCGACGCCGGCGAACACCGACAGGCCCGAGTGCGCCTTGGCGATGTTGTTGATCAGTTCCATCATGTTGACGGTCTTGCCGACGCCGGCGCCGCCGAACAGGCCGACCTTGCCGCCCTTGGCGAACGGGCACATCAGGTCGATGACCTTGATGCCGGTTTCCAGCAGTTCGGTGGCCGAGGCCTGCTCGTCGAAGCTCGGCGCAGCGCGGTGGATTTCCCACGAATCGGTCGCCGCGACCGGACCGGCCTCGTCGATCGGGCGGCCCAGCACGTCCATGATGCGGCCGAGCGTCGCGGTGCCGACCGGCACGGAGATGCCGCGGCCGGTGTTGTTGGCGACCAGGTTGCGCTTCAGGCCGTCGGTGGAACCGAGGGCGATGGTGCGCACCACGCCGTCACCCAGCTGCTGCTGCACTTCCAGCGTGATCGCGGTGCCGTCGACCTTCAGCGCGTCATACACCTTCGGCACTTCGCTGCGCGGGAATTCGACGTCGACGACCGCGCCGATGATCTGAACGATCTTGCCCTGACTCATTTTGATGGCTCCACTAAAGTCTGTTCGAATCTGTTGTCGGGAATGGGGAACCGGGAATCGGGAGTCGGAAGATCAAGCGCGCTGGCCCGGACCATTCCCGATTCTCCATTCCCTATTCCCGGCTACACAGCGGCCGCGCCGCCGACGATTTCGGAAATTTCCTGGGTGATCGCCGCCTGGCGGGCCTTGTTGTAGACCAGTTGCAGCGTGCCGATCAGCTTGTTGGCGTTGTCGCTGGCGGCCTTCATCGCCACCATGCGCGCGGCGTGCTCGGAGGCCACGTTCTCCAGCACGGCCTGGTATACCAGCGACTCGATGTAGCGCGTCATCACGTGTTCAAGCACGGTCGCGGCATCGGGTTCGTACAGGTAGTCCCAGTCGTGGTGGGCGACCTTCGCCTCGGAGGCCGGCAGCGGCAGCAGCTGGTCGAAGCTGGCCTTCTGCGTCATCGTGTTCACGAAGTGGTTGTAGACCAGGTAGACGCGGTCCACGCGGCCCTCGGTGAAGGCATCCAGCATCACCTTGATCACGCCCACCAGCTGCTCGACATGCGGGGTGTCACCCAGGTGGGAAACGCTGCCGACCATGTTGACCTTGAGCCGGCGGAAGAAGGTCGAAGCCTTCTGGCCGATGGTCACCACGTCCACTTCGGCACCCTTGTCCTGCCACTGGCGCACTTCGCCCAGCATCTTGCGGAACAGGTTGTTGTTCAGACCGCCAGCCAGGCCGCGGTCGGAAGAGACCACGATGTAGCCGACCCGCTTGACCTGCTCGCGCTGGACCAGGAACGGATGCTGGTAGTCGGTGCTGGCCTGCGCCAGGTGCCCGATCACCTGCTTCATCGCCTGCGCGTAGGGACGCGAGGTCTTCATCCGGTCCTGCGCCTTGCGGATCTTGGAGGCCGAGACCATCTCGAGCGCGCGCGTCACCTTGCGGGTGTTCTGCACGCTCTTGATCTTGGTTTTGATTTCGCGTCCGCCTGCCATTGCTCGCTCCGCTCGCGGGAATCGGGAATGGAGAATGGGGAATCGGCTCTGCCGTCCCGGTCTCCGCTCCTACGATTCCCTATTCCCGATTCCCAATTCCCGACCGCTGGTTTACCAGCTGCCAGTGGTCTTGAACTCTTCGATGCCCTTCTTGAAGGCAGCCTCGATGTCGCCGTTCCAGTCGCCGGTGCTGTTGATCTTGTTGACCAGCTCGCCCTGGGTGTTGGCGAAGTGGGCGTGCAGGCCCTCTTCGGCCGACAGCAGCTTGTTGACCGGCACGTCGTCGAGGTAACCCTCGTTGACGGCGTAGATGGTCAGCGCCTGGTTGGCGATCGACATCGGCAGGTACTGGCGCTGCTTCATCAGCTCGGTGACGCGCTGGCCACGCTCGAGCTGCTTGCGGGTGGCTTCGTCCAGGTCCGAGGCGAACTGGGCAAAGGCCGCCAGCTCACGGTACTGGGCCAGCGAGATGCGGATGCCGCCGGACAGCTTCTTGATGATCTTGGTCTGGGCCGCGCCACCGACGCGCGACACCGAGATACCGGCGTTCACGGCCGGGCGGATGCCGGCGTTGAACAGGTCGGTTTCCAGGAAGATCTGGCCGTCGGTGATCGAGATCACGTTGGTCGGCACGAACGCGGAAACGTCGCCGGCCTGGGTCTCGATGATCGGCAGCGCGGTCAGCGAACCAGTCTTGCCCTTCACTTCGCCGTTGGTGAACTTCTCGACGTAGTCGGCCGACACGCGCGCGGCGCGCTCCAGCAGGCGCGAGTGCAGGTAAAACACGTCACCCGGGTAGGCTTCGCGGCCCGGCGGGCGCTTGAGCAGCAGCGAAATCTGGCGGTAGGCCACGGCCTGCTTGGACAGGTCGTCATACACGATCAGCGCGTCTTCGCCGCGATCCATGAAGTACTCGCCCATGGTGCAGCCGGAGTAAGCGGAGATGTACTGCATCGCGGCCGACTCGGAGGCGGTCGCGGCAACCACGATGGTGTGGGCCATCGCGCCGTTCTCTTCCAGCTTGCGCACGATGTTGGCGACGGTCGAGGCCTTCTGCCCGATCGCCACGTACACGCACTTGATGCCGGTGCCCTTCTGGTTGATCACCGCGTCGATCGCCATGGCGGTCTTGCCGGTCTGGCGGTCGCCGATGATCAGCTCGCGCTGGCCGCGGCCGATCGGGATCATCGCGTCGACCGACTTGTAGCCGGTCTGCACCGGCTGGTCGACCGACTGGCGCCAAATCACGCCCGGGGCGACGCGCTCGACCGGCGCGGTCAAGGTGGCGCCCAGCGGGCCCTTGCCGTCGATCGGCTCGCCGAGCGCGTTGACGACG
>Ga0196970_1002181_pt1 | contig 10804 bp, 9 predicted proteins | sample S1v_513CmetaG_FD_148672 | JGI IMG/M metagenome (GOLD analysis project Ga0196970, IMG submission 148672) | Soil microbial communities from Anza Borrego desert, Southern California, United States - S1+v_5-13C | ecosystem: Environmental > Terrestrial > Soil > Desert | place: USA: California... | reverse complement strand
GCTGAGCCCGCCGAGAAGACCACCCGTCCCGCCGTTCGTCATCGCCGCATCCCCCCGCATGCGAGGGCGCCGGCCCGCCCCGCGGCGGCCGGCGCCCGATTCCTCACTTCAGCGCGCCCGAGGCCTTGAGCTTCTGGAAGCCCGCCTCGAGCTTGGCCATCAGCGCCTCGGCGTTCGGGGCCTTCTTCGAGACCACGAAGTACACCGGGGTGCTGGAGATCGAGGTGGTCTTCAGCGCCGGCATCGGCTTGGCCGCCAGCGCGGTCTGCACCGGCTTCGACCACTGGATGAACACCGGGGCGCGGCCGGCCTCCAGCAGGGCCAGGGCCTGTTCGGTGGTGCGGGCATCGACCAGCGTCACCTTGTTGGCCGGGTCCTCCATCCAGGCGCGCCAGCCGCCCAGCGAGAAGCCGGTCAGCGCGATCACCGCCTTGCCGCTCAGGTCTTCCTTCGCCTTCACGGCCGGCGCCTCGTTCAGCGCGTAGGCGTTCATCTCGACGGTGTCGATGGGATTGGCGCTGGCCAGCGTCGTGCCCTCGAACTCCTTGGCCGTCTTCACGCCCAGGAACAGGTCGAGCTCGCCCTGCGGCAGCGCGGCCATCAGACGGCGCGCCGGGACCGCTTCGATGGCGTACTCGATGCCCTGGTCGGCGGCGACCTTCTGCAGCGTCTCGATCAGCGACCCCGCCGGCTTGCCGTTCTCGGTGTAGCTGTAGGGCGGGAACTCGACATAGCCGACCTTCACCGGATCGGCCTGCGCCACGCCGGCCATGCCCGCCGTCACCGCCCCAACCAGCGCCAGCGCCCTGAAGATCCCCCCGAACGTAGAAGCACCCATACGCATCCCCATTGCGTTCAATTCGAGATATTGCGTTGCGAACTATCTCATACCGCTCACGTCGCGGGCAACCATACCTCTGGAATGTTGAATCGCGATGTCGAAATGCTAACGGGCGAGGCGATTGTCGCGGCGCGCGCAGGCGAACACCCCCGCCGCCCTGCGGCGGCGGGGGTGCGCGGGGAGACGGGTTCGTCAGGCCGAGCGGACGGTGCCGAGGAAGGCCGAGACCTCCTGGTTCAGCGCCTCGCCCTGCGAGGCCAGGACGTGCGCGCGGCTCAGCAGGTCCTTGGCGGCGGCGCCGCCCTCGTCGGCGGCGTGGCTGACGCCGGCGATGGTCGCGGCCACCTCGCGGGTGCCGGCGGCGGCCTGCTGGATGCCGCGGGCGATCTCCTTGGTTGCCGCGCCCTGCTCCTCGATGGCCGAGGCGATGGTGGTGGCGATCTCGCTGACGTGCTCGATCACCTTCGCGACGCCAAGGATCTCCTCGACCGCCTCGGTTGTGGCGTCCTGCACGCCGGAGACCTGGGCGGCGATCTCCTCGGTGGCCTTGGCGGTCTGGCTGGCCAGCGCCTTGACCTCCGACGCCACGACGGCGAAGCCCTTGCCCGCCTCGCCGGCCCGGGCGGCCTCGATGGTCGCGTTCAGCGCCAGCAGGTTGGTCTGGCTGGCGATCCCGTTGATGAGTTCGACCACCGCGCCGATCTTCTGCGCCGCCTCGGCCAGCCCGGACACCTTGTCGTTGGCGCGGCGGGCGAGGCCGACCGCGTCGGCGGCGACCCGGCTCGATTCGCCGACCTGCCGGCTGATCTCGTCGATGGAGCTGCTCAGCTCCTCCGATGCCGACGCGACGGTCTGCACGTTGACCGACGTCTCCTCGGTCGCGGCGGCGACGGTCGAGGCCAGCTTGTCGGTCTGCTCGGCGGCCAGCGCCATGGCGCGGGCCTGCTCCTCGACGCGGCCGGCCTCGGCCGACACCGTGCCGATGACGCCGCCGACCTGCCGCTCGAAATTGTCGGCCATGCGGCGCATGGCGGCGGCGCGCTCCTCGGCGGCATGGCGCTTCATCTCCTCCTCGCGGGCGGCCATGCCCCGCATCTCCAGCGCGTTGCGCTTGAAGACCTCGACCGCCCGCGCCATGGCGCCGATGGCGTCGCGGCGCTCGACCATCGGCACCTCGGTGTCGAGATCGTTGGCGGCGAGCCGGTCCATGACCGTCGAGATCAGCGTGATCTGCCCACCGATGGAGCGGCTGATCAGCCACGCCATGCCCAGCGCGAACAGGACGGCGATGCCCGATACCCAGAGCGTGGTGCTCCGTGTCTGCACCACCGATTCCGCCATGCCGTCGAGCGAGGCGGTCAGCCCGCGCGCCGCCTCCTCCGACAGCGCGGTCGCCGCGGTGTCGATGCGCGCGGACAGGGCGCTCATCCGCTTGAGCGCGCCGTCCACCGCGTCGGTCGCCTGCACGGCGCCGCGCAGTGCCGCCTCGTAGGCGTCCAGCGCGGTGCCGAACGCCTTGCCGAGCCGCTGCACGCGCGGCAGCGCCTGCCCCGCGGCCAGCGCCTCGCCGATCAGCTTGCGGGCGTTCGCCACCTCGGCCAGGGCGGCGGCGCTGTCGGCCGGGTTGCGCGACGCGACGTAGCGCAGGGCGGCGGTGGAGCCGGTCTGCTGCGCGTCGCCCAGCCGCACGACGACCTGCAGCAGGTCGGCCTGGTTCTCGCGCAACAGGAAGCCCTGCAGGGCCGAGTGCACGGTGCGCAACTCGGTCAGCGCCTTGTTCAGCTCGCCGGTGGCGGCGCGGCGCTGGCCGACGCCGTCGGCCACGGCCCGGCCACCGGCGGTCAGCGCGTCCTTGCCGGACAGCAGCGCGCCGGCCGCGGTGCCCAGCGCGGTGCCCTCCGTCGCCGTGCGCAGCCGGGTCAGTGGCGCCTCCAGTTCCTTCTCGGCCACGCCGACCTGGTTGAGCGCCGCCTCGGATTCGAACAGCGCGTAGCCGAGGATCGCCTGCTGCAATCCCTCCAGGGCCGCGGTGGTCTCCTGCACCGTGCCGGCGACGCGGGTGTCGGCGCGCACCATCCGCGTCACCGACTCCACCGTGGAGACGCTGCGCAGCGTCGAGGCGTCGAGCACCGCGATCAGACCCACCGTCGCCAGCGCGCTGACCAGGATGCGCGAGCGGATCGACAAGGCCCCGAAGCGGAGCCGCGGCGGCCGTCCCTGTTCCATGTCCCGTTTCCTCCCTTTGCCCGCGAGCGGCATGGACGCCGCGGGTGCCCCCGCGGCGTCCGGCCGTGGCTACTGAACCGCGCGGATCTTCGCGATGAGGTCGGCTCCGAATTTGGCCTCGAAGGCCGGCATCGCCGGCTCGACCGCCTTGGCGAAGGCGGCGCGGTCGACCGTGCGCACCACCTGCATGCCGGCCTTTTCCAGGCTGGCGACGCCCTTGGCCTCGGCATCGGCGGCGAAGGCGCGCGAGGCGGCGGCGGCGGCCTTCGCGGCGTCGGTGAAGACCGCCTTGTCGGCGTCCGACAGCTCCGCCCAGAGGTCGGGGGCGATGACCACCAGCGCCGGGTCGTAGACGTGTGCCGACAGCGTCAGGTGCTTCTGCACCTGGTCGAACTTGGCCGCGATGATGGTGGCGATCGGGTTCTCCTGGCCGTCGAACTGGCCGGACTTCAGCGCATCGAACAGCTGCGGGAAGGGCAGCGGCGTGGCGTCGGCGCCCAGCGCCTTGAAGCCGCCCATGATGACCTCCGACTGCGGCGTGCGCAGCTTCAGGCCCTTGACGTCTTCCGGCGCGGCGACGGGGCGCTTGGCGTTGGTGAGGTGGCGGGTGCCGTTCTCGCCCCAGGCCAGCGCCACCACCTCCTTCGCCGTGAACTTCGCCAGCAGGTCCTGGCCGACGGCGCCGTCCAGCACCTTATGGGCGTGCGCGGCGTCGCGGAACAGGAAGGGGATGTTGATGACGCCGGCCTCCGGCACGATGTTCGGCAGCGGCGCGCCGGTGATGAACGCCATGTTCACCGAACCGATCTGGATGCCCTTCAGCATCTCCACCTCGCCGCCCAGCGCCGAGTTCGGCTGCTGGTCGATCTTGAAGCGGCCGCCCGTCCCCTTCTCCACCGCCGCCGCGAAGGCCGCGGCCCCGGCACCGAGCTGGGAGTCCGTCGACAGGATGTAGCCGAACTTGATGGCCCGCGCGCTCTGCGCCGCGGCCTGCGGAACACCGGCCGCCAGCGCGAACAGCGCCGCCGCGGCAACAACCCCCATACGCAGCTTGCTCATGACACCCTCGACTTGCATACCAGAAGGTGTATTCCGAGAACTGAAATCTTGCCAAAAAGTTAAGCGATGGCGCGGGGAACGGACCGCCTCTGAACCAGATTGGCTTCATTCCCGAAATCTGGATTTCATTCGGCAAAGCGGCAGAATTTCCGCACACGGAATACGTCCTTTTATTGCACGTCGCTTGATGGTCGACGCCGGAATGCCGGCGCGAATGAGTGGCATCCGCACGCCCAATCTGTCTGAATGCCTTGATCTTGCTTGATCGCGCCGCGGCCGGCGGCACGGAGGGAGGGAAGGCCTCACAGCGCCACGGGTTGCCAGCCTCCGCCCTTGGCACTAGGCTTCTCCACCTTGCGTATTGCAACCGCAAAGGTCACAGCCGTGCCCGCCGAATTCGTCCCCTCCGCCTGCCCGCACGACTGCCCGAGCACCTGTGCGCTCGAGGTGGAGCGACTCAGCCCTGACCGCATCGGCAAGGTGCGGGGTGCTGCGGCGAACACCTACACAGCCGGTGTCATCTGCGCCAAGGTCAGCCGCTACGCCGAGCGCGTGCACAACCCGAACCGCATCCTGAAGCCACTGCTGCGCACCGGCCCCAAGGGGTCCGGCCAGTGGCGGGAGATCGGTTGGGACGAGGCGCTGGACCGCGTCGCCGACAAGTTCCTTGAGGCCGAGCGGACGCATGGCCCGGAGGCGGTGTGGCCGTACTTCTACGCCGGCACCATGGGTCTGGTGCAGCGCGGCTCGATCCAGCGGCTGCGCCACGCGAAGGGCTATTCGCGGCAGATCAGCACCATCTGCGACACGCCCGCCAACATGGGCTGGATGGCCGGCTACGGCGACATCCGCGGCAGCGACCCGCGCGAGATGGCCGAGAGCGACCTGATCGTCAACTGGGGCGGAAACCCGGTCGCCACCCAGGTCAACGTGATGACGCACGTCGCCCGCGCCCGCAAGGCGCGCGGCGCCAAGCTGGTCACCATCGACCCGTACCGCAACGGCACCGCCGAGGTCTCCGACCTGCACCTGATGCCGCGTCCGGGCACCGACGGCGCGCTGGCCTGCGCGGTGATGCACGTGCTGTTCAGGGAAGGCTTCGCGGATCGCGCCTACCTCGCCCGCTACGCCGCCGGCGTCGAGCGGCTGGAGGAGCATCTGGCCACCCGCACGCCGGAATGGGCGGCGGCGATCACCGGGCTGACCGTAGAGGAGATCGTCGGCTTCGCCCGGCTGTACGGGCAGACCAAGCGCAGCTACCTGCGCATGGGCTACGGCCTGACGCGGGCGCACAACGGCGCGGCGCAGATGCACGCGGTGTCCTGCCTGCCGGTGGTCACCGGGGCATGGCAGCACCGCGGCGGCGGCGGGCTGTACTGCTCGTCGGGGATCTACAGCATCGACCGCACGCTGTCCGAGGGGCTGGACCGGCTGGATACCTCGGTGCGCGGCTTCGACCAATCGCGCATCGGCGCGGTGCTGACCGGCGAGGACATCACGAGCGGCCCGCCGGTGACCGCCATGCTGGTGCAGAACACCAACCCGGCCACCGTCTGCCCGGACCTCACCAGGGTGATCGCCGGCCTGAAGCGCGAGGACCTGTTCGTCGCCGTGCACGAGCAGGTCATGACCGACACCGCGGCGCTGGCCGACCTCGTGCTGCCGGCCACCACCTTCCTGGAGCACGACGACCTCTACCGCGGTGGCGGCCAGAGCCACATCCTGATCGGCCGCAAGGTGATCGAGCCGCAGGGCGAGGCCCGCGAAAACCACTGGGTGAACAGCGAGATCGCCAAGCGCGTCGGCGCCGAGCATCCGGGCTTCGCCATGACCGCGTGGGAGATCATCGACGCCATGCTCAAGGCGTCCGACCTGCCGGACGCCGGGACGCTGGCTGCGGACCGCTGGTACGACGCCCAGCCGGACTTCGAGACCTCGCATTTCCTCAAAGGCTTCGCGTGGCCGGACGGCCGCTTCCGCTTCGCGCCGGACTGGGCGGCGCTGGGACCCTACGGCGGCTGCCCGGAGCTGCCCGACCACATGCCGCCCGGCCACGGCACCGACGCGGAGCACCCCTTCCGCCTGTTCACGCCGCCGGCGCGGCAGTTCCTCAACACCTCCTTCACCGACACCGCGACCTCGCGCGCGCGGGAGAAGCGCCCGACCGTGCTGATCCACCCGGACGACGCGGCGGGGCTGGGTATCGTCGACGGCGACCTGGTGCGGCTGGGCAACCGGCAGGCGTCGGTGGCGCTGCACGCCGCGCGGTTCGACGGAATCCAGCGCGGCGTGCTGGCGGTGGAGGGCATCTGGCCCGGCAACGCCTTCGTCGAGGGCGTGGGCATCAACGCCCTGACCTCGCCGCAGCCGATCCCGCCGGCCGGCGGCGCCGCGTTCCACGACACCGCGGTGTGGGTGCGGAAGGCCTAGGGAGCCTTGGCCTCTTCCCCGCACACGCGGTTCCGCCCGGTGCGCTTGGCGGCGTAGAGCGCCGCATCGGCGCGTCGGACCAGCTCCGCGAGCGGTTCGCCGGGGCGGAACTGCGCCACGCCGATGGACAGCGTCACGGTGCCATAGGAGGCGCCGCGCGACCTGTTGACGATCTGCCGGGAACCGACGGCGGTGCGCACCTGCTCCGCCACCTTCAGCGCGTTGTCGAGCGCGGTGCGCGGCAGGATGATCGAGAACTCCTCGCCGCCGTAGCGCGCCGCGGTATCGCGGCCCTTGATGCACTCGGTCAGCACCTTGGCGACGAGGCGCAGCACGTGGTCGCCGACCAGATGGCCGTGCGTGTCGTTGAATATCTTGAAGTGGTCGATGTCGACCATCAGCAGGGAAAGCGGAATGCCCTCCTGCTCCGCCTCGCGCGCCGCCTCGTTCAGCGTGACGTCGAAGGCCTTGCGGTTGGCGATGCCGGTCAGCCCGTCGGTCATCGCCTCACGCCGGGCGGTGTCGAGGTTGACGCGCATCTCCGCCAGCTGCTGGCTGGAATCGAGGAGCTGCGACTGCAGCCGCGTCTGCTGATCGACGATGGCGGTAGTCTCCGCGGCGATGGCGGCGACCATGGCGCGCAGGTCCTCCATCGACATCGGCTCGTCCAACTCGCCCTGGAAGCCGGCCAGCGCGTGGCCGTAGCGGTTGGTCTCGGTGCCCGCGGCGTTCAGCAGGTCGAGCAGCTTGCCGAGAGCCGAGCGCGCCCGCTCGCTGGTCTCGCGGATCGCCTGCGCCTCGGAATCCAGGGTGAAGAAGCGCTTGAACAGCTCGTCGCAGTGCGACTGGGTCAGCGTGCCGCCCTCGCGCTGCGCCATGTCGATGGCGCGCGTCAGGTCGGGCAACTGGCCGCTGTGGTAGGCGTACCAGAGCGTGAAGTTCTCCGGATTGGGCGGCAGGCGGTCGGCGACCATGCGGCTCATGGCGCGCGCCGCCAGCTCACCCGCCCGTTCGAAGTCGTCAGAGTACGCCACGGCCGCCACCCCCGCCGATCACTCCAGATCCAGGTCTGTCCACACCGTATATTGGCGTTTCCCTGCGCGGCAAGCGCCTTTCATGGTAAAGAGCAAAAGGAGGAGCAGACTTGCGCGCCACGTCAGTTGCACTGACCGATGGAGTTCTCGGCGCATATTTTCTTGCCGTCGATCCAGGTGGCCCCGGTGAGATCGGCATGGCGGAAGTCGGCGCCGGCGAGCTTGGCGCCGGTGAAGTCGGCGCGTTTCAGCGACGCCCCCACCAGCTTGGCGTTGCGCAGGTCGGCCTCGCGCAGTGACGCGCCGTCCAACTCCGCGCGGGTGAAATCCGCTTCGATCAGCCGGGCGCGGTCGAGCTTTGCGCCCGACAGGACGGCGCTGACGAACTTGGCGCGGTAGGCGTCGGCGTCGGCGAGCACCGCGTCCTTGAGCGTGGCGCGCGAGAAGGTGGTGTCGCGCAGTTCGGCCCCGCTGAGGTCGACGCCGTGCAACTCGCCGGCATCGAAGTAGCAGCGGCGCCAGTTCACCTTCGGCTGCGCGGGGTCGGTGCAGGCGGCCTCCGCGGGGCCGGCGACCAGAAACAGCGCAAAGGCGGCGAAAATTGTCTTTTTCATCCCGCAAGAGATAAGGGAGGGCGCCGGCAAAACCAAACCCTTATCGCGGCTGTCCGACCGAGCGCCCGGCCTGCGGCGGGCGCGGAAGATCCGCGTGCGCCTGCGCCGCGGCGGCGAGGCGGGCGTGCGTCTCCCCGGCGAAGGGGGCGGCGCGGCGGTCGGCGAGATCGACGTGCAGAAGCAGGAATTCCGCGGTGGCAGCGAGGAACCCCTCGCCGGCGTGGCGCATCTCGTGGAACAGGTGCAGCCGCTTGGCGTCGGCGGCGAGGATGGTGGAGGCGAAGCGCAGCCCGTCGCCCTGCGTCACTTCGCGCGCGTAGGTCAGGTGCGCCTCGACCACGAACATGGAGCGGCCCTGGGACTCGGCGTAGGCCTTGCCGATGGCGAAGTGGTCGAGCACCGCGTCGGTCGCGTGGTCGAACGCCAGCAGGTAATAGGCCACGTTCATGTGGCCGTTGTAGTCGATCCACTCCGGGCGGACGGTCTCGGCGTGGAGCTGGAAGGGAGCGGGGATGGTCATGGGATGAGGACGCGCTCGACTTCGGCACGGACGGACTCGATCTCGGCAAGCCAGGAGGCGACTTCGGCGGCGGTGGGTTCGTCCGGCGGGTCGTCGAACAGGTCGCCGGCTCCCGGGTAGCGGAACAGCGCGACATAGGGCGTAAAGCGCTCCAACGGGCGCAGCACCGGCAGAAGCGGGTGATCGGCCGGGATGCTGTCCACAAGCGCCAGGATGTTGTGGATCTTGGGAGGATGGCGCCCGGCCGCAACCAGAACAGCTTTCACCAGCTTCTCGGCGGCCTGTTGGCAATGGTGGGTCGCCCCCGCGATCACCGGGTCATCCACAGCCGGCAACGCCCGGACAGCGCGCAGATCATCGTTCACTTTCTTGAGCCAGGCGCGGACGTACTCATCGGCCATAGATCAGCACCCCAAAATGCTTGGCCTCGTAGCTCAAGGTTCCCACGTGGTCTTTCACTTTCTCGAATCCCGCGCGCGTGCACGGAATGATGTCCGCCGGCACACGTGTTTCACGGCTGGCCTCGAAAGCGTAGTTCATCGTCCGCCGCTCCCGCGGCGTGTCGTCCGGAACGACGACCAGCAGGTCGTAGTCGCTGTCCTGGTGGAAGGCGCCGCGGGCGCGGCTGCCGAACAGGTAGACGGCCTCAGGGTTGAGGGCCGGGACGATCCGGTCCAGCAGGATCTTCAGCTTTTCGTCGACCACGGCCATGGGATGCCCTCCTGGCGGAAGGATAACACAACGCGCGGCCACTTGCCCCCACCCCGACCCTCCCCCTGCGGAGCAGGGGGAGGGGGAAAGGCGTCACACGCTGAAGTACTTGGCCCGAGGGTGGTGCACCACGATGGCCGAGGTGCTCTGCTCCGGGTGGAGCTGGAACTCGTCGGACAGTTCGACGCCAATCCGATCCGCCCCCAGCAGCCTGAGCAACTGGCCCTGGTCCTCCAGGTTCGGGCAGGCCGGGTAGCCGAAGCTGTAGCGGGAGCCGTGGTAGCCCTGCTGCAGCAGCTTCTCCTTGTCGCGCGCGTCCTCGGCGCCGAAGCCCAGTTCCGCGCGGATGCGGGCGTGCACGTACTCGGCCATCGCCTCGGCCATCTCCACCGAGATGCCGTGCAGGTAGAGGTAGTCCTGGTAGCGGTTCTCGGTGAACCACTGCCGCGCCACGTCCGACGCCTTCTCGCCCATGGTGACGACCTGCAGGCCGATGACGTCGCGCTCCCCCGAGTCCACGTCGCGGAAGAAGTCGGCGATGCACTCGCCGTCCTCCTTGCCCTGGCGCGGCAGGGTGAAGCGGGCGACCTCGGCCTTGCCGCTCTCATCGAAGAGGATCACGTCGTTGCCTTCCGCCGCCGCCTTCCAGTAGCCGTAGGCGGCCTGCGGCTGGAGGATCTCCTCCTTGGCGCAGAGCTGGAGCATGCGGTCGAGCACCGGGCGCAGCTCCTTCTTCGACCACGCCATGAACTCCTCGAACGACTTGCCGTCCTTCCGGTAGCCCCATTGCAGCTGGTAGAGCATGCGCTCGTTCAGGTAGGTCACCAGCGTCTTCAGCGGCACGTACTCGATGACCTTGGCGCCCCAGAACGGCGGGGTCGGCACCGCGACGCCCTCGGCCAGACGGTTGCGGCGAGCCCGCACCGCCTCCTTGTCCACCGGGCCGGTGGCCGCCGAGGTCGCCTGCCCCAGCACGCGGCGGCGGTTGGTCGCCTTGCCGGCACGCTTGGCCTGCTGGATGGCGAGCAGGTTGTCGAAGTCCCCGGTGACCACCTTGTCCATCAGCGTCAGCCCGTCGAAGGCGTCGCCGGCGTAGGCGACGCGGCCGGCGCCGTAGGACTTGACGCAATCCTCCTCGACATAGGCGCGGGTCAGCGCCGCGCCGCCGAGCAGCACCGGGATCTCCAGCCCCTCGCGGGTCATCTCCTCCAGGTTCTCGCGCATCACCACGGTGGACTTCACCAGCAGGCCGGACATGCCGATGGCGTCGGCCTTGTGCTCCTTCGCCGCCTGGATGATGGCGCCGACCGGCTGCTTGATGCCGAGGTTCACCACCTTGTAGCCGTTGTTTGTGAGGATGATGTCCACG
>Ga0196970_1002179_pt1 | contig 10817 bp, 11 predicted proteins | sample S1v_513CmetaG_FD_148672 | JGI IMG/M metagenome (GOLD analysis project Ga0196970, IMG submission 148672) | Soil microbial communities from Anza Borrego desert, Southern California, United States - S1+v_5-13C | ecosystem: Environmental > Terrestrial > Soil > Desert | place: USA: California... | reverse complement strand
TAATACCCCCTCAGCGTCAGTCGGAGATCCGTCAGCGCAAGAAGATCATTGTTTGTGAGCATTGCGGTCGCGTGGTAGTAGACCTGGATCTGAATGAGCAGGTGAAGCTGGGTAAATAGGACATTTAGAGTAAAGCATACTTGTTGGGACCCATTGTTTAATGGTTCCCAATTTTTTTTGAGGGCTATCAGGGCCGGGATTAAATAAGTAATTTTATAGGTGTAATCTGAAGATCTATGGACGTCAATGAGGTGCCCCAGGACTCGCTGGAGTACAAAGACCGGGACAAGCTAAAGAAACTGGTGTATGCTGTAGGTAAAGACGGCAAGTACACCGGCGTAGGCTCTTCTGGCTGGGACCCGGAGAATGTGGCTACCAAACAGGCATGGGACGCGATAGAAGAAGAACTGGCAGAGACTATGAAGCAAGTGCAGGCGGGAGAGGTGAGTCCTATTGCCTGGTATATGCAAAAGAAACTGATGGACCTGCCACTGCTGGCGCAATACGTAGGCAAGTGGCAATGGCAGGTGAAAAGACACATGAAACCACAGGTGTTTAATGAGCTCTCTGACAAGATGCTGGAGAAATATGCATCGGTCTTTGAGATAACGGTTGAGGAGCTAAAAAACTTAGGTAAAAAAGAGAATACATAAAGTTGAGTACCATAGAATATAACCACAGCCAGCACGCACACTGCGAGAGTGGAGTTACCGCAAACCTGCTGCGCCACCAGGGATTAGACATCAGCGAGCCAATGGCTTTTGGCATAGGCGCAGGGATATTCTTCGCCCACATACCTTTCATAAAAGTGAGCGGCACACCGGGCTCTACCTTCAGGACGTGGCCAGGGGCCATCTTCAAGCGGGTGACGGAACGCCTGCACATAAAAGCTAAGGCACAGAAATTCAGCTCACCAGAGAAGGCCATGCTGGCCCTGGACCAGGCAGTGGAAGCCGGTAAACCTACAGGGATGCTGAGCAGTGTATTTTACCTGCCTTACCTTCCGGAGGCGTTCAGGTTTCACTTCAATGCCCATAACCTGGTGGTGTATGGAAAGGAAAGCAACGAATACCTGGTGAGTGACCCGGTGTTGGAAGATGTGGCACGTATAGCCCCGGAAGATCTGGCCAAAGCCCGCTTTGCCAAGGGGACGCCTGAACCCAGAGGATTTATGTATAACATAACTGAAGTGCCGAAGCAGGTGGACTATGCAAAAGCTATAGAGAAAGGCATAAAGCAGACGGTGTTCTTTATGATGTCTCCACCGCTACCGTGGTTTGGCAACAAGGCCATCTTTCTGCTGGCAGATAAGATCAGGAAATATCCTACAAAACTGCCTCCGAGAAAAGCATCACTATACCTGGGGAACATCATCCGTATGCAGGAGGAGATAGGGACTGGCGGTGCGGGGTTCCGATACCTGTATGCGGCCTTTTTACAAGAAGCCGGGGAAATGCTGAAGCGAGATGACCTGCAGGAGATGTCAGCGGAGCTAACCGCTATAGGTGATGAGTGGAGGAACTTTGCCTACAATGCAGCAAGACAGATGAAGGCAAGGCAGACCGATGTAGTGTCGTACGACGAACTTAGCCTGCTGCTAAGAGGTTGTGGGGAAAAGGAAAAGGATTTCTTCAAACGATTGGGCAAGTTGAAGTGGTAGATAGTGATTAATTTCATTTAAGACAACCTTTGCTAAATGTCCCTTATTTTTGCCGTTCAATTTTCCTGATTGCTATCCTGGTCGAGAAATATAATACTTACTGTCATTGACTTCTTTCATCAGCCTTTTTCGCGGTGGATAGATCGTCAGACGTTTCGATACCTGGCATGCGGGGGATCAAACCAGTTGCTGTATATTTTCCTGTACTTTATCAGCTACAACTTCATACTAGATAAACAGAACATCATACTGGCGGGGTACACCATCAGCTCACACATTGGCGCGTATATCATTGCGTTCAGCATCAGCTTTCCACTAGGGTTCATCTTGTCGCGATATATAGTCTTTCCAGAATCTAATCTCCGGAAACGGGTGCAGTTATTCAGATATGTACTGCTTACCGGTACCTGTATAGTGCTCACCTATTTGTTCCTGAAGTTCTTTGTGGAATGGTGTCATTTCTACCCGACGCCTTCTTCGGCGATCACCAGCATCATATTGGCTGTATTTAGCTACCTGTCTCAGAGACATTTCACATTTAAAGTGAAACCTGTGATGGTGGAGAGCAGAGACTCCGGCATACCGGGACAATCAACACTTAACTAATCCATTGGCTTATCAGAAGTAACGCCGGTATCGGTAGGTGATGCCGTGTCATCCCTTTCGATAGCAATGGTGCACTCGGTAACCAAAGCGGCCAATGCCCCGACGGCTGCCAGGATCGGTGCGAGTACAGCGCCAACGACACCAACCGTCATCGGGAAAGACATGAGTTCTTTACCTGACTTATCCTTGATAATGATCTTTCTTACGTTACCCTCTGCTATCAGTTCCTTCACTTTCTTCAGGAGCTGATCACCCTTGATATTGAAATACTCATTTGTAGCCATGGAGTTCTTTTATGCTTTAGCAATATAAAACTTATGCCTCTCTAAGCAGGCACGATTGTGTAACGGAAATTAGTAAAAAGGTATACAATGGCTGACGAGAAAGAACTACAGGAAAAGGACAAGAACGTTACCGACCCGCAGGAAAACGAAAAGGATGGAAACATCTTCGGCGGACTGATGGACAAGCTACACGGGAATGCCACCGGCGACAACTCAGTAAGCGAGGAGGAGAGCAAAGAACCCGGCAACCAGGAGAGCATCAAGGATACTCCTGAGAAGGAGTAGTGATGGCAGATGCCCCAGGCGTTGTATTGCGAAGCTGTCCCCTGCTTGAGTGAATTATTCAGACTCTTCTGTCCAGGAAGAATATTCTGACTTGTGGACAAGTTTGTTATCTTGTTAGGGGCCTTAGAGCCCCTTAAAGATTTGAAACGAGGATCACGCAAGTCTAAAGACTTCAAACCGGTTAGACGAAGTAGGAGAGTTTGGCTAACGGGGGTCATGGGATCGTTTGAATGCCTGACAACATGCAAACGTCCCTAGCCTGCGCCCCAGCTTGGGAGGAGACGTTTGCAGGATGGAATCTCAACAACAACAACAAGGTAAACAATAGGATTCAGTATGAAAAGTACATTGTTTTTGATTCTTGGCCTTTTAGGTACCTGCTCATGTTCTACGGGATTTAATCGTGATATCGACAAGTTCATATCAAAGCATGGAGAAGAGGACTTTTCACAATTTGTTGGAACAAGCATTTCTTATAGAGATAGCGACTTTGGAACTGACATTTTTATAGTTGCTAAACAAGGAGGCAATCATCCACCGTATGTCGTAGGAATTAATAAAAGCACAAAACAAATTACGACTATTGACGATAAGTTTTTAAGGCAAAGCAATCACGTGCCGTATTTTAATCACGAGCAGATAAGAAAATTCATGAAAAGGTTTTTAGATTTTGATGCGCAGCTTTTAAGTGTCGATAAAGATAGCAATGTATTTATTCGTCCTTTTTATGCGGAATATTCACCTATATTATTACGACTTAATACTAAAGCAGGAGATACTGTGATTAGAAAGGGCATTGTTTACAATCTGTACCGAGGCAATTGGTATTTGAGTGCAGCAAAGTAGGGGTAGTGTTCTCAATGGGTAGTGTTCTCAATGTGTTGTTTTCGCCGGTTGGTCCGATAGAATCCAGTGAAATCAATGATATTCGGTTTGCTTAGTTTCCAGAATCAGGTGATCTTCGGGTCACCTGGTTTGTCTTTAGCATCGTGAGCGGCTCTAATGCAGTAGAAAGCTACCAGATGTTCTCCATTTGTTGTTATTTAAGTAATATGTCCATATTGTTCATCTAGCTACTTTTATACGTGGATGAAGTGGCACAGTATCATTTGAAACCGTAATAGCATGCAAACGTCCCTGGCTTGCGCACAAAGGCAGGTAGGAGACGTTTGCAGGACGGAAAGACGAAGACGGAGAGTTCGCCTAACGGGGGTCATGGCATCATTTGAATGCTTGACAACATGCAAACGTCCCTGGCCTGCGCCCCAAGGCTTGGGAGGAGACGTTTGCAGGACGGAGTATCATCTGAAACCGTAATAGCATGCAAACGTCCCTGGCCTGCGCACAAAGGCAGGTAGGAGACGTTTGCAGGACGGGATTACAAACAACAGATAAATTTATTGTGCGTGAGGCGCTGAAAATTGAGGTGATCCGATGGCTATTCTATGGCGGTTCTAAGGCGGTTTAAAGGCGGGTGATTTGCGCTTTGGCCGATCTGTCACCTGCATGATGACTTTCAACATCCGTCATCTATAGATATGCATGAAAACGATCCTCATCACCACCATCTTCCTGCTAAGCGCTATAATGAGTTCAGGTTCTATAGGTCTCCATAACAAGGAAAGCAGGTCAGCGATGGAAACAGCCATAAATACCTTCAGTGGGAATACACATGAAGCATGGGCCAATAGCTTTGCTGATGAAGCAACTGACAACCCGGACCTGGCGATGAACGAACATGTGGTACCAAAAAAGACTGAGGAGAAGTGGGGAGACCTGAGCCTTAATGTGAAGCTGGATAAGGCAGGGAAAGCTTGTCTGCTGGCAACGAGCGAACGAATGGTGTACTACGTGCCTGCAACCGGCTGCCGGATAAGGCCAGCGATGATGAGCCTGCAGCTAAAGATGGGAGGACTAACCCGCGACGGCCAAACCTGGACCTGGAAGATATCAACTCCCATTCTCTCCGGAACTTTGCCCACGGCGCTGTTTAGCTGCTGCATCACGTTGTAACACGTTGCACACAATTCAGCAAGAAACTGACACTGCGTGAATGAAAAAGGGGCTGGGGAAGGCAGAAAGTGGCGTGGCGCAGGCCTATACCTGAGAGGCAGAGGGTAGCTAACAATTTCTCATCAATTAACCAATCTATTCCGGATAGACTGGAATAACCGGATTTACCTTTGTAAAAGAACTATGATATCTGGCCCTGGAAGCGGTGTGGTGACCTAAACGGAGGGAACGGATGGTGAGCCGGGGCAATAAAAGATGAGGAGCCTGCGTGAGGCCGAAGGCAGGGATGATGAACAACGGACTGACCCCTTATCTTTGCAAGCTATATGACTCAGGAGCAACTGAAGGAAATGCGGGACCGGATGCAACATCTGCAACGCTTTTTGAAACTGGAAGACAGGAAGATAAAGGTGGACAATGACCGGCAAATGACCCTTTCGCCAGGCTTTTGGGACGATAACTCCCGCGCGACCGGCATACTTAAAGAAATAAAGATCAACACCTATTGGATCGATCTGTTTAATAAAGTGAACGGAGCGGTGGAAGACTTTGCGGTGCTGTTTGAGTTTTGGAAGGCCGGAGAAGCGAACGAGGAGGAAGTGAGAGACGAGCCGGAGGATGAGATGCCGGCAATGATGGTGATAAACAGTGGTGCGGGTGGAACAGAAAGTCAGGACTGGGCAGAAATGCTGCTGAGAATGTACAGGATGTATGGAGAGAAGCAGGGGTGGAAGATAAGCGAAGTGGACGTGCAGTACGGCGATGGCGCCGGCATAAAGCAGGCTACCCTGGAATTTGATGGTGCATTTGCCTATGGTCTATTGAAAGCGGAGAGCGGCGTACACCGACTGGTGCGTATTTCGCCATTCGACTCCAATGCGCGGCGACACACTTCTTTCGCATCGGTGTTTGTATATCCGCTGATAGATGACACGATAGAAATAGAGGTAAACCCCTCAGAGCTGGAGTGGGCATTCTTCAGATCAGGAGGCAGCGGCGGACAGAACGTGAATAAGGTGGAAACTGCTGTAAGACTGAAACACATACCCAGCGGTATAATAGTGGAATGTCAGCAGGCCCGTACACAGGGGGAGAACAGGGAAAAGGCACTCACGATGCTGAAGAGCCAGTTGTATGAGGTGGAGATGAGGAAGCGGGAGGAACTGAAGAACTCAGCCAATGCGAACAAGAAAAAGATAGAATGGGGTTCGCAGATAAGATCGTATGTGTTTCACCCCTACAAGATGATAAAAGATCACCGGACAGACTTCGAAGTGGGGAATGTGGGACCTGTGATGGACGGAGAACTGGATGACTTTATAAAAGCGTACCTGATGAGCGCAAAGGAGGAACAATAAGAATTGGCAATAGATACCGGAATAAAGAAGATTTTTGATACACGGCTGCTGGGCCGCATATTTTCCTTTGCCAGCCCCTATAAAGGTGGTCTTTACGCCGCAGTGGTAATGTGCGTGGTACTAGCGGGGTTGTCGCCACTACGCCCTTACCTGATACAACTTTCGGTAGACAAATACGTAAGCAACGACCTGTTGCGGGGACTGATAATGATCAGCGTGGTACATTTTGGTGTGCTGCTGATCGAGAACCTGTTAAGATTCTGGTTTATGTACAGGATCAACTGGATAGGGCAGACGGTAGTGAACGACCTAAGGAAAGCAGTCTTCAAGAAGATCCTGTTTCAGGACATTGCCTACTATGACAAGACAGCGATAGGCACGCTCACCACGAGGACCATTAATGATATAGAGGCCGTCAACGATGTGTTCTCAGAAGGTATCATTTCGATAGTGGCAGACGTGCTGACAATAATAGCTATTATCTCGGTGATGTTGTTCACAGACTGGCGACTTACGCTTATCTGTCTGACTACCTTTCCGGCCATTATCATCGCTACTTATATCTTCAAGGAAAGCGTAAATAAATCCTTCCAGAGCGTAAGGAATGCGGTAGCGGCTTTAAACGCGTTTGTGCAGGAACATATAACCGGCATGTACCTGGTGCAGGCATTTGCTGCAGAAGACAGAGAACTGAATAAGTTTAAGAAGATCAACCAAGAACACAAGTCTGCCAATATCAGAGCCATCTTTGCCTACTCCGTATTCTTTCCGGTGGTGGAAATAATACTGGCGATATCTATGGGATTACTGGTGTGGTATGGAGCAGTGAGGATGCTGCACTATGAGGTGACTGCCGGAGTGGTGATAGCCTTTGTGATGTACCTGAACCTATTATTCAGACCCCTCAGGATGCTGGCAGACAAGTTCAACGTGCTGCAGATGGGGATGGTAGCGGGCGAACGTGTATTTACGGTACTGGACAGTAAAGAGCACATGTCAGAGAACGGAACCTACTCGCCAGAAAGGATCAGGGGAGAAGTAGAGTTCAAGGATGTACACTTCAGTTATAAGGAAGGTATACCTGTACTGAAAGGGATATCCTTTAAGCTGGAAGCCGGAAAGACAATGGCGGTGGTAGGGCACACCGGTGCGGGCAAGACAAGCATCATCAATATCCTGAACAGACTATACGAGATACAGAGCGGAGAAATACTGGTGGACGGGAAAGACGTGAAAGAATACGAGATAGACAACCTGCGCAGTCATATAGGTGTGGTGCTGCAGGATGTATTTCTGTTTTCAGGAACGGTATATGACAACATAACATTGAGAAACACCGCTATAGCGCGGGAAAGAGTTGAGGAAGTAACCAAGATACTAGGCATACACGACTTCATAATGAGCCTGCCGGGAGGATATGACTTTGACGTGATGGAGCGTGGGAATACCCTTTCACAGGGACAAAGGCAACTATTCTCATTTGCCCGTGCCCTGTTGTACAACCCGTCTGTACTGATACTGGACGAGGCGACATCATCAGTAGACAGTGAAAGCGAACAGCTTATACAGCATGCGATAGATACGGTGATTAAGAACAGGACATCGATAGTGATAGCCCACAGGTTGTCGACCATCAGGAAGGCAGATCAGATACTGGTAATGGAAAAGGGCCAGATAGTAGAAAGAGGGGATCACCAGTCATTGATGGCGGCTCAGGGAGGATACTACAAATTGTATACTGCAGTAGAAAAAGAGAAGGCTGAACATTAGAAGTCCTTCTGACAGAACCACGTCACTTTTTCCTTTACGTCTGGTGCTTGCCTCTGATCATCCTGAAGCGGGAAGCAAGCTGACCAGCCCGATGGGAGCGTAACATACCAGCCCCACCCCTCATCCAGCTTCAGCTTCTCACCTGTGGCATTCATGAGATCCAGATAGGTAGTTGCTAAACTAAACCCTTCGCTTGTTTCAAAATCAGGGTCTTCAGTATGCAAGTAGACGACCTTTCTGGTAACGACATGATTGATGCCGACTACGTAGTCGATGCCGCTGATGGTTTGTACATATGCCCTGGCCACCTTCCCATTGTCGTAGCTTATGTAGGTCGCCTCGTCCTGCTTGGGCGGCTCAAACTTAGTTCCTATGGCTGGCAGGTTTCGACTGTTGCATGAGATCAGGGATGCAAATGCAAAGAATACTAAAGTGGGTAAGAGTAGTCGTGCCATATGAAAGGTAGACCAATGTATTGAAAGTTGTGGAACAAGGCAAATAGTAAAAAGCAATGTGTCCCGACTTGCGGGACACTTGCTATGGTGACGATAGGGGCAAGTATTGTTATATATCCTTATAGTTGAGTAGCGGTGTACACGACATCTACTGTGTAATTACCAGCAGAGTAAGCGAAGCCAGGAGTAGCCTTATACTTTACATCGAATGTCTGGTTGTTACCGTTAGTACCATTGGTGATGATGGTAGCTGCAGAAGTAGACAAGCCAGCACCGTATGAAGAATAGCCAGTTCCTATAGTACCACCAGTCTGGTTGCCAGAAACCATCAGGTCTAACACACCTACAACTGGCATAGTAGAAACGGTGGTAGTACTACCATTGGTAACATTGAAGTGGGTTGCAGACGCTGCAACTGTTACATTGAAGTTCTTGTTCGAGCGCACCTTCAGTTGCTGAGCGCCAGACTCGACACCGTTTGCATAATCAGTTACTGAGGTAAAAGGCAGTGTAACAGTAGTACCGGTTGCAGAGCCAGAACCTGTAAAGGTGATGTCGATAGTGTTAGACAGTGCGAGTTCAACCTGCTGCTGGGCTGTGCTGGATGCATTCTGGGCAGAAGCTGCAATGCTTACAGCAATCAAAGCAAGGATACTGAAGACCATTACCAGAACAGGACTAAGAATCTTTTTCATTTTTATTGTTTTAAGTTTTAGATGTTTTCTTTTGACGATGTAAAGGTGGGCCGGTACCGAAGACTTTACAAGAAAGCACCATAGGTTAACCATGATTTTGCATCCGCTTAACGGCCGCTTAACCCCAGAGAGACGGGCATAAAAGAAAATACCCCGCGAGTTGCGGGGTACTAACTGTGCGAGTCGGAAAGTAGCTAGGCTACAGTCTCAGTCTCCTTTTCAAAGGACAGCGCTTTAGTTACAAGTTGCTTTGACCCGATGTAAATGGGTACCCTTTCGTGCAAATGCTGTGGGACTATATCTAAAATTCTCTTGCTGCCGTCGCTGGCCACACCACCTGCAGCTTCAATCAGGAATGCCATTGGATTACACTCATATTGTAGTCGCAGCTTGCCCTTCGGATTAGCAGAATCAGCGGGATACATAAAAATGCCACCTTTTATAAGCGTACGATGCATATCAGCCACCATTGAACCAATGTAGCGATGTGAGTAAGGGCGGCCCTCTTCTTTGTTGCTTTCCATGCAATGGTTCAGGAATGCCTTTACTCCTTCGCTGTATTTGCAGGAATTACCCTGATTGATCGAATAGATCTTTCCTTTTTCCGGACACCTCATATCAGGATGAGACAAACAGAACTCCCCTATAGATGGTTCAAGGGTAAAGCCGTTAACGCTTAGCTTGGTTGCATAAACCATCATAGTGCTGCTACCGTAGATCACGTAACCAGCAGCCATTAACCTGCTACCCGGCTGAAGAAAGTCTTCAGCAGTACATGGCTTTCCTATTTCACTGACCCTGCGGTAGATAGAGAATATGGTACCAATGGGGGCATTGACATCAATATTGGAAGATCCATCCAGGGGATCGAACAAAACAACATATTTAGAATTCCCGGAGTATTCATTGTCGAAACATACGAAGTCGTCGTTTTCCTCTGAGGCTATACCAGCGCAGTCCATGCTGTTCTGAAGTACGCTGATCAGTGTTTCGTTGGCATAAATGTCCAGCTTCATCTGCTCTTCGCCCTGCACATTGGTAGCACCATGCTTTCCCAGGATATCTACGAGACCAGCTTTCAGAACCTGCTTATTGATCATCTTACAGGCAAGGCCTATATCTCTGAGGAGAGCAGACAATTCACCCGTTGCCTGAGGGAATTTGCGGGTTTCCTGGATAGTAAACTCATCCAGTGTCATTAGTTTACGACGGGGATTCATTGAATAAAAGTTTAATCGATGCTGCGAAATTAGGAAGAAGGAAGGGAAATACCATTAATATTCAACTAAGTAGCGACCCACCTCAGGACTTATGTGCCAGACTGCCATGCACAATAAATTCCATTTGAGTTTATATTGTAGACCTTAGCAGCTAACTTTGCACAGCTTTTTTGCGGGCATGGTACAATACTTTAAAAATATCAACCGTCAGACATTGGAGATAGAGCGCCCGGATGGGGCGAACTGGATCAATGTAACACCACCATTTCAGGAGAACGAAATAGATAATATTTCGGAGGCTCTGGATATCCCCCGCGACTTTCTGACTGATACTCTTGATATTGAAGAACGTGCCCGTTATGAGATAGACGAGGGTGTAAAGCTCATCGTGCTGAAGACGCCGGTGGAGAACGTCTCCTTAAATGAAAGTGACGCTTACTACGTGACAATTCCTATCTCTATCATCATCAC
>Ga0196970_1002178_pt1 | contig 10819 bp, 9 predicted proteins | sample S1v_513CmetaG_FD_148672 | JGI IMG/M metagenome (GOLD analysis project Ga0196970, IMG submission 148672) | Soil microbial communities from Anza Borrego desert, Southern California, United States - S1+v_5-13C | ecosystem: Environmental > Terrestrial > Soil > Desert | place: USA: California... | reverse complement strand
GGCAGCAGGCAGGTGCGCCGGGCCGGCCCCCGGCCCCGCCGATCACGCCTCCGGCCGTCCCGCCGGCACCGCCGATCCCGCCGGCACCCGACGTCGACGGCCCGGAGGACGTGCCGCCGCCCCCGCCGCCCCCGGCACCGTGATCGCTCGGCCCGCCCGGTCCCGGACCGGGCGGGCCGACCCGTGTCAGGGGCGGTCCACCCGGACCTGCACCGTGGTCATCGCGCCGCCGCGGCGCGCAACGCCGCCGCCTGGCGCGCGGCACGTTCGGCGAAGTCCGCCCAGGTGGGCGGCGTCGCCTCGAGCAGTGGTGCGGCTGACGCTCTCGTGACGCTGCGTTCCTGCCATCGCGTGAGGCGCCCGCCGTGGACCTCGAGCCGCACGAGGATGCCGTCGCACCACCCCGCGACGTCGGCGTCGGGGCCGCCGTCGACGGTGACGCGCTGCGGCGCGGTGAGCCACGCCAGGGCCGCGATCTCCGCCTGGATCTTGGCGGCCACCTCGAACGCGAGCGCGGCGGCCGCCTCGTCGCGACGCGCCACGAGGCACTGGGTGACCTGGGCGAGGGCGGCCGGCTCGCCGACGAGCGCGGCCGCCGCCAGCTCGGCGCGGGCGGTCCGCTCGAGGGCGGACACGCCGCGGACCCGCGCCATGTCGCGGTCGAAGCCGCCGAGCCGGTCTCCCGCGTAGGCGAGGCCGAGGGCACGGTCGAGGCCGTCCACCGCCAGGCGGCTCCGGGTGCCGCCCAGGTACGGGCCGAAGGTCCGCACGCCCGTTCCGTCGGGCGCGCCCGGCGCGCCGGGCACCCCGGCACCGACGGGGGAGTGCACGACGCCGAGCCGGGCTGCGGTCGCGGTGCGCGTGAGGGTGACGTAGGTCGGCACCTCGAGGCCGCCCCGGACGCGGTTCCAGCGCGGTTTGCTGGTCTCGAGGAGGTTCCGTTCGAGCCAGGTGGCCTCGTGCACGGAGTCGCACGGCAGGGCCTCGATGCGGGTGACCTGAGGAACCATGCGGCGCAGGTGCCGGCGATCACCCAGGTCGCCCCAGTACGACGCCACGCGATGGCGCAGGTCCGTGGCGCGGCCGAGGTAGATGGCCCGACCGCGGTCGTCGCGGAACCGGTAGACCCCGGGCTCACCGGGGAGAGCCGCGATCACCCTCCCGATGGGCTCGCTGCGCATGGGCCAAGTATCGCGGCCTGCGGCGTTCGCCGTCAGCGAATGAGTGAGTACTCACTCATTCGTGCTAGGGTGCCTCCGTGCCGGACACCGCCCGCGACGAGAACTCGCCCGAACGCGGCCGGCGGGCGTCACCGATGCCCCCGGACGAGCGCCGCGAGGCGATCCTCGCGGCCGCCATCCCGCTCCTGCGTGCCCGCGGGTCGGCCGTCACCACCCGCGAGCTCGCCGACGCCGCCTGCGTCGCCGAAGGCACGTTGTTCCGGGTCTTCCCGGACAAAGGTGCGCTGCTGCACGCCGCCGTCGAGCGCGCCCTCGACCCGGCGCCGGTGCTCGCGCAGCTGGCGGGCGTGGAAGTGGACCTCCCGCTGCGCATCAAGGTGCGCAAGGTCGTCGCGATCCTCGCCGCCCACTCCGCCGACGTCGCGGTCCTGATCTCGGCCAGCCACGAGCTCGCCGGGGGGACGCGGCCCCACCACCCGCCGCACGGTCGCCCCAAGGGGAAGCCGGTCGAAATCGTGGTGCGGGCCGTCGCGGACGTCCTGCATCCTCATGCCGAGCACCTGCGGCTCGCCCCGACGGTCAGCGCCCGTCTGCTCACCGGGGTCGTGATCCTCAACTCCGCCCCGTTCGGGTCCGGTCCCGGGCCGGCGCTCACCATCGACCACATCGTCGAGCTCTTCCTCGACGGTGCACTCGTCCGTCCGTCGTCCGAGGAGGATCCATGCTGATCCGGCTGCTCAGGGGCCGGCTGCGTCCCTACGCCGGCCTCATCACCGTCGTCGTCGCGCTTCAGCTCGTCCAGGCCGTCGCCAACCTGTACCTGCCGAGCCTCAACGCCCACATCATCGACGACGGCGTGACCCAGGGGGACACGGGCGTCATCCTGCGCCTGGGCGGCCTGATGCTCGTCGTGACCCTGCTGCAGGTGGCGTGCTCGGTCGGTGCGGTGTGGGCAGGCGCCAAGGTGGCGATGGCCGTCGGCCGCGACCTGCGAGCCGGCGTCTTCGACCAGGTGCAGACGTTCTCCGCCCGGGAGGTCGGCTCCTTCGGGGCGCCGACGCTCATCACGCGCACCACCAACGACGTCACCCAGGTGCAGACCGTCATGTACATGACGCTCACGATCATGGTGGCTGCGCCGGTGATGATGGTCGGCGGCGTCATCATGGCGCTGCAGGAGAGCATCGAGCTGTCGTGGCTGCTGCTGGTCATCGTCCCGGTGCTCGGCGTGCTGCTGGGCATCGCGATCACCCTGCTGAGGCCGCTGTTCCAGACCATGCAGAAGCGCATCGACGGCATCAACCGCATCATGCGCGAGCAGATCGGCGGCATCCGGGTCATCCGCGCGTTCGTCCGGGACACGCACGAGCGGGAGCGCTTCACGGAGGCCAACGACGACCTGATGAAGGTCGCGGTGGGCACCGGCCGGGTGATGTCGTTCATGTTCCCGTCGGTGTTCCTGATCATGAACCTGTCGAGCGTGGCCGTCCTGTGGTTCGGGGCGTACCGGGTCGAGGACGGGTCGATCCAGGTCGGCTCGCTCACGGCGTTCCTCAGCTACCTGATGCAGATCCTCATCTCGGTGATGATGGCCGTGATGATGTTCATGCTGGTGCCCCGGGCCGAGGTGTCCGCCGGGCGCATCAGCGAGGTGCTCGGCACGACGACGTCGGTGGTTCCGCCCGTCGCGCCCGTCACCACGCTCCGCGGGCGGGGCCACCTCGAGCTGCGCGGCGTCGGCTTCCAGTACCCCGGAGCCGCCGAGCCCGTGCTGCAGGACGTGAGCTTCACGGCCGCGCCGGGCGAGACCACGGCGATCATCGGCTCCACCGGGTCCGGCAAGACGACGCTGCTGCAGACCATCCCGAGGCTGTACGACGTCACCGACGGTGCCGTGCTGGTGGACGGCGTCGACGTGCGCGACCTCGAGCTGGACACGCTCTGGGGGGCCATCGGCCTGGTCCCGCAGAAGCCCTATCTGTTCAGCGGCACGGTGGCCAGCAACCTCCGGTACGGCAACGAGGACGCCACCGACGAGGACCTGTGGCACTTCCTCGAGGTCGCCCAGGCGGCGGGCTTCGTCCGCGAGATGGGCGGGCTCGAGGCGGAGATCATGCAGGGCGGCACGAACGTCTCCGGTGGCCAGCGGCAGCGCCTGGCGATCGCCCGCGCCCTTGTCCGCAGGCCCGAGATCTACCTCTTCGACGACTCGTTCTCCGCGCTCGACTTCGCCACCGACGCCGCGCTCCGCGCGGCCCTGGTGACCGAGACGCGGGAGGCGACGGTCGTCATCGTCGCCCAGCGCGTGAGCACCATCCGGTTCGCCGACCGGATCGTCGTGCTCGACGACGGACGGGTGGTCGGCTCCGGCACGCACGCGGAGCTCATGGCGAGCAACGAGACCTACCGCGAGATCGTGCTGTCCCAGGTGACCGAGGAGGAGGCGGCATGAGCACCGAGACCGCTGCCAAGCGGCCGCCCCGCCCCGCCCACGGCGGCCCGATGGGGATGGCGATGCCGACGGAGAAGGCCATGACCTTCGGCCCGTCCCTGCGCCGACTGCTCGGCGAGCTGCGCCCCGAGCGGCTGCCGCTCGCCCTGGCAGTCCTCTTCACGGTCGGCAGCACCGCGGCCGTCGTGTTCGGGCCGAAGGTGATCGGCTGGGCGACCGACGTGATCTTCCGCGGCGTCGTCGGCCGGATGCTGCCCGAAGGTGCCACGCAGGAGCAGGTGGTCGCCGGCATGCGTGCCGACGGTCAGGACGAGCTCGCCGACATGCTGGAGGGGATGGACGGCGTCGTGCCCGGGGTCGGGATCGACTTCACGGACCTGCGTGGCGTCCTCCTGCTCGCGCTCGGGCTCTACCTCGCCTCCTGGCTCTTCGGGTACATCCAGGGCCTCATCACCACGGGGCTGGTGCAGCGCACCGTCTTCCGCCTGCGGGAACGGGTCGAGGCGAAGCTCGGCCGGGTGCCCCTGAGCTACGTGGACCACCAGCCGCGCGGCGAGCTCCTGTCGCGTGTCACGAACGACATCGACAACATCGCCCAGACGATGCAGCAGACGCTGAGCCAGCTCATCAGCTCCGTGCTGATGATCGTGGGCGTCCTGGTCATGATGTTCTGGATCTCGCCGCTCCTGGCCGTCATCGCACTCCTCGTCCTGCCCGCGGCGGGCGTGGGCACCGCGATCATCGCCAAGCGCGCCCAGCCCCAGTTCGTCGCCCAGTGGAAGCGGACCGGCACGCTCAACGCCCACATCGAGGAGATGTACACCGGGCACGCGCTCGTCAAGGTCTTCGGCCACCAGCACGCGGCCGAACGGACCTTCCACGAGGAGAACGAGGCCCTGTACGAGGCCACCTTCAAGGCGAACCTGATCTCGGGCCTCATCCACCCGGCGATGATGTTCCTGGGCAACCTCAACTACGTCGTGGTGGCCGTGGTCGGTGGTCTGCGTGTGGCAGCCGGTGCCATCACCCTCGGTGACGTCCAGGCGTTCATCATGTACTCGCGCCAGTTCACCCAGCCGATCATGCAGGTCGCGTCGATGATGAACCTGCTGCAGTCCGGAGTCGCCTCGGCCGAGCGCGTGTTCGCGCTGCTGGACGCGCCCGAGCAGTCACCGGAGCCGGCCGACGGCGGCCCGGTGCCCGAGCCGGTGCGGGGGCGGGTGGCGTTCGAGGACGTCGCGTTCCGCTACGAGCCGGACACCCCGCTCATCGACGACCTCTCGCTGGTGGCCGAGCCGGGCCAGACGATCGCCATCGTCGGCCCGACCGGCGCCGGCAAGACGACGCTCGTGAACCTCCTGATGCGGTTCTACGAGGTCGACGGCGGACGCATCACGCTCGACGGCATCGACATCGCCCAGATGGACCGCGAGGCGTTGCGCCGAAACATCGGCATGGTCCTCCAGGACACGTGGTTGTTCGGCGGCACCATCGCCGACAACATCGCGTACGGCCGGCAGGGCGCCACGCGTGAGGAGGTCGTCGAGGCGGCCAAGGTCACGCACGTCGACCGGTTCGTCCGGACGCTGCCCGACGGGTACGAGACCGTGATCGACGAGGAGGCGGGCAACGTCAGCGCCGGCGAGAAGCAGCTGCTGACCATCGCCCGCGCCTTCCTGGCGGACCCGGCGATCCTCGTCCTCGACGAGGCGACGTCGTCGGTGGACACCCGGACCGAGGTGCTCGTCCAGCACGCGATGGCCGCGCTGCGGGAGGGCCGGACGTCGTTCGTCATCGCGCACCGGCTCTCGACCATCCGGGACGCCGACATCATCCTCGTGATGGAGAGCGGCGCGATCGTCGAGCAGGGCTCGCACGACGAGCTCATCGCGGCCGACGGCGCGTACGCACGGCTCTACGCCAGCCAGTTCGCGGCGGCCGCCGCCCCCGTGGACTGACCTGGCCGCCGGCGTCCGGCAGGAGCGGCACCGGCGGGTGACGGGCTGCGGCAGAATCGCCGCGTGCCCGTCATCCGCCTGACCGACCCCGACGACGCCCGTCTCGCGGACTACACGCACCTCACGGACGTCGCGCTGCGCCGCCGGCTCGAGCCCGCGACCGGGCTCTACATGGCCGAGAGCAGCAAGGTCATCGCGCGGGCGCTCGAGGCCGGTCACCGGCCGCGCTCGTTCCTCATGACGGAGCGGTGGTTGCCCGACCTCGCCCCGATGCTGGCGGACGTCGAGCGGCGGTTCGGTGACGTGCCCGTGTACGTGGGTCCGGCCGACGTCGTCGAGGCCATCACGGGGTTCCACCTGCACCGTGGAGCGCTCGCCGCCATGCACCGTCCGGAGCTGCCGAGCGTCGAGACGGTCCTCGAAGGTGCGCGCGGCGGGACGGGCGCCCGGCGGGTCGCGGTCTTCGACGGCGTCGTCGACCACACGAATCTCGGGGCGGGGTTCAGGAGCGCGGCCGCGCTCGGCGTGGACGCGGTCCTCATCACGCCGGAGTGCGCCGACCCCCTCTACCGGCGGAGCATCCGGGTGTCGATGGGCACCGTCTTCCAGGTGCCGTGGACCCGCATCGACCCGTGGCCGGACGGCATCGAGCTGCTGCGGGAGCGCGGGTTCACCGTGGCGGCGTTGGCGCTCGCCGACGACGCCGTCGGCCTCGACGCGCTCGCGGCGAGCGCCCCGGAGCGCCTCGCCCTGGTGCTCGGTACCGAAGGGGACGGACTCAGCCGGCGGGTCACCGCGGCGGCGGACGTCGTGGTGACGATCCCGATGGCCGGGGGAGTGGACTCGCTCAACGTCGCTGCGGCGTCGGCGGTCGCCTTCTGGGCGACCCGGGCCTGACCGGTCGCAGTCGGCCAGGCCCGGGTCGGCCTCAGGCCCGGGGGATCGGTACGTTGCCGCGGATGACGCCGGCGGGGTCGAGGGCGGACTTGAGGGCGCGGAGGCGGTCCAGGTCCGCCCCGACGTAGGCGCGCGTGAGGGGCTCCCCGCGGTCGAGGAAGGTCAGCGGAGCCGCCTCCGCGCTCCAGGGACCCACCTGGGCCAGGAAGTCGTCGAGAGCGCCGAGCACCGGGGCGGCATGCTCCGGCGCCATGATCATCGACAGGGCCGAGAGCAGGAACGGCTCCGAGCGGGGGCCTGCGACCGCAGGCCGGGCGTCCCGGGCGAGCGCTCCGCCGAGGTGGCGCACCTGGACCTGCATGAGCGGTGTGCCCGACCCCACGCCGGCGAGCGCGAGGATCCGGTCGATGGCGGCGTCGTCGAAGGTGTGCGCGTAGGTCGCAGCGAGGACGGCGGGGGTCGGCTCGACCGGCTCCTCGGCGACCAGCCCCACCTCGGAGGGGCCGAGCGGCCGCATCGTGTCCCGCACCACGGGGGCGGCGCTGCGCAGCGGGGCGAGGAGTCGCTCTGCGGCGTCGGGCGCGCCGAGGTGCACCGCGCCGACGACGGTGAAGGACTGCCCGCGCACCTCGGGCGGGAGCAGCTCGACGTCGGGCAGGTGCATGAGCATCGCCCACAGCGTGAGCTGCTCCGGGGCCGTCGTCGTGGCCGCGGCGAACGCCTGGAGCACCGGGCGGGCCGCGTCCCCGGGGAACACGAGGAGCCCACCGTAGATCTCGGGCGCCCCGAAGAGGTCGATCTCCACGGCGGTGACGATCGCCAGGTCCCCGCCGCCGCCGCGCAACGCCCACATGAGCTCGGGGTCGGTCGCATCGGTCACCCAGCGGTGCTCACCCGAGGCGTCGACGATCTCGACGGCACGCATTGCGCCGGCGCCGCGACCGAACGCTCGGGAGAACCAGGAGAGGCCACCGCCCAGGCAGTAGCCCACGACGGTGACGTCCGGGTTGGAGCCGACGAGGCCGGTGAGCCCGGTGCCCTCGAGGGCGGCCTGCAGCGAGCCCCACTTCACGCCCGCGCCCACGCGCGCCACCCGGGCTGCGGCGTCGACGTGGATGTCCTGCAGGGCGCCGGTGCGCAGCAGGATCGTCCCGGTGCTCGCGGTGGTGGCGGCGTGCCCGCTGGGTTGGGCGGCCACGGTGAGGCCGCGCTCGGCGGCGAAGCGCACGGTAGCGACGACGTCGTCGGCGTGCGCGGCGACGACCACGGCGAGCGGCTGTTGGTCGACGACGACGTTCCAGGGCATGCGGGCGGCAGGCCACTCGGGGTCGGTGGGCACGACGAGCCGGCCGGTGAGGCGCTCGTCCAGGCCGTGCAGGGCGTCGCTCGGGGGGCCGGCGACGTGGCGACCCGTGGTCGGGTCGGCGGAGGCGTGGTTGATGATGGTCATGGCCAGGAAAGAGACGCGATGGCCCGGGTAAATACATCACGGGCACGGGTCGCACGGGACCATCGACCGTTACCGCCGGGTAAAACCGGCGGGACGATCGAGGCATGGTCCACGTCCCCGGCCGTCGGCGAGGGTCCGCGGCGTCGGCCGGCGAGCTGCGGTCGTCGCCCGCCGGCCCGCCCGCCCCGGACGTCGTCCCGCCCGTCCGGACGAAGGTGATCGCTGCCCGTCCGCGCGACCACGCGTTCGACGCGTTCGTGCGCCGCACCGGTCGGTGGTGGCCCGTCGGGACACAGGTGATGGCGCCCGGTCGCGTGGCCGACGTGCGGATCGACCCCTGGCTCGGCGGCCGGGTCGTCGAGGTCTGGGACGACGCGAGCGAGCACCTGTGGGGGACCGTGGTCGGCTGGTGTCCCCCCTGCGAGCTGACGATCGCGTGGCAGGCGCACGACGACGGCGCGACGACCGAGGTGACCGTGCGTTTCGCCGAGGCGAGCATCGTGACCTGCTGGGTGGAGGTCACGCACGACGGCTGGTCGGCGCTCGGCGCGGAGGCGCCCGCGCTGCGCGAGGGCTACCGGGTCGGCTGGTCCGAGGTGCTCGGCGCCTTCCTCGCCGGGATCTGAGCGCGTCCTCAGCGCTGGAAGACCGGCACGATGACGGCGCGCGCGAGTGTGTGCTTCGCCGCCTCGAGCGCGACGTCCCGGGGGTCGGAGGCGACGTCGGCCTGGAGGTGCGGCACGTCGAGGGCGTGCACCGCGAAGAAGTACCGGTGCACACGGTCGCCGGGTGGTGGCCAGGCGCCGACGTAGCCGGTCGTCCCGGCGTCGTTCGTCAGCTGGTAGGCACCTCGCGGCAGGAGCGTGCCACGGGGCGAGCCGGCACCCTGCGGGAGCTCGGTCGTGTCCCGGGGGAGGTCGACGACCATCCAGTGCCAGAAGCCCTGCGGGCGGGGCGCGTCCGGGTCGAAGCACGTGACGAGGAAGCTCGCGGTGGCGTCCGGGAACTCGTCCCAGGCGAGGTGCGGGGAGACGTCCTCGGCCGCCGTGAAGGGCTCCGCCATGGTCTCGCCGTGCCTGACGTCGTCGCTCACCAGATCGAAGGACGGGACCGGCGGGAGCTTGGTGTAGGGGTCCGGGGCGATCGGTCGGTCCAGATCCATGGCGTCCTCCTGGCTGTCCCTGCGGCACGTGCCGCTACCCCCTTCATCGTGCATCAGTGTGGGCCGGTTGAGGAGCCTGTGCGGTCTTCACCCGATTGACACTCGCCGCCTGTCAGAGTGTACTGAGATACTCGAACAGGTGTTCGAAGATCGCTCGGAGGCGGCGTGGAGGTCGGGGTGTCAGTGCTGGTGGAGGGCCACGTGCCGGCGCCGGAGGTGCGCCCGCGCGGGGTTCTGCACGCCGCTGACCGGGCGGCTCTGGCACGCGCCGTCCTGACGCGCGCCGAGGAGCGCACGGGGACCACCCGCTGGGTTCCCAGGCCCGAGCGTACGGGTGGGCCAGGGGCTGAGCTGACGGTGTCGGCGCCGGCGCGACCCGACCTCACGGACGCCGATCCGGCGACGGGCGCCAGGGTGCTGCCGGTGGCGCCGGAGGTCGCCGGGCTCCTGCCCTCGGGTGGCCTGGATCGCGGGACGACGGTGGTGGTCGGTGGGTCGACCGCGCTCGTCCTGGCGATCCTGGCCGAGGCGTCCCGGTCGGGCAGCTGGGTCGCCATGGTGGGGCTGCCGCGTGTCGGGGTGCTCGCCGCCCACCAGACCGGCCTCGACCTCGAGCGGCTCGTGCTCGTGCCGGCGCCGGGGCCGGACGGTCCGACGGTGGTGGCTGCGTTGCTCGACGGCGTCGACGTGGTGGTGGTGGGCGATGTGGCGCTGACCGATGCCGACCGGCGGCGGTTGTCCGCCCGCGCTCGGGAGCGCGGTGCGGTGCTGCTGGCCACCGCGCAGTGGCCAGGTGCGCACGTGGTGCTGACCGTCGAGTCGACCCGGTGGGAGGGCCTCGGCCTGGGGCACGGGCGCCTGCGGGAGCGGCGGCAGACGGTCGTCGGCAGCGGCCGCGGTGCGGCCGCTCGTGGCTGGCGTCGCGAGGTCACCCTGCCGGTGGGGCGTGTACGTCGCGCCGACGACGCGCATGCCGGCACCGTCGCGCAGGCCACCCCGGCGCTGCGGGTGCTGGAAGGCCGGCGAGCGGGATGAGCACCACGACGCGCAGCCGACCGACGACGCACGGCCGGTCGGCAGGCGGAGAGGCCGGCCGGGCCGAGCCGGTACGCGCGGACGAGCAGCGGTCCGGCCGTCAGGCCCGGTCCGCCGCCGATGCACCCACCCGGACCGCCGCCCTGTGGGTGCCCGACTGGCCCGTGCTCGCCGCCATGACGGCAGGCGACGTCTCCGGCCACACCCCCGCCGCCGTGCACGACGGGCAGCGCCTGGTCGCGGTGTCCGCCGTCGCACGTGCGGCCGGCGTGCGCCGGGGCATGCGGCGTCGGCACGCGCAGGAGACCTGCCCCGAGCTCGTGCTCCTGCCCGCCGACCCCGGCCGGGACGCCCGCGGCTTCGAGCCGGTGGCTGCGGCCGCCGAGACGGTGGTGTCCGGCATCGAGATCGCCCGGCCGGGACTCGTGCTGATCCCGTCCCGCGGTGCCGAGCGGTACCACGGCTCGGAGCAGGCGCTGGCAGCCGAGCTGGTGGGTCAGGTCGCCGCCGGAGCCGGGTACGAGGCGCAGGTGGGCATCGCGGACGGCGCGGGTGCGGCGGTGCTGGCCGCCCGGGTGTCGGCGATCGTCCCGGCGGGGAAGACCGCGGCGTTCCTCGCGCCGCTGGGCATCGCGGAGCTGGTGCACGTCGCTGCGCAGGACGCCGAGCGCGTCGCCGAGCTGG
>Ga0196970_1002177_pt1 | contig 10820 bp, 8 predicted proteins | sample S1v_513CmetaG_FD_148672 | JGI IMG/M metagenome (GOLD analysis project Ga0196970, IMG submission 148672) | Soil microbial communities from Anza Borrego desert, Southern California, United States - S1+v_5-13C | ecosystem: Environmental > Terrestrial > Soil > Desert | place: USA: California... | reverse complement strand
ATGCGGCCGGGCGCATCGGCAAGGTGCACGTCGCCGCGCTGCCGTCAGTGGCCGCGAATTGGCTACCGCCAGTCTTCCAGCGGTTCAGGGCGCAGTTCCCCGGCGTGACCACCGCGCTGACCGACGGCATGTCGCAGCAGTGTGTTGAACTGCTGTCCAATGGCGAGATCGACTTCGCCGTCGCCACCGCCGACCACTACGCCGCAAATCTCGACCGCGAACTGCTCTGGACCGACAGCCTGCACCTGGTGTGCCCGGCCAATCATCCCCTGGCGCGCCAGCGCCGGCGCATCGGCCTGGACCAGATCGCCCGTTATCCCATCGTCAACTTCGTCAAGCACAGCAGTGTGCGCCAACGTGTCGATGCCGCTTTTGGCCCGCATGCGCTGAACACGGTGTTGGAAGTCGAGCATCTGGCCACCGCCAGCGCTATGGTCGAAAGCGGCGTGGGCCTGACCGTGGTGCCCTCGCTTACGCTGTATCAGTTCAATCGCCCCAGTCTTGTAATCCGGGCCATCGAAGGTAGCGACTTCAAGCGTGAAGTCTTCATATTCAGCCGCCGCCACAAGGCCTTGAGCCAGCCGGCACGCGTCATCCGCGAAATGCTGGTCCAGCATGTGAGAAACCTGGGCCGGAAACAGAGCTGAAGGGAAACTCGATCCGGCTATTCAATGTGAAGAAACATAAACAGAAGCCGCATGCGCCGGCGGCACGGCGAATTCCGCCTTCATCCGCCGGGCTTCTTCAACCGGACTGCGCCCGAACAGGCGCTTGAACTCACGGCTGAATTGCGAAGGGCTGTCATAGCCCACTTCGGCGCTTGCCGCCGCGGCCGTCATGCCGTTGCGCACCATATGCAGGCGCGCCTGGTGCAGGCGTATCGACTTCACATACTGCACCGGCGATGTCTCGGTTACTGCCTTGAAGTGCGTATGGAAAGTGGGCACGCTCATCCCGGCTTCCTTCGCCAGTTGCTCGACACTGAAATCGGCATTGAACGATGCATGGATGCGGCGCAGCGCGCGGGCAATCTTGCCAAACTGCCCATGCATGGCCAGCGCCGCCCTCATCGATGCTCCTTGTTCTCCGGTCAAGACATGGAAGTAAATCTCCCGCACCAGCGCCGGGCCAAGTATCCGGGCCTCCTGGGGCTGGCTCATCGCCTGCAGGAAACGAACCAGCGATTCGCATAACCGGACGTCCATCGGCGTGGATATCAGCCCGCGCGGTTGGGCAGGCTGCGTCCCGCCATGCTGGTCGATCTGCAACATCAAATCCGCGGCCAGCGTGAAATCCAGATGCATGTAGATGGCCAGCAGCGGTTCTTCGGCGCTCGCGTCTGTCTCCATGGTGAACGGCACGGGAATCGAAACCGCCAGGTAATGCTGATCGTCGTACAGGTAAATCTGGTCGCCAAAGTATCCGCGCTTCCTGCCCTGGCACACGAACACGATCCCGGGATCGTAGAGCACCGGCACTGCTGACAACGGGCGGTTGGAGCGCAAGAACCTGACGTCGGGCAGGGCAGTCAGGTTGTATCCCTCGCAAGGCGCCAGGCGGTCCAGCATGGACGCCATGCGTTTTCCCAAGGCGTGCCTGCTGGCCGCCGAACTGTGGCTGGTTGTGCCCATGGCAACGCTCCGCATGAAACGCTACGCAGCTTAACAGGATCGCACCGAAACTATGGATATTCATAGGATAAGGCAATAGTAAAAGACTAACTGCCATGGGCAACCCAGTAGGCACGTATCTATTATTCAATGCCCGGGCTGGGCCGATTTCGAATGGCCTCCGGGGATATGGCAATCAACTGGAGCTCAAATCATCATGATCAACGTAATCAACCCTGCAGACGGATCAATTGTCGGCCAAGCCCCCGACATGGATGCTGCCCAGGTAAAGGCAGCAATAGACCGGGCTTGCGGCGCCTTTCCGGCCTGGTCGCGCAAGCTGGCCAAGGACCGCGGCGACATGCTCCGCCGCTGGTTCGAACTGGTAAGAGCCGACAAGCAGGTCTTCGCCGAAATCATGGTCAGCGAAAATGGCAAGTGCCTTGCCGAAGCCTTGGGTGAAATTGAATACGGGCTCGGGTTCATTGAGTGGTATGCCGAGGAAGCCAAACGAGTGTATGGCGACACCATTCCGTCGCACGCCGTCAATGCCGCCGTACTGGTCGTGAAAGAAGCCGCCGGCGCAACCGCCGCCATCACGCCCTGGAATTTTCCGTTCATGATGATCACACGCAAAGTGGCGACGGCGCTGGCGGCGGGTTGCACCATGGTGATCAAGCCGTCTGAAGAAACGCCGCTTACCGCATACAAGCTTCTGGAATACGCGCGCAAAGCGGGTATTCCGGAAGGAGTCTTCGAGGTGGTGACCGGCAATCCGCAGGCCATCGGAGAACTGTTCACCCACGACGACCGCATCCGCAAGATTTCCTTCACGGGGTCCACCGCGGTGGGCAAGCTGCTGGCCACTGCCAGCGGAGGCGCACTCAAGAAGATGACGCTGGAACTGGGCGGCAATGCGCCATTCATCGTTTTCGACGATGCCGACCTGGACCAGGCCGTGGCGGGCTTGCTGGCCGCCAAGCTGCGAAACTCGGGGCAGGTATGCATTTCACCCAACCGCATCTATGTGCAACAGGGCATCTACGACCGCTTTATTGCCGCCGTACTCGAGAAGGTCGCGCAAGTCCGGGTGGACCAAGGAATGCAGCAAGCATTCGTGGTCGGCCCGCTCATCAACCAGGCCGGTTTCGACAAGGTGGCGCAATTGGTCGAAGACACCAGGCGGCAAGGTGCCGCGGTGCTGCTGGGAGGCAAGCCGCACGCAAAAGGCGGGCTGTTCTATGAGCCCACCATTCTGGGTGAACTCAATGACGATATGCCGATAGCCAGGACTGAAATCTTCGGGCCCGTCTTTCCCATCTACCGTTTCCACGACGAGGATGAAGTGGTGGACAGGGCCAACAATACGGAGTACGGGCTGGTGGCCTATGCCTATACGCGGGACGTCGGTCGGGCATTCCGCCTGTCCCGCGATATCCAGGCCGGCATGGTGATCCTGAACTCCGGCTCGGTAGGCACGGCCTCGGTACCATTCGGCGGCGTCAAGCAATCCGGCTACGGACGCGAGGGCGGCTTCTACGGAATCGACGAATATGTCGAAGTGAAGTACGTACTGATGGGTGGCCTGGACACCTGAGCCTGTTGGCGGTTACAGCGTTATAGTAGCGGCGGTTTAGCGCAAGACTCTATCAGCCATGGCCCGTCGCGATTTACTTCCGCCGCTGAATCCCGCCCGGGCCTTCGAGGCCACGGGACGGCTGCTCAGCATCTCCAAGGCAGCCGACGAACTGTGCGTGACACCCGCGGCAGTCAGCCGGCAAGTGCGCGCGCTGGAAAGCTATCTGGGTACGCCGCTATTCGTACGCATACGCGGCCGCTTGGAGCTCACTCCCACTGGCGCGCGCTATCTTTCCGAGCTGATCCCGCTATTCGCCACCTTGCGGGAGGCCACGCTGGCCATAACCAGCGGCAGCAAGGGCCGGAACACCTTGCGCATACGGTCGCCCGCCACTTTCGCGGTGCGGTGGCTCATCCCGCGCCTGGCAAGCTTTCACCAGCTGCACAAGAATATCGACGTCCAGGTCATGACGTCGTTCGCCCCCCTGGATTTCCAGCGTGAAGACATCGACGCCGGCATACAGCTGGGCGAGGGCCGCTGGCCCGGGATGCGGGCTTTGCGGCTGGTGCGCAACGAACTCATTCCCGTGGCTGCGCCTGCCATGCGCCTGACGCACAAGAAGCAGCTGGCGGCGCAAACCCTGCTGCATTCCATGGCGCGTCCCGACGACTGGGTCCTGTGGTTGCGTGCGGCGGGCGTGCGCAACGTCAATCCGGCACAGGGCATGAAGTACGAAACTTCGCTGCTTGCCTATCAAGCGGCCATCGAAGGGCATGGCGTGGCTATTGCGCAGAAAGCGCTGATTGAAAAAGAACTGGCTGACCATACCCTCGAGGCCCCGTTGGGCCTGGCGCTCGATCGCGAGGACTACACCTATTACTTCGCCTGGCCCACAGGCAAGCCGTCGTCCGGTGCGCTGCACGCGTTCCGCGAATGGCTGTCCACCCTTGTCGCTGTCTGAACCGCCCCCGGCATCCATCCAGGTCTTTACAAAAAGTCAAAACACCTGGGCGATAAAGTCGATTGCCCGCTCAGGTGCCGCTGCCTATCCTGCCCCTCATGACAAGCATTCACGGCCACCAGCAAGGCCGTGCCGTCCAGGAGCCAGGATATGTTCAAGCGCAGCTTGCGTGGTCTGCGGGTAGTGGATTTTTCGCATGTACTGGCGGGTCCCGTTTGCACCATGATGCTGGCGGACATGGGGGCCGATGTCATCAAGATCGAACCCCCGGCGGGTGAGTTGGGGCGCCAGATCGGGCCGCCCTGGATAGCCGGTGAAAGCGCGGTGTACCTGAGCGTCAATCGCAACAAGCGCGGCGTGGCGCTGGACCTGAAGTGCGGCCGGGGCCGCGAGGTCGCGCGCCGGCTGATCCGTGGCGCGGACGTGGTGGTGGAGAATTTCCGGCCGGGCGTGATGAGTGCATTCGGGCTGGATTACGACACGCTGGCCAGCGGCAACCGCCGGCTGGTGTACTGCTCGATCTCTGCTTATGGCCAGACGGGTCCGTTGCGCGGCCTTCCCGGCGTGGACGGCATCATGCAGGCCGCCAGCGGCCTGATGAGCACCCTGGGCAGCGCGGATACCGAACCCATGAAAGTTGCCATCCCCGTCGCCGACATGGCCACCGGCTATCTGGCCACCATAGCCGTCCTGGCGGCGCGCAACGCGGCCCTGCAAAGCGGGCAAGGCCAGCATCTGGACATCAGCCTTTACAACGCGACGCTGATGCTGCAGCAGATCGGCTTTGCTTCGTACTTTGCCTCTGCTGCCCTGCCGGCCAGGACGGGCAGCGCCGCGCCATACGCCGCCCCGAACGAGGCCTACCAGACTCTCGATGGCTGGATCATGGTGGCTGCCTATCATCCCAAGCGCTGGCAGGCGCTATGCGCAGCACTGGGCGCCCCCGAGCTGGAACTCGACTCGCGCTTTGCCAGCAACGCCGGCCGTGTTGCGAACCGCGACGCGCTGCGCTGCAGATTGACGCCGCTGTTCCAGCAGCGCACCACGCAGGCGTGGGTAAGCCAGCTTGCGCAGCTGGACATCCTGTGCGCGCCCGTTGCGGGCTACGACGACGTCGTCGGGTCGCCTGAATACGCGGCCAGCGGAATCGACAGCTGGGTCCAGCATCCGGTCGCCGGGAAGGTTCGTATGCCCGGCTTTGCGCCCGGGCCAGCTTACGCGGCGGGTGGCCAGGATCCTGCCATGGCCGCGCCGACATTGGGGCAGCACAACCGCCAGGTCCTTCAGGAATGCGGCTATAGCGCGGCGGAAATCCAGGCGCTGTCTGAAAGCGGTGTGCTGGCCATGCCCGTACAGCCCAATACATGAACAAGGAGGCATCAATGGAATCCAACGACCTGCAAGTCTTGGGGCATGCCCCCGACTCTTCCCATACCCTGGTGCGGCAGGACCTTGCCGAAGGCGTCCTGACACTGAGCATGAACGACCCCGGCACTGGCAACGCCATGTCGGTCGACATGGCGCAGGCGCTTGCCGAAGCGCTGGAAAAGGCGAACACGCTGCCCGACGTGCATTGCGTATTGCTGAGATCCACCGGCGATTATTTCTGCACGGGCGGCAACGTCAAGGACATGGAGCGAGGGTCCGACTTGATGCAGGGTTCGGCGACGCAGGTCCGGGCCAGGCTGAAATCCACGCTGCACCGGATCACTCTTGCCCTGCAGGCACTGCAGGTGCCCTCTATCGCGGCGGTGGGCGGGGCCGCGGTCGGTGCCGGCTGCGATCTGGCGCTGATGTGCGATCTGCGCGTGGCCAGTGACCGCGCCACGTTCGCCGAAAGTTTCCTGCGGCTGGGGCTGGTGTCGGGCATCGGTGGCGCCTGGTTCCTGACCCGGCTGGTAGGCAAGGCAAAGGCGCTGGAACTGACGCTGACCAGCGAGTTCGTCGATGCCCCGACCGCTCTGCAACTAGGGATGGTATCCCGCGTCGTATCGCCGGAAGTATTGGATGAGGTCAGCGCTGCGTTGGCTCGCCGGATCGCGTCGAACCCGCCGCAGGCCCTGCGCATGGCCAAGCGCCTGGTGCTGGACGCCGCCGAGTCGACATTGCCGATAGCCCTGGAGACCGCCGCCGCCATGCAGGCGATTCTGCTGTGCGGCGATGAACACAAGATCGTTGTGCGCGACTTTCTGGAACGGCGCGCACAACGCAACCGCACGGCCTTATAACAGGAGACAACCATCATGATTCGTACGCTGGTACGCAACGCCCGCCGGGTAACGGCGTCGGTTTCTGTAATCATCGGCCTTGCCAGCGTCCTGCCGGCCCATGCCGCCGCCTATCCGGGAAAACCCATCACCTTTGTGGTTCCGTTCGGCGCAGGCAGCGCCACCGACCTCTTGGCCCGCGCCTTGTCAGCATCGGTCATCGCGCAAACTGGGAAGGCCGTGGTGGTGGAAAACCGGCCGGGGGCGGGCGGCATGATTGCCGCGCAGCACGTTGCGCGGGCTGGCGCCGACGGCTACACCGTGTTGATCACCACCAATACGACGCAAGCTGCCAACCCGCATCTTTTCAAGAAATTGCCGTACGACCCTGTCGCCGATTTCGTGCCCTTGACAGGGTTGGGACGAGGCGGCCAGGTACTGGTGGTACGTACAGATGCCCCATTCCACACGGTCGATGAGCTGGTCCGTGCGGCCAGGCAATCTCCCGGAAAATTAAGCTTTGGCAGCGGTAATTCGTCCAGCCGCATGGCAGGCGAAATGCTAAAGCAACTGACCGGCACCGACATCGTCTGGGTGGGCTACAACAGCAACCCCAACGCCCTCAACGACCTGCTGGGTGGCCATATCGACATGATGGTGATCGACACCGTTACTGGCTTATCGCAGATCGAAGCGGGCAGGCTGCGCCCACTGGGCGCGTCTACGAAAGAGCGCCTGCCGCAGCTTCCGAAGGTGCCGACCCTGGACGAGGCCGGTATCAAGGGCTACGACATGGGTTATTGGTTTGCCGCCTACGTGCCGCACGGCACGCCTGCCGCGGTGGCCGCCAGATTGCGCCAGCTATTGACCACGGCGGTCGACAGCAACGGCGCCCAGGATTTCTTCCGCAATTCAGCGACACAGGCCTGGACGACCACCCAGGCAGAGCTCGCCGCCTTCCAGAACGCCGAACTCCAGAAATGGGGCGCGGTCATCAAGGCCGCCGGGATTGAACCGGAATAAACGTAAGTCGGCGTACCGTACATTTCCCCGATTCCCGATGCCGCAGGGACGCTTCAGGCGCAGTTCCACAGGTCGTTACAAAGCGGCGAACTCGGTTTCGCAGCGCGGCAATACACTGGCGCCGGTTCAATTCCAGGAAGGCCCTGATGAAAATGATCTGTACCTTGGCGGTAGTGGCCGGCTTGCTGACAGGATGTGCGGTTTACACCCCTGATGGCGCGGTGATTGTCGATCCATACGGCGGTGGCGGCGGGGGCGGAGGTTTTTGTCCGCCGGGACAAGCCAAGAAGGGGAACTGCTGACCGTGACGTACGTCCGAAAGTGCCCCAAAAAAAATAGCCAGCTTTGAGGCTGGCTAGTTCATAAAGTATTGAAAATAAAGAGAATTTGGTGGAGCCGGGGGGAATTGAACCCCCGTCCGCAAGCCCTCTACAACCAGTTCTACATGCGTAGTCGGCCTATTTGGATTTAACCCTGGACTTAGCCAACCGACAGGCCGGACCAAGGCGATTCACGTAATTTAAGCCTGAACCGTGTGACCCCAGTGCAGACCGATTCCTTGTGAATGTCGCTGCTGCGGTTCGGGGTTGCCCCCTGGGAAGTTGCCTTCCCCCGCCTGACCCAAGGACAGATCAGTGCAGCGGCTCACCGCTTAAGCGGCGAGAGCGAAACGCTCGTCGTTGGCGTTTGTAGTGTTTCCAGTGGTTTAACGAGCGAACTGGTGCTCGGCATGCCCTGAGTTGCTTCGCGACCCACGTCGAATCCGGATCGGCCCCAAGTACTTCTATTGTACTCTGAATGGCTCTTATAGTCAGCCTTCAGGCATTGGCGCAAGGTTGTTGCGGCATTGCCCGTGCCGGCGGCCGGGCGGCGGCCAGCAGGGCGCCCAGGCCGATGGCTGCGAGTACGATGCCGGCCGCCGCCAGGCCCAGCGTAGCCAGGCCATGGTGGTCGATGACATAGCCCCCCACGAGCGCGCCGATGCCGATACCGGTGTTGGCGCCCGATATATTCAGCGATGCGGCGAACGCGGGCGCCTCGGGGGCGGATTTCATCACGCGGACGTGGCATACGATGAACAGCGCCGCCTGGGCGATGCCCCAGGTGCCCAGCGCCACGGCTAACAGTCCGGGGCTGCGCATCACCGGCCCCAGTACTGCCAGGCCAGCGGCCATCAGGGCCGAGAACAGCAGCGTCGCGCCCAGGGCGCTGCGGTCGGCCAGCCGGCCGCCGGCCCAGTTGCCGAACAGGCCGATGGCGCCGAATGCCATCATCGACCAGCCCACCCATTGGCCATTGAAGCCGGCAAGCCGTTCCAGCATGTCGGCCAGATAGGTATAGGCGGTGAACATGCCGGTGAAGACCAGCAGCGACAGCAGCACATGGCCAACCAGCCGGGGATTGCGCAGCAGGCGTAGCTGGGTGGACAGCTTGATGTGCTGCGCGTGGCGCGGCGGCCGTGGAAAGAAGATCCACAGCAACAGCGCCTTGGCGAAAGCCACGCCTGCCAGGATGCCGAAGGCGGTGCGCCATCCGTAAGCATCGGAAATGAGCACGCCGATAGGGATACCGAATACGGTGGCGGCCACGATGCCGAAGGCCACCATCGAGATGGCCCGGCCGGCGTGTGCCGGTCCGGCCAGTTCGACCGCCGTGGCGCTGGCCAATGACCAGAACACGGGCAGGGCCAGGGCGGGCACGAAGCGCGCCAGCGCCATGATGCCGATGTTGGGCGCCAGCGCGGCCACCGCGTTCGAGATGCCAAACAGTACCAGCACGCCAATGAACAGCCGCTTGCGGTCCACGTTGGTCATCAAGGCGGTCAGCAGCGGGCCTGTGGCGGCCACCGTAAAGGCGAACAGCGTCACCAGCAGGCCTGCCTGGGACACCGACACATGCAGGTCGCGCGCCAGCGGGGGTAGCAGGCCGACGATCAGGAACTCCGTCGTCAGAATGGTGAAGCCGGCTGTCGAGAGCAGCAAGATGGGCAATAGCATGGAACTCCTGGAGCGCGGCGCAGTAGCGCCGCGCGCAATGCGCGGGTCAGGAAGGTTGGGAGTGCGTCCCGGGCCAGGCCGGGCGGGTGCCGGGGACCGGACCACGCCGAGAGAGGGCGGCGGGCCGGGCGGCACGAACAGTGCATCAGGCCTGAACTCTACTGCAGCCTATCCGCGGGATAAAGATGGCATATTCGGCATGACTGTTCACGCCAAGCGAACAGTGAGTGGGCCAGCGATCTGCCGGCCCATCCCGTCCGATTCGAGGATGTGGCGCTAGAGGGTGCCGCGCGGCAGCAGGGGCGCGATTGCGTCCCAGAGTCCGTCCGGCGTGTCGGCACATGCCTCGGCCGCCCAGGTAGTGATGTTCTCGTCTTGTCCCAGGTAACCGTAGGCCGCGGCCACCGCGGGCATGCCGGCCGCATGGGCCGCCTGGATGTCGCGCAGGTCGTCGCCCACGTACACGCAGCGGTCGGTGGCATAGCCGGCTTCGCGGGCGGCATGCAGCAGCGGTGCCGGATGTGGCTTGGCATGCTCGGTGGTGTCGCCGCACACCAACACCGCGCTGTGGCGTGTCAGGTCCAGGAATTCCACGATGGGCAGGGTCAGGTGGGTGACCTTGTTGGTAACGATGCCCCAGGCCAGTCCACGGGCGCGTATGCCGTCCAGCAAGGCGGCGATGCCGGGAAACAGGCGGCTATGCACCGTGGAGTTGGCCGCATAGTCTTCCAGGAACTGCAGCCGGGCGGCCTCGTAGCCAGGGTTGTCAGGCAGCAGGCCCAGCGCGACGCGCAGCAGGCCGCGTGCGCCCTGCGACGCCACCGGGCGCAGGGTTTCATAGGGCAGGGGCTCCATGTCGCGCCGTGTGCGCTGGCGATTTGCCGCCGCCGCAAGGTCAGGGGCGGTATCGGCCAGGGTGCCGTCGAAGTCGAACAGAATCAGCGCGCTCATTTGCGGGTGGCCATCAGGTAGTTCACCGAAGTATCGTCAGACAGGCTGTAGGCCTGGGTGATGGGGTTGTATTCCATGCCGCGCATGCCCGAGGGCTGCAGGCCGGCCTGGCGGGCAGCCCCGGCCAGTTCGCTGGGCTTGATGAACTGGTCGTGGCTGTGGGTGCCGCGCGGCAGCAGGCGCAACACGTACTCGGCGCCGATGATGGCGTACAGGAACGATTTGGCGTTGCGGTTCAGGGTCGAGAAAAACACCCAGCCGCCGGGCTTGGCCAGGGCCGCGCAGGCCCGCACGATCGAGCCGGGGTCGGGCACGTGCTCGAGCATTTCCATGCAGGTCACGACGTCGTAGCGTTCGGGCTGCTCGACGGCCAGCTCTTCCACTGGCACGGCGCGGTATTCCACCTGGACGCCCGATTCCAGGCCATGCAGGCGGGCGATCTTCAGCGAACGTTCGGCCAGGTCGATGCCGGTGACGCGGGCGCCGGCACGG